>Ga0302309_10002312_pt1 | contig 16015 bp, 15 predicted proteins | sample III_Palsa_N1_1_FD_200453 | JGI IMG/M metagenome (GOLD analysis project Ga0302309, IMG submission 200453) | Peat permafrost microbial communities from Stordalen Mire near Abisko, Sweden - III_Palsa_N1_1 | ecosystem: Environmental > Terrestrial > Soil > Palsa > Peat permafrost | place: Sweden... | reverse complement strand
GACATATCTTCAGATTTCTCCTGCCGTTCTGAATATAGCTTCTTACTTTGTTCCATTCCATTCCCGTGGCCGTTTCGATCTCTTTGTACGATTTATTCTCCAGGTAGAACAGCCGGATAGCGGTTCGCTGATCGTCGGGCAGCTTCTCTATACAGGTCTCCAGGCGATCGAACTGCTCTTCCTGTTCCACCTTGTCATTCAGATGCAATTCTTCGGCCGTTTGCATAGATTCCGGGTCGACGGATTGGACCCTGGTCCGGCCGGAGGAGCGTAACTTCATCAGGCAGTGGTTCTTAGCGAGCGTATAGAGCCAGCCTTTAAAATGCGCTACCTCGTGCTTCAGTAGTTTTTGCGCCAGTTCCTCGAAGAGATCCATGACGGCATCTTTGGCTGTTTCGGGTTCGCCGAGGTATTTGAGACAGACACCATAGAGCAGGTCGAGGTAAGGTTGATAAAGTTGGGCCAGTATTTTGAGGTCGGACGATTGTTTATAGGCCGCGATCAGCGTCTGATCGTCGGGTGTACCGGGATGGGGTGGTATGTCTTTTAGGAAAGTCAAAAGAGATGCCTGATGGACAAAATAAGCATTTTTTTTGGATGAGGGTAGGGTGCGCGAGGCGCCGTGTGTGGGATGATGGGCTTAGCTGCGGAAGGCGGGGTGGTAGCGATGGAGGGTTTCGCGGAGGTATTCGCGATCCAGATGGGTATAGATCTCTGTGGTCGTAATGCTTTCATGACCGAGCATCTCCTGTACAGCGCGCAAATCGGCGCCGCCTTCGACCAGGTGGGTGGCGAAGGAATGCCGGAAAGTATGCGGTGAGATGCGCTTGGTGATCCCGGCCTGCCGGACGAGGTCTTTCAGGAGGAGGAAGATCATGACGCGGGTGAGCTTGCTGCCCCGGCGATTGAGGAAGACGATGTCTTCGCTGCCCGGTTTTGGCGGGACATGGACCCTGATCTCCTGCAGGTAGATGCGGATATATTTTATGGCCGCGTCGCCGATGGGGACCAGTCTTTCCTTGTCGCCCTTGCCCACTACGCGGATATAGCCTACGTCGAGGTAAAGACAGGAGATGCGGAGGTTGACGACTTCGCTGACCCGAAGGCCACAACTATACATGGTCTCCAGGATGGATTTGTTGCGGCCACCCTCGGGCTTGCTGAGATCGATGCAGCCGATGATGGCTTCGATCTCGTCGAAGCTGAGGACGTCGGGGAGTGCCCTTTTGAGTTTGGGGGATTCCAGGAGCGTCGTGGGGTCGACGCGCACGATCTGTTCGATGAGACAATATTTGTAGAAGGAGCGAATGCCGGAGAGGATGCGGGACTGGCTGGCGGCATTGAGTTCCAGCCCGGCGATATATTGAAGGAATTGTTGCAGGTCTTTCAACTCCAGGTCTCCGGGCGTTTTTGGCGAACCGGCGGTTTGCAGCCAGGAGGTGAGTTTGTCCACGTCGCGGAGATACGCTTCAATGGAATTGCCGGACAAGGATCTTTCCAGTTGGAGCCAGGCTTTATAGCCTTTTTTGTAGGGTTCCCACATGTGCCGAAGATATATGAAAAAATTCTTTGAAACTCCCGTTGATTGCGGCATATTTGCCTACTTATACCAGTATCAATTATGGCGACAGTGAATTTACGTAGTTTCAGGCAAATCGTTTTGCACAACAAGCGGCGCATGAAGCGTTTTCTCAGCCGGCTGGAGAAAAAAGCGCCCAAAGGATTACAAGCCATTACCGTGGAAGCCGACAAGCAGGTCTGGCAGCGCACGGATTGCCTGGATTGCGCCAACTGCTGTAAAACGATGTCGCCTACTTATACGAAGGAGGATGTGCGGCGGATAGCCAGTCACCTGGAAATGTCGGAGGCGGCTTTTAGGAAGAAATGGTTGTACAAGGACAAGACCGGCGACTGGATGAACGTGAAACAACCTTGCCAGTTCCTGGACCTGAAAACGAATATGTGTAATATATATGCCGTGCGGCCGCGGGACTGCGCAGGATTCCCCCATCATGTCAAGAAGAAGATGAATGCGGACTATATGCATATGTACAAGCAGAACATCGAATATTGTCCTGCCACCTACCGCCTGGTAGAGGCGGTGATGGAGAAGGTGAATGGCCGCTCATAATACGTCTTTGTCCACTCATAAGTAAACGTCTTCGAACAGTACAAATTCGGGTGAGGTGTTCTTTTGCATGGTAATGGCCAGCACGTCGTATTGCACCCGGCGATAGGCGGGCCACCGGTGAAGCCAGCCCGCAGCTCCTTCCATGATATGCTCCAGTTTTTTTCTGCTGACACTTTCTTCCGGGTTGCCGAAGGTCAGTGACCGGCGGGTCTTCACCTCGATAAAATGCAGGATGGAATTGCGTCCGGCGATGATATCCACTTCATAACGGAGATGGCGCCAGTTACGCTGGATGATGGTAAAGCCATTGGCTGACAGCCATTCCGCCGCCAGGCCTTCACCCGTTTTTCCGGTGCTGATATGTTGTGCCATCGTGCTTGTTTTTTGTTTAACTTGCTGCACTCATAATAACATGCAAAAAGATCATAAAGTTTTCAAATTACATGGCAAGGTGCAGCATTATGCCTGGGGCGGCTCGGCATATATTCCAGAGTTGCTGGGGCTTGAGAACCCGGAGCGGAAGCCTTTCGCCGAATATTGGATGGGTGCGCATGACAACGGCGCCGCAGGTCTCGAAGCAGGTGAAGAGCCGGCCATTCCCCTGAATGAGTATATCCGGAGGCACCCGGAGGCGAGCCTGGGTTCGTATACGACGGGGCGTTTTGGCAGGATGCCATACCTGTTGAAGATATTGGATGTAAAAGACATGCTCTCTATCCAGGTACATCCAACGAAGCGGAATGCGGAATTGGAATTTGCCGCTGAGAATAAGAAAGGCGTGCCGTTGAATGCGGCAGAGCGCAATTATAAAGACGACAATCATAAGCCGGAGTTGATGCTGGCATTGAGCGAGTTCTGGCTTTTGCATGGGTTCAAGCCGCAGGAGGAGTTGACGGAGGTGTTGCTGGCGGTGCCGGAGCTTTCCTTTCTAGGGCCTGTGTTTCGGCGCAAAGGGTACCAGGAACTGTACAAGACGGTGATGGAAATGCCGCAGGCGAAGGTGAATACGATACTGCAGCCTTTGCTGGATCGGATCGTGCCGTTATATAAGGAGGGGGTGCTGAAGAAGAGCGAAGAACATTTTTGGGCGGCTCGCGCGGCGCTGACTTATAATGAGCCGGGCAGGGTCGATCGGGGTATTTTCTCCATTTATTTTTTTAATCTGCTGAATATGCATCAGGGAGAGGCGATCTTTCAGGATGCGGGTCTGCCCCATGCCTATCTGGAAGGGCAGAATGTCGAGATCATGGCCAATTCGGACAATGTGCTAAGGGGTGGACTTACGCCGAAGCATGTGGATGTGCCTGAGCTGTTGAAGCATGTGCGGTTCGAGGCGACGCATCCGCGTATCATTGCGGAGGACTATGGGCCAGGGCGGATTGCTGTATACCATACGCCGGCGCCGGACTTTGAGCTCAGCAAGCTGAGCCTGATGGAGGGTGAGTCGGTGATGATACGGGCGCATTCGGTGGAAGTGTATATTGTATTGGAGGGGAAGGTTGGGGTCATCGAGCAGGATGGTGCGGGGGCGCCGTTTGGCAGGAAGAGGGGTGAGGCTTTTATAGCTTTTCACCAGGCGAAGTTCGAGTTGAAGGCGCAGGGTGATGCGGTGGTGTATCGGGCTTCGGTTCCAGCGGGGACGTTGTGAGATTTTCGCGGGTTCGATTTTAGGGCGGTACTGCTGCGCTTTTGTTGCGGTGCAGCGCGTGTTTGGTCCGGTGGCAGTTATTTTTTGAAGTAGAGGCCGAGGATGGCAAGGAGTGTCGTGACGAAAAAGGCGAACAGCCAACGGAGGACGTCGGATTTGACTTCGGCTATTTTGACCTCCAACTCACCTTTATCAGCTTTGAGTTCGCCCCTTAACCCAACGATGTCGGCTTTTAATTCACCGCGCACAACTGCCATGTCTTCCTTCGTTGTAAAGTTTCTTCGGATTGCTTCGATGAGCGCATTTTGATCGTTCTTCGACATCTTCATATCCTCCCTTCTTTTTGTGTATAGGCAAAATTAATTAGCGATTTACTTCGTTTTCGAAAAAGATATCCACACTGAGGTTGGTGCCGTCGGCGGCGGCGGTGGCGAGTTCGTCGCAGCGATTGTTGTAGGGATTGTCGGCGTGGCCACGGACCCAGCGGAAGCGGAGCTTGAATTTTTTTGACAATTCGTAAAAGCGTGTCCAGAGGTCTTTGTTTTTTTTCCCGCCTTTGAAATCGGTGGCGATCCAGTTCTTGAGCCAGCCTTGCTCCACAGCTTTGACGACGTATTGGCTGTCGGAGTAGACGGTGACGGAGAGCCCTTCCTTTTTCAGTGCTTCGAGGCCGGCAATGACAGCCATCAGTTCCATTCTATTGTTGGTGGTGTGGCGAAAGCCGCCCGACAGTTCTTTTTTGGTGTCGCCCCAAAAGAGGATGGTGCCGTAGCCGCCCGGGCCGGGATTGCCGCGGGCCGCACCGTCGGTGTAAATGATCAGTTCATTAGACATGGGGCAAATATAAGCGAGTTATGCCAGAGCGGACGAGTGGTCATGAGCCGGCGAACCCATGGGGGCGTGGTGGACGCTCGTCAAACCTGGATGACGCCGGTCTTGAAATCGGGCAGGTCGTGGTTGTGGGCGGCGGCGGCGAGTCCTTCTGCGATCACGCGCCGGGTGTCGGCGGGGTCGATGATAGCGTCGACCCATAAACGCGCGGCGGCATAATAAGGGGAAGCCTGCTCGTCATAGCGTTTCCGGATCTTATCGAGCAGTTGCTTTTCTTCGGCCGGATCGACCTCCTGGCCTTTTGCTTTGTTCGAGCCGACCTGGATCTGCAAGAGTGTTTTGGCGGCCTGTTCGCCGCCCATGACCGCGATACGGGCGGTTGGCCAGGCATAGATAAAACGGGGGTCGTAGGCCTTGCCGCACATGGCATAGTTGCCGGCACCATAGGAGTTGCCGATGATGATGGTGATCTTGGGGACGACGGAATTGGCGACGGCATTGACCATTTTTGCGCCATCCTTTATGATGCCGGAATGTTCGGAGCGGGAGCCGACCATGAATCCGGTGACGTCCTGCAGGAAGACCAGCGGGATCTTCTTCTGGTTACAATTCATGATAAAACGGGCGGCCTTATCCGCGCTGTCGTTGTAGATGACACCGCCCATCTGCATCTCGCCTTTTTTGCTTTTGACGATCTTCCGCTGGTTGGCGACGATACCGACGGCCCAGCCATCGATGCGGGCGTAGCCGCAGAGAATGGTTTTGCCATAGTCCTGCTTGAATTGTTCGAAAACGGAGTCGTCCACGATACGGGCGATGATGTCGACCATATCATATGGTTTCGTGGCGTCGGAGGGTAAAAGACCGTATACTTCTTCCGCGGGATGTTTTGGCGGCGCTGGCGCCGTGCGGTCGAAGATGCCGGTGCCGGATGAATGACCCAGTTTGCTCATTATCTTTTTGACCTGGTCAAGACACTCCTGTTCGGTGTCGAACTTGTAATCGGCGATGCCTGATATTTCTGTGTGCGTATCGGCGCCGCCCAGTGTTTCGGCATCGATGTCTTCGCCGATGGCGGCCTTTACCAGGTAGGGGCCGGCCAGGAAGATGGATCCCGCGCCCCGGACCATGATCGTTTCGTCGCTCATGATCGGCAGGTAGGCCCCGCCGGCGACACAGGGGCCCATCACGACGGCTATCTGGGTGATGCCCATGGCGCTCATGCGGGCATTGTTGCGAAAGATGCGGCCAAAGTGTTCTTTATCGGGAAAGATCTCGTCCTGCATGGGCAGGAAGACACCGGCACTGTCTACAATATAGATCACGGGAAGCAGGTTCTCCATGGCTATCTCCTGCATGCGCAGGTTTTTCTTACCGGTTATGGGGAACCAGGCGCCGGCCTTTACGGTTTGATCGTTGGCGACGATGATACATTGGCGTTTGCTGATATAGCCGATCCCCGCGACGGTGCCTCCGGCGGGGCATCCACCCTGGTCTTCGTACAATCCGTAGCCCGCGAGGGCTCCGAGTTCGATAAAGGGGCTGTTATCGTCGATGAGGTGACGGATGCGCTCACGCGCTGTCAATTTTTTCTTTTCATGCTGTTTTTCTATTGCTGCCTTGCCGCCGCCGAGTGCGATCTTGTCCAGGCGATTCCTGAGCAGGCTGAGGGCCTGGCGCATGGCATCTTCATTCTTGTTGAAATCCAGGCTTTCCATATTGCACAATATTGAGCTGCAATTTAACAGGTTGCTGTAAATATTTAGAGTATTTTTAACCGGTTATGTCCTTCAGGCAAAGAATATCATGGATATGCGTGCTGGTACTTGCCGCAGCCATCAAAATACTGTCCCTTAGTCCCGCGGCGGTGGAACGCTATTATTCCATGGGCTTCTACCCCGTCATCTCCCGTTTCCAGCGTCTGTTATTTGGTTGGATACCCTTCAGTGTTGGCGATCTGCTCTATGCTTTCGTGGTCGTCTGGTTGATTTACCTGTTGGTAAGCGGGATAAGACATTTGATCCGCAGGGACCTCGGCCGCGGCTGGCTCTGGGCGCTGTGCCGGCGTGTCGTTTTTGCGCTGCTGCTGGTCTATGTGTTGTTCAACGGGCTCTGGGGCTTGAACTATGACCGTCGCGGCATTGCGGCTCAACTTCAACTGGAGGTTAAGCCTTATTCGACGGAAGAGTTGGCACATTTGCTTACACTTATCTGCGACCGGTTGAATTCGCTGGATAGTGTTCAAGTGCTGGATACTGCGCGGCTCGGATCGCATCGGGTGCTTTTTGCGGGAGCCGTCCGCGCCTACGACAGTCTTGTCCTGCGGCAGCCGGAGTTCGCATATGCCTCACCTTCCGTGAAATCCTCCCTGTTCGGCTATCTGAACGATTATTTGGGTTTTGGCGGCTATTACAACCCCTTTACCGGCGAGGCACAGGTGAACACGACCCTGCCGGTACTGGAGCAGCCTTATACTACCTGTCATGAAATGGGGCATCAGCTCGGATATGCCAAGGAGAACGAGGCGGAATTCAGCGGATACTTTTCTGCGCGGTCCTCACCTGATCCGGCTTTCCGTTTCTCTACCTATACCGATCTGTATTTCTATGCCGCCCGGGAACTCTATGTACGGGACTCCAATCTGGTGCGGCCGTTACGGGATCATTTGCATCCTTTTGTAAGGCGGTATTTCCGGGAGATCCAGCGGTTTAGCCGAAAGTATCAGAATCCGTTCGAGCCGCTGGTCAGGGGACTTTATGGGCATTACCTGCAGGCCAACCGCCAGCCGCAGGGTCTTATGACCTATAATGAAGTGATCGCCTGGCTGATCGCCTATGCGAAGAAGAATGGATGGGAGGGGGTGTAACCCCCCCTGATCGTCGATTAGAAAGTGTTCTTCCACATCATGCTTTCGACTGGTTTGTCGGGCTGGCCATTGTACTTGGCATTCTTCTTCTGGTTGTATTTGACCATGATCTCTCCATCCACAGGGAAATAGATAAGCTGACCGACCGGCATGCCTTTGTAGACCTTTACCGGCTGTTTGACCGAGATCTCGAGGGTCCAGTTGCCGCAAAAGCCGACATCGCCTTTGCCTGCCGTGGCGTGAATGTCGATGCCCAGCCGGCCGGTGGAAGATTTGCCTTCCAGGAAGGGTACGTGGGCGTGGGTCTCGGTATATTCGTCGGTTACCCCCAGGTAAAAGATGTGCGGATACAACACGAAACCCTCCTCCGGGATCTCGAAATATTCGATCTCATTGTGTTTTTTGGCATCCAGGATATGCTCCCGATAGGTAGCCAGCCATTTGCCGAGATGGATATCGTAGGAGTTGCTTCCCAGGCAGGACCTGTCGTAGGGCACAATTTTTATCGTTCCCTTTTCTATTTCTTCAAGGATACGCGTATCGGATAGGATCATGTTGAAATTTGGTTAAGTTTGTAAATTCCCGCTGTAGGGGAACCGGCGATGCCGGATACCAACTGCGAATATGTGATTATAATTTTATACATGCCCCTGTTTTATCAACATAATATCAACCAGGATACAAAATTAGCGATTTGGTTTATTGAAGAGCCGGAATCCTTTTTCCTGAACAAAGTCCCTATGAAGCGGGACGTATCACACCCCTTCAAGCGCCGTCAGCACCTGGCAGGGCGTTACCTGTTGTCTTTTTTATTCCCGGATTTTCCTGTCGAGGAGATAAGGATCGCCGATACGCGTCAGCCATTTCTGGCCGGCGACACCTATCATTTTTCGATCTCGCATTGCGGGAACTATGCCGCGGCCATTGTCAGCACCAACAGCAGGGTAGGGGTAGACATTGAACTGATCTCCCCGCGGATCGAAAGACTGGCGCCCAAATTCCTGAACGAGGATGAGGAGCATTTTTTCAACGACGACTACGCGCTTTTTCTGGAGCAATGGGGGTTGAGAGGGCGGGTGTTCCAGGAGTTCCTAACCCTTATCTGGAATGCCAAAGAGGCCATTTTTAAATGGTATGGACGCGGGGAGCTGGATTTTAAGAAGCATATAAAGCTTGAAGGCAGTATCAATCTCGATGGGGATTGGATAAAGCTTCCCTTTGTTTTTGACAAAGGGCGCGTCGTCCACCTGACGGTCGAGGGGCGGATATTTGAGGAACAATCGCTGACACTGGCGTGGCTGCTGACTTAGTCCGGCAGGAGACCGTCTTCGTCATCGAGCAATTGCACGTCGATGGCGTCCTTTCCGGCGATACCTTCGATGGAGCCGCGAACATGGGCCGCGTTGAGCAGCACTTTTTCCAGTTGTTTTTCCCTTGCCTTCCATAATCTTTCCATGGTATCCCTTTCCTTTTGGATGGATTGTTTCATCGAGAGGAACCCTTCGCGGATGGCCTTCCACTGTTCGCTGAATTCCGTGCTGGTGAGGTAGTCGTATAACAGATGCATCTTATCGCCTTTGTTCTCCTGCGATCTGGCGGCATTGAAGATGCGGATGATGCCGTCCCGGAGTACGTAGACGAGGGCTTTTACTTCGCTGAAGGAGCAGATCCACACACCATTGCGCTCCCCGAAGCAGGGCATGTCCTTTGGCATGGCGGCCGTGACGAGGACGGCTACGGATGCCCCCTGGCTGCGCATATCGGCCTTTAGCTTTTCGATCCAGTCCTGGGAGAAGTCCCGGGTGCGTTTGCTTTCGAAGATTATTTTGCCGCATTCCTGCCCGAAGTTGTTCCGTACAAGCTGGATGCAGTCGGCGCCGCGCACGCCCTTGCCTACTTCGCTGATCTCGTCGAAGGGAAAGTTGGAGCGAAGCAACTCTTCCAGGGCCAGTTCCTGGACCTCGCCCTGCAATTGCATGGAGCCTTGTTCGGCCTTGCGTTTCATCTCTTCCGCCAGCTTTTTCTGATCGTCGAGCTGTTTTTCCAACTCTTTCATGCGCAACTGGTATTCGGTCTCTCGGGAAGCGCCTTTTTGTTCTTCCAGTTCCCGGATCTCTTTGGACAGCTTTATCCGTTCCTCCTGCAGCAGGCGCTGGACGGACAACTCCAGCTCCGCTTCCTTGTTTTGCAGTTCCTGTTCTTTTTTCAGGAACTCCAGCTCGCGCTGCCGGGATGCCTTGAGTTTTTCTTCGCTGTCTTTTTGGGCGTCCTGCAGCAGGCGAAGTTTGTGTTCGAAGTCATTGCTGATGGATTTGCGGAGGGTCTGCTCCGTGGCGGTTTGGATATTTCGTTTTTCTTCTTCGAGTTTTCGGGCAAAAAGGATCTGCTGTTGCTGGGATTGTTGCAGGAGTTCTTTTTCACGTTGGGCAAAGGTGGTTTCCTTTTCCTTTATGAATTTCTGCATCTGGTCGCGCAGATCCTTTTTATATTCTTCCGACATGGCTTCTTCCATCGGGAAGTGGTGGCCACAGTTGGGACATTTTATTTCGGTGGGCATGCGAATTATTTTAGCAAATATAGGAAATTTGGGGAGCGCGGGGGCGGCAATTCGGGATGCGGCGGGGCAATTCGAGAGGCGGCAATTCGAGAGGCGGCAATTCGGGATGCGGCAATCGGCGATGCGGCGGCCCCTACCCGATACCGTGTTCGCGTTTGTAGAGCTGCGGGCTCTTGCCGGTGATGGATTTGAAATTCTTGTGGAAGCAGGTGAAGTTGTTGAAGCCGCTTTCGTAGCACAGCCGCTTGATGCTGATCCGGTTGTCGAGGAGCAGCTTGCAGGCGTGGCCTACCCGGATCTCGGTGAGGAACTGAGTGAAGGTCTTTCCGGTACGGGATTTAAAATAACGACAGAAGGAGTTAGGTACGAGACCGGCGACGGCGGATACTTCTTCGAGATAGATCTTCCGGGTAAAATGGCGAAAGGTGAAATCGTAGATGGCGTTGATGCGGTCATTCTCTCCTTCGGAGAAATCGGGGCGAAAGCCTATCGACGACAGCAATTGCAGCCGGTTGGAGGAAGCGAAGGCAGACAGGCATTCGATGAGGGCGATGATGCGGCCGACGCCTTCCGCGGCGTGGATGTGGTGGATGAGCCCGGGGATGCGTTCATCTTCTCTTGCGCTGACGAGGATGCCGCGCCGGGCTTTTTCGAGGAGGCTTCGGATGGGTTTGGTCTCCGGCAGGTCGAGGAAGGCGTCGCCCCAAAAATCCTCGGAAAAGTGAATGACGGTGGAATGCACGGGCCTATTGCCGTCACCGCCGAAATATACGTCATCGTAGCGCCAATAATGTGGGAGGTTGCTGCCCACAAGAATGATATCACCGGGTTGGAACCGCTTGATGTGATCGCCGACGAATTGCGTGCCGTTGCCCTGGTGGAAGATAATGAGCTCCACTTCCGCGTGGTAGTGCCAGCGGTTATTGATAAACGGGTCCCTGTCCTCCCTTACGCTGAAGGAATGGGTGGGGGTCCGTGGTACCTTGAGGAGTTTCGGCTTCATGCTGACTGCAAAGGTAAGACAGATGAATTTGACCGGAGGCCTGAACAGGAAGCCGTCCATTTTTGTTAACTTGTCCAATGATGAAACCGAAGTCCCATGAACGAGAGACTCCCCTTTCCTGGAAAGAGAGAATCGCTGCCCTCCAGAACCTGCCCAGGTTCTTTCGGCTGGTTTGGCAGACCAGTCCGGGACTCATGCTGTCGGATGTCCTGTTACGGTTGATGCGGTCGGCCATTCCGGTGAGCGTGCTGTACATTGGCAAGCTGATCATCGATCAGGTGGTGCTGCTGGTAAAGGAGGGCGCCGTTGCGACAGCCGGGCGTGTGGCGGCGGGTCATGCAGGGGCGGTGAATGCAGCGGCAAGTCATGTGGCGGCGGGTCATGGTTTGGCGGCGGGTGCAGCGGGTCACAGCGGCTTTTTGGGACTTAGTGCGCTGCCCGGTGCGGCGGGGCAGCATTTTTTGTGGCAGCTGGTGATAGCGGAGTTTGTGCTGGCCTTGGTTTCAGACGGGCTGATGCGGGCTATTACGCTGATTGATAGTTTGCTAGGGGAGAAGTTCGGTAATTTTACTTCAATTAAGATCATGGAGCATGCCGCTGGCCTTGACCTTGACCAATTCGAGGATACCGAGTTCTATGATAAGTTGGAAAGGGCGCGGCAGCAAACCGCCGGCAGGACGGTCCTGCTGTCGCAGGTATTGGGGCAGGTCCAGGACCTGATCAGCATTGGTTTTTTGGCGGTTGCGCTGATGGCCTTTAATCCCTGGCTGATCCTGTTGTTGCTGGTAGCCGTGGTACCTTCCTTTTTGGGCGAATCCTATTTTAATGACCGAAGTTATGCGCTGACGCGGGCACGGACGGCTGAGCGCAGGGAACTGGATTACCTACGTTATCTGGGCGCCAGCGACGAGACGGCCAAAGAGGTCAAGCTTTTTAGTTTGTCGGGATTCCTGATCGATCGATTCCGGGCGCTCAGCGAAAAGTTCTATACCGAAGCCAAGGACCTGGCGATCCGTCGTTCCGCCTGGGGGACCGTTTTTTCGTTAATGGGCAGTGTCGGGTATTACAGTGCCTATGTGGTGATCATCCTGCGGGCCGTGCATGGGAGTGTGTCCATTGGTGACCTTACTTTTCTGGCGGGGTCATTCCGGCAGCTGCGCAGTCTCCTCGAGGGCATATTGAGCCGGTTCACCAGCGTATCACAGGGGGCCATTTATCTGCAAGATCTTTTTGAGTTCTTCGAGATCATGCCGCGGATCCAACGGGCGGTTCATCCGCGGCCTTTCCCGAAGCCGATAAAGGAAGGGTTTACGTTTGAGGACGTCGGCTTCCGCTATATCAATTCCGAGCGGTGGGCCAACCGTCATCTGAGCTTTACCCTGAAGCCGGGCGAGAAGCTGGCGCTGGTAGGCGAGAATGGTGCTGGCAAAACAACACTGATCAAGCTGCTGACCCGGCTCTATGATCCTACTGAAGGTCGTATCCTGCTGGACGGAGTCGACCTGCGGGAGTATGATCCGGACGACCTGCGGAGTGAGGTCGGGGTCATCTTTCAGGATTATCTTCGTTACCAGATGACGATGGCGCAAAATATCGCCGTGGGCAATATAGGCTTGAAGGATGACCGGCCTACGATCGAAGTGGCGGCGCAGCAAAGCCTGGCCCACCTGCTGGCGGATAAGTTGCCAGGGCGTTATGACCAGGAGCTTGGGCGCCGTTTCCGGCAGGGAGTGGATCTGTCCGGCGGCGAGTGGCAGAAGATCGCTTTGGCGAGGGCGTATATGCGGGATGCCCAGTTGCTGATCCTGGATGAGCCGACGGCGGCGCTGGATGCCAGGGCCGAGTACGAAGTCTTTCAGCGTTTTGCGGAGTTGACGAAGGGGAGGACGGCGGTGCTGATCTCGCACCGGTTCTCGACGGTGCGGATGGCGGACCGCATTTTGGTGCTGGAGAAGGGTGAGCTAAAGGAGATCGGGAGTCATGCGGAACTACTCCGGCAGGACGGGAAATATGCGGAGCTGTTCCATTTGCAGGCGCAGGGGTATAGATAGGGGCAGCTTCAAGGTTGCTTCAAAATCTATGTCGAAAATTGCATTTGAATGAAAGTGCTCATCATTGAAGACAATCAGGAGTTGGCCCGTAATATCCGCGACTTTCTCGGTCGGGAGGGGTATATCTGTGAGTCCTGTGACACGATAGAGGGTGCGCGCGAGAAGCTGGCCTTGTTCCAGTATGACTGCATCCTGCTGGACATTGGATTACCAGATGGCAACGGCGTCAGTTTACTCAATTTTATCCGGGCTGAACACAAGGACTGCAATGTCCTGATCATCTCCGCCAGAAATGCGCTCGACGATAAGATCATCGGGTTGGAGAAGGGGGCTGACGACTACATTACTAAGCCTTTTCATCTGGCGGAGCTGCATGCGCGTATCAGGGCGGTCTACCGGCGCAAGAATCTTGGCGGCGCGAGTATCGTAGCGTTCAACGAGTTCAGCCTGAATACCGATACGTTCGAGGCGAGGGTAGGTGAGGTGTTGCTGGATACGACTCCCAAAGAATTCGATCTGCTGCTGTATTTTATCGTCAACAAGAACCGGGTGTTGTCGCGTCAGGCCATTGCGGCGCATCTGTGGGGCGACTATACCGATAATTTGGCTAATTTCGACTTCGTATACCAGCATGTCAAGAACCTGCGCCGGAAGATCGGCATGGCCGGGGGCATGGATTACATATCGACGGTATATGGGCTGGGGTATAAATTCAATTCACATTTGGGCGGATGATCACTGATGAAGCTAACGACAAAATTTACGCTCTGGTATTTCGGCATTATGCTGGTGGTGCTGCTTATAGGGGGCGCCATCGTTTATTATGAGATACAGTGGAAGATCAGCCGGGTAGAGGTGGTCCGGCATGAGCGGCTAAATGATCTCATAGCCCAGCAGATCCGGCAGGGCGGTGACTTTACGGGGCATCCTACGCGCAAGCGGGCGTTGGTCATCCCGATCCCGGCTGACTCGATGCCCAGTGAAGGAACGTCCTACTATACGAGGGGTCTGGCCTGGAATCCGGAATTCCAGACCAACGAATTCAAATTACTGGTTACTTCCTATTACACCATTCACGGGCAGCATTACCGGGTGACCACCTATTCCTTTATTCCATCTTTTTATCAATTGCTGCCGGGTGTGGTAGACTCTTTTAAATGGATATTGTTGTTGTTGCTGGTGCTGGTGGTTGTCTCGGGGGGGCTGATCAGCAAGTATATCTTAGCGCCTTTCAAACGGACCATGCGGGCGATCCAGTCTTTTGACCTCAAGCAGAAGGAAACCTTGCGTTTGCCGGGCACCCAGACCTCGGAGTTCCGCGAGCTGAATGAATTCCTGGTAAAGATGACGGAGAAGGCGCGGGAGGATTATCAGTCGTTAAAGGAGTTCACTGAAAATGCCAGCCACGAGCTGCAGACGCCTACGGCCATCATCCGTGGGAAGCTGGACCTGCTGATGGAATCCGATATCCGGGACGAGCAGGCCATCCTGATCGCGGAGATGCAGAATGCGCTGGAGCGGCTGTCGCGTATCCATAGTTCGCTGACCCTGCTGACTAAATTGGAGAACAAGGAATACCAGGCCAAGGAGCCGGTGTGCATCAGCAACCTGGCGAGGGAGACCCTGGCATCTTTCGATGAATTGATCCAGATGAAATCGCTGGTGCTGGAGACGCAGATCGAAAAAGCCGTTTATATACCTCTACATCTGTCGTTGGCCGATCTGCTGCTCACCAACCTGATCAGCAATGCGATCCGGCACAATGTCCCGCCGCCGGCGGCGGGAGGGGCGGGGCGCCGGGCGGCGCCGGGGGGAGGGGGGGACAATGCGGCGCTGGCAAATGGCGGCTCCGGTGCGGCCGGAAATAAAGGGCTTATCCGGGTAAACCTGAGCAAGGAGGGTCTTGTTATTGTCAATACCGGCAGGGAACCTTCGATCCCGACACAGGAGTTATTTGAACGGTTCAAAAAGGGGAATTCCGGCAGCGATTCCATTGGTATCGGCCTCGCAATCGTGCGCCAGATCTGCGATTTGAGTCAATTTGATATTCTTTATCAATATAGCGGCGGCCTGCATGTTTTGGCCGTCAGTTTCCTGCCGAAGACCGGCGCTTCAAAATTGCTTCAAAATCTTTCGTTCCCTTTACAATTGGATGGGTCGGGGGCTATTTCCGACCGAAGGGTGCGATCTTAATCTCCGCGTTGCAGCCATAAACAGCATAAAACAGTTCACAATATTATGTGTAAACAGCAAATTTTCGGCCTTTCCTGGGTCCTGGTATCCCTGATACCGGCCGGCCCGGTGACTGCGCAGGTATTGACGATGAGGCAGGCGGTGCAGAATGGATTAAACAATTATGGAACGATCCGGGCCAAGGCCAATTACGCCAAGGCTTCAGCCGCCAATGTCAGGGAGACAAGAGCGGAATACCTTCCGGATATCAATTTTTCGCTTTCTCAGGACTATGGTACGGTAGCGGCCAACTATGGCCCCTATGCTGCTTATAAGGCATCTCCTGTTTCTTCCTCCGGTCCGGTCCTCGCGACACAGAACTGGAATGCGGCATTTGGGTCGCTCTATATGACAGGTGTGAATTGGGATTTCTTTCAATTTGGCAAGTTTAAGGAGAAGACGGCGGTGGCGCAGCGGGCGCTTACCCGTGATCTCAGCGATCTGGACCAGGAGCGCTTCGAGCAGAGCGTCCGGGTATCGGCAGCCTTTCTCAGCCTGATCGCAGCCCAGAAGCTGATCGTTTCGCAGCAAAAGAACCTCGACAGGGCAGTAGCCTTCCAGACCGTGGCTACTGCCAGGGCGAAGAGCGGGCTTAATCCGGGGGTCGATTCATCCCTGGCCAATGCCGAGGTTTCCAGCGCCAGGATAGCGCTTACCAATGCCGTCGAGAACGAACAGGAGCAGGCTAACGCACTC
>Ga0302309_10002310_pt1 | contig 16023 bp, 14 predicted proteins | sample III_Palsa_N1_1_FD_200453 | JGI IMG/M metagenome (GOLD analysis project Ga0302309, IMG submission 200453) | Peat permafrost microbial communities from Stordalen Mire near Abisko, Sweden - III_Palsa_N1_1 | ecosystem: Environmental > Terrestrial > Soil > Palsa > Peat permafrost | place: Sweden... | reverse complement strand
ATACATCGGGTATTTCGTTACCCATGTACTGCCTGTTTACAGCAGGTACCTTGTTGTGGCTGATATATGGCGTTATGGAACCCAGCCTGCCGGTAGCGGTAGCCAATGCCATCACGCTGATATTTGCGGCTACCATTTTGATCTATAAGATCAAGTACAAGTAAAGCTCCGAAGCAAACTGTTATAGCTGCATGGCAAATGACAGCCCAGGTACGCCGTTTTGGTAGGTGGGCATTACCATGGTGCTTTTGCCATTCTTATCCTTATGAGTAAGTTTATTGCGGATATAAGGATAAATCAAATAAGCCGCTTTGGTTGAAAGTATACCAAAACCCGCGCCTGCAACCACATCGCTAAACCAATGATCACGGTTATACATTCGGAAAATACCTGTAGTAACAGCTATAGTATAACCGATAACCGTGTACACCGGCGATTTTTCGGAGTATTCCTGCGCCAAAAACTCGGCGCTTAAAAAAGCGGTACCGGTATGTGCCGATGGGAACGATAGATAATCTGTTTTATTAGGCCGCAATCTGTGCGTGGCATATTTGGTTATGTAACCGCTTACACCAAATATACCCGCTGATAGGCCAAGCAAGGCGGTACGATCAATAAATGTATTTTTGCCTTCAACACCCACCAGGTCGAGCCCGTATACCATAGCAATAGGAGTAAACTCAAAATAGCTTTCGGCTTTGGTGCTAAAATTCGGATCGCTGCGCTGGGTAACACCGTAAAAATAATAATCAATGCGCCTTATGGGATGTATAGCGAACGATAGCCCCCCATACCCTATCAAAATGGCAGGCGGAATAAACGACAAGGGATTGCTATGTAAACGCTTTACGGTATCAGGCGCTGTAAAAAGGTCCTTTTTTATGGTATCGGCAAGCTTAACCTTTTTTGCAGTATCACCATCGGTAACCTGGGCATTGGCTTTAAATGATATAAGGCAAAGCAGGGCAAATAGTATTTTTTTCAATGGCTGATGTGCTTTTTAATAAATACCTATTATATAAACCAACCATTAGTAATCTTTCACTAAGCTAAAATACTTACTATTCCATCATTTCTTTAGCGATAGTTAAATGGCTTAATTACAAATGTGCGTTAACAATCTGTATAAAAACTGAACTTATTATTCAGCTTATTTTACGCGGGATAGTTCAACCGATTCGGGCGAAGCCAGCATTAACGGAACTTTTTCAACCGTAACAAAACTCAGATCGAGGCCAAAACCACGTTCTTCGGATAGGCTGACTTTTTTAAGATGCACATAAAATGCCATGATAAACCTTTCAAAAAACGACAGGTTATGCGAGCGGGATATCACCTTCTCAATCACCACGAACCTGAAATCGCCTACAATATTATGCTTGTTAAGCGAGGTATATTTACTCGTTATATCTACCTCGCCATTTTTCACCAGGTCCTCTACCACTTTTCTAAACAGCAGGTTTATTTGTTGCTCTACCCTAAAGCCGAGTTTAAAATCTATACGGATGAGTTTGTTAGGCACTAAAAAGTTAACCTCGTACTCGCGTTTGTAAGGTTCATCAACCACATCAACGTGTACCAGCCAGTACACATCGGCACGTTTAGGCTGCTTTTGCAGTATAGAATAGATGATCTTCGATTCTATCTCCGAATCGAAATTAGCGCTGGTTAAATAAACCAATTGTGAGGCATATTTGGGTACTGATTCATCCTCGCTTAGTTCTTTTATAATGCTGAAATAATCGTCTATCTCAATAAATTTAACATACCGGTTCCTGATCTTTCGGGCGGTATGCCATGTCCACATAATAGAGAATAGCACTGTACCTACCGACAACGTAAACCAGCCGCCATGTACAAATTTCACCAGGTTACTTGCCAAAAAGGTACTTTCAATAACCAGGTAAACTGTCAGAAAAATAGTGATGATATAATCCGGAACCTTTTTCTTTTTGAGGAACTTGGAAACCAATATAGTGGTCATGAGCATGGCTACGGTTATGCTCAAACCATAAGCGGCTGTCATTTTATCTGACGTTCTGAACAGCAATACCACGCCTATACAACCGGCACATAATAACCAGTTTACACTGGGTACATATAACTGGCCCTTTTGCTCCGATGGGTAATTGATGCGCACCTTTGGCCATAAATTTAAGCGTACAGCCTCGGCTATGAGTGTAAACGATCCGGAGATGAGCGCCTGGCTGGCAATAATGGTAGCAACAGTAGCTATACCAATCCCGAATATCAGGAACCATTGTGGCATTATACTGTAAAAAGGATTATGAATATCCATATTTACCACCATACCCGAATGTTGCAGCAGCCATACCGACTGGCCTAAATAATTCAATATCAAACAGGTTTTAACATATATCCAGCTTATCCTGATGTTTGAACGCCCGCAGTGCCCCAAGTCTGAGTATAGCGCCTCTGCACCCGTTGTACACAGGAAAACCGCTCCCAGGATAATAAACGCGTGCGGATCGCTAACCAGCAAACGTATGCCGTAATAAGGGTTTATTGCCTTAAATATAGATGGCTCCTGCACTATAAAAGTGAGGCCGAGCACACCCATCATACTAAACCAGATGAACATGATGGGCCCAAATGCCTTCCCCACCAACGAGGTACCAAACTGCTGTATAAAAAACAGCGCGGCCATAATAATTATAACTATTGATACCGTGGGTATATGCGGATAAATGGGTTTTAAGCCTTCAATTGCTGATGATATGGAAATTGGCGGGGTAATTATACCATCGGCAAGCAGGGCGCAACCGCCTATAACTGCCGGTACCACCAACCACCTGGCCCTGCGGCGTACCAATGAAAACAGGGAGAATATACCGCCTTCGCCTTTATTATCGGCTTGCAGGGTAATTACCACGTATTTTATAGTAGTTTGAAGTGTAAGCGTCCAAATAATAAGTGATACACCGCCCAGAACCAGCGTTTCGGAAATGCGCTGACTGCCCACTATGGCTTTAAATACGTACAAAGGGGATGTACCTATATCGCCATAAATTATGCCTAAACTGATGAGCAACCCCGCTGCCGTTAGTTTCTGTAGATCTTTATGACTTGACACTGACTTTATTTAGACAGTAAAAATATTAAAAAAATTGAGTAACACCTTTTTTATTAGAATAAACGTATAAAAACAAATAATTCATTGTAAGAAAAGCTGTGTATGTTAAAAATTGTTAAAAACATTTATTAAACATACAGTGTATAAACTGGTGAGCGCTTTATTTATACTTTTGCAGGAATATTCAGATTTTAGGCATGCGGAGAAACTTTACTTATTTTTATTCATGGATACTGCTGATCGCCGTGGCAGTGTTGGTGAATTTCTCGTTTGCTTACAGCCGCCCCATGCCCAGGGACACCACCTACCTGCATGTAAGAAAAGCAAAAAAAACATCCTATCTTAAAAACGGCCTTACCTTTTCGCTTCCACCGTTAAAGCCGGGAGAAACATCATACGTTAAACTCAGCATCCCCCGGGCTGATGATAAATTGCTGAACGATGTAACGGTATACCCTAACCCGGTAACCGATCAGCTTAATTTAAAGTTCTCCTTATCGCGCAACTCCAACGTGAACATTAAAATAATGGACGTTTTGGGTAATGAACTGGTTACCGTTTTTTCGCAAAGGGTTGAACTTGGCGAGCAAAAGGTAACCTACTCGCTCAACAACAAATTAAGCCGTGGTTTTTACTTTGTACGTATAGTTGCCGGCACCGAGTCGGTTATTAAGCGCATAAGCGTGATGTAAGTTTTGGCCAGGCCCGAAATGCCTCTTTTATTTCGAATGTCGAATTTTCAATTTCAAATTTATGAGAGTTTTAAATAAATCATAAAAATCCTCTCGATCCGTTTAATCCCGGTTCAGCATTTTTCAGTAATTTCGCTTTATGAAAATAATTGCCATTGGCCGCAACTATGCCGAACATGCCAAAGAATTAAATAACCCGATTCCTACCCTCCCGGTTATTTTTATGAAACCCGATACCGCTTTGTTAAAGGATAACAAGCCTTTTTACCACCCCGATTTTTCGCAGGATGTACACCACGAAATTGAACTGGTGCTAAAAGTTTGTAAAGAAGGCAAGCACGTAAGCGAAAAATTCGCTTCGGCTTATTATGATGAGATTGGCCTGGGCATTGATTTTACCGCCCGCGATATTCAAAACCGCCATAAGGAAAAAGGCCTGCCCTGGGAACTGGCCAAGGCATTTGACGGCTCCGCGCCTATCAGCGTTTTTTTGCCCAAAACCGATTTTGAAAACCTGTATAACCTTGATATTAAATTAGATATTAACGGCCAAACAAGGCAAAACGGCAATACTAAGGATCTGCTTTTTTCATTCGAAAAGATCATCGCCTTTGTATCGCAATACATCACCCTAAAAAAGGGCGACCTTATATTTACCGGTACACCCGCAGGTGTTAGCAAAGTAAATGTTGGCGACAGGCTGGAGGGATATTTAAACAACAATAAATTGCTCGATTTTTATGTTAAATAAGCAATGAAACAAAAATTTCTTGCTTCACTCCTTCTCTTCCTGGGTTTATTAGTTAATGCTTTCGGGCAGGATGCTGTGCAAACGCAGCAATATCCAAAGGACTATTTCCGCTACCCGCTTGATCTGCCGCCAAAAATTGTAGGCTCATTTGGCGAGCTTAGGCCCAATCATTTCCATTCAGGCCTCGATTTTCGCACCAACCAGCAGGAAGGTTACCCGGTACATGCCGCGGCAGATGGCTTTGTATCGCGTGTAAGGGTGCAATTCGGCGGCTTTGGCAACGCGGTATACATTACTCACCCCAACGGTTATACTACCGTTTACGGGCACTTAAAGAGCTTTAATCCGCAACTGGCCCAGCTGCTTCGTGCCTATCAAATACAAGCCAAAAACGACCTGGTAGATTTTAACCTGCTACCCCTGCAGGTACCGGTAACCAAGGGGCAGGTGATCGCGCTATCGGGCAGCACCGGCGATGCCGTTGGCCCGCATTTACACTTTGAGATACGCGATACCCAAACCGAACAAACCATCAACCCGCAACTATTCGGGTTAACCATACCAGATAATATACCGCCCACCATAGGCACCGCCTGCATTTATCATTTTAACGGCGCGCCCTTCAGCGAGAAAACCCAGCGCGAATTTTTGCCGGTTGCCGGCGCGGCCGGGCATTATCACCTGGTAAAACCAAAAGTGATCACCCTGAATGGCGACATCGGCTTTGGCATTACGGCTGTTGATATCAATAACACCTCACCCAACCGTAATGGCATTTATTCTATCGAGCTGAAACTTGACGGCAAAACAGTTTATACCTGCGCGCTTGAACGTTTCGCGTTCGATCAAACCCATGCCATTAATGCCTATATTGATTACCCCGATTTTTTAGCTTCGGGCAGGTTTATTCAAAAATGCTTTATACCGCCGGGCAGTAAAATAACGCTATACCCGCAGTCCATTAACCGGGGTATTATCAGCTTTACCGATGATCTGCCGCACGAGGTGGAGTACGTGGTTAGCGATGTGGCCGGCAATACCTCAACCCTTACTTTAAAGGTGCAATCAACCAGCAAAGCGACAGTAGTAGCGGCCTATAAACCTGTTATGCCATTTCGTTACGATCAGCCCAACCAGTTTTCGGCTGATAATGTGAAGGTAAATATCCCGGCAGGCGACTTGTACGATGATATTGATTTCAACTACGCGGTGCTGCCTAAAAAACCCGGCGCGTTCTCGGCCACCTATCAAATACATAACCGCTTTACGCCCTTAAATGATGTGTACGATCTTTGGATCAAGCCTGATACTACCGCCGCAAATTGGCGGCCCGGCAAAGCGGTTATCGTAAATTCGGCTGGTGCCTGCGAAGGCGGTATTTATGAGGATGGCTATGTGAAGGCCCAGCCCCGCACCTTCGGCTATTTTTATGTAAAACTGGATACCATACCGCCCACCATTCGCCCGCTGAATATTATTAACGGAGGCAATATGGTGGCTAAAAAAACCATATCTTTAAAAATCGGCGATAATTTATCGGGCATAAAAAGCTATATGGGGTATATTGACGGGCAGTGGGTTTTAATGGAATGGAATAATAAAACCAGCATACTAAGTTATACCTTTGATGATAGCCTGGCGGCAGGAAAACACACTTTTGAGTTAACTTTAACCGACCAGAAAGACAATAGTTCACAATATAAAGCAGATTTTTACAGATAGATAGCTATGGCAACACTTACAGCAGGCGATAAAGCCCCGGATTTTACAGCAAAGGACCAAAACGGCAAGGAAGTTTCATTAGGAGATTTTAAGGGTAAAACTGTAATATTATATTTTTACCCTAAGGATGATACCCCCGGCTGCACTGCTGAGGCTTGCGATTTCAGGGACAATTACCAATCGTTATTAGGTAAAGGTTTCGAGGTGATAGGTGTAAGCACCGATGATGAAAAATCGCACAAAAAGTTCGAGACTAAATTCAACCTCCCGTTTACGCTGATTGCCGATGCCGATAAGCATATTGTTGAGGCCTACGGCGTTTGGGTAGAAAAAAACATGTACGGCAAAAAATATATGGGCACCGCCCGCACTACCTTTATTATTGATGGGGAGGGCATTATCAGTAAGGTAATTGATAAGGTTGATACCAAAAACTCATCACAACAAGTACTGGATTTGCTGGCCTGAAAGCTATGAATATCCGTTTTGCCGGAATCAATGAATATCCGTCGGTAGTTCAACTTTACCAGGCCTGCGGTTACGGCGGCGGCGTGGACAATGAGGATAAGGTTGTGATAGCCGAAGCATCCGGCCAACTGATCGGCGCCGTAAGGATATGCACCGAACAGGGCGTACAAGTTTTGCGTGGCATGCAGATCATCAAAAGCTACCATGGCAAGGGCATAGGCTCGCTGGTATTACAGTTTCTGAAGGATAATATCGTTATGACCGGCTGCTATTGCCTGCCCTATAAACATTTGACAGGTTTTTACGGGCAGATCGGTTTTGAATTGATTTCGGCGGATGAAGCACCTGTTTTTCTTGCAGAAAGACTTGAAAAGTATTTAAGTATAGGGAATACGGAGATGGTGATGATGAAAGTAATGATAAAATCTTAAACTAAACATAAGGATAAAGTTATCCATGTGATCTTCGATCTCTCAACTAAGCAAACATTATTGGGGTTCATTTCTACCAAAATAATACTTATTTTCGTCCGAATATTGATTAAAGTATGCTGCCTTATCAAACAAAAAGGCTTAATACTTATTTAATACAACAAATAATAAAATAATATATGTCGGTACAGGTTGAGGATGCAGAGATATTAAGCAAGTTTCAGGATGAAAAAACCCGGAACGAGGCTTTTAACCTGCTGCTGAAAAAATACCAGCAAAAAATTTACTGGCATATACGGCGCATGGTAATAGACCATGACGATACTGATGATATAACCCAGGATGTTTTCATCAAGGTTTGGAAAAACCTGCCCGGCTTTCGTGCCGATGCGCAGCTGTATACCTGGATGTATCGCATTGCCACCAATGAGTGCATTACTTTTTTGAACAAGAAAAAACAAAAAAATAACATCTCATTGGACGAGGTTGACTACTCGCTGGCTGATACGCTTGCCGATTCCACCTATTTTGATGGCGACAAGGCACAACGTAAATTACAGGAGGCTATACTTACTTTGCCCGATAAACAAAAGCTGGTTTTTAACATGAAATACTATGAGGATATGAAGTACGAAGAGATATCAGAAGTGCTTGGAACCAGCGTAGGCGCCTTAAAAGCGTCATTTCACCTCGCAGTGAAAAAAATTGAGACGTTTTTATTATCAAAAGATTAATTTTAAAAAACTATTAAACCTTTTCATCAAAATTTCATCTATATAAGGATATGAAAAGCGATATGGAAAATAAAGAGTGGCTGGAGGAATTCCCATCGCTGAAATCGGTTAGCGCAACTAACCCATTTACAGTGCCTTCCGGCTATTTTGATGAATTGGAGCAGAGGATTACGTCGAGCGTTCATTTAGATGAATTAAAATTAAATGGCGGGGGCTTTGCCCTGCCCGAAAATTACTTTGAAGAGTTAAGCGGCAATATCCAGAGCAGGATAGCTGTTGAGGAATTTATAAATACAGCAGATGCCGGGCTTACCGTTCCCGAAGGTTATTTTGAAAACCTGCAGGAGCAAATAAACGCCCGCGTAGTAATTGAAGAAGCGTTGAATGAATCCACGGACGCGTTTACCGTGCCCGAAGGTTATTTTGATAACCTGCAACTGCAAATAAATGCCCGCATACTGGTTGAAGAAGCACTGAATGAAACCGAAGAAGCGTTTACCGTTCCCGAAGGTTATTTTGAAAAGCTCAACAAAAGCATCCTGAACCAAACGGTTAACCAGGATATGGTTAAGCGCAAGGGTATAGTTAGAAAAATGTTCGCGTCCGGCTCGTTCAAATACGCGGCGGCGGCATGTTTTGCATTGATAGTAGGCGCGGGTATTTTTGTTAACCAGGTTACCGACCCTGTTGCCGAGCACGACAACTCGTTTTTACACAAACAGGTGCAAACCATTTCGGTTAGCGATATAAAAAGCTATCTACAGCAGGATGTGGATGCCAATGATACTCAACATACAGTTATTGATGAAAATGCCCCTGTAAATGAAACCAGCTTAACCAATGCTTTACAAGGATATAATGCTGATACTAACCAATAATGAATAAATTGCTTAAACATATTTTTGCTATATTATTTATTATTGGCACCGGTTACCAATCGTACGGGCAACTGCGCCGTTTGCCGCCGCGATTTGACCGCCGGCCCCCTGGCTTTGAAGAACGCATAGTAGTGCGCCAGAATCAAAACCCCGAGAACCGGGTTGAAAACATTAAAGAGAACTTTTTAAGGCATCAGCTTAATTTGCCGCCAAACCAGGCACGCAAATTTTTCCCTTTATACCATGAATATGAGCAGGAACTTTTTAATATGACCAAATTGCGGAGGCTGAACAATACCAATGCAGCTACCGATGGCACTGAACAGATTGATAAGGACCTGTATTATGAAACCCAGATTGTGAACATCAAACAACGCTTTAAGGATGCCTTTCTGCGGATATTACCGCCTGAAAAAGTAAGCGAGCTTTATAAAAGCGAACGCGAGTTTAATGATGAGCTGGTAAGGTCGCTATCCGAGCGTAATCCGCCGCCGGGTAATTGATATATATATAAGTTCTATAGCCAGAAAATCAAAAAGAATAACTGGCTTATAAGTCAAAACTCCATACTTTTGACTTATTTTTGAAGATGCTAACCCTGCGCCAGCTATTTTTAGCCAATAACGCTCAAACCACCCATTTCCCACTGCTGCTTGAATTTGAACGGGCAGAAGGTATTTATATGTATGATAGCGAAGGCAAAGCCTATATCGACCTGATATCGGGCATTGGTGTAAGCAACCTGGGGCATGGCAATCCTTATGTTATTAATGCCATAAAACAGCAATTGGATAAGTACATGCACCTGATGGTTTACGGCGAGTATGTACAAACCCCACAGGTTCGTTTTGCCGAAAAGCTGGTATCCCTGCTGCCCGAAAACCTGCAATCGGTATATTTTACCAACTCCGGCACCGAGGCCGTTGAAGGCGCGCTCAAATTGGCCAAACGCTATACCGGCAGGCAGCAGATCGTGGCCTGCCATAACTCTTACCACGGCAGCACCCACGGCGCGCTAAGCGTAATGGGTAACGAGGAATACAAACAGGCCTATCGCCCGTTACTACCGGGCGTTAATTTTGTTAGCTTTAATAACATTAATGATCTCGACATAATAAACCATCAAACTGCCTGTGTTATAATCGAAACCATACAAGGCGAAGCCGGTATACGTGTGCCGGATGCGGCCTATATGCAGGCCCTACAGGCACGTTGCAAGCAAACAGGCACATTGCTTATACTTGACGAAATACAAGCCGCATTTGGCCGCACAGGCAGGCTATTTGGCTTTGAGCATTACGGCATAGTGCCGGATATATTGCTGCTGGCCAAGGCATTGGGCGGTGGTATGCCGGTGGGTGCATTTATAGCATCCAACCAAATCATGTCGGCGTTTAAGGAGAATCCTATCCTGGGGCACATTACCACCTTTGGCGGCCACCCGGTATGCTGCGCGGCAGGACTGGCCGCGCTGGAAGTTTTATTAAATGAGAACCTGTGCAATCAGGTTGCAGAAAAGGAGGCTTTGATGCGCTCATTATTGATTCATCCGGCAATAAAAGAAATTCGCGGCAAGGGCCTCATGCTTGCCCTTGAACTGGAAAGTTTCGAACTCAACAAAAACATCATTGACCGCTGTATAGCCAAGGGCGTAGTTACCGATTGGTTTTTACATTGCAGCAACGCCATGCGGCTGGCTCCGCCACTGATCATCACACAGGAGGAGATCAGGAAGGCTTGCGCGGTGATATTAGAAGCTGTGGAGTATTATAGTTGATAATAAATTGCGTTTTCTGGTGCAAATCAATCGTCATAAAATCATATTATGTGGCTGCTTAGCTTATGGCAGCCGGCTGATTGTGGCTAAAGCCATATTTTAATGCTATTTATCCGCTGGCTGAAGCCAGCGGCAATGAACTACTGCCGTACTCGTTGCCGTCCCTTTTAAGGGGCGGATCAGGTATAAAAAAGCTAAGGCTTTAGCCAAAATAAATTAACTACAGCTTTAAAGTAACCCTTTTACCCCATTTCTCTTCCCCCTAAGTCATGCTTCAGTAACGTTTACGGTACATAGCCGTTTTTGACGTGCCGCGCATGTTGTTTTAGTTAAATTGGTATGGTTTATGTAAACGTTAGGGTAATAATGCAAAATGCCTTGAAAATCGCATTAAAACACATTCAGGTAGTCAAAATGCACTTTTTTTAAGTCAAGTTTTGCAAAAGCTATTCAACCAGGTGTTTAATTATAACAACAATACTAAAAAACCTTGTACTATCTATGAAAATAGCCTATATCTCAACCTACCCCCCTCGCGAATGTGGAATTGCCACTTTTAATCAAAATTTAATGCGGGCCGTACATGCTAATTTCCCCAAACGGAAAAGTATGCTGGAAGGTGGCTTTGTTGTAGCCCTAAATGATTCCGAAAGCTTACATGAATACGAATACCCCGAAGAAGTAAAATATATCATCCGCCAAAATCACCAAAAGGATTATATAAGGGCGGCCAATTACATCAATACCAGCACTGCCGATGTTTGCATAATGGAACATGAGTTTGGTATTTATGGTGGCGAAAGCGGCATCTATATCCTCCCGCTCATCAACCGGCTTGAAAAACCGCTTATATCTATCTTACATACTATTTTAAAAGACCCCAGCTATGTGCAGCGCATCATCATCCGCGAAATAGCCGAGCAATCATCAAAAATAATTGTGATGAGCAAGCGTGCGGTTGAGTTTTTAACCACTATTTATGACATCCCGGCCGATAAGATACAGATAATAGAACATGGCGTGCCCGATGTGGAAGCGCCGGAAATTAACCCGGTTAAAAGTCTTTCGCAGTTTAAAAATCACAGGGTGTTATTAACCTTCGGCTTAATAAGCCGCAATAAAGGGCTGGAAACCGTAGTAAAAGCACTGCCTAAAATAGTGAAGAACCATCCCGACGTGGTGTATGTGGTTTTAGGCAATACGCATCCCGGGGTTATCAAAAACTCCGGCGAAGAATACCGCGATCATCTGAAAACGCTGGCAGCACAACTGGGTGTATCAAAAAATCTATCCTTCATCAACAAATTTGTAACCGAAGAAGAACTGGTAGATTACCTTTCCGCGGCTGAAATTTATGTTACCCCCTACCTTAACGAGGCGCAAATTACCAGTGGCACCTTATCCTACGCTGTTGGCGCGGGCGCGGCTGTGGTATCAACCCCCTACTGGCACGCTACTGAACTGCTGGCGCATAACCGGGGCCGTTTATTCGATTTTAAGGATACCGACGGCCTGGCCGATATTGTAAACGAACTGCTCGATCAGGAAAGGTTATTAAACGAACTAAAAACAAACGCCTATGAATATGGGCTGCATTTACGTTGGCCGGTTACCGGTGCCGAATTTATAAAAGTGGCCCAGGAATCGCTCCGTACCCATGATTTTAGCGAAAAGATATTAAGGAACAGCATTGTTGACCCGGAGATCTTACCAAAATTCAGCTTAACGCATGTGATTCGTTTAACTGATGATACCGGTATAGTTCAGCATGCTAAATATGGCATTCCTAATTTAAAAGAGGGTTATTGCCTGGATGATAATGCGCGGGCCCTGATTATGGCCCTGATGGCCCATCAGCGCAACAAAAGCAAGGAGGCATTTGAACTGCTGCCGGTTTATTTGAGCTACATTCATTACATGCAGACGGATGATGGTAACTTCCGCAACTTTTTGAGCTTTAACAGGCAATATTTGGATGAAGTAGGCTCCGAAGATTCATTCGGGCGTACAATTTGGGCACTTGGCCATTTGATCAGCTGCGCGTCAAGTAACTCGTACCGGGAGTTTGCTTTGGAAATATTCCAACGCTCGTTCCCGCACTTCAGAGCCTTAAAGCATTTAAGGGGCATGGCTAATACGATTATCGGCATCAGCTTATACCTGCAGGTTTTCCCTACCGATGAAGGTATGGTAAATGAGCTGGCTACGCTTACCCAACCGCTTATTGATGCTTACGAACGTAATGATGATAAAGACTGGCATTGGTTTGAAGAAAAAATGACCTATGATAATGCCATACTCCCGCTGGCGTTGCTACATTCAGCCGAAATAACCGGGAACGAAAAAGCTAAAAAAATAGCCCTAAGTTCGATGGCCTTTTTAGATAAACTTACACTTTCAAACGGGTATTTAAGCCCGGTTGGTAACGATGGCTGGTATTATAAAGGCGGAACTTTCCCCACATTCGACCAACAGGCCATTGAAACCATGGCTATGGTGCTGATGCATTTCCAGGCTTACCAGATCTTCCGTCAGCCGGAGTATATAGAGAAGATGTTTTTGTGCTACAAATGGTTTTTGGGCGAGAACACCTTACGTGCGCCATTATATGACCATGAAACCAAGGGCTGTTGCGATGGTTTGCTGCCAACCGGCATTAACCGTAACCAGGGTGCCGAAAGTACCTTAGCTTATCTTATATCGCATTTAACAGTATTGAAAGCCTTTGAGCTGGAGTACGAATATAATAAGTACGGTCAGCGATTGGAGATCTGTTAATGAGGGTAGCCGTATTAGCCCCTGTCGCCTGGCGCACGCCGCCCCGGCATTATGGCCCCTGGGAACAGGTAGCATCGAACATTGCCGAAGGATTAATAGCAAAAGGCATTGACGTAACCCTGTTTGCCACCGGCGACTCCATTACAGCCTGTAAACTGGACTCGATCTGCGAACAGGGCTATGAAGAGGACCGCAGCCAGGATGCAAAGGTTTTGGAGTGCCTGCACATCAGCAATCTGATGGAGAAGGCTGCCGGTTTTGACATTATCCATAACAACTTCGACTTTTTGCCGCTCACTTATTCCGGTTTGATAAAAACACCGGTGATCACTACCATACATGGTTTTTCATCGCAAAAGATCATCCCGGTTTATAAAAAGTATAATGCTATCGGCCATTACGTTTCGATAAGCAATGCCGACCGTAGTACGGAGCTGAATTACCTTGCCACTGTTTATAACGGGTTGAATACCAAAGACTTTGAGTTTAATGATAATCCCGAAAACTATCTACTCTACTTTGGCCGCATCCATCACGATAAAGGCTGCGCCGAAGCAATAGACATTGCTAAAAAAAGCAAGCGCAAACTGTTGATTGCCGGTATTATACAGGATGAGGACTATTTTAAAGATAAAATAGAACCGAAGCTGAACGATCAGATACAATACATAGGCCATGCCGGGCCCGAAAAACGGAATGCCCTTTTAGGTAGGGCCGCCGCCCTTTTGCATCCCATTAATTTTAACGAACCCTTCGGCATGAGTGTAGCCGAAGCCATGCTTTGCGGCACCCCGGTTATCGCCTTCAACAAAGGATCGATGCCGGAACTGATTCAGCATGAAAAAACAGGTTTTTTGGTAAATACGATTGATGAGGCAGTGGAAGTTGTAAATCAGGTTAAAAACATCAACCGCGAAGATTGTTGTAATTGGGCAAAATCGCAGTTTTCAAGGGAGAAAATGGTTGACGATTATTACAGACTTTATAGAGAAATATTGGATTGATCTCTAGTCAAACCATTTGTTAAAAGCGTTTATTGTTATTGTAGTTTCAGGCTTATCGATATAATAAGCTGGTACATTGTTATAAAAAGAAGCCCATCCCGTAAAGGTACTTGGCGGGCCAATTATATAATCGCATTCCGCGAGTAAATCCAGATCTACTATTGCAGGCCTTTGATGAATCAATGTTGTAAAATCCTTAAAATCGTTCCTGTCAATTTCCTCATTGGCACATATTATAAATACACACTGCTTGTCTGAAAAAACCTGTGCAACCTCATTCATTTTTTTTATGTAGGTACTATTATCGTAAAACCACCTGCCTTCATTAAAATCTATGTAGTCGCCTCTTCTTATATGTACACCAATTACAACATCGCCGATGTTACGCGCCAATTCAATATTTTCATGTACTTGTTTTTTAAATACATCCTTTGGCGAAAAAAAACTTTTAATTGTGGTTTGCTGCTTTTTTAAGCTTTCCTTATCCCTATAAACCCACCCTTCAGGTAAAATAATTTTATTTTGCGCCATTTTAATAAATTCCCTGGCGTTGATATTATAGTCTATCAGGTTATGATCGTTTTCGGGGATAGAATGAAATACAGTCTTTGGAAAATTAATTTTGTATTTTAATGCAATAAAATGAAGCCTGTTTAAAAACCTGTTTACGACTTTATTTAAAACACCCTGCCCTGTAATAATAATGTTGAGTTTATTTTCAACTCTTGATTTAAACAAATCATGAAATTCAGGAAAGCAGGTAATTATTAATATATAATCGTTCTCTATACTATTGGCTATAAAGTTTGAAAAAAAATGCAATTTATTAGCTAGTTGACCGCTTGCTTTTTTAATTATAACCATTGTGATCTTTATTTATAAGTAACGCCCAATTAATTTGGGCGACCCAATGGATTGCAAAATGCTAAAATTTTGTTGTTATAACTATATCCAAGTATCCGGCTGTCATCTTCTTTCTTGTCTCTTGTCTCTTGTTTCTTTACCCACCGTCATCATTTAAAAAACCAAAGCTGTTTTAAACTTTAAATAATATCTTGCGTAACTAAACACAGCAAACGCAATGTCCACCGAAAATACGGCCTCAACCCTGGAGCGTGGTTTATCCTTAACCCAGGCTACGGCTATCAATATGATAGATATGGTAGGCATCGGGCCGTTTATCACCATACCCTTTATTGTGGGGGCTATGAAAGGGCCGCAATGTATGCTGGCCTGGCTATTGGGTGCCTTACTTGCCGTATTGGATGGCTCGGTTTGGGCCGAACTTGGTGCTAAATGGCCAATGGCAGGCGGCAGCTATGTTTTTTTACAAAAAATTTATGGCGATGGCAAATTCGGCAAAATGATGTCGTTCCTGCTGGTATGGCAAACCATTATACAAGCGCCCTTAGTAGTAGCCAGCGCGGCGATAGGCTTTTCGCAATACCTTACCTACCTGGTTACCTTAACAGCGTTGCAGCAAAAGGTAGTGAGCGGCGCTTTGGTGGTGTTGGTAACCATTTTGCTTTATCGCAACATCCGCAGTATTGGTAAAATATCGGTATTGCTGTGGATCATCACCGGCGGCACATTTTTGTGGCTCATCGGCTCCGGTTTTAGTCATTTTAATACCAAATGGGCTTTTTCTTTCAGCAAGGATGCTTTCGATCTTACACCTCTATTTTTTGTGGGGT
>Ga0302309_10002306_pt1 | contig 16045 bp, 11 predicted proteins | sample III_Palsa_N1_1_FD_200453 | JGI IMG/M metagenome (GOLD analysis project Ga0302309, IMG submission 200453) | Peat permafrost microbial communities from Stordalen Mire near Abisko, Sweden - III_Palsa_N1_1 | ecosystem: Environmental > Terrestrial > Soil > Palsa > Peat permafrost | place: Sweden... | reverse complement strand
ATTTGCGAAAAATGTGGTGTTGAAGTCACTTTATCGAAAGTTCGTCGCGACCGCATGGGACATATTGAGTTGGCCAGTCCTGTGGCGCATATTTGGTATTTGAAATCCTTGCCTTCGCGCATTGGCTTGTTGTTAGACATGACCTTGCGTGATATTGAACGTGTTTTATATTTTGAAGCATTTGTCGTGATTGATGGTGGTATGACACCGCTGGAACGCGGACAATTGCTCTCTGATGAAGCCTATTTAGAAGCATTGGAACAATATGGTGATGAATTTGATGCCGGCATGGGCGCGGAAGCCATACGTGAACTGTTGATTGGTATGGATTTGGGGCATGAAGTGAATGTCATACGCGAAGCGTTGGCAACCACGACATCCGACACCAAACTCAAAAAAATGACCAAGCGTCTGAAACTGTTAGAATCATTTATGGCGTCTGGCAATCGTCCAGAATGGATGATTTTGGAAGTGCTGCCTGTGTTGCCACCGGATTTGCGTCCATTGGTGCCATTGGATGGTGGTCGCTTCGCAACCTCCGATCTCAATGATTTATATCGTCGTGTGATTAATCGTAACAACCGTTTAAAACGTCTGCTTGATCTGAGCGCGCCTGATATTATTGTGCGTAACGAAAAACGTATGTTGCAAGAGTCTGTCGATGCTTTGTTAGACAATGGTCGTCGTGGCCGTGCGATTACGGGCAGCAATAAGCGTCCGTTAAAATCTTTAGCAGACATGATCAAGGGTAAGCAAGGACGTTTCCGCCAAAACTTATTGGGTAAACGTGTGGATTATTCCGGTCGTTCTGTGATCGTTGTAGGACCCACATTGAAATTACATCAGTGCGGTTTACCCAAGAAAATGGCCTTGGAATTATTCAAGCCGTTTATTTTTAGTAAATTAGAACGTGCCGGTTTGGCAACCACCATTAAAGCTGCCAAAAAATTGGTTGAACGTGAAGGCGCTGAAGTATGGGATATATTGGAAGGCGTTATTCGCGAACATCCAGTCTTATTAAACCGCGCTCCTACATTGCACCGTTTAGGTATTCAAGCATTTGAACCTATATTAATTGAAGGCAAAGCCATTCAATTACATCCCTTGGTCTGCGCGGCTTACAACGCGGATTTTGACGGTGACCAAATGGCCGTTCACGTGCCTTTAACTGTAGAAGCACAATTAGAAGCGCGTGCATTGATGATGTCAACCAACAACGTGTTGTCACCTGCCAATGGCGAGCCTATCATTGTTCCGTCACAAGACGTGGTCTTGGGTCTTTATTATATGACGCGTGAAAGTGTGAATGCCAAAGGCGAGGGCATGGCCTTTGCTGATGTGACTGAAGTACATCGTGCGTATGAATTGGAAATGGTTTCTTTACATGCATTGGTACGTGTTCGCATGTCTATCGGTCAAGGACAATATAAGTTAATCCAAACAACCGTTGGTCGTGCCTTGTTATCGGAAATTTTACCCGAAGGGCTGGAATTTGCACTGATTAACAAAACCATGACCAAAAAAGCAGTTTCTGGCTTGATTAACATTTGCTATCGCAAAGTGGGCTTGAAAGAAACGGTTATATTTGCTGATCAATTGATGTATACCGGATTTTATTACGCAACGCGTTCCGGTTCCTCCATTGGTGTAGATGATTTGGTTATTCCTGAAAGCAAAGCGGATATTATTCTCAACTCAGAAGATGAAGTGAAAGAAATTGAAGCACAATATGCATCTGGTTTGGTCACCTATGGTGAACGTTATAACAAGGTGATTGATATTTGGTCTCGTACCAACGATCAAGTTGCCAAGGCGATGATGGAAAAATTAGCCACAGAAGACGTGGTGAATCGCAAAGGTGAAACGGTTAAACAAGAATCCTTTAATTCTGTATACATGATGGCCGATTCCGGTGCACGGGGTTCCGCTGCACAAATCCGTCAGTTGGCCGGTATGCGGGGCTTGATGGCAAAACCAGACGGCTCGATTATCGAAACACCTATTACGGCTAACTTCCGTGAAGGTTTGAACGTATTGCAATATTTCGTGTCCACTCACGGTGCGCGTAAAGGTTCTGCCGATACCGCGCTCAAAACAGCAAACTCGGGTTATTTAACCAGACGTTTGGTGGACGTGGCACAAGACATGGTAGTGACCAATTTAGATTGTGGTACCAAACGCGGTATTCTAATGACACCGTTTATTCAAGGTGGTGATATTGTTGAACCCTTGCATGAACGTGTATTGGGTCGTGTCGTGCTCAATGATGCCTACAATCCAACGACGGGAGAAATTGAGATCCCAGCAAACACTTTACTCAATGAAGAATTGGTGGAGAGTTTGGAATCGCTTGGATTTTATGAGATTGAAGTGCGTTCTCCGATTACCTGTGAAGAACGCTATGGTATTTGTGCGAGATGTTATGGCCGTGATTTAGCGCGTGGACATTTGGTGAACATTGGTGAGGCGGTTGGTGTGATTGCAGCGCAATCCATTGGTGAACCCGGTACACAGTTAACCATGCGTACATTCCATATCGGTGGTGCTGCTTCGCGTGCGATGGCAGTGAATAATGTGCAGGTGAAAAACCCTGGTCGCATTAAACTGCATACCATGAAAGTAGTACAGCATTCCTCGGGACACTATGTTGTGGTTTCACGTTCAGGTGAAATTGCGGTGGTGGATGCGCAAGGTCGTGAACGCGAACGTTATAAGACACCGTACGGTGCAACGTTAGCTGCCGCTGATGGCTCGCAAGTCGATGGTGGACAAGTCATTGCTAACTGGGATCCACATACTCACCCCATCATCACTGAAGTGGCGGGTCGTGTGCGATTTGTTGATTTGATCGACGGCGTGACCGTGAATCGTCAAACCGATGAACTCACGGGTCTTAGCAATATGGTCATTACCGATACCAAACAAAGAGGTTTGGGCGGTAAAGAGTTACGTCCAATGGTTAAGTTGGTGGATGAACAAGGCAATGATTTATGTTTAGGTGCGACGACGTTACCTGCGCATTATTTCTTGCCTGTGGGTTCTGTTGTGACATTGGAAGATGAAGCGCAAGTGGGTGTGGGCGATGTTATCGCACGTATTCCACAAGAAACGTCAAAGACACGGGATATCACCGGTGGTCTGCCACGCGTAGCGGATTTGTTTGAAGCACGTCGTCCAAAAGATCCAGCCGTATTGGCGGAAATTTCGGGTGTGATTAGTTTCGGCAAAGAAACCAAAGGCAAACGTCGCTTAGTAATTACGGGATCGGAAGGTCTGACACATGAAGATTTGATACCGAAATGGCGACATGTGACGGTGTTTGAAGGTGAAAGTGTAGAAAAAGGTGAGATGATCGTTGATGGCGCGCCCAATCCGCATGATATTCTGCGGTTGTTGGGTGTGAATGCACTGGCCAACTACATTGTGACAGAAGTACAAGATGTTTATCGTTTACAAGGTGTGAAGATTAACGATAAGCACATTGAAGTTATTCTACGTCAGATGTTGCGTAAAACATTAGGCACACAAGGCTTTATGGAAGGACGTGACACTTTTGTAGAAATAACAACGGATGATGAGCAAGGTGCAGAAGAAGAGGACGAATCGGCTGCTGATGTGAGGACTGAAGTGAACTATGCATCGAGTCAAGACTCGGTGCTGATGGGTATCACCAAAGCATCACTGGGAACCGAATCGTTTATTTCTGCGGCTTCTTTCCAAGAAACCACGCGTGTCTTGACAGAAGCGTCTGTCAATGGCAAGCGAGATGAGTTGCGAGGCTTAAAAGAAAACGTGATTGTGGGGCGCCTCATTCCTGCGGGAACAGGGTTGGCTTATCATGATGCCAGACGACGCAAAAAAGCAGCCGATCGGGCTGCAAATGGTCAATCAACGGAAGGTTCAGCCAAAAATACAACGGATGTTGCAAATGAGGCTGTAAAATAGTTGATATTTGTTAAAAAATGCGGTACCTTTGCATGCTACGGTATGACAGTAACTGCAACAACATTAAAAAGCAGATGAAGTGAGATATAACAGGGTGGAGACAATTTAATGGCCAGAACAAATCAGCTGGTACGTAAACCGCGCACGAGCGTTACTGAAAAAAGCGACGTGCCTGCGTTAAAAAAATGCCCGCAAAAACGTGGCGTATGTACACGCGTGTATACAACAACGCCTAAAAAGCCAAACTCCGCGTTACGTAAGGTAGCTCGGGTTCGCTTAACCAACGGCGCTGAAGTCAGTGCATATATTCCTGGTGAAGGGCACAATTTACAGGAACACTCCGTGGTTCTAATCCGTGGTGGACGCGTAAAAGATTTGCCTGGCGTACGTTATCACATTATTCGTGGAACGTTAGATACGGCTGGGGTTGGTGGACGTCGTCAAGGTCGTTCGAAGTATGGCGAAAAACAACCCAAAGACAAGAAATAAACCGTAGAAGGTAGGTAGATATTATGTCGAGAAGAAATGCTGCAGAAAAACGCTCCTTGTTGCCGGATCCCAGACATGGAAGCAAGTTGGTTGGTAAGTTTATTAACCATACCATGAAAGGCGGAAAAAAATCAGTTAGCGAACGTATCATTTACGGCGCGCTTGATAAATTGGCTGAGAAATTTAAAGGCGAACATCTAGAGTTATTAGATAAAGCGCTAGATAACGTAAAGCCATGGGTTGAAGTTCGTTCACGCCGTGTTGGTGGTGCAACGTACCAGATCCCTGTGGATGTGCGTCCAGAACGTCGCATTACATTGGCGATCCGTTGGATCCTCGATGCTGCAAGAAAGCGTCCTGAAAAAAACATGATTGATCGTTTGTTCAGAGAATTGGCTGATGCATTTGAAGGCAAAGGCGCAGCAGTGAAGCAACGTCAAGATAAAGAAAAGATGGCACAAGCAAACCAAGCATTTGCAAGCTATCGTTGGTAATTTTTAGATTAGAATGAGGTAAGTATCGTGGCACGTGCAACTCCGATCGAGCGCTATAGAAACATAGGTATTATGGCGCATATTGATGCAGGCAAAACAACAACAACAGAACGTATCCTGTATTATACTGGTGTTTCACACAAGATCGGTGAAGTGCATGAAGGCGCGGCAACGATGGATTGGATGGTGCAAGAACAAGAACGCGGTATCACCATTACCTCTGCTGCAACGACTTGCTTCTGGAAAGGCATGGATAACTCATATCCACAACATCGTATTAACATCATTGACACACCTGGACACGTGGATTTCACCATTGAAGTGGAACGTTCTTTACGTGTGCTAGATGGCGCGTGCGCTGTATTTTGTGCGGTGGGTGGTGTAGAGCCTCAATCAGAAACCGTATGGCGTCAAGCAACCAAATACGCAGTGCCTCGCATTGCGTTCGTCAACAAAATGGATCGTTCCGGCGCAGATTTCTTACGTGTCGTGAAACAATTGAAAGACCGCTTGGGTGCCAATGCCGTGCCTATTCAATTGCCGATTGGTGCTGAAGAACACTTTACCGGCGTTGTCGATTTATTACGCATGAAAGCCATTATTTGGGACGAAGAAAGTCGTGGAATGAAGTTCGAGTTACATGATATCCCTGCGAATATGGTCGCAGAGTGTCAGAAGTGGCGTGAAAAAATGATTGAAGCGGCCTCTGAAGCCAATGAAGAATACACGAACAAGTATTTAGAGGGCATCGAGCTGACCATCGAAGAAATTAAAATAGGTTTACGTGCTCGTACATTGAAAAATGAATTGGTACCCGTCTTGTGCGGTTCTGCCTTCAAGAACAAGGGCGTGCAAGCCATGTTGGATGGTGTGATTGATTATTTACCTTCTCCGCTTGATGTGGATCCAGTTGAAGGTGAAGATGATGATGGTGAAACGGTACAACGCTGGCCAAAAGACAATGAGAAATTTTCCGCGCTGGCCTTTAAAATCGCGACTGATCCATTTGTGGGTACGTTAACGTATTTCCGTGTGTATTCCGGTGTATTGAATTCAGGCGATACCATTTATAACGCGGTTAAAGGCAAAAAAGAGCGTGTGGGTCGTATTGTTCAAATGCATGCAAACTCACGTGAAGAAATTAAAGAAGTATATGCAGGCGATATCGCTTCCGCTGTTGGTTTAAAAGCAGTTACAACGGGTGATACCTTATGTGATTTGGATAATATCATCACATTAGAAAGAATGGAGTTCCCTGAGCCTGTTATTTCTGTGGCAGTAGAACCAAAGACGAAGACAGATCAAGAAAAAATGGGTATTGCATTAAGCAAATTGGCGCAAGAAGATCCTTCCTTCCGTGTACATACGGATGAAGAATCTGGTCAGACCATTATTTCAGGTATGGGTGAATTGCACTTAGAAATTATTGTGGATCGGATGAAAAGAGAGTTTAGTGTGGAAGCCAATGTGGGTAAACCTCAAGTGGCGTACCGCGAAACCATCCGCAAATCTGTGGAGCAGGAAGGCAAGTTCATTCGACAATCCGGTGGTCGTGGTCAATATGGTCACGTGTGGTTGCGTATTGAACCACAAAAGCCAGGCGTGGGTTATGAATTTGTGAATGCGATTGTTGGTGGTGTTATTCCAAGAGAATATATTCCAGCCGTCGATAAAGGCGTACAAGAACAATTAAAAAATGGTGTGATTGCTGGATATCCCGTCGTGGATGTGAAAGTAACTTTGTTTGATGGTACTTACCATGATGTCGATTCTAATGAAATGGCGTTTAAGATTGCAGGTTCCATGTGCTTTAAAGAAGGTGCAAGAAATGCGAGTCCTGTTTTACTTGAACCCATATTTAAGGTAGAAGCCGTTACCCCTGAAGAATATATGGGTGATGTGATGGGCGATTTAAACCGTCGTCGCGGCTTGTTGCAAGGAATGGAAGATTCGCCTTCTGGTAAAGTCGTGCGAGCAGAAGTTCCATTGGCAGAAATGTTTGGTTATGCCACTGATTTGCGTTCAATGACGCAAGGACGTGCAACATACACCATGGAATTTGTGCATTATAAAGAAGCACCTAGCAACGTAGCAGAAGCGGTGATTTCGCGTAAGCAATAGTAATATCGGTATCCTATGATTTTTTAAAGATAGAAGGGTGATAAAGTGTCGAAAGCAACATTTGAAAGAAACAAACCCCACGTAAACGTGGGAACGATTGGTCACGTGGATCATGGAAAGACGACATTAACAGCGGCGATCACGCAAGTGATGGCGAAACGACGTGGTCGTGGGGAAGCGTTGGCATATGATCAGATTGATAAAGCGCCTGAAGAAAAGGCACGTGGTATTACGATTTCGACGGCCCACGTTGAATATGAAACAGAAGCTCGTCATTACGCACACGTGGATTGCCCTGGACACGCGGATTATGTGAAGAACATGATCACTGGCGCGGCGCAAATGGACGGAGCGATATTGGTGGTGAGTGCAGCGGATGGTCCGATGCCCCAAACGAGAGAACACATTTTATTGGCTCGCCAAGTGGGTGTTCCTTATATTGTTGTTTACTTGAACAAAGCGGACATGGTAGACGACAGTGAATTGTTAGAATTAGTGGAAATGGAAGTTCGTGAATTATTAACGAGCTACGGTTTCCCTGGCGATGACACGCCGGTGATTGTTGGTTCAGCGTTGAAAGCGTTGGGCGGAGATGAAACTGAATTGGGTGGATTATCGATTGATAAATTGGTAGCGGCATTGGATAGCTATATTCCACAGCCATTGCGTGAAATTGAAAAGCCATTTTTGTTACCGATTGAAGACGTATTCTCTATATCTGGACGTGGTACAGTCGTGACCGGACGTGTAGAGCGCGGTATTGTGAAAGTGGGTGAAGAAGTTGAGATTATTGGATTGAAGCCAACGATTAAGACGACTTGCACCGGTGTGGAAATGTTCCGGAAGTTGTTGGATGAAGGTCGCGCAGGGGATAACGTTGGTGTATTGTTACGCGGCACGAAGAGAGATGAAGTTGATCGTGGACAAGTACTGGCAAAACCTGGTAGTATTACGCCTCATACAAAATTTCAATCGGAAGTTTATGTATTGTCGAAAGAGGAAGGTGGTCGTCATACACCATTTTTCAAGGGATATCGTCCACAGTTTTACTTTAGAACCACAGACGTAACGGGTTCAGTAGAATTGCCGGAAGGAGTAGAGATGGTGATGCCTGGCGATAATACGCAAATGGAAATCACATTGATAGTTCCGATTGCGATGGAAGAAGGTTTGCGTTTTGCAATTCGCGAAGGTGGCCGTACCGTGGGTGCGGGTGTCGTAGCGAAGATTCTTGAGTAATTATTAGTTCTTTTAGGCCAGTAGCTCAATTGGCAGAGCGCCGGTCTCCAAAACCGGAGGTTGGGGGTTCGATGCCCTCCTGGCCTGCCAGATCGGAAGGTGGATGATGTGTTTAGCGCATCATCCACTTTTTTGTTGCATATTTATAAATGTTTTGCTATTATGACCACCTCTTGGTACCTGGGATATTTCAATGAACGCTAAAGCGAATACGCTTAAATATCATTTGGTCGATAAGTTAAAGTGCTTATTGGCTGTATTGCTTATCCTGATGGGTGCATGGGCTAATTATTATTATGATGAATATTTGTTATTGTATCGTGTGTTAGGACTGTTGGTTGTTTTGGCGGTCGTGATGTGGTTGATGTATACCACCAATGCTGGACAACGCACATGGGAATTCACGAAGTCAGCCAGATTAGAATTAAAACGAGTGGTTTGGCCGTCACGACAAGAAACCATCCAGGCTACCTTAGTGGTATTGGCCATGGTGTTTGTGATGTCCATTCTTTTATGGCTTCTGGATTCTGTTTTATTTAAAGCGATGTTGCTGATTACAGGAGGCTGAGCGCAATGAGTTCAAAGTTGTGGTATGTTGTACAAGCCTACACCGGTGCAGAGCGACAAGTAGAAAGATTTATTCTTGAGCATGCCAAACTAAAAAATATCGAATACAAGTTTGGCCGAATTTTAATTCCCACCGAAAATGTAGTGGAAATGCGTGGCGGTCAAAAACGCCGTAGTGAACGCAAGTTCTTTCCGGGTTATGTTTTTGTTGAAATGGAATTGGATGATGAAACTTGGCATTTTGTGAGCACATTGCCCAAGGTCAGTGGTTTCGTCGGTGTTGACGTTGATGGAAGACCCGCGCCGATCCCACAAAAGCAAGTGGATGCGATATTACACCGTGTTGAAGAAGGTGTTGAAAAACCAAGACCTAAAGTATTGTTTGAACCTGGTGAAGTTGTCCGCGTTATTGATGGACCTTTTGCAGAGTTCAATGGCGTGGTTGAAGAAGTGAATTACGAGAAAAACCGTTTACGCGTTGCCGTATTAATTTTTGGACGGTCTACGCCAGTGGAACTTGAATTTAGTCAAGTGACGAAAGGCTAGTTGATATAGAGTGTTGTTTGTTATCACGGGAAGCTTTATTTTTATAGGGCGTTAGACCCACTGAGGAGTATTTTATGGCTAAGAAGATCGATGCATACATCAAATTGCAGGTGAAAGCCGGCGAAGCGAATCCAAGTCCACCCATCGGACCCGCATTAGGGCAACGTGGCGTGAATATCATGGAGTTTTGTAAAGCGTTTAATGCGCAAACCCAACAAATCAAAAAGGGTTCGCCTATTCCTGTGGTTATCACTGTGTATAGTGATCGCAGTTTTACTTTCGTTCTAAAAACACCACCCGCTTCTTTCTTAATTAAAGAAGCCATTGGCTTACAAAAAGGCAGCAGCAATCCAAGCACCACCAAAGTAGGGAAGGTGACTCGTGAGCAGCTAGAAGAGATCGTGAAGATTAAACAACCTGATCTAACGGCAGCCAGTCTAGACGCAGCTGTTCGCACCATTGCAGGTAGCGCACGTAGCATGGGTATCGACGTAGAAGGCGAGGTGAAGTAATCATGACACATTCTAAACGTATGACATTAATCAAAGAAGCGTGTGTTGCTGGTAAAGTACATGCTTTTGTCGGTGCTGTTGAATTGTTAAAACAAGTATCTAAAGTGAAATTTAATGAGTCGGTTGACGTCAGTGTGAATCTGGGTGTTGATCCAAAAAAATCTGATCAAGTGGTGCGCGGTGCAACCGTATTACCGCATGGTACCGGACGTACAGTACGTGTGGCAGTGTTTACACAAGGCGCAGCGGCTGAAGCAGCCAAAGCAGCCGGTGCCGATATTGTTGGTTTTGAAGATCTGGCTGAATCCATCAAAAATGGCAATATGGACTTTGATGTGGTTATCGCATCTCCAGATGCCATGCGTATTGTGGGTCAGTTAGGTCAAGTCTTGGGTCCACGTGGTTTAATGCCTAACCCTAAAGTGGGAACGGTGACCACCGATGTGGCTGAAGCCGTGCGTAAAGCCAAAGCAGGTCAAGTGCGTTACAAAACCGATAAAGCCGGTATTGTGCATTCTACCATTGGTAAAGTGAGCTTTGAAGCAGAGTCATTAAAGAAAAACATCGAAGCATTAATACAAGATCTCAAACGTTTGAAGCCCAGTACATCCAAAGGGATGTATGTAAAAAAAGTTACATTGTCAACGACAATGGGACCAGGTTTGACGATTGATATATCCAGTTTAGACGTTAAATAAAACGTCAAAAAAGACTTTGCAGCAAACACTTTTTTAAAGGTGTTTGCAACGTCAAAGACCGCAGGGGCGCAAGCTTAATCACCTGCGCAGACGGTTGTAAGTGTACAGAATTTATTCTGCCATGCTGCACCGTAAATGTAATATCAGCGTGAGCTGATGAATAGGAGAGATAACGTGGCACTGAATCTGCAAGATAAAAAAGCGATTGTAGCGGAAGTAGCCGAAGTGGCTGGATCTTCCGTTGCAGCTGTTGTTGCAAAATATGCAGGTATTACGGTAGGCGACATGACAAGATTGCGTGCGAAAGCGCGTGCGTCAGGCGTGTACTTACGTGTAGTCCGGAATACTTTGGCACGACGTGCAGTGCAAGACACAAACTTTTCTTGTATTCAAGAAAGTTTTACCGGTCCGGTTATTTTAGCATTTTCTCGTGAAGAACCCAGCGCTGCTGCGCGTTTATTACGTGATTTTGCCAAAGAAAATAACAAGCTGGAAGTCACCGCCTTGGCTGTGGGCAGTAGAGCCTACCAATCTTCAGACTTGGAAGCAATTGCAAAATTGCCAACCAAAGACGAAGCGATTTCGCGTTTAATGGCTACCATGAAAGCGCCGATCGAAAAATTGGTACGTACTTTAGTCGCACCGCATACCAAGTTGGTTCGCACCATCGCTGCTGTTCGCGATCAAAAACAATCGCAAGCTGCATAATATAGAGCCCATAGCCAAGAAGTTGCGGCTAGGCGCCCGCGTTATGAGCAACCAGAGCATATGTTTATATGTGAGGATTGCGAATAATGCGGGCAACGACGGCGCCGCTTTATTGGTGAAGGCTAGACCCTTTTTATGAACTTTTAGGAGAGTATCATGGCCGTAACTAAAGAAGAAATTTTGAATGCAATTTCTGAAATGAGCGTAATGGATGTTGTTCAATTGATCGAATCCATGGAAGAGAAATTCGGTGTGACCGCTGCTGCACCTGTTGCAATGGTTGCTGCTGGCGCTGCTGCACCTGCTGCAGTTGAACAAACCGAATTTAACGTTGTAATGAGCTCATTTGGTGAGAACAAAATCAACGTGATCAAAGTGATTCGTGAAATCACCGGTTTAGGCTTGAAAGAAGCCAAAGACTTGGTAGAAGGCGTGCCTGCTAATGTGAAAGAAGGCGTGTCTAAAGATGAAGCGAACGACATTAAAGCTAAATTAGTAGCTGCTGGTGCGAGCGTTGACGTTAAATAACGCTGGTTACCCAACGAAACAAAGGCAAGCATGAACACGCTTGCCTTTGCCGTCTTGGCAATACTCCTTTAACGATATAAAGCAGAGGAACCTCGATGCCTATAAAATCCGTTTCTTACACTGAAAAAAAACGGCCACGTAAAGATTTTGGCAAATTACCTGATATTTTAGATGTGCCTAATCTCATACAAATTCAGCTCAAATCCTTTAATGAGCAATTTTTGCAAAAGCACATCGCCGAAGATAAAAAAGCCGAGCAAGGTTTACATGGCGCATTTAAAGCAGTTTTCCCCATTGTGAGTTATTCGGGCAATGCAATATTAGAATATGTAGGATATCGTTTGGGGATCCCCGCTTTCAATGTAAAAGAATGTCACATACGTGGGTTAACGTACGCGGCTCCTTTGCGTGTCAAAGTAAGACTCATGATATATGACAAGGAAGCAACGGGTGATAATAAAGTTATCAAAGACATCCGCGAGCAAGAAGTCTACATGGGTGAAATTCCTTTAATGACCGAAACAGGTTCCTTTATTATTAATGGAACAGAGCGTGTGGTCGTTTCACAATTACATCGCTCACCTGGCGTATTTTTTGAACATGATAAAGGTAAGACCCACTCTTCTGGGAAACTACTTTACTCCGCGAGGGTCATTCCTTATCGTGGCTCATGGTTAGATTTTGAATTTGATCCTAAAGATTCCATGTTTGTGCGCATTGATAGACGTCGTAAACTGGCTGCAACCGTGCTCTTGAGAGCATTGGGCATGAATATTGAAGAGATTCTAGGGCTATTTTTTGATACCAATCGCATTGAAATTCGCGGTGCAGAATTGGTATTCCATTGTCATCCGGATCGTTTACGCGGCGAAAGTGCGTTTGCTGATATTCGCGATGGCAAAAATAAAGTCATTGTGGAAATGGGTCGTCGTATTACTGCGCGTCATATCCGTGAAATGATTAAGCACGAAATGAAAGAGTATGTGATCCCGACTGAATATCTCATGGGCAAAGCCTTGGCCAAAGCCATTGTCGATACCAATACGGGTGAAGTGGTTGCAGAAGCCAATGCAGAAATCACCATTGATGTGGTGACGTCTATTTTGAAATCAGGCGTGAATGGCTTTGAAATTTTATATACGAATGATTTGGATAAAGGTCCATACATTTCACAAACCTTGCGCTTGGATCAAATTAAGAACCAAATGGAAGCGTTGGTAGAAATTTATCGCATGATGCGTCCTGGCGAACCGCCAACCAAAGAAGCGGCAGAAACGTTGTTTACCAACTTATTCTTTGCCCCAGAACGTTATGATTTATCGGCCGTGGGCCGTATGAAGTTTAACCGTCGTGTCGGTCGCAAAGAAATCACCGGTCCTGGCGTGTTAAACAAGCAAGACATCATTGATGTATTGCGTACGCTCATTGATATTCGTGATGGTAAAGGCCATGTGGATGATATCGATCACTTGGGTAACCGTCGTGTACGTAGTGTGGGCGAGTTAGCAGAAAATCAATTCAGAGTGGGTTTGGTCCGTGTTGAAAGAGCGGTGAAAGAACGCTTGAGTTTGGCAGATGTGGACGCATTGATGCCACAAGATTTAATTAATGCCAAACCGGTATCCGCCGCCATTAAAGAATTTTTCGGTTCAAGTCAATTGTCACAATTTATGGATCAAAGCAATCCATTGTCTGAAGTAACACACAAACGTCGTGTTTCAGCATTGGGACCGGGTGGTTTAACACGTGAACGTGCTGGTTTTGAAGTACGTGACGTGCATACCACGCATTATGGTCGCGTGTGTCCGATTGAAACGCCTGAAGGTCCAAACATTGGTTTGATCAATTCCTTGGCTGTATTTGCACGGACCAATGAATATGGCTTTTTAGAAACACCTTGTCGTCGTGTTGTCGATTGCAAAGTTACCGATGAAATCGTGTATTTATCCGCCATTGAAGAAGGTGAAAACTATATCGCCCAAGCCAATGCGGTTTTGGATGACAAAGGTCGATTGATTGAAGAGTTAGTGCCTGTGCGTCATGAAAATGAATTCACCTATGCCACCGTGGATAAAGTGAATTTTATTGACGTGTCACCCAGACAGATCGTGTCTGTGGCTGCTTCATTGATCCCATTCTTAGAACATGATGATGCGAACCGCGCACTCATGGGTTCTAACATGCAACGTCAAGCCGTGCCGACATTAAAAGCCGATAAGCCCTTGGTGGGAACGGGTATGGAACGTATCGTTGCCATCGATTCAGGCGTCACTGTCGTTGCAAAACGCGGTGGTATCGTCGATTCCGTCGATGCAGCGCGTGTGGTTGTGCGTGTGGATGATGAAGAAGTGGATGCGGATGCATCGGGTGTGGATATTTATAATTTTACCAAATATACCCGTTCCAACCAAAACACCTGTATCAACCAACGACCCTTGGTGTCAGTGGGCGATAAGGTACAAAAAGGCGATGTATTGGCCGATGGTTCAACCACCGATTTGGGTGAGTTGGCGCTGGGTCAAAACCTATTTATCGCGTTTATGCCGTGGAATGGATATAACTTTGAAGATTCCATCTTGATTTCAGAACGTGTGGTGCAAGAAGATCGTTATACCTCGATACATATCGAAGAATTAACCTGTATCGCTCGCGACACGAAACTGGGACCTGAAGAAATTACCGCCGATATTCCAAATGTAGGTGATACTGCATTAGGAAAATTAGACACCTCAGGGATTGTCTACATTGGCGCATCGGTAAAATCCAGCGATATTTTGGTGGGTAAAGTGACACCCAAAGGTGAAACGCAATTAACCCCCGAAGAAAAATTATTGCGCGCTATTTTTGGTGAAAAAGCCTCGGATGTGAAAGACACATCATTACGTGTTCCCACTGGAATGGCGGGTACCGTGATTGATGTTCAAGTATTTACCCGTGATGGCGTTGAAAAAGGCGAGCGTGCGGTTGCCATTGAAACAGCCGAGCTCAACAAAGCCAAAAAAGATTTGAACGATGAGTTTCGTATTTTTGAAGATGATACGTACATACGTGTAGAGAAAATGTTGTTAGGTCAAAAAGTACAGGGCGGTCCGCTGGGATTAAAATCCGGCGCAACAGTGACGGCTGAATACTTGAAAGAACTACCACGTGGCAAATGGTTTGAAATTCGTTTAAACACGGATGAAGCCATCAGCCAATTAGAAGGTTATGCACATCGTTTGAAAGAACAACGTGCAGAGTTGGATGAAAAGTTAGAACTGCAACGTAAAAAATTGATTCAAGGTGATGATTTAGCACCCGGCGTGTTGAAGATTGTTAAGGTTTTCATGGCGGTAAAACGCCGCGTTCAGCCAGGTGATAAAATGGCCGGTCGTCATGGTAACAAAGGTGTGATTTCAACCATCGTTCCGGTGGAAGACATGCCTTACCTAGAAGATGGTACGCCGGTTGATATCGTGTTGAACCCATTGGGTGTGCCTTCACGTATGAACGTCGGACAAGTATTGGAGACTCACTTAGGTTGGGCCGCCAAAGGCTTGGGCTTGCGCATCAATAAAATGTTAGAAACGCAAGCGTCGATGAAAGAATTGCGTGACTTATTGAATAAAATTTATAACCGTGGTGGTTCGATACAAGTCGATTTACCTAAGCTGTCCGATGCGGAAGTATTGGTGATGGCTGAAAACCTGCGTAAAGGTGTCCCGATGGCAACGCCAGTATTTGATGGCGCATCTGAAGCAGAAATTAAAGATATGTTAGAGCTGGCCGGATTGCCGCGCAGTGGGCAAACGTATTTAACCGATGGTCGCACAGGTAAACTATTTGAGCGTCCCGTAACGGTTGGATATATGTATATGCTTAAACTCAACCACTTGGTGGATGATAAGATGCATGCTCGTTCCACGGGTTCTTACAGCTTGGTAACGCAACAACCGCTCGGTGGTAAAGCACAGTTTGGTGGTCAGCGCTTTGGTGAAATGGAAGTGTGGGCACTAGAGGCCTACGGTGCTGCATATACGTTGCAAGAAATGTTAACTGTGAAGTCAGATGACGTGACAGGACGTACAAAGATGTACAAAAACATTGTGGATGGGCAACATCGTATGGACGCTAGCATGCCAGAATCATTTAATGTATTGCTGAAAGAAATTCGTTCGTTGGCTATTAACATTGAGTTGGAAGATGAATAATGCAAGCG
>Ga0302309_10002304_pt1 | contig 16059 bp, 10 predicted proteins | sample III_Palsa_N1_1_FD_200453 | JGI IMG/M metagenome (GOLD analysis project Ga0302309, IMG submission 200453) | Peat permafrost microbial communities from Stordalen Mire near Abisko, Sweden - III_Palsa_N1_1 | ecosystem: Environmental > Terrestrial > Soil > Palsa > Peat permafrost | place: Sweden... | reverse complement strand
CAGGAGGCAGTAAGGGAACTCGGCACACTAAACGACTGGAAACTAAGCGCACAAGCCAACCTGCTTTTTGCAAAAACCGAAGATAAAGATCAGTTAAAACGTCTTTTTATTTACCTCGGTCTGCCGCTAAACCTGCCGGGCGAAAAAGCGCTTGGTATTTATGCTAAAATTGCCCCCTGGTTATTTACCGCTGCAGTTATAGCCGCATTTTTTAATCCGTATGCAAAGGATTTTGCTATAGTATTAGGACTTATAAACTTAGGCATCGTTTTTTCGAAGGGCGAATACATCAAAAAAACCAGCGTAATTGCTGATAAGATTGAAAACAGCTTATCAGGCTATGCCGTGGTATTTAAAAGCATTGAGCAGCAGCAATGGCAAAGCCCTTACAGCAATGGCCTGGCGCAACAGCTAAGGGATAAGCAAACATCTGGTAAAATAAAGGAGTTGTCGCAGTTGATTAATAAGCTTAATTATCACCTTAATGTGGTGGTCGGGTTTATCATGAACGTGTTTTTTATATGGGATATCCGCCAGATTATCGCCATTGAAAACTGGAAGCGCCAGAACCAGGAAAGCCTGGAAGCGGCTTTTGAAGTTATTGGTGAATTTGAGGCATTGCTCAGCCTTGCGTCGCTCAAAATTAATTACCCAACCTGGAGTACGCCGCAAATTGCAGATGGAGATGGTTATACCGTAACCGGCAAAAACCTGGGCCACCCGCTTATTATGGGCAACAGGGTAACTAATGATTATGAATTGAAGGACGATTTTAAAATAGACATTATTACCGGCTCTAACATGGCGGGCAAAAGCACTTTTTTGCGCACCATAGGCATTAATGCCGTATTGGCGCTATGCGGTGCTACGGTTTGTGCCGATAGCATGGAGGTTTCGGTTATTACCATCATCAGCTATATGCGTATTAAGGATTCGCTTAACGAAAGTACATCCACCTTTAAAGCCGAGCTAGACCGACTACAAATGCTGCTGGCCGCGGTAAAAACCGAGCCAAAGGTTTTCTTTTTGATTGACGAAATGCTGCGCGGCACTAATTCGGTTGATAAATACCGGGGCTCAAAAGCGGTGATTGAGCAGCTGATCGCCAAAAAAGCCGTGGGCATGGTTGCCACGCACGATTTACAAATTGCCGAACTGGAGCAGAAATACCCCGGTTATATCCGTAATTTCTACTTCGATATCCGTGTACAAAACGGCGAGATGCTGTTCGATTATAAAATTAAGGACGGCGAATGCAAAACCTTTAACGCTTCGATATTGCTGAAGCAGATAGGGATTGATGTGGATGCGGAATAAGTTGTTTTATTATATTTGATAAAACCTTATACAATGAACTGGGAATACTTCTTTATCGGAATTGCGTTTTTTGCTCTCGCATATTTTCTTTACAAGTTTCGCAAGAGGGGACTGTATGGTAATTCACCGGAATATAAGTCTATTAATTCAGGTGAAATATTTAATACATGGATTGTGATTATTATGTGCGTGGTAGCGGGCATTATGTGTATTTTAAAATCTATACCATTCTAAGTTATCGCTATCACTTTTAATGCATCGCTATTGCTAAATTAGATTGAAATAGAGGTGGATGCGGAATATTTGTAAATTTACTTACCATGCGTAAACTCATTATCCCTTTTGTTTTAATATCGTTTATGGGCTGTAACCATGCCATCGATACCAAATTAAAAAAGTTACAGGATAGCATAGATGTCATAAGAAAGAAAACCGATTACAGGCCCATGGACTCGGCTGAAGCGTATACTTTTATTAATAAATATTACCTGCCGCGTTTAGATACCCTAAAAACAAAACGCAGGCTGTTTTTATATCCAGTTTGTGGGCGAGATTTTAAGGCTTTATTTTTAAAAGATTCCATCACTCTTACTAAAAAATACAGAAACGAGAAAACGCCTATAGAGATCGATACGGACTTTTTCAAAGAATCGTTTCCTAACATACATTCAACATGGAATCAAAAGAGATTTCTAAACACAACACTTATAACTGATACCATATTTTCGAACCAATTTATATCGTATCATAAAATTAGTTTTAAAGAAATTATCACATGGCATAAAAAATTTGGGCATGGCTATACCTGTATATCTTATCCTTTGTACAATGCGTATACAAAACGATTATACATGTACGAGGTTAGCGTACATTCTGTGGGTGCAATTGATGGCAATACCAGTGAAAACGGTATATCTTTTCAAAAAACGGCTAATGGCTGGCGTGAATATTAAACAAGAAAGCTCCCGATAACACCGGGAGCTTTTTTACATTCAACTCTTCACTTTCAACTCAAAACTTTCTTATTGCCTTCCGCCGGCAGCAGGCGCGCCGCCTATGCCCTGGTCGTCAGATTTTTCATCATCGGTTTTGTCGCTCTTATCTTTAGGGTTGCTAAAGGTTAGCTTACCAAAGCTGTAGCTAAATGTTAAGCCCACCGAACGGAACGGGAATGCCGTACTGCTGGTTTGGGTAAAGCCCGGACTTGATATATCCTGGTCAAAATATTTGTATTTACTAAATGGCTGCAGCACATTTATACCCAGCGATGCTTTTTTATCATCAAACTGTTTCCTCACGCCAAAACCCAATAAACTAAATGACGGGTTGGTACCCTGTATGGTACGGCGCGGCGAATTTTGTATGGTGAAAACCTGTGCCACTATGTTACTTTTAAAATCGAGCTCGGCCATGGCAAAGGCATTGTATTGCACATAGGTACCGTTGCTGGTTTGCTGCGCCACATATATGCCCGAAGGGTCGGGGTTATAGGTATAAGCGCTCGCGCTACCACGGATGGTTAACATCTTTACCGGGTTTATGGAGCCATAAAAACTGGCGCCGTAAGAATTGCTGCTGCCTATATTTTGATTATTGGTTAAGGTACCCCTCAGTTGAGTGGTATCAACCAATACGCTAATTGGGGTAGCAATACTTTCAATTAAACCCGAAATATGTTTGTAGAAGATTGACACGTTAATAACCGACGTTTTAATAAAGGTGTTGTAATTCAGCTCAACGGTTTGCGAAACTTCGGGGCCCAATTCGGGGTTACCTTCCGTTTGGCTTTGTATGTTAGCTTTATTTACAAATGGGTTAAGCAAAGTAAGACTTGGGCGGGTAATACGCTTGCTGTAGCTCAGTTTCCAGGTTTGTGAAGTACCTACCTGCTTTTGTATGGTAAAGCTTGGTATAAATATCGGGTAGCTGTTGGTAAACGGTGTCAGGTCTTGCAATTCGTTGGTCGGGTCGCCGTCAATATCGGTATTTTCAAACCTGCCGCCTATTAGTAAAGTATAGCTTTTAGGCAGGGTTACGGTAAATACCGTATATCCTGCATAAACATTCTGGTTATAGCTATAATCGTTTGTGTTAACCGGGTCGAGCGTGGTAAAATCAGGCTCATAAACATCAGCATCACTCGTTAACCTCCTGATGGTAGTTTTAGCGCCGGCCTCTAACTTAAACACCTTGCTTATTGGCAGGGTATAATCCAGTTGGAAGGTATACTCGTTATTGGTACCATCGTTAACACTTTTTTGGTTAGGCAATACGCCGGTATATACGTTGGTGTAATTAGTATTTACAATGCTGTGGCTCCATTGACCCGATAAGTCAAGCTCCTCGCCTTCTTTATGGAACTTGTGGGTGTAATCTATGCTCCAATCAAACCCGTCGAACAAGTTATGCTGTACCGTGGTGTTATTGTACAGTGTTGGATGAGTAAGCGCCACGCCGCTAACCGTAGTATCAATAGAGTTGGTTTGCGGGCCGGTAACATCAAAACCACCGCGGTTATACCTAAAGGTTGAGCTTACGTTGTTAAAATCGTTAAAATCATAGCTGGCTGTTATCGAACTGATGGTACCATACCTTTTTATATCGCTATTGCGTGTGTAACCCTGGTGCTCAACCGTATCACCATTGGTAAAATTTTGATTAAACTTTGTTACCGAAGTTTGCGGCCAGGTAAGGTTACCGCCAATATTGGCGCTTATGCTTAAACGGTCTTTGTTATAGTTAAGGTTAAAGTTGCCGTTGTTTTGGCGCGTACCTATACCGCCGCTAAACGAGCCGCTTACACCCGAAACATTTTTTTGCTTGGTGATGATATTAATGATACCTGCCGAGCCTTCTGCATCATATTTAGCCGATGGCGAGGTAATTACTTCAATGCTTTTTATCTGATCGGCAGGGATGGTTTTTAATACATCCGATAAACTGGCCGACATGGCGCCGGATGGCTTGCCGTTAATCAGCACCTTAACATCGGCATCGCCCCTAATAGAAACATTGCCGTTAATATCTACCGCTACCAGCGGCACTTTTTGTAAAACATCGGCAGCGTTACCGCCTACATTGGTAATATCCTTTTCGGCATTGTAAACTAATTTATCAATATGATTTTCAATAAGCGGGCCCTGTCCCTGTATAACCACCTCATTAAGTTTATGCGCTTTTTTTGACTCCGACATTACTACCACCCCTATATTTTTATCAGGGTGTTCAGGCGAAGTAACTACCGGGTCAATAATCTTATCTACATAACCTAAATAGGTTATTACCAATTTATAACTTCCGGGGTGCATATCATTTATCTTGAAAGCGCCTTTGTCGTCGGTAAGCACACCATTTATAGGCACTTTTCCTCCCGACCTCATAATGGCAACAGCAACATAATCAAGCGGTTGTTTGGTAGCCGAATCGATAACCGTGCCCGATATCTTACCCACAATGCTTGAACCACCGCCAAACTGCGCTTTAGCTGTAAGAATAGAACAAAATAATAACAGAAATATAATAAAACGTTTCATTCGAGATAATTTTCGTAATTGGAGGCGAAATTACCTGAAATGTTACAATTAATATGTCATATTTATTAAAATATGTTTATAACATATTGTATTGGTTACACTATTAAAGAAAGGCTGTCATACTGAGCGATAGTCGAAGCATGCGGGCAAAGGCCTTTACGCTCATACTTCGACTATCGCTCAGTATGACACCCTTTTATCAAACCACCATATTCACAATCCTGCCCCTAACCACAATTACCTTTTTAGGCGTTTTACCATCCAGGTACTTTTGCACATCGGCATTGGCCAGTACAAATTGGGTAACGGCATCCTGCTCGAGGCTTAAAGGTATATTCAGGTTCATTTTTGTTTTACCGTTGATGGATATAGGGTACGCAAAATCATCCTCAACCAAATAAGCCGGGTTAAACTTAGGATAGGCGGCATACGATAAAGTGCCCGGCGCGTTGCCCAGCAATGTCCACAACTCCTCGCAAATATGCGGCGCGTAGGGCGATAGGATAATTACCATATCCTGCAACACGGCTTTGTTATTGCTTTTTAAATCGGTAAGCTCATTTACCGCTATCATAAAGCTGGAAACAGAGGTGTTGAATGAAAAACGTTCCACATCTTCCTCAACCTTGCGGATAATTTTATGCAGCGATTTTAATTCGGCTTTGCTTGCTTCGCCGCCCGATACACTGAAAACCCAGGCCTCGTTATGGAACAAACGCCAGAATTTACGCAGGAACTTAAACACGCCCTCTATACCGTTGGTATTCCATGGCTTGCTTTGCTCCAGCGGGCCAAGGAACATCTCGTACATGCGCAGAGTATCGGCACCGTAACGTTCAATAATTTGGTCAGGATTTATAACGTTCCATTTGGACTTCGACATTTTTTCCACTTCTGGTTTAGTGAAAAACTTATCGCTTCCGGGCTTATTTGGAAATTTATGAAATTCGTTTTTCCACCAAAAACCACCGCTACATAAAAAAACATCATTCTTATATTCAGGTCGCCATTCCAAAAATTTATTTATATCTAATTCATGTTTGTCGTTAACCAAATTGATATCAACATTCCATTCAGTTGAACCTAAAAGAGTTGAAAGTATCGATTTTGGATCTTCATTTAATTCCTTTTTCACCTCATCACTAATTAAAACTTTATAAGTTTCCTCACCCATATATTTTAGGCCTTCAATCGGAAGATAGTTAGATGCTGTTTGTGACGCAGATGTCTGTCCTGTACTTGATGTATATGTACTTCCAGTAATGTGGATTTTTTCTGATACGCCCTGTATCATCCCCTGGTTAATCAATTTTTTGAAAGGCTCTTCTTCAAACACCACCCCAATATCCTTCATAAACTTGTTCCAGAAACGGCTATACAGCAAATGCCCGGTGGCATGCTCGCTGCCGCCAATGTATAAATCCACATCCTTCCAGTATTTTATCGCCGTTTCTGATGCAAACTCTTCATCATTATGGGCATCCATGTAACGGAACCAGTACCAGCTGCTGCCGGCCCAGCCGGGCATGGTGGAGAGTTCATATTCACCCAGCGGGTGTTTCCAGCCGGTAGCCCTGCCCAAAGGCGGTTCGCCGCTTTCGGTAGGTAAATATTTATCAACCTCGGGTAGCACCAAAGGCAATTCGCTTTCTTCAATCAAATAAGGCAGGCCATCCTTAAAATAAACCGGCACCGGCTCGCCCCAGTAACGCTGGCGACCAAAAATGGCATCCCTCATCCTGAAATTTACCTTTGCCTTACCTGCGCCCAACACTTCCAGCTTGGCAATTACGGCGGTAGTAGCTTCTTTATAGCCCATGCCGTTTATAAAATCAGAGTTTATGTATTTACCCTCTTTTGTTGGATCAGCCTCGGTTTCAATATTTTGTATGTCCATTATAGCAACAATGGGCAAATTAAAGTGCTTTGCAAACAGGTAATCGCGCTGGTCGCCGCTGGGTACGGCCATTACTGCGCCGGTACCGTAGCCTGCCAGTACATAATCGGCAATATAAATAGGCACTTTTTCGCCGTTAAGCGGATTTATAACATAACTGCCGGTAAATGCGCCCGATACCGTTTTGGTATCCGCCATCCTATCCAGCTCACTTTTCTTTTTTGTTTGGGCGATGTAAGCCTCGATATCCGCCTTTTGGGCGGGGGCGGTTAAAGCCTCTACCAACTCATGCTCCGGCGCTATCACCAAGAAGGTAACACCGAAGATGGTATCAACGCGGGTGGTGAAAACTTCAATAGCCCCCTCTAAATCTCCCCCGGTTGGGGAGACTTTGTTTAAAGCCCTCCCTTCCGGGGAGGGTTTGGTTGGGGCTAATGGGAATTTTACCAGCGCTCCCACACTCTTGCCTATCCAGTTGCGCTGCATTTCTTTTAGCGGTTCGGGCCAGTCGATGTTGTCCAAACCTTCCAGTAGGCGCTGGGCATAGGCGGTTATGCGCATGCTCCATTGCATCATTTTCTTTTGCTCAACGGGGTAACCGCCGCGCTCGCTAAAGCCATCCTTTACTTCATCGTTTGCCAGTACCGTACCTAAAGCCGGGCACCAGTTTACAGTGCTTTCGCGAAGATAGGTTAGGCGATATTTTAACAGTTCGGCTTGTTTGGCGTCATGGTTCATGGCTTTCCATTCATCAGCGCTAAAGCTTAAAACTTCTTCATCGCTTACCGCGTTAATGCCTGCCGAGCCGTTAGTTTCGAAATGCTTAGCCAGGGTATCAATATTTTCGGCCTTATTAGCATCCTTATTATACCAGCTGTTAAACAGCTGCATAAATATCCACTGTGTCCATTTATAATAGCCCGGCGAACTGGTACGCACCTCGCGGCTCCAATCGAAAGAAAACCCAATCTGATCCAGCTGACGGCGGTAGGTAGCAATGTTAGCCTCGGTAGTCAAAGCCGGGTGCTGACCGGTTTGTATGGCGTACTGCTCAGCCGGCAGGCCAAAACTATCGTACCCCATGGGATGCAGCACGTTAAAGCCCTTTAAACGCTTGTAACGCGCGAAAATATCAGAAGCAATATAGCCCAGCGGGTGCCCCACATGCAGGCCCGCGCCCGATGGGTACGGGAACATATCCAACACATAATACTTGGGTTTGGTGCTCTTATCTTCAGCCTTAAAAGTTTGATTATCGGCCCAAAATTTTTGCCACTTTAGCTCTATATCTTTAAATTGATAGTCCATTTTCTTATTCGCGCGTATGCAGTTGCGAAAATAGTAAAATTAGTTGAGGGGTGGTTGATTGGGTTGGGTTAAGTTGATTGGATTGGATTGGGTTAATTAAGTTTATGAATATTCTTGTTAGAAATCTAATGATTGTTAACGCGAATTTGTACTTGAACTAATTGTTTCACCATTATAAAGTCCATCCAATAATTGCTGTCTGCTCTTATTCATATAAAACAAATAATTTTGGCGGTATAAGGTATCTGTTGTTGCGTTGTATAATTGCTTAAGTATAATATTGCCTTTTATTTGTTGCCCGATCATTATCAACGCTACGGCCTTGCCCATTTCAACATCTTTATACCGCCTGTTTTTCATACTCATGGTATCCAGCAAATTATTATAAAGCGATAAGGCCGTTTTAAAATATTCGTTGCCCGATAGTGTATCGCCCATTTTATATTCCAATGAACCCTCAACGCTATAATTATCCGGGTTATGCGGGCTTATTCTTATCAACTGTTTATCGGTTATAGCAGCATCCGAATATTGTTTTAACTCCGTTTGGAAGGAAAGCTTATTCCCGTATGCGATATAATAATTGCTATCAATAGTTATGGCTTTATCAAGTAAAGCAATCCCATTTTCTAAAGCTTTAGGACTGTTGCCATTATATGAAAAATGAGTTATTCTTATAGCCGAATCATTAAGCTTTACTGCTTCAGGATTATATTTTTTATGAATAGCTGATTGCGCACTCCCCTTTTGTTTGCATGAAAATAAACAGGCGGCTATCAGCAGTATTAATATCCTTTTCATTGCGATTAGTTTAGGAAACTAAAATAAGGATTTTATTTAACCGGATACAAAATTGGCTTTAGCCCTACTCATCATACTTGCCGGGTGTATAATTATTAACCACCCCGTTTTTGCTCAGGTTGATATATTTCTTGTAGCTCTTCTTTTCAAAAATACCCTGGCTGTCATCCTGTAGTTTTTTTAAAATCTCGTTGCAGTTTGTCCGTTGGTTAACCATTATCAAATCCATAGCCTTGCCCAATTCCATGGGTTTATAATCTTTATTATTTACATTCATAGTATCCAATATACTGTTATACAGCGAGATGGCCTGGTTGAAATATTTAACCGCCCCTACCGAATCAAGGGCCATTTCGCTAATCATGCCCTGGCAGGTATAATCATCAGCATTATCGGGACTAAGCTTTAACATTTGTTTACCTGTTGCAAAGGCATCGGTATATTGCCTTGCTTCTATTTGGTAAGCGCGTTTATTCCAGTAAGCGGTATAGTACGATGTATCAATACTAGTAGCCTGATTTAGTAATCCTATGGCCGTTGTTAAAACCTGCGGCCGGGGTGTTTGGGTTACTGTAGTGGCCACTTTTACTGCCGAGTCGTTAAGTTTTACCGCTTCGGGTTTATAGGTACGATGGATTGGGGAAGTTTGCGCTGCTTTTTGTTTACAGCTAAACATGCATATAACTGTTAAAAAAATAAATACCCGTTTCATTTATAATTGATTAAAAAGACAGGCGAAGATAATAAATTTGGTGATTAGTGATTAGATGGGGGATTTATTACCTAATCTCTAATCACCAACCTCTAATCACCTAATTAGTCTTTATCACCTTTTTAACTGTTTTTTTACCGCCCTGCGTTACCTGGATTAAGCACATGCCCATGGGTACATTGCTTATATCAATAGTTTGTGAAAAATCAGCGCCATATTTAGTGCTGGTATAAGTTGCATAAACCCTGCCCATGCTAACATCAGTAACATTAATGGTAACCGGGCCAAGGCCGTTATTATTAATGGCGATGGTAGCATACCTGCTTGTAGGATTTGGATACAGGGTAATACTGTTATCTGGCGGGGTATTAATTATTTGGTTCGGCAGTTTGGCAACATCGGCAACTACCGTGGTAATTGGCACTACAAAAGTTGGTGTTTCGGTTACTTTTACGCTTAACAGCCCACCGGTAACTTTTACTTTGGTCATGGTCATACTGCCTTTTCCAATTGCCGGTATATATACACGTGCCGAATCGGCCCCGCCTAAATTTAGGGCATAGGTAGCCGTACGGCCAACCTGGTCGGGCACGGTAAGCACATAGGCATTTTGACCGTTAAGCTGATAAACATCAACTATCGGGTCGCTGTTAATGGTTTGTTTGTAGGTATAAGCGCCAAATAATTTATTGGCCTGATACAGAAAATCGGCAGCGGGCCTGCGGCTTTGATCGGTATTTATTAAACCCGACGATTCATATTGCGTGGGGTTAGGCGCATTATCATCATACTCCTCATAAAAAAACAAACGGGCAATACCTTCGCGGGCATACAAAAGCGAGGTACGTAATATCCAGTCGGCCTGCACTTCAGCAGCGGTTTTACTGCCAATTGCAGGTGCCCGCTGCGGGCTGCCCTGGTTAACATCGTATCCTGATTCGGTTACCCAAACCGGCATATCATTAGCGTATTGGTGCGACATTTTAATAAATTTGCGCGCTGTTGCCGCCGCTACCGATAGCTCGGGCGCCGCGCCGGTTGTGGCATTGCCCATCGGAGTTGAATTACTGTTATACAGGTGATAATTGATTACATCCCAACAAAGGTTTACGCTGCCATCAGGGTTATAACCACGATGCTGCTTGCACCATTCTATCATTCCATGCACGTACGACGGATCGGCAGATGCGAGGCCGCCCATTACCACCTGCATATCAGGATCAGCATTTTTTACGCCAACACCAGGGCCCATGGTATTTTTGTTCCCATCATAAAAAGCGGATAGGTTAGCGGCATATTCATAAGCCGTTTGATAGGCATTGCGCCCTTTCCACCATTTATCGCGCTCGTTATCGCACTCAATATAGCTTACGTATTTTAAATCTTCCCTAACCGTATTCTTCGGGTCGTTAGTCCAGCGCATGCTGGTATCAACACTCAGCAGCGTTTTTTTGGCAAGTTTACTATCGCCATACCTCGCCGCATACTGGAAAGCCACCTTAGCCTGCAAAATGTAGCTATTAGGGTCACTAAAATCGCTGCCATAGGGCACAGGCACATTTTCGGGGTCCTGCTGGCCGGACGGGTAAGCGGCTGTCATCCAGTTAGGCTGGGCTTTCAGGTCGGCCAGTACGGTTACGCTATCGCTTTTACAGGTGCTATAAATAGCATCATAATTCCAGCCGCCGCTGTGTACCGGGTTAAAGGTGTACTTGCCCTGGGTCGATTCCAGCTTATCCCAATCCATATAATGCCTTACCTGCCTGAATGATTTTACCGCTTCCATTAAGTGAGGGTCGACAACAGTAGGGTTGGTTGGGTCTTCAAAATCCCATTCAAAAGCATTAATGCCAAAATATTGTTGCAGCGGGTATGCCTGCTTTACCGCTGTGGTAGTATCTGCCGGCGGCGGGGTGTAATGGCCATAAAATTGCATTTCGGTAGGCAGTTGGTACCAGGAGTTAAGCACAATATATTTTATATTTTTAGCAATACTATCCAGCATAAAATTATTGCCATTGGCCGGGTTTGGCCCTACCCAGGTATTATATACACCGCCAACATAAGTGGCTATATTGGTACGCTTGCCCGTGCTATCTACAACCGATACGATTAAAGGGTAATCGCCAAGGCCGCCTTCGTAGCTGTAGAATTTTATTTTATAGAGGTCTATTTTTTCGCCGGGCAATACCGGGTAATAAGCATCATAATTGGCTATTATTTTACCCCAGCCCGTGAATACCGATGTGGTGGTATCGCCGTCAAATAATCCGCCCAGGCCATTGGTCACATTATCCAGTTGGTACCACCGTGCCGTATCAATAGGTATTAAAACCAAACTATCAGCCGGGGTTTTAACAGCAGGCGGCGGTGTTGTAATTGTATCGGTAGTATCGGCCGGAGGTGGCGTTACCGGGAACGGCGGCCCATCCGGGTAACCGTAAATATCCACCTTTTCGGGTATGTTATTGCAGTATTTATGGATGATGATGGCATCGGCCTCAATAGTCTGCGGCAGGTTTAAGGCATCCCAAACCATATAATTTGGACCGGTAAAAACGCCTAAAAATGTTTTGGTAGTGCCATTAAGGGCATAAATAGAATCGGGCTGATCGGTAAAAACCCCGGTATAATCGTATAACGAAAAGCGGGTGAGTATACTGTGCTGTGTTAGTTTCAGCGTAACATCCACCCAGGCAAAATTAGCGGGCTGCCAGTCGTCCTGCACCAGCGAATCGAGGTTGTCATTTAGCCAGGGCGAGTAATCCTGCCCGGTATTTATGCTGGAGCTGATGGTAGTAAACTTTATCCTTTGCTCGGTTTGCGCAAAACAACTCAAACTATACAGGCAAAGCAGCAAAAAGATAAATCTCCTTACAACTTTTGCGAATAGCTTTGTGTGTTTCTTTATCAGCACAGTTTAAACCTCTTAGTTAGCTTTTGTACGTTCCTGTAATAAGAATGTTACAATATTCTTATTATATAATTAACTGTTCTATAAATCAATAATTCAGTCAATTACTAAATCAATAATTAATTTTCCTATACTTGTTAAGCATGAAGAAGTTACTGACCAACTTAACCTTCCAGGTAATCATCGCCATCATACTGGGCGTTTTAGTCGGTGTATTTTTTAAGGGCTTTGCCCCTACTGCGCAAACCATCAGCAAAGTATTCATCAACATGATAACCATGCTGATAGCCCCTATTATATTTTGCACCATTGTATTAGGCATTGCCGGCATGCAGGATATGAAAAAAGTGGGGCGCGTGGGTGGCAAAGCGCTGCTTTATTTCGAGATAGTAACCACGTTTGCCCTTATTATCGGTATAACCGTTGCCAACCTGCTTAAACCCGGCGAAGGCTTTATTAACCACCCCGTAGTGGCCGCTGCCGCCAAAATAGCCGATTACGAAAAAGCCGCCGCCAGTATGCAATGGGGCGAGTTTTTGGCGCATATTGTGCCGCCCAATGTGTTTGGCGCGTTTGCCAATGGCGATATTTTACAAATACTTTTCTTTGCCATACTTTTTGGCTACGGATTAAGCAAACTAGGCGAGAGCGGCAAATCTCTTATTAGCGGTATTGATAAATTATCAAAAGTGCTGTTTAACATGATGAAATTCATCATGCGGCTGGCGCCCATAGGCGCATTTGGCGGTATGGCCTATACTATTGGCACCTATGGCATCAGCACCCTGCGGCCCATGGCCGATTTAATGCTGGCCGTTTACCTCACCATGTTCCTGTTCATATTTGTGGTGCTGAACATCATTTGCCGTATCTACAAATTCAGTTTGTGGAAATATTTGAAGTTTATTAAAGAAGAAATACTGATTGTATTAGGCACATCCTCATCCGAATCGGCATTGCCGAGTATGATGGAAAAGATGGAGAAATTTGGCTGCTCTAAATCTGTTGTAGGGCTGGTAATACCCACCGGCTACAGCTTTAATTTGGATGGCACCACCATTTACATGGCCATGGCAGTGATATTTTTGGCGCAGGTTTTCCGCATCAACCTTGATATCAAAGATGAACTGTTAATTATCGGTATCCTGATGCTTACGTCAAAAGGCGCGGCGGCAGTAACCGGCGGCGGTTTTATTGTATTAACTTCAACCTTAACCGCAATTCACATTATTCCTGTCGCGGGCATGGCGATATTGTTGGGGGTAGATAGGTTTATGAGCGAAGCACGCGCGATAACCAATTTAATAGGCAATGGCATCGCCACCATTGTAATATCAAAAAGTGAAGGCGAATTTGTGGAGGTAAAAGTTTAGCTATGTTTATCATATTATCCATATTACAAGTTATAGGCCTCGTAACAGGGTTGGGCTTTGCCTTGGTTTACCTTATCCCGGGATTGGTTAATATAGATAACCAAAAATTAAACCGCGCGGGTATAATTTATCTATCCACGTTCCTGATATTTTTATTTGTTTCCGGGGTGCAGGTGTATACCTATATGCATTTATAAAATATCGAACACCGAATGTTGATCCCGATAGCTATCGGGACGAATAATGAAGTAATTGTATTAATTTCAATAATTATGAAAAGGCTTCTGTTCATATTTATCATATCGTTAGTTTTTATCACGCAAGTAAAGGCACAAACTAAATATTACTTTCCCGAAGGCAATTCAAATCTCGATTTTACTTCAAAATATTTAGCTACAATAAAAGAGCCTATCATATTTCAAAGCAAATCAAAATATGATGAATACCGGTTTACCTGGCTCAGATCATTTGATTATCCCGTTGTAATTAGAATTGAAAAGCGTGGAGATATTTATACCGTATACTGGAAAGAATGGGATTTTTATAATAAACAGATTAAACGTATAACCGACGGGCAAAAGAATATAAATAAAGAAATATGGGACAGGTTTATGAATAAACTAAGCCACACAAATTTCTGGAACATGGATATTAATGATCCTAATGAACAAGGACTTGATGGGGCAGAATGGACTCTTGAGGGAAAATCAAGTTCTAAATACCACGTTGTCGAAAGATGGTCGCCAAAATCATCAACCGATTACTTTCAATGCTGTGATTATTTAATAGGCTTAACTGATTTACAAATTCCCGAAAAGAGGAAATATTGACTATATGGGAAAAATATCGAACACCGAATGTTGAATGTCGAATAATGAAGTAATTACCCTTCGACGTTCAATATTCGATGTTCAGTGTTCGATATTAAAATATTCTTTTTCAAGTCTCCCCTACCGGGGGAGATTTAGAGGGGGCTAAACTTTTACAAAATAATTACGCCATTAAAGCGCAGGGGGCAAAAATAATTTTAGCTTTGCGCTACTAATAGAAAAAACAGCAATGAGTGTTCTGGTTAATAAAAATTCGAAGATAATTGTACAGGGCTTTACCGGCAAGGAAGGCACTTACCATGCCGAGCAAATGATAGCTTACGGTACGCAGGTTGTTGGCGGTGTTACGCCCGGCAAAGGCGGCCAAAGCCACCTGGACAGGCCTATATTTAATACCGTACAGGATGCGGTTGACGCTACAAGCGCCGATGTATCTATCATATTTGTACCCCCTCCTTTTGCAGCCGATGCCATTATGGAAGCTGCCGCGGCAGGCATAAAAGTAATTGTTTGTATTACCGAAGGGATACCTACCAAGGATATGATTATGGTAAAAGAATATTTAACCGATAAGGACAGTCGCCTCATAGGCCCTAACTGCCCCGGCATTATTACTGCTGATGAAAGTAAAATTGGCATTATGCCGGGCTTTATCTTCAAAAAAGGCAATGTGGGTGTTGTTTCAAAGTCGGGCACGTTAACTTATGAGGCTGTTGACCAGGTAGTAAAAGCCGGTTTGGGCATTACCACTGCCATAGGCATTGGCGGCGACCCGATTATCGGTACCACCACCAAACAAGCGGTTGAGCTGTTAATGAACGACCCTGAAACACACGGCATTATTATGATTGGCGAAATTGGCGGCGGCATGGAAGCCGAAGCCGCCCGCTGGATAAAAGAAAACGGCACCAAACCTGTTGTTGGTTTTATAGCCGGCCAAACCGCGCCTCCGGGCAGGCGTATGGGCCACGCCGGCGCGATTGTTGGCGGTGCCGACGATACTGCTGCAGCAAAAATGAAAATCATGACCGAGTGCGGTATACGTGTTGTTGAATCGCCTGCTGAGATTGGCGCTGCTATGGCGGAGCTTTTAAAATAGAATCAAGATTCAAGATATAGAAATCCTGGCTGAAAAGCCGGGATTTTTTTGTTTTATATAATGCTATATTTAGGTAATGAAACAAGCCGTACGCATACGCTGCCCCATATGCGATTGGGAGCCTGATAATGGCGCCCGGTGGATGTGTTCGGTTTGCAAAACAGTTTGGAACACATTCGAGACTGGCGGAAAATGTCCTGCATGCAGTAAAGTTTATGAAGAAACAACGTGTTTAAAACGACGGGGAGGTTGCGGACAGGTAAGTTTACATGCAG
>Ga0302309_10002301_pt1 | contig 16072 bp, 11 predicted proteins | sample III_Palsa_N1_1_FD_200453 | JGI IMG/M metagenome (GOLD analysis project Ga0302309, IMG submission 200453) | Peat permafrost microbial communities from Stordalen Mire near Abisko, Sweden - III_Palsa_N1_1 | ecosystem: Environmental > Terrestrial > Soil > Palsa > Peat permafrost | place: Sweden... | reverse complement strand
CGCAGACTGGTGATAGCAACGGCCAGCAGTATCCGCAGCCAACTACGCATGGGACCAATACTGCTCCTTCGCACCGGCGGGCGACTGTGCGAAGCACACCTGCCCAGACGACCACACCGGCTCCTCGGCCACAGGCTCCGATTAGTTACCCGAACTACACGCAGCCGCTGGCGAACCAGGGGTATCCGCAGGTTGGAACGCCTTATCCGCTAGCTACGCCGCCGACAGATTATGACCTGCAGCAAAAGGCTGTTCCGCCGTTGCGGGGATACTACGATCCTCGGGTGGATGACACGACGCCGCTGACTGATCGCCAACAGGCAGAGCTTGATCTGGCGACGATTGAAGGAAGCTACAGTGCGTGGGTGGGTGGCAGCGCGATCGGCAGCTACCGCAGCGGAACACCGGGTATAGACCGGATGGCTGGGGTAGAGGTGCCGTTTGAGGCCTCAGCCGGACTGGGCAAATCGTGGCGCGTCACGGCGCTTCCGACGGCCATTTTTCTGAACTCGGGCGTGCTGAACCCGGGAGCTGCGCTGGGTTCATTTCCGGTGTTCGGAACGGTGCTGGGCACTTCGGCGATTGTTTATCCGCAGCAGTTTTCGGTGGGCTTCGGCGGAGAAGTTCAGCTTGTGAGCCATACGTTTGCCATCGCAGGGGGATATTCCGCCTATGGGTTCCTGGTGCGGAATGGGATCGGGCGCGTACGCTGGAAGCCGGGCAACGGCCACTTTACGCTGTATGGCGGTCGCGATCCGGTGAAGGAAACACAGCTCTCTTATGCAGGGCTGCGCGATCCGGGACAGCCGAACAACTTTACGCTGGGGCCGATCTGGGGTGGCGTGGTGCAGACCGGCGGCGGCATTCGTTTCGATGCGGGCAATGAGAAGTCTGGACTTTATATTCAAGGCGAAGGCGCCGACCTGAGCGGCTATCACGTGCTGGATAACCGGAAGTACGATGGCACGCTGGGCGCTTACTTCCGTGCGAAGGTCTGGCCGGAGTATGGATCGCTGAATGTGGGCGCCACCTTGTTTGGCGAGCACTACGACTACAACGAGCGAGTGGAGAGTTATGGCTGGGGCGGTTATTTCAGCCCGAACGTTTACTTCCTGTTCGCTATACCAGTGACCTTCAACGGTCACTACAAACAAAACCTTCATTACACGATCAACGGCAGCGTTGGTGTACAGACGTTTCAGGAGAGCTCGGAGCCGTACTATCCGCTCGATCCCGGTCAGCAGCACAACTTGCAGCTAACCGCCTGTACTGGAGTGACAACCAGCGCGGCACAGCCTTGCGGTTTTATTCCGTTGAACTCGAATACCGGGTTGAACTATTCGATTGACGCCAAGATGTCGTACCGGGTAAATGAGCATTGGTATATCGGCGGGTTTTTGACTGGAAATAACACGAATGACTACAACACGATCTCTGGCGGGTTCTTCGCGCGGTATCTGATTCGCCCGCAGACGCAGACCACGGATTATCCGTCCGGGTTGTTCCCGGTCGAGGGTTTCCGGCCGCTGCGGGTGCCGTAAGAGTTCCACTTGCTTAGCGCGGGGCAGCTTTGCAGTTAGTCTCCGAGGTCGTGCATCGTTTCCTGCGCCCGTACAAAGGGATAGTTGCTGACATGCACCCAACCCTTGAACGGCCTGTTCACGTCCGCTATAGCGAGCATCACAAGGGTGATCAGCAAGGTGAGCGAGAATACCTGAAAGACGTGGAGCTTTGGGTTTTGAGAGGCGAACATGTTGACGGAGAGCAGCGTCAATAAACCGCCTACTAATAAGACACACCAGAAGATAACGGGCAGCCGCGTGGTGCTTTGAACCAGCCGTGTCCGTCTGCGCGTGGTCATATCGCTTAGCTCGGTGATTGCGTGGTCCTCGGCGGTATTTTCCGAGGCGGAGCTTCCCTTTACCGACATGAGCGTAACCCACATGTGCTCATTTATTTCGTGACTTGCGTTGGGTAGTTGGCCTTGTGCCATAGCCGGCCAATCGTTGTTAATGACAGCGGCGGCATAGGCCTTCGCCTCTGACTGGAGTTCCTTTTGTGGCCCTGGTGGCAGGCCGGCAGCGAGACGATAGACATTCCGGAGGGAACTAGCTTCCAGGTCGGTATTGAGAGTGGCGTCGCCAAACTCGCTCCAGACGGCATACAACATGAAGCCCAGGATGACCGCGTAGGTGGTCCCAAGAATGCTCAGTTGCCAACCGACCAGGTCATTCTGGTTGTGGCGGCTTTCGCAGGGCCACATACGATTGAGCGTCAGTGTGAAAGCCAACGACAGGAGGCAAGTTCCAAGCAGCAAAATGACGTTCTGATTTAGGGTAAGCATGAGAGGCCTATTGGGCGGAACGCTCGGCGCTCCATGGGGCGTGACGTCCGTTGATGCCATACAGACCGGACATGCGGTCAGGCTTGATTTCGCCGCGGAAGGTGAGGATTTCGTGTGTGTCGGTACTGAACTCCACGTGGTTTCCACTGACCCAGCCCTGAAATTTGCCGTGCTGGTGCGGACCGCGGAACGTGCCGGAGATGATATTGCCGTTCTGGGTGATCTGTATGGTCTTCAGAGAACTCCCCGGATGATCGATGTCTTCCGCGAAGATGGTCCAGTTTCCGGCGATATTGGCTGGTGGTTTGAGGTCCTGCGCCTTCAGGACACTAAGAAACCCGACGAATAAAATCAGAAGCACAATGAAGCGGTTTCGGTTCATGAAAACCTCCTGCAACCTTGGCCCAAAGCTCGTTGTGTCAAGAGTATAACGGGAGTCAGGTCAGAAAACGTTCTGTTGTGCAAAGCTGCTGGCGACAGAAGAGTGGCTTTCGGATTTCAGTTGATTTTGTCTCTGCGCGAACGTATAAATCAGGCACACGAATTAATGCTTCACGAATTGATTTTGCGGCGCATCGGCCCCTTGGGACGCGAGGGTGTGTCACGAGTCTTGGTGATTTGGAGAGTTTCCGATGCTGTTCGGGGCCAGACAACGTTCAATGCGCTATGCCGGATTTTGGGCAGGTGGAGTTGCGGGGATATGCCTGCTTGTCGCAATGGGGACACCTGCTTACGCGGCAGATAAAGTTCCCGATTGGGTGAGAGCTGCGGCGCAACTGAAGTTGCCGGAATATCCGGAGACGACGAAGGCTGTCATTCTGCTGAAAGAGACGACCTATACCGTTGGAGCGAACGGCAAGGCCGTGGAGCACGTGCGGTCTGTCGTGAGGATATTGCGGCCGCAGGGCAGGGAGTATGGTATCCCTTCGGTGTGGTTCGATAAGGACTCGAAGGTGACTTCGATGCATGTGTGGAGCATCGACCCCGCTGGACATGAGTACGCGCTGAAGGACAGCGAGATCAGCGAATATGGCTCGCCTGGAGAAGGTGGAGAGCTGTACTCGGACGAGAAGGCTAAGGTCGCCGATCCCCCGGGACGCGATCCGGGTGGGATCATCGCTTATGAGTACACGGAGAATGAGCGGCCTTACCTCGCGGAGACTAATTGGGATTTCCAGGGATCGATTCCGCATCTGACGCAGAGCTTCACGCTGATTCTGCCGCCGGGTTACACCTATACGACGACATGGGCGCACCATGAAAAAGTAGATGGCGCGGATCTGGAGAACCACAGTTATCGCTGGCAGATGGACAATGAACCCGGGATTGATCTGGAGCATATTCCGATGTCTCCGGCGACGGAGTCGCTGACGGCACGCATGACGGTGCATTACTCCGGGCCGGGGATGGCGATCTCGCAGGATGGGACCTGGCAGGGGATTGGCGAGTGGTATGACGCGCTCTCGCATGACCGGATTGTGGCGACGCCGGATATTGCGGCGAAGGCTGCCGAGTTGACCCAGGGCAAGACTGATTTTTACGACAAGGCTGAAGCTATCGGCGAGTTTGTGCAGCAGCATATTCGCTACTTCGTGGTGGAGATGGGTGTGGGTGGCTACCAGCCGCATCCGGCATCGGAGATCTTTCGGGGCCGCTATGGCGATTGCAAGGACAAGGCGACGCTGCTTTCGGCGATGCTTTCTAGCGTGGGTATCCATAGCGCGCTGATGATGGTGGATAGTGAGCGGGGTGTTGTGAACCCGGACGCGCCGTCGATCTGGGGAAACCATATGATCGGCGCTATTGAGATTCCGGCGGGATATGAATCGCCGAAGCTGCGCAGCGTGGTGACGGCGAAGACGGGTAAGCGATACCTGATCTTTGATCCGACGTGGTCGGAGACTCCGTTTGGGCAACTGGAGGACAACCTGCAGGGCGGTTATGGTGTGTTGATCGAAGGCAAAGATAGCCAGGTGATTGCGTTACCGGTGCTGAGCCCGGAGCTCAATACGGTGCGGAAGTCGGCGACGTTTCAGCTTGATGCGGATGGGACCTTGAAAGGGTCTGTCACGGAAAAGCGGTTCGGAGACCTTTCCGAAAACACGCGGTACTACTTCACGCATCTGGATGAGAAGAAGCAGAAGGAGTACATCGACCGGATTACAGGGCGTGATTTTGCGTCGGCCTCGATTACCGACCTGAAGGCGCAGAACATGGAGGCGCTGAACAAGGACATGACGACGAGCTTCAATATCTCTGCAGCGCACTTTGCGACGAGTGCGGGGCCGCTGCTGATGGTAAGGCCGCGGGTGCTGGGGTCTCTGGCGCCCCCGGTGGACCACAAGAAGCGTAAGGTGGGCGTCGACCTGGAACATACGATGCAGGCCAGCGATAGCTTTGATATCGAGATTCCTGCGGGGTACGTCGTGGACGAGCTGCCGGATCCGGTGAAGGTGGATATGGGGTTCGCGAGCTATGAGAGCTCGACGGTGGTGCAGGGGAAGACGCTGCATTACACGCGGACGTATACGGTGCGGAAGGTGTCGCTGCCGGCGGAGCAGTATCCCGAGTTGATACGGTTGGCGGGGATTATCGATAACGATGAACAGGGACGAGCAGTGCTGAAGCGGGCGCCTTGATAGCCGCGCATCCGCTGGAACGAGCAACAACAACGGCAAGGGAAGAGACAACAGTAGAGGTGAGGAAAGTGATGACGGCATCGGAACGGAACGACGTGAATTTGCGAGATAAGGCGGGGATGGCTCGGGGTTTTGTGCGGGTTGCTATTGGAGCGGCGATGGGAGTGCTGCTGTTGGCGCCGGCCGGGCGAATGTATGCGTCTGACTTCACCCCGCCTACCAAGGAAGAGCTCGCGATGACCTCGGTCCCGGGCTTTCCTGGGGCATCGGCGGTGGTGCTGTTCCGCGAGGAGATTACGAAGGACGATCTGCATGTGCAGCAGTATTACGATCGCATCAAGATCCTGACCGAAGATGGGAAAAAGTATGCGAACGTCGAGCTGGCGTTTTCCAGTTGGCAGGGAGATGGCTATTGGGAGGGCGACGACAACATGATGGGGGACATCATCGGCCGCACCATCCACTCCGATGGAACGATCATTCCGTTCACTGGAAAGCCTTACCTGAAGACGATCACCAAAGAGGGTGGGTACAAGGTCCAGGAGAAGATCTTCACGCTGCCGGATGTTGAGGTGGGCAGCATTATTGAATACCGGTACTCGAAGCGGTATAACGACCATATTTATGAAGCCCCGAGATGGATAATCCAGGGTGACCTGTTTTTGAAGTCGGCGCACTATGTGTGGTATCCGACGACAGTGGAGTTGACGGATATTGAGGCCGATCTGCCCGTCAATGCGATCTCCTGGTTTCCTATTCTTCCTGCGGGTGCAGCTATTAAGAGCCGCGAGATTCCGGGCAAGGATTCGCATGGAAACACGGCAAGTGTTTACGAGTTGAACGTGAAGGATGTACCGCCGGTTTTGCATGAGGAGTTTATGCCGCCGACCGGGAGCTTCTCGTATCGGGTGCTGTTCAGCTTCACGCCTTATCGTAGTGGCGCGGATTACTGGAAGAGCAAGGGCAAGAGCTGGTCCAAGCATGCGGACAGCTTTATGGGTCCGAACTCGGAGCTGAGGACGGCAACGCAGGCGATCATTGCAGGTGCGACGACCGACGATGCGAAGCTGCGGAAGATCTATGCCACGGTGATGTCGCTGGATAATACGGATTATTCGCGCGAGCATGACCGGCAGGAAGATAAGGCCGCGGGGCTGGGAAAGGTAAACAATGCAGCCGATGTGCTTTCGCACAAGCGTGGCAACAGCACGGCGATGACGGAGCTGTTTGTCGGAATGGCACGTGCCGCTGGGATGAAGGCTTATCTGATGCTGGTGACCAACCGCACGGAGGATATGTTCGCGCAGGGGTGGCTTAACTTCAATCAGTTGGATACCGCGTTGGCCATCGTTGTGGTGGATGGCAAGGAACAGTTCTTCGATCCGGGCAATCGCTATATTCCGTATGGGACCCTGGAGTGGCAGAATACGTATGTGAGTGGAGTGCGCCAGCTTGATAACGGCACCGGGTTTGCGAATACGCCGGGAGAGCCTTACACCGCCAATAAGACGGCTCGCGTGGCGAATTTGAAGATGGATGAGCATGGCGCGGTTGCCGGCGATATCGATCTGAGCTTTACCGGCAACTTGGCGCTTCACTGGCGCCAGAGAGCGCTGCGCGGCGACGACGAAAGCATAAAGCATGCGCTGCGCACGTATCTGGAAGAGGACCTGCCGAAGACGCTGCAACCTACGGTTGCTTCTATCACGAACCTTGAGGACTATGAGAAGCCGCTGCTGGTGAAGTACAACGTGATTGGAACGTTGGGAACTCCGACAGGGAAGCGGCTCGTGCTTCCGGTAGATATATTTACGGCACATACGCGGGCGACGTTTCCGGACGAGAAGCGGGAGGTTGCGGTCTACTTCCACTATCCGCAGGTGGTGATCGACGCTATGCGCATCAATCTTCCGAAGAACATGACGTTGGAGGCGACGCCGGCGTCGTCGGACTTCTCTATCAAGGGAACGGGGATGTACAAGCTGACGGTTGAGCCGGCGGCAACCAACGTGACGGTGCGGCGCACCTATGCGTTCAACGGAGTTCTAACTCCGGTCGCTGAGTATCCGGCGCTGCGGACGTTCTATTCGCAGTTTGAGGCGAAAGACCAGGACAGCATCGTGCTGAAGCAGACGGCAGTAGAGAGTGCAGGCGCGGCGTCTGGGGGAAACTAAAGCCTACGGCGTGAGACTGCAGACCTTTACCGTGCGGTTGACGTAGGGACACGGGTGTGCGGTCTGTGCGTTGGCATGGAGCACCATCCAGGTGATGCCGAAGGGGCGCAGGCGGGCGTCGCGGGTAGTGTCGTTTAGCTGGCTGAGGTCTCTTTGGGCGTCGGCCGCTGGTTGCCACGTTGGCGCGAGTGCCGGGGTGATGGAGGCCTCGCCGCCATCCTTGGAGTAGTCCGGCAGTGCGCTGCGGAGTGCGGTGGCGCGGAAGGTCTGGGCGTCCTCGCCGTTCGTGTTGACGTACTTCGCGTCGAGGGCGAAGAGGGCATCGCGGGGGGTATTGTTCCGCGCCCACACGAAGGCTTGCACCCACGGGTTTGGGTTGGAGTCGGCACGCCAAGGGAGCTCGACCTGCGGCGAAAGCGAAAAGCTCTGGCGCTGGACGTAGAACATGATGGCTGCCATCGCGAGGATTGCCGCGGCGATAAGGCGAGGGCGCTTGCTGGTTTGGTAGAGGGTTGTTCCGAGCAGGATCGTCATGATGGCATAGATCAGCAGGTATAGGCGCAACACTTGCAGCCTTGCGACAAGATGAATGGCTGAGCTCTCATGCGCGAAGAACCCGGCGGTCAGGGTTGCGATCACGGCCAGCGCGAGGCAGGCGTGGCAGAGGGTTATAGCGTTCTCCGAAAGCTTGCCACGGCGAAGGTAGAGGATTCCGGCAAAGACTGCCAGCGGGCCGAGTAGCCCGAAGCGCTCGTACCATTGCCACTGAGAGAGAAACCAGTAGTAGCGGGTGATGGCGGCGGCGCGGTAGGCGGATGACTCCGGCGCGGCGAGCGATTGCAGCAGCGCGGCGAGCGCGAGTGCCGCGACAGTCAGGGCAAGCCACGAGAGTATGCGAGCTTTCAGGGGACGAGTTGCACGTGAGAGAAGTAGAACGACAAGGAAAGCCAGCGCATAGGCGGCCATCAGTGGATGAAGCAGTGCGGCGAGTGCGAGGCAGAGCCCTGCGCGCATATAGCTGGTATCCAATGTGTAGGCGATAGCCAGCAGCGAGAGCGGTGTTGAGAAGCTGCGCGCCGTCAGGTAAGGGTCCATGAGCAGCAGTGATGTGCCGGCGATGGGCATCGTCCACCAGGCCGCCAGTAGTACCACGCCGGCGAGATGGGCTGCGGAGGACGCGGATGGCAGAATACGACGAAGCATCTGGCGGGCAGAAAAGAGAGTGAGCCAGATGCTGAGTATGTCGAGCAGAAACAGCACCCAGAGCAGAGGAAGATGAGTGACGTGCACGGCGGCGGCGACGGCGGGCGCGAAGATCGAAAAACGCAGGTGCTCGCGGACGAACGCGGTGTAGTGAGGAAAGAGCGCCGGATCGAGCGTGTACTGAATGCCCGCGACGTAAAGGCCGCCGTCTTCGGCCAGGGGGTGGTAGCCGTGGATCAGCAGCGTGCAGCAAGTGAGTGTGCACAACCACGCGGCCCAGGTTCTCTTGCTCCAGGGTTTTGGCGGCGCTGCGGTAGATTTGTCCTGTTGCGGGGTTGTCAAGCGTACTCCTGGCGTCGGTTGAAAGCGAAGCATGGGCGATGCGGCGATACGAAGGCATGGACGATACAATCGAAAGAGTGTCTATGCAGAAGAGTATTCCCGGATTTGTAATTCTTGTGGCAAAGGAACCGCTGCGGCGGGCCTTGATGGAGTGTAACTGTGACGCGTGAGCACCGGCTTAGTCTTTTAAAAATGTCTCCGGGTCTGCTGATCAGTGCGTTTTTTCTCTGGTGGACGTTTCGCGGGTTCAAGGCTTCCGATTTCAAGAGTGTCCACTTTGTGGCGCCCGTCTGGATATTGGGCATCGTCGGATTCAGCGTGGCTGGCTATACGGTGCGCTGCTTCCGCTGGTGGCGGATGCTGCGTAGCGTCAAGGCAAAGTTTACGGCCTGCGCGCGGGTATTTATGACCTCATTGGCAGCGAACAACATCTTGCCATTGCGCATCGGCGACGTGATGAGGATCTTTACCTATGCGGGCGATCTCAACGCGACGCCCTCGATCATTCTGAGCACGGTGATTCTCGAGAAGCTGCTCGATATCTTTACGCTGGCGATTCTGTTTGTGCTGACGATGCACTTCGGCACCGGCGTCTCTCCGCATCTGCTGTTTGTTGCGGAGATCGGCATTGGAGTCTCCACCGCAGGGCTGCTGGTGCTGGTATTTGGAGCGCGCACACTGGAAGGCCCGCTGAAGAAGCTCTTTGCGCGCACGAAGAATGCGCATGTCGCAAAGGTCGAGCACTGGGTTCTGCTGGCACTTGATTGCATCCGCCAGATCGGTGTCTTTGGCACGTTGATGCTGGTGGTGTATAGCTTTGTGGCATGGGCGTTTGAGGGCTTGCTCTATGTTTCTGCGGCACACCTGGTTGGCCTGCAGACGAGTTGGGCGGGACCCTGGGGAACAGTAGCGCAAGCGAACTTGTCTTTCCTCATCCCGAGCTCACCGGGAGGCATCGGTCCCTTTGAGTGGGCCTGCAAGCAGGCGCTTACGCGGTTTGGTGCAAGTGCTGCGGCGGGCGGCATGTTTGGCCTGTTGATCCATGCGTGGTTGCTTGTATCGATCACCGCGGTTGGCGGTGGTATGTTCCTCGTTCACCGCTTGCACCTGGCGCGGCGCAAGCCATTGCTGGAAGAGATTGATGCGCTTCCGGTTGAACTACCTTAGACAGAGATTAGAACTTCGCAAAGGTTGAAAGATGTATCGCACACTGCAAGAGAGTATTCAGAGACAGATTGAGAAGCTGCTGGCCGAACGCTACGACGTAGCGTTGCCAAACCTCGTCGTGGAGTTGCCACCGAAGATTGAGTTTGGCGAGATGGCGTTGCCGGTCGCGTTCGAGCTGGCGAAGCGGCTGAAGAAGGCGCCGCGAGCGATTGCGCAGGAGTTGCAGCCAGCTCTGGCGGAGATCCCCGGTGTGGCCGCGGTGGAGGTGGCTGGGGCAGGCTATTTGAACCTCAAGCTGGACCGCGCCGCGACCGTGCAGCGCATCGCGGCGGACGAACATGCGGCTGTGGGCGGCGATGGCTTTCGGCTGGTCGAGCATACAAGCATCAACCCGAATAAGGCGGCGCATGTCGGGCATCTGCGTAACGCGATCCTTGGCGATAGCTTTGCGCGGATGTTGCGGAAGGATGAGTACAAGCCGGGGTATGCTCTCGGGGTGCAGAACTACATCGACAACACCGGTGTGCAGGTGGCCGATATCGTTGTCGGCATTGTGCACCGCTATGGCTTTGGGTTGGAACAACTGCGTGCATGGATGGCGGAGCTGGCCGCAACGGGCCAGCGGATCGACTATGTTTGCTGGGACCTCTATGCGCAGGTCTCGCAGTGGTACGAGTCGGAGCCGGCCGAGGCTGCTGCGCGCAAGAAGCTGCGGCTGGATACGCTGCATGAGATCGAAGCAGGCGGGAACGATATTGCGGCGATGGCGGAGTTGATCTCTACCGCCGTGTTGCATCGGCATCTGGAGACGATGGAGCGGCTTGGCATTGAGTATGACTTTCTGCCGCGCGAAAGCGAGATTCTGCATCTGCACTTCTGGGAGACGGCCCGCCAGTTGATGATCGACAAAGGCGTGCTGTACTTCGAAACCGAAGGCAAGAACAAGGGCGCGTGGGTGATGCGTCGCGCGGGTGCGGGCGAACTTGGCGACGGGCCGGATGAAGACGCGAAGATTCTCGTGCGGTCGAACGGCACGGTGACCTATGTCGGCAAGGACATTGCGTATCACCTATGGAAGTTTGGTTTGCTGGGCAAGGACTTTGGCTACGCGAAGTTTCATGAGTATCCGTCGCATACGTGCTGGATCTCTACCGTTGATGGCGAAGATCCGCATCCGAGCTTTGGCCACGCCAGCGCGATCTATAACGTGATTGACTCGCGACAGGACGATCCGCAGACCCAGGTGAAGGAAGCCTTGCGTGTGCTGGGTTACGTCTCCGAAAGCGAGCACTACACGCATCTGAACTATGCGTTTGTTGGGTTGACGGCACGCACTGCCGAAGAGCTCGGCTATGTGTTGAGCGAGGAAGACAAGGCGCGGGCTTTCATCGAGGTCAGCGGGCGCAAGGGCTTTGGCGTGAAGGCCGATGACCTGATCGACCGTATGATCGCCGCCGCGAAAGCTGAGGTAGATTCGCGGCATCCTGAGCTTACCGATGCCGAGCGCGCGGAGATTGCTGAGGCTATCGGCGTGGGTGCGCTGCGATTCTTTATCCTTCGTTTCACGCGTAACACCGTGATTGCCTTTGACTACAAAGATGCACTTGCCTTTGACGGAGAGACAGGCCCGTATGCGCAGTATGCCGCGGTTCGTGCGGCGAATATCTTTCGCAAGGCCGGGGTCAGTGCGGAGGACGCACTCGCGGCTCTGCCGTCGCTCGATCTGGCGGCGATGCTGCAGGGCGAAGAAGGCACGAGTGTCTGGGAGGTATGGCTGACGGCGTCGCGGCTATCGATGGTGCTGGAGCAGTCCATCGCCGCGGCAGAACCGGCGATGCTGGCGCGGTATGCGTTTGTGCTGGCGCAGCAGTTCAACAACTTCTATCACCGCCATCACATCCTGACCGAGACCGACGAAGCGAGGAAGACTCTGCTGCTGGCCACGGCTGCGGTGGCTCGACGTGAACTGGTACGGGTTCTGGGCTGGCTGGGCATTCACGTCCCGGCGGCGATGTAAGGGTTACCTAAGCTGCTACTGGCGATAGGGAAGGCCGTGCGTTAGAACTATCAACGGACGCGGCCGTCTTTCCTGCTTTGGCCGGGAGTGTGCATGAAGCGGTATCTGCCAGTGTTGCTCGCGGTGGTTGCAGCGCCTATGGCGCTAGCGCAGGATGGTCCGGCGCCGCCTCCGCCGCAGCATATTCAGGCGGAACCCGACGGCAAGTGCAGGCCGGTCAAGCCTGGCGATGTTGTACACTTTGCGCTCACCATCCAGTCCGTGGAGTACGCCCATGCTGTGTATGCGCATCTGCAGATGCACCTGGGCCGCACCTATACGTTTGATCCTTCGGGACTGCCTGCGCCCGACTTTCGCACCCTCGGCGGTGGTGGCGCGGCTACACGTGACCCTCAGCAGGGCGGCGTGTATCACTTCGCGTTCACCGTTCCGCGGGATGTGATGACCGGTATCTATCATGGTGCCGGTGTCTACGTTACTGCGGCGGACAGTAGCGACCTCGCCAGCGGCTCGCGCAACGTTGACGTCAATCACCACACGCTGGAGAAGGTGCGGGACTTCTGCCTGATTGTGGTCGGGCCGTTCGGTGGCGAGGGTAGGCCACTGGTAACGGACTTCAAGGCCGGTCCGATAGATAAGAAGAAGTAAGCAATAGTCTTATGACCGGATGTGGCAGATCCCCATCGACTTCGCTCTCGGCAACTCTGTGGGGAGAATAATCTGCGATAGACAGGCAACCTTCACCATTTCCCGAGGCCTCAAATTTAGAGAACAAAGTGTACGGCACGTTCTTTGCCGAGGCCCCTATGAACCGTTACTGTCTGACTCTCTTCCTCTGCTCGATGACCCTGCTTAGTCTGTCTATTTATGCGAACGCTCAGGAAATGCCTACAGTCGTTCGCCCCATCCAGGTGCAGATAGGAGGCGGCTTCTCCTTCGCTCAACCTGATTACGGCTATCCCTACATAAAAGGGTTCACGGTCTACGGAGATGCGATTTACCACCATCTCTTCGGGATAGAGGCCGATGTGCATTACAACAGCATCCTTACGCCTACCGACATCGGAGAGAACACCTACATGATCGGTCCCAAGGTTTCAATCCTGCACGAAGACCGGATGAATCTTTACGGCAAGGTGCTTGGCGGTGTAGCAGCTTTTGAATATCAAAAGGGTACCTACCCCAACCCCCATACGGATACTTACGGCGCCTTTGCGGTCGGTGGCGGAATAGAATTCCGAGCGTCCAGGCATATTAATATCCGGGCGGTGGATATCGAAGGGCAGTGGTGGCCCGGTTTCGCCCCTCATGGACTGACTCCATTTGTGACGACCTTCGGCATCGCTTACAAAGACTAATGCAAGTCTTGAAGAGGCTCTAAATAGCGTAGCTGCGGACCCACTCCGTGATGCTGCGGACACCGATGCCGCTGGGCCCTTTGGATTGCCACGGCTTGTTGTCGTCGAGCCATGCTGTCCCTGCGATGTCCAGGTGGATCCATGGAGTATCCCCGGCGAACTCCTTGAGGAACATCGCCGCTGAGATAGCTCCGCCATAGCGGCTGCCGCCGGTGTTCATAATATCGGCAATCTGCGACTTGATCTGTTCGCGATAGTCATCGGTGCAGGGCATGCGCCAGAATTTTTCTCCTGTAATCGGATAGACATCGAGAAAATGCCGCGTTGTCTCATCGTCGTTGGAGAAGAGTCCGGCGTTGAGTAAGCCCAACGCGACACCTATCGCTCCGGTCAGCGTAGCGGCATTGATGAGGTGAGTTGCGCCGAGGGTCTTCGCATAGTGCAGCCCATCGGCGAGCACAAGGCGGCCCTCCGCATCGGTATTGAGAATCTCGATCGTCTTGCCCGACATAGCGGTGATCACATCGCCGGGCTTGAAGGCCTTGCCATCGGGCATGTTCTCGCACGAGCAGATGATGGACATCACGCGGACATTGGGCTTGAGCTGCGCAATGGCCTGCATCGCGCCGATCATTGCGGCGGCGCCGGCCATGTCGTACTTCATCTTGTCCATGTTCTCAGCGGGCTTGATGGAGATGCCGCCGGTATCGAACGTAATGCCTTTGCCGACCAGGGCCAGAACCGGCGAACCTTCGGCTGGAGCAACCGGCGGCTCGTAACGCATAACGATCAGTGCAGGCGGCTCCGGCGAGCCTTGCGTCACGGCGGCTAACGCTCCCATTTTAAGTTCAAGAATTTTGTCGATGGAATGAACATCGCACTGCAGACCCTGTTCGGCGCACATCGCGGCGGTGCGGCGGCCGAGTTCGGTGGGCGTAAGAACATTGCCGGGCTCATTCACCAGCGAGCGGGCAAAGTTTTGAGCGTGCCCGAGGATAACGCCTTCCTCGAAGCCGGTCTGGATCTCAGCCTGGGATTGTTTGTCGGCCTCTTTCGCAAGGATGGAAACCAGCTTGATCGCGTGGTCTTTGCGGTCGCTGCGGTAGATGTCGATGTCGAAGTCGGCGATAAGCGCGCCTTCAGCGATCGCGCGGGAGGTCTGGTAACAGGGAAGCGTGTCCATGCGTTCGTCGGAGAGCGCCCGATCCTCCGGGAAGGCAATCGCCAGCTCATAGATTCCACGCGGCTTCGCGAAGCGTACCGCAACGCCTGCGCCCTTGCGAATCTCCTGCACAGTAAGCGACTTCGCCTTGCCGAGTCCGATCACCAGCAGCCGCTCGGGCTTGGCGTTCGAGGGCGAATGCAACAGCAGCGTCTCACCCAGCGAGGCCTTGAACTCCCCGGAGCCAAACCACGTCGCCGTGGCATTAGCGAGCGTGTTGGAGGTACAGAGAAGCGCCGGCGACGGGCTCTCGCTCTCGCCCACCGAGATATCCACCGCAAAAACCGCCAGAAGCGGAGTGCCAAAAGAGGCCGGATCCTGGAAAAGCAACTTTGTGTCCATTTGTTTTGATCCTAAATTGAGAACGGTTACAGGAGTCAGAAATCTTGCCGGCAACTACGTTAACGTTAACGGCGTTGGCTGCGGGCGATGGCTGCCCGGGCTTCCTTGTCGCCTTCGCGGGCCCTTTCGGTGGCTCGCTTGTCCCAGTCCTGCTTACCTTTGGCTAAGGCCAGCTCGCACTTTACGCGCCCATTCTTAAAGTAAAGCTTCACTGGGATCAGCGTATACCCCTTCTGCCGGGTCGCCGTCTCCAGCTTTTCGATCTCCTTCTTGTGCAGCAGCAGCTTCCGCGTGCGCAGGGACTCGTGGTTCATCGCATTGCCGTGGGAAAACGGCCCGATGTGCGCGTTTAGGAGGAAGCATTCGCCGTCCTTCAGCAGGCCGTAGGCGTCCTTCAGGTTCGCTTTGCCTTCGCGGATGCTCTTCACCTCGGTGCCACGCAGCGCCACGCCTGCCTCCACGCGGTCGGAGAGGAAGTAGTTGAAGCTCGCCGAGCGGTTAAACGACGCATCGCGCTGTCCGGCGGCCACGGGATCGCGGTCTTTCTGCTTCACCGGCGACTTCGGAGCGAGGGGAACGGTCGGGTTGGAGAGAGAACGTGGCATTTGTGTGAGCGAAACCGCCCAGGATTGATGCTAGCAGAGCAAATGTACGATTCGCCGCAAACCCCCTGCGATATGGTGCGTCCAAGAGATTGCCGACCTAGTTTCGCTTCACCTGGCCGGCTGCCGTGAGGAGGCCCTTTAGCCATCCACGGACAGCCTGCCGGCAGCCACACCCTAATGGAGAGACCAGTGACCCAAATGGTATTATCAGAGCAGCCCAACCGACCGCTCGAAACCGCAAGAGCCCTCGCCGCGAAGACCGATTTTGGGCCTTCCGAGGCCGAAGGACAAGGGAGTTTTGAGCCTGGCGCTTGTGGCCAGCTGGGGTGGGATTTGGAGCAGGTCGCACGTATGCCGTTACGCCGGGTCGTTCCGCGAAAGTACCAATCTTCTATACGCACGCTGATCCTTCAGGCGTGCGCTGTGCTGTTGCTGTGCGGAGGCTTTCTGGCGACTGCGCCGGCCCACGCGCAGTCAGCGTCAAGCTGGAATAAGCGCGGCCAGGATGCCGAGGCTCGCGAGGACTACGACGCCGCCTTTGAGGCCTACCGCCAGGCCCACCTTAAGAAACCAAGCGATCTCCGCTATAAGACTCGCTACGAGCGCCTCAAGTTCGAAGCGGCGAACATGCACGTGGACCGCGGGCGCGTCTTGCGCAA
>Ga0302309_10002299_pt1 | contig 16082 bp, 10 predicted proteins | sample III_Palsa_N1_1_FD_200453 | JGI IMG/M metagenome (GOLD analysis project Ga0302309, IMG submission 200453) | Peat permafrost microbial communities from Stordalen Mire near Abisko, Sweden - III_Palsa_N1_1 | ecosystem: Environmental > Terrestrial > Soil > Palsa > Peat permafrost | place: Sweden... | reverse complement strand
CGCCGGTCATCATGCGTTACGGCAGCGCGGAGCAGCAGCAGTACTTCCTGCCGCGCATCCTCGCCGCGGACGATTGGTGGTGCCAGGGCTACTCCGAGCCAGGCTCCGGTTCGGATCTGGCCTCATTGAAAATGAAAGCCGAGCGCGACCACGACGACTACGTGCTGAACGGCCAGAAAGTCTGGAATACGTTGGGCCAGTATGCCGACTGGATCTTCTGCCTGGTGCGAACCGACGCCAGCAGCAAGCCACAGAAGGGCATCTCCTTCCTGCTGGTCGATATGCGCACGCCAGGCATCACCGTGCGTCCCACGCGTCTTCTCGATGGCACGTTTGAAGTCAACGAGATCTGGTTCGACAACGTGCGGGTGCCGGTCAGGAATCGTATCGGCGAGGAGAACCAGGGTTGGACGTACGCCAAGTTCCTGCTTGGTCACGAGCGCACCAACATTGCGGGAATCGGCGCCAGCAAGCGTGAACTGCGGCGGCTGAAACAGATGGCGTCGGATAGCAGCAAGGCTGGTGTGCCGATGTTGCGGGATCCGCTATTCGCAAGCCGCATCGCGCAGGTGGAAATTGAGCTGCGTGCGCTCGAGATCACCAACATGCGGGTGATCTTTGCTGAAGCCAGACAGCAAGCGCCCGGTCCCGAAGCTTCGATGCTGAAGATTCGCGGTACCGAGATCCTTCAGCGCATCTCGGAGTTGCAGGTCGAGCTGCTTGGAGCCGATGCGCTGGATAGCAGCAGCGCGGAAGCAGCGCGTGCGACTTCGGCGTATCTCAACTTGCGCAAACTGAGCATCTTTGGTGGTTCCAACGAGATCCAGCGCAACATCATCGCCCACATGATTCTCGGGCTGTAGGAGCCAACGATGGATTTTTCTTTCAGCGACGAACAGCAGATGCTGCTGGACACCACGCGCCGCTTCATAGCAGAACGCTACGACTTTGAGTACCGAAATCGCGTGCGTGCCTCAGACGAGGGCTGGTCACGAGAGACCTGGGCGCAGCTGGCCGATCTCGGTTTACTGGCATTGAACATACCCGAACGCGATGGTGGCATCGGCGCCGGCCCGGTGGGCAGCATGCTGGTGGGCAATGCGATAGGCGAAGGCATGTTGCTGGAACCTTTCCTGTCCAGTGCGGTGATCGCAACGCAAGCCATTGTCGAGATGGGGTCCACGCAGCAACGGGAGCAATGGTTGCCAGCGCTGGGCGCTGGCGAACTGATCGCGGTGCTCGCGCATGACGAGGGTTCCATGCGCGACGGTCCGTTGGCCATCCAGACGCAAGCCACGCGTGAGCCAGATGGGTGGTGCATCAACGGACGGAAGTCGGCGGTCTACCACGCACCTGCCGCGAATATCCTGCTTATCTCGGCGCGCATCGAAGAGGGTGAGCTGGGCTTGTTCGCGGTGCCAGCCGACGCTTCAGGCTTGCAGTTGCTTGGCTTTGTCTCCGTGGACGAGCAGCGCGTCGCCAACCTGGTGCTTCAGGACGTTCGCGTTGGAGCAGATGCCCGACTGGGTTCGGACATCGGCGCGGCGCTGCTGGCTGTGCTCGATGTCGGTCTTGCCGCCTTGTGTGCGGACGCATTCGGCGCGATGGACAGGATTCTCGCAGCCACCATTGAGTACAGTCGATCGCGGGTGCAATTCGGTGCGCCCATCGGCAGTTTCCAGGCCTTGCAACACCGCATGGCGGAGATGCTCATGCACCTTGAGCAAGCCCGCTCGATGTCCTATCTGGCGGCGACCTCATGTACCGATCCCGACCCGCTGGCGCGCGGCGCCGCGCTGTCGGCGGCGAAAGCGCTGATGGGGCAGGCTGCTCGCTATATCGGACAGCAAGCCGTGCAATTGCACGGCGGCATGGGCATGACGGACGAACTCAATATCAGCCACTACTTCAAACGCCTGCTTGCGTTCGAACTGCGCGGCGGCACGACCGACCAGCATCTGGAGGGCTACCGGAATCAACTACAGGTGGCGTGATTTGGCCATGGCGTCCGCCGTGCGCTAGCCATCCGACTTTCCTGAGCTGGATTTCAGCTAGATCGGTCAAAACATTCGCATCTCTGATGATGCGATAGGGGCTTTTGCACGCAAAAAAAGCCTCATTTTGGACGTCTATTTGAAGTTCCGTTTTCCAAAAAAGCGCATGTTAGTTTCCGCGGCAATACAGATTTACGACTATGAAAAGTGTCTCGAATAATGGGTGTAAGCGATCATCGTTTTGAAGGGCAGAACGATGGCCGCCACCTGATAACACAACGGTCGTTGTTAAAACTTATCGGGAGGGGATAAATATGGCATTCAATCACCGCAGGCAGATCCTGGCATGGTCCGTTATCGCTGCGCTTGGTACCGCGCTCACGCTGCCGGCACTGGCGCAAGACGCGCCGGCTACCAACGCCACAAGCACCAGCAATAGCACGAAGCCTGCTGATGGCAAGAACGTGACGGCGCTCAACCAGATCACCGTGCACGCGCAGAAGCGCGTGGAATACCTGCAGGACGTGCCGGTGACCATGGTCACGCTGGACAAGCAGCAACTGCATGACTCGGGTGTGCACGACATCAAGGATTTGATGATGTTGGTGCCAGACCTCAATGTATCCAACGCCGACAATTCGGCAAACATCACCGCACGTATCCGCGGCATCGGCACGGTAGGCGACAACGCCGGCCTGCAATCGGATGTCGGCATCGTGATTGATGGCGTACCGCGTGCACGCGAAGGCGTCGGCTTCGGCGACCTCGGTGAGCTCGATCAGATCGAAGTGCTTGAAGGCCCCCAGGGCACGGTCTTCGGCAAGAACACCACAGCCGGCGTGATCGACATCACGACCCAGCGGCCGACGTTCACTCAGCAGGGCTACGCCGATTTCACCGCGGGCAACTATGACGAAAAGGGGTTCGATGCGTCATACAGCAACGCGATCAGCGACAAGGTGGCGTTCCGCGTGTACGCCGTCGATCGGGAGCACGACGGCTACAACGACGTGTTCGTCAACAACGGCCCGCGCACCGAAACCAAGGATGACGACCAGGACTTCCATTCATTTCGCGGGCAGTTGTTGATCAAGCCCACCAACAACGTGGACATCACCCTCATCGGTGACTACACGCAGCACAACGAGAATTGCTGCGCCGCGGTTACCACGTATCGCGATCCCGGCATCTCGCAGCTCACCGACATTTTCGCGGGTGGCCCCGGGCTGGGCGTGATCCCGGTCGCCGATCCGTCACGGCGACTGGAATATGCAAATGACAGCACGGCCGAGAAGATCATCGACGAAGGCCTGTCGGCTGAGGTGAACTGGATCACCCCATGGATGAACAACGCCACGCTGACCTCGATCACCTCGGTGCGCAAGTACACTTTGCAAGCGGCCAGTGACCTCGACTTCAACGGAGCGGATCTCGCCGTCCATGACTTCGGGCCGGACAACGGCGAGCGCTTCAACACCTTTACCCAGGAACTGCATCTGACCGGCTCGACCGACCGCGTCGACTGGCTGGGTGGCGTGTTCTTCGACAACGAGCGACTGCAGCGCAGCGAGGCGATTACGGAAGACCCGCAGTACGAGGGATTTCTTTCGACCGAGCTGGTGGAAGGTATCGGTGCGGCGCTGCCGCCGGGCCTGTTCAACACGGCTAACCCGCAGACGTTTTTATCGCAGGTGACCGGCGCTCCTTATGGCGCCTCGTACAGCGGAATAGCTCAGCAGGATCAGTGGAACATGAACTCGCGAAGCGCGGCAGCGTTTGGCAACGTGACGTTCCACGTGACCGATAAGTTTTCATTGACCGGCGGCGTGCGCTATACGCACGAAGCGGTCGACTACCAGGCTTACTTCCATAACCCGAACGGTGGATTGGGTTGCGGCGCCGCGCTGACCACCAATGGTGTCGCCGGTGCCTTGACCGCCCGCGGACTACCCGCATCGCTGGTCCCGCTGGTGGCGCCTACGGTGATCGGCAACATGTGCCTGCCATGGGAAAATCCGCTGTTCAACGGTATGGATCCATCGGAATCGTTCACCGAAAACAACTGGTCTGGTACGTTGAAGGCCGCCTACCGCTGGAACGATGACGTGCTGACGTATCTGACCGGGGCGCGCGGTTACAAGGCCGGCGGCTACAACCTGGCCCGCGTGCAGTCATCGGACGGCACAACGGCTGGTGGCTCTGGCGTCATTCCAGTGGCCAATACCGCGTTTCCAGCCGAATACGTCGACAGTTTCGAGTTGGGCGCGAAGACCACTCTTGCCGACGGCAATCTGCTGCTCAACACCGCACTGTTCCATTCCAAATACACGAACTTCCAGCTCAACGCATTCAGCGGTATCAGCTGGGTGGTGGATTCGATTCCGGAACTCACCACGCAAGGCCTGGATGCCAGCCTGCTTTGGCAAACCAGCATCACCGGCCTCACCCTGGAAAGTGCGGCCACCTACACCAAGGCCCGTTATGGCGATCAGGCGCTTGCCGATCCCACGCTGGCGACGCTGCCTGGCAGCGTGGGCAGCTACGCACCGAAGTGGGCCGCTTCGGCGGGCTTCGCTTATCAGTGGGACCTCAGCAGCAGTCTGTTCGGTCGCTTCCATCTGGGCGCGAAATACACCTCCGACTACAACGCCAGCGGACTTGCGCCGAGTCCTCACTTCGTACAACCGAGCTACACCCTGGTCGATGCCCGCCTGACGATTGGCGACATCAACAAGAAATGGAATGTCGAATTGTGGGGGCAAAACCTGACCAATCGCACCTACGCCTCGGCCATCTTCAATCCGGCTTTGCAGGCTCCTTCGGTCGATGCGTTTCTAGGCGCACCACGCACCTTCGGGGTGACGTTGCACCTGGCCTTGTGAGAACACCGGGGGACGCAGCACGTGGGATCAGGATGTTGATTCCACGTGCTGGTGCCAGCGAAACCAACCATGCACTCTGACATGCAGCCAATGACAACCCGTTACCTGCTTGACCCTCAACTGGCTGCGGCCGTCGATCGATGGCCGGTCCTGCCGCTTAATCTTGAAACCCTCGACGCACGGCGCGCGGCGCGGGCGCAATTGATGGAAATGCTGCTGCCCGGGCTGCCACCGATCACCGAAATCCAGATCGGCGAGCATCACGTATCCGCCGTCGATGGTGGCGCTGCGGTCAGGGTGCTGGTGTATCGACCTGTCGAGGCAACGGGTCTGTTGCCTGCGCTGCTATGGATTCATGGCGGCGGCTACGTGGACGGCTGCGCCGACTGGGATAATCATCTCGCCAGCACGATCGCCCGCGAAGCAAAGTGCTGCGTGGTATCGGTGGACTATCGGCTGGCCCCCGAAACTCCTTTTCCCGGGGCGATTGACGACTGTTATGCCGCGCTTGGATGGCTGCACGCCAACGCCGCGGAATTGCGCATCGATCCGCAACGTATCGGCACCGCGGGGATCAGTGCGGGCGGTGGATTGGCGGCGGCATTGGCGTTGATGGCGCGTGACCGAGGCGAACTGAAAGTAAGCTTTCAGGTGCTGCTGCAGCCCATGCTTGACGATCGCCATGCCGTCGACAGTTATAGCCATCCCTTTGCCGGCGAGTTCATCTGGACCCGGGAGCACAATCATTTTGGATGGCTGGCCCTGCTGGGCCGTGAGCCGGGTGGCGACGACGTATCGCCGTATGCTGCCGCCGCGCGCGCCGAGTCACTGCAAGGGTTGCCTCCCACGTTCATCAGCGTGGGGGCGCTTGATCTTTTCGTCGAAGAGAACCTCGAGTATGCGCGCCGTCTGATCCGCGAAGGTGTCCCCACCGAGCTGCACGTGCATCCCGGTGCCTGTCATGGTTTCCAGTTCCTGGCGCCGGACGCGGCCCAGGCCAAACTGCATGACGCGATTGTCATCGCCGCCTTGCGTCGCGCCATGAGTCCGGCAGCGGGTTGAAGGATATGCGCAGGACGCCGCCATGAGCCCTCCACACCTCGACGTGCTGATTATCGGCGCCGGCCTGTCAGGTATCGGCACCGCCTGCCAGATCGCGCAGACGTTTCCCAACAAGAGCCTGGCGGTGCTGGAGCGTCGCGATCGCCTGGGTGGCACCTGGGACCTGTTTCGCTATCCCGGCATCCGCTCCGATTCGGACATGTTCACGTTCGGCTACCGGCTGCGTCCATGGCGTGATCCCAAGGTCATGGCTGACGGCCCATCGATCCGCCGCTACATCGCCGACACGGCGCGCGAATTCGGTGTCGACAAGAAGATTCACTATGGCCTGAAGGTTCTTCGTGCCGACTGGTCGAGCGACGATCGACGATGGACGGTCGATGCGTTGCACGAAGCCAGCGGCGAAACCGAAACCTATACCTGCCAATTCCTGATTACCTGCACCGGCTACTACAACCACGACGCGGGTTATCTACCCTCCTTTCCGGGTGAGCAGCAGTTCAAGGGCCTGCGTATTCACCCACAACACTGGCCGGAAAATCTCGACTATTCCGGCAAGCGCGTCGTGGTGATTGGTAGTGGCGCGACGGCCGTTACCTTGATACCCGCGATGGCCGACGAGGTGGCGCACATCACCATGCTGCAGCGCTCACCGTCGTACATCGTTTCTGTACCGGGTTTCGATACGGTTTCCTCCGTACTGCGGCATGTGCTGCCCGATCGGCTGGTTTATGGTTTTGCGCGCTGGAGAAATCTGAAGCTTCAGCGCTGTGTGTACCTTGCTTGCAGGCGATGGCCGAAAGCGATGCGCGGGCTGCTTCTTTCGCTGGTTCGAAAGCAACTCGGCAAAGATCTCGACATGCGGCACTTCACGCCAAGCTACATGCCGTGGGATCAACGCGTCTGTGTCGTCCCTGACGCCGATTTGTTCGAGAAGCTGAAGTCGGGAAAGGCCTCAGTCGTCACCGATCACATCGACACGTTTACTGAGAACGGCATCCGCCTGAAATCCGGGAACGTGCTCGAAGCGGACATCATCGTCACCGCCACCGGGCTCGACATCCAGCTGTTGGGCGGCATGCAATTGAGCGTGGATGGCGAGCCGCAGAACCTTCGCGATCACCTGACCTATAAAGGCGTGCTGGTGCAGGATATCCCCAATCTTGCGGTGGTGTTCGGCTATACCAATGCACCCCGGACGCTGAGGGCGGATCTGACCGCAGCTTATCTTTGTCGTCTGTTCAAACATATGGATGCGAACGGCCGCAGTGTGGTTGTTCCACACGATGCAGATGATTGCCGAACCGACGCCAGCATCATGGGATCGTTGTCGTCCGGTTACGTGCAGCGGGGTAACGGTACGCTGCCGCGCCAAGGCAGCAGATACCCGTGGCAGGTGTCGCATCATTACGGCCGCGATAGCCAGATGCTGTTGAAGCAGCCACTGGAAGATGCGTGGTTGAATTTTTCCGGATCGCCCGAGCCTCGTCGCTCGCGCGGGCTGTGAGGGCGTCGCCATGTTCGACGATTTCTACAAGGGCAAAGTCGCTGTGGTTACCGGCGCTGGCTCCGGTATCGGGCGTTCGATAGCACGCCTGCTGGACCGTTGCGGCGCCAAGGTGCATTGCGCAGATATCGATACGGAAGCCGCGGCCACCCTGGTCGCTGAACTGAGCCACGCGCAGGCCCATCGACTGGATGTCGCGGACGCGAAAGCAGTTCAAGCGCTGGCCGACAGGGTCTTCGCCGAGGACGGTCACGTCGACCTGCTCGTCAACAACGCGGGCATCGGTCACGCTGCGCTGGTGATGGATACCGAGCTGGATGACTGGCGCCGCGTGCTTGATGTCAACCTGATGGGCGTGGTCAATGGTATCCACGCCTTTCTACCGCGGATGCTCCATCAGTCGGCGGTATCACACATCGTCAATACTGCTTCGGGAGCAGGGCTTTTTCCGCATCCCAGGATGGCCCCTTATTGCGCCTCAAAACACGCGGTGGTGGGTTTGTCGACGTCGTTGTCTGCCGAGCTGCACGGCAGCACAGTGAAAGTGACCATTCTTTGCCCTGGTGTCATCGACACCGCCATCGCAAAAAAAACCCAGATGCGCGGCGAAACCAAGACCCACCAGACGCAGACCATCGACTACTACCAGAAACACGGCGCAACTCCGGACAAGGTCGCTATGGACTTGTTGAGCGATGTGCGCAAGGGAAAATTGTTCAGCCTGACACCGCGCATGCAGGTCGGCATCGGCTGGTTTGTCTACCGTTTTTCACCGGGACTCGCGATCAGACTCATGCGCGCGGAAGTCGACAAGATTCTTGGCATCCGCTGATCGCTTCTTGACAGGCATCTCTAATTACTGTGTCCGGAGCATCTGATATGTCGATACTGAAAAGTGATTCCGCAACACACAGCACCGACGAGGCCGAGGATGCAAAGGCCATCGTCGATTTGCAGCTGGCATTCGAGGCGCAACGCAAGGCGTTTGCCTCTGACCGACATCCATCGCTGGAAGAGCGTCGTCATCGCGTCGAGAAATTGGTCGGCATGATGCTTGCGTATCGCGAGCGCATCAGTGCGGCGCTGAACGAGGATTTTGGGGCGCATCCCGTGGCGGCGTCGGACTTGCTCGAGGTATTGGGTCTATTGGGGCGGGCTCGGTATGTGCTCGAGAACCTTGAAACATGGATGAGCCCATCGCCACGCGAGACAGATCCCGTCATGCTCGGCACCTTGACGGCCCACATTCAGAGCCAGGCCAAGGGTGTGATCGGCAATATCGTGCCGTGGAATTTTCCGTTCGACATCGGCGTCGGCCCGCTGATCGAGATGCTCGCTGCCGGCAACCGTGTCATCGTCAAACCTTCGGAATTCAGCCCCGCTTGCGCCGCGTTGCTGCGCGAGATGGTGACGACAACCTTCGAGCCCACGCTGGTCTACGTGGCGGTGGGTGGTCTCGAGCTGGCGCGCGCTTTTTCAGCGCTGCCGTGGAACCATCTCATGTATACGGGAAGCTCCAATGTGGGTCGCGAGATCATGGCGGCGGCGGCAAAGAATCTCACGCCAGTTACGCTGGAACTGGGTGGCAAATGCCCGGCGATCCTGACCCCGGGTTCCGTGAACGCGGCCAATGTCGAATCGGTGATTGGCACCAAGATCATCAAGAACGGGCAGATGTGTGTGTCCGTGGATTACGCGCTGGTGCATCGATCTGAGTTGAACGCATTTATCGAACACGCAACCTCGTTCATGCGGAGTGCGGCGCCTGATTATTCACGCGGCCCCGATTGCACCGGCATCATTTCGCTACGCCACCTGGAACGTCTCATCAGCCTTCTGAAAGAAGCTGAAGATCGCAAGACCCGCATCGTACCGCTTGAAGTCGATGGCCGCGTCGATCGACAGAGCCGCCGCATGCCGATGTCGCTGGTGATCGATCCGGCGCCCGACCTGCGCCTCATGCAGGAGGAGATTTTCGGTCCCGTTCTGCCGGTGGTCATCTATGACGATCTGGACAAAGCGATCGATGGGATCAACGCGGGCGAGCGCCCGCTTGGCCTCTACCTATTTGGTGAAGACGAGGCGGTTATCCAGCGCGTGCTCAACAACACGATTTCCGGCGGAGCGGCCGTGAACACCTGTGCGGTTCAGGCCGCGCTGCCATCGCTCGCTTTCGGCGGAGTCGGCGCGAGTGGAATGGGGCGCCATCATGGAGCTGATGGATTTCGGGAGTTTTCCAATCAACGCGGCGTGGTCATACGCGGCACGGGGGACATGATAGAAACGTTCTACGCGCCTTACAGCAAGGGGGCTGCGGTTGTGGAGGCTGTACTGGCTTCGCTTTGATGGAGCCGTGCTTCAAAGGGGTCGGCCGACGACTTTCTTTGCGCGCGCAATCTCCCTGGCACGACAATCTGTGCCGTCGAGCAGGATCTTCAGACCGATCCGGAAGATCTCTTCCGGCTCGATCTTTGCCAGCAATTGGGCGGCGCCATGCAAGTGGGGATAGTGGCGTGATTCGCTGCCAAGGTGCGAAAGCTCGACGCCCAGCGCGAGAGTGGAACGCAATGCTCCAGGCTGAGCCGGGTTCGACTGGCGGGCCTCTTCCGCAATCATGCCAAGCAGGTAATTGCGGTAGAACGTCGCCATCGCGAGCGCTTCCGGTGTTTCAAATCCGCCATCCAGGAATGCGCCGATAGCCGCGTCGTACAACTGCATGCGATGCGGCCCGGTGGGTGCCTGTTCACCGAAGAGGCGCGGAGCGTCGCGATAAGCGGTCAGCACGCGGCGATACTCCCAGGCGATTTTTTCAAGCCGCACCCGAAACGAAAGGCGCGCCGACGGCAGCTCCATCTGTGCGCAGATCGCATCGGCGATAAGCCCCAGTAGTTCATCCTTGCTACGCACGTGCCAGTACAGCGCGGGCGACTTTACTCCCAGCCGTTCGGCCAGGCGTCGCGTACTCAATGCGTCGAGGCCACCGTCGTGCATCAGCTCGAGCGCCGCGTCGACGAGCAGTTCGCGGGCGAGTCCGACACGACCACCTGCAGGTGCCTCGGTAGGTGAGCGCGCCTGCTTTCGAGCCGTGCGTGGAGCTGTCGTTCGCATGCTTGAACCTTGGGTGGCAGGGTGCTAGCTTATCACTGATAAGTTTAGTCTTCCAACCTGTCTGTCGGCGCCACCGAAGGCGCCCAGCACAACCTGAGGCGAGCTACTCCATGAACGAACTCTGGACACGCCGGCAAGTTCTGGCTCTATCCGGCGGCGCACTGCTAGGTGCAGTGCTTCCGTCGATTCCGCGCAGCGCTTTCGCTGCGACGAGCGCAGTGAAAGCCACCGATTCCGCACACAAGGCAGCAGCCATGGGCGCAACGACAGCAGCCGATCTCTATCGCAAGGCCTTCGTACTCGACTGCAACACGCTGGCCTCGATCGGAAGCCTGTGCTGCGATCAGGATACCGAGAAGGAATTGCAGGCAGTGCGCGAGTCCGGCATCACGGCGTTGAAGAGCACGCTCGGCGGCGCCAACGGGACCTTCGAGGAAGCCGTGGCCGACATCGCCGCTGCGCAGGCGCTGATTCAACGATACCCCGACCCATTCATGAGGGTGACCCGGCACGCCGATCTGGAACAGGCGAAGCAGGAGAACAAAGTCGCCGTCATCTTCTCGTTCGAGGCAGCGTCCATGCTGGCGGACAAGATCGAACGCATTGAGATGTTCCGGCAACTCGACGTGCTGGTCATGCAATTGACCTACAACCATAAGACGCCGTTTGGCTGTGGCTGCCTGGACGGCGATATCGATGGGGTCACCGAGCTGGGCCGCAAGGCCATCGCGAAGATGAATGCGCTCGGCGTCGCGCTTGATCTGAGCCACGCGAATGTACGCACGACTGCCGATGGCATCGCCATGTCAAGCAAGCCTCCAGTCTTCACGCATGCCGGCTGCCGCGCCGTGTTTGCGCATCCCCGCAACAAGGAGGACCGCGAAATGAAGGCGCTGGCGGACAAGGGTGGAGTCATGGGCATTTACATGCTGCCGTTCCTGACCGTGGACACCCGCCAGCCCACGCTGGAGGACTATATGCAGCACATGAAGCATGCGCTCGACGTGTGTGGTGAGGATCATGTCGGCATCGGTACTGACAGCATGTTCTTCGAAGTCACCGACAGCGATCTGAAGGAGATGAAGAAGGAAGAAGAAGACCGGAAGAAAGCCGGTGTCAGCGCGCCTGGCGAGAACCGCCCGCCCTATATCCCCGATATCAACACGCCACGAAAACTGGAACGAGTCGCCGATGCCTTGCTGAAGCACGGCTACAGCGAACGGGTGACGGACAAGGTCCTCGGCCTGAACTTCAGTCGCGTCTTCAAGGAAATCTGGACGGCGTAGGCGCGCTATCGGGTTGATGCCTCGATCGTTTTGCCGGATCACTCTATCCTTGCAGCCTTCGGTTATCGCAAGGCAGGGAAGGGACATGAAGCGCGGCTCGGCATCGGGTGTTGCACAGGTGACGCTAACTGACGCGTCGGATGCTTTCATTCGACACGGCACGCCGGCATTTCGCCGAACCAATCTCGCGCTGTTTGCGGCTGGTTTTGCGACATTCGGGCTGCTGTACTGCGTGCAACCGCTGATGCCGGAATTCAGCCACGACTACGGGGTGAACGCGGCGACCAGCGCGCTATCGCTGTCGCTGACCACCGGCGTGCTGGCATTCGCGATGCTGTTTGCCGGTGCGCTGTCGGATGCGTGGGGGCGCAAATCGGTGATGGTCGCGTCGTTGTTGTCGTCTGCTGTGCTGGTGCTGGTAACCGCGCTGATGCCGACATGGTCGGCGTTGCTGGTCGTGCGCGCGCTGCTGGGTTTGACTCTCAGCGGCTTGCCGGCGGTCGCGATGACGTATCTCAGTGAAGAGATGCACGTCGAATCGATCGGCCTGGGCATGGGCCTCTACATCAGCGGCAGCGCCGTAGGTGGCATGGGTGGGCGCCTGATTACGGGTGTGCTGACTGATTTCGTTGGCTGGCGGGTTGGCGTCGCGACGGTCGGCGTGATCGGGGTGGTGGCCGCCCTGGTTTTCTGGCGAGCGCTGCCGCCGTCGCGGCATTTCACGGCACAGCCTATTCACTGGCGCACGCTGCTCCGGCGGTTTGTGGGGATGTTCCGCGATCCCGGCCTGCCATGGCTGTTCGCCGAGGGCTTTCTGCTACTCGGTGCGTTCGTCACCGTCTACAACTACCTCGGTTACCGCTTGCTGGCGCCGCCGTACAGCCTGAGCCAGGCGGTGGTCGGGCTGATTTTCGGGATCTATCTGGTCGGGACCTTCAGCTCGGCATGGATGGGTCACCTGGCCGGCCAGCGTGGTCGACGCAAAGTGCTGTGGACGGCGTTCGCGCTGATGCTGGTCGGCGTGCTGCTGACCATGACGAGGCCGTTGCCGCTGATCATGCTTGGCATCGTGGCGATCACGTTCGGTTTCTTCGGCGGACACTCCATCGTCAGCAGTTGGGTCGGTCGGCGTGCCGGCGTAGCGAAGGCGCAGGCGTCGTCGATGTATCTGTTTTCCTACTACATGGGTTCGAGCATCGCCGGCGCGAGCGGTGGGCTGTTTTTTACGGCTCACGGCTGGACCGGCGTAGCGGTGTTTGTCAGTGCGCTGGTACTCGCCGGGTTGCTGGTGGCATGGCGGCTGTATTGGCTGCCGCCATTGGTGAACGTTGCGACACCGCCCACTCCGATGAGCAAGGGTGCCATGCCATGAGCAACTATTCCGCTTGACGCCGGGTAGGTTGAATCAACGATCCGCCGGTTTCAGCATGTCCTTCACTGCGTTGTAATCGCCATCGTTCGCGGCCGGCGGAATATCGAGCAGGTGTGCCATCAGTGGATAGACGTCCACATTCGGGAATGCGCCGACTCTTGCATTCACCCGAAACGCGGGACCGTGTGCGATGAACAAGGCCTGCATCAATGGATCGGCGTTGTCGTAACCATGTTCGCCGATGCTGATGTGACCCTGATGGCTGGCGTTGTAATCGGTGGTGGTGATGCGCCAGCCGACGTCGGCCAGGCACAGCAGTTGCGGTACGCGGGGATTGCTGCCGTAGACGAATCGTGCCGGTACGCGCGTCTTGTCCCAGCAATGCATGTGCTGCTGGGGCTGCTCAAGTTGTTGCTCGATGGCGGCGAATTTTGCGCGATCCGTAGCGCTACCTGATTTGGGATTGAAACCGGCAAGGATGCCCATGCTTACCGACTGCAATTCGTCGAGCGGGACCAACTGATCGAGCATCACACTGTTTGGCAACGGGTTGCTGGCCATGCCGTGATCGGCCAGTACGATCATGTTGATCTGGTCGAGCAGGCCGCGCTGCCTGAGCCCCTGAACCAATCGTGCCATCGCGGCGTCGGTGGCGCGCAGCGCATCGTTTACCTGCGATGAGTCGGGGCCATAGGTATGGCCAGCATGATCGACCGCATCGAAATACAGGGTGAGAAACGTGGGCCGCTGCGCGGGTGGTAGATCCAGCCATGCCAGCACCTGATCGACACGCTGATCCGGCGTCACCTTTTCATCGAACGGCTTCCAGTAGTCCGGATGATGACCATGGATGGCGGCCTCGGTACCCGGCCAGAATAGCGTCGCGGTGCGCAGGCCATGTTGATCGGCGGTTTCCCAGATTGGCGTGCCCGCGGCCCACCATCGACTGTCGCTTACCGCCTGACGATTGCTCAAGGAAAACTTGCCCAATGCTGGATCGAACATCGTGTTGTTGACAATGCCGTGGTGATCCGGACGCAGGCCGGTAACGATGGTGTAGTGATTCGGGAATGTCAGCGATGGAAACGACGGCTGCATCGACGCTGCCCGCACGCCGGATTCGGCGAGCATTGCCAGCGTGGGGCTGAAGCCGCGTTCGATGTAGTCGTAGCGGTAGGCGTCGATCGAGATCAGCAGCAGGGGGGCGGGCTTGGCTAGCTCAGCGGGGTGCGTCGGCGCGGTGGGGCGTGTGGCGCATCCAGTGCCAATGGTGACGAGCGAGCACAGCAGGAGGCGGGACAACCATTTCATGGAGACGATCCAAATCGGTAAAGCCCCATGATGGCGCAGTTGCATGACCAATTCAGTCATGCCATAGGACAAAAATCCTGCGCGGAATACGCATTATTTTGCGACAAATAACTGCGCCTTGTGCCTAGCGGCGCTGGCCTATGCGGAGGCACGCCTGGGCACGATGGCGAGCACCAGCAATCCAACCAGTGTGATCAGGTTGAGCCATCCAAACCAATCGCCCCACTGCGTGTACAGCGTGTGCGTCGTGCGTACCGGCAATGTGCCGACGACGCTGGCGTCCACGTTAAGATTGCTGGGCATCTCGGCGACGATACGGCCGCGGTCATCACTCAAGGTCAATGCGCCATCGCGTGAGGAACGAGCGATCGCCAGGCCGCTCTCCACGCCACGCAGGATAGCCATGCGGCTGTGGTACCAACCGTCTGCAAAGAAATCCCACGCAGGGACCAGCAGCAATTGAGCGCCGCCTGCCGCGTTCGCGCGGCCGGTTGCGGGAAAGTCCATGTCCTTGCAAATCAGCAGTCCCACGCGCGGCACAGTGTCCAGCACGGTATAGCGGTCACCCGGGGTAAAACGATCTTCGAACCCCACCATCAGATGATGTTTGTTGTACGTCGTCGGCGCCCCACCTTGCGGATGGAACGCAATCGACATATTGCGCTCCGGGCCGGCGGCGGGTTTGTAGTCGACGCTGGTGACCAGGGTAATACCATGCTGCTGCGCGACGTGGCTCAATTCGGGAATGGCGGAATCCGTCGTCGTCATCGTCACTTCCGGCATCACGACCATCTGCACGCCGTTGCCCGCGAGCGCATCGATAGCGGTGACATAACGCTGCAGAAATACCTGGCCTTTCGGCGTATCCAGCGACGGATGAACCGCGCCTTGCAGGGCGACTAGTCCGATCTTCACTGGTGTGGCGGGAGTGTCATTGGCGGTGTGTACACGCCAGCCGCCGTAGAGCAACGATGCCGCAATCAGTCCGCCACTCACGAAGACAATCCGCCAACGCGCAGGGCGCGATGCGGCACGCTCAAAGATTGCCGCCACGCTCGCTGGCGCCAGCAGCAGCACGAAGCCGACGCCCCATAGTCCAGTGACCGCAGCGATCTGGATCACGGCGAGTGCATCCATCTGTGTATAGGCGAGATCACTCCATGTACCGTTGCGCGACAGCGATGCATTGACGAAGAAGGTGGCTGTCCATAGCACCGGCACCGAGAATGCGGCGGCGAGCAGGTGTCCGCGTGTTGCGAGTCGTCGATACAGCAGTACCGCGAACATGAATCCCAACGCCGGCGCGAATATCGAGAATCCGATGACCGCCAACGGCAGCTCCAGCAGTGTATGCATGTAGTGCCATTGCGCGAAACCAGCCAGCGCCAGGCTGACAAAGGAGGCGACCGCTGCGACCCGCGCTCGCACGCGAGTCGCCAGCCATAACATCGGCAGCGGCGCCAACCACATCGCCCACCATACCGGATGAATCTGATAGCCGAACCACCAGCCAGCGATGGATAACGCCATCGCGATCAGCACGGCCGTCGTTCCTATCCG
>Ga0302309_10002297_pt1 | contig 16086 bp, 8 predicted proteins | sample III_Palsa_N1_1_FD_200453 | JGI IMG/M metagenome (GOLD analysis project Ga0302309, IMG submission 200453) | Peat permafrost microbial communities from Stordalen Mire near Abisko, Sweden - III_Palsa_N1_1 | ecosystem: Environmental > Terrestrial > Soil > Palsa > Peat permafrost | place: Sweden... | reverse complement strand
TAGTATAATAATCGACTCTATCACCTATAGATCACAAAGTCCGAAATCAGAACCCAAAGCAATGAGTAAGCGCAGCATCAGCAATGAGTATGAACCAACAGCAAGCGCTAGCAAGAGGTTCATGACTAGCATGAGCTTGGCTGAGCGCCATGATAAACTGCTCCGTTTAGATTCTGAGCTGATGAATGAAGGTTTGGCTGATATTCCGGCTTTTTGTAGTCGGCCACCGGTCACTGCTAATGGCGGACTACTGGTTGAGGTGCCAGAAGGTTTTGACTGTTATGATGTGCAGCGCTACTTTGACTTGGTGACCGGTCTCAAACCCCAGCTGTCTGATACCGACATTAGGCGGGTGCTAGAGGTCAACAACTTTTACATGGGTAACAGAACTGGTGAGCTGTACTTTTACCCAACTAAGCTGGCTGCGTACCTCAAGACTACAGATTATATCTATCAACATCCGTCAGACGCCTACTACTCGATCTATCTGTCAGCCCACCCTGAGTTCTACGACACCGTTATCCGCGACTTGTCGCTCAAGTTCCGTGGCAGCGACAAGATGCCTATCTACCCGCTGACTTCTGAGATGCTGGACAACCATCAAGTACTAGCCAAGCGTAACAGTCTACTGTACAAGGGTCAACAAACTATTAAAAACTTTGAGTGGCGGAGAGCTAGCTCACTGAAACTAGACTACAACACCGAGTCTAACCGAGCAAAGAAGTACAGTTCCATGAGCTTTGTAGACTCTGAACGGTTAGCGATACCTGAGTTCTTTCAGCGACTGTTGAGACCCGATAGGGGTCTGGTGGTTGTGTGGCTGACAACCTTAGTGACAGACCAGTTAACGACTACGATATCTTTGTAGTTAACAGTGATAACAGCGATGTGCAAGAGTGTATTGACAGAGCTCTCATGGTTCTGCTCAATGAGTTGACAGCGTATCAACAATACATTGTTAATGTATACATGACGGCCAGTACAAATGTTATCCAGATTGAGTTATATGTTAGACCACGTGAAGATGGCTACAGCCCGTTCCATATTACCTCTAACGGTGTATGGCGTACCGTCAAGCTACAAATTATCAAGCGCGTCTATCGATCACTGCCAGAGATCTTTGTAGGTTTTGACTTAGATGCCAGCTGCGCTGCTTACGCCAATCTCGACGGCATAACCGGCATTTATGGCTGTGATCACTTTCTTCTGGCTTATCGCCACGGTGTCAACGTGGTCTGCCCCTTCCGCCAAAGTGAGACCTACGGCTACCGACTCAATAAGTACATGTCCAAGGGTTTCGTGCCGCTGGTGCCTGATGCTATTCACCTCAAGAATACCAATCTTAGCAGTGTGGTCTGGACTGGCGACTACAAACAGCACCAGCTGTCAGAGTTGATAGCCCTGCAAAGCCAGAACTCTGTTGTTCACGTTAAGCAGGTGTCTGACTATGATGAGATCGATTATGATATCATCAAGAGCCAAGGCTTGTTCTCAGAGGAACGGCTGGACAGGGCTGAGCAGCTCAACCTGAAGCCCATTGGTATTCTGTATCAAGGTAAATTCTTTGTTGATTATGGCTTTGTTCATGATAATATGCTAACCAACGAACAGCTACTCGACTTGGTGCAGCAGTATGGAGCCAGTTTCTACTACGTGTTAAGACAGAGCAAGTATCATGGTGAAACTTGCTACTACTTTCCCTTTTTCTCTACTGACCTGCTGATGTCTATCCTGTCACTGACTGGTAACCTGTCTGGTTGGCGGGTTACTAACCCTAACAGTCAAATCACCAGCAGTTTCCATCCCACCGATTATGACTACCTGAGCGGATGAAACGTCATCAACAAAGTAACAGTTGTTGGTGTTGATGACGATGACACTATTATTGTTAGTGATGACGATGTCGATAACACTATTATTGTTACTGTGATGATGGTGATAACAACAAATGGAGGTAATCTAGACTACTGTAGTTACTAAGTAACTACATCAACAACTTTTATTGCGACACTATGACTTCTGTAGCAACTAAGTGACATAGATATAATCTAATAACACTTGTGGTTTTAGTGTTTGTGGTTTTAGTGTTTGTGGTTTTAGTGTTTGTGGTTAGACTATTGGTATAGTACAACTTATAAGTGGTTGTATTCTAGAGTCATAGTTCCAGCAAAATAGCATTATAGTAGTGTTAGTTTGTTGTACTCCTGGATTACAACTTCAAGGACTACGTTATTAGCGAAACTCTATATCACAGCTGTAGTCTATAGACTAGAAGAAATCTTTCTACCAACAGTAGTAGTAGTAGTAGTAGGGGTTATCTACTTAGTAGATAACAAGTATTACTTAGATAATATCTCTATAACCTATAACTAGTTTATGCTTTAAGTACTCTATTATCACTACACAACTATGTAAACTCATAGATAGTATTGAACTTTAATCTCTTCTCTAAGATTATATTCTGGAAGTATAGTTTTTATTACTCTGTAAGCTAGACCACACCTAGAAGGCTTCTCAGAGAACATTAGTTTGTTAACAAACTATATTTTTCTAGACTCAACCATAGAATAAGCTATACTAAGCTACTTCTCTTTCTCTTTATATGTTTTTGGTCAGAGAAGGTCTCCCAAAAATATAGGAACAGCTACTAAAAACCCTATTTCAAGAATTAGCAGTTATCCACCAGGTAAAATTTTAATACTATCTGTACACCATCACAACTGTGTATGTGGAAAGGAAGTGTAACTATTAAGTAACTACAACCAGACAAATTTGTAATCTATACCTAGTATAGATTTTTAAACATCTTTCCACATATACAATTGTACTATAGCTCTAATAAGTAATAAAAATTGGTCACTGAGTAAGCGCTAGTTTCCGAAATAGGGTTTTTGGTGACTGTTCCTATATTTTTGGGAGACCTTCTCTGACCAAAAACATATAAAGAGAAAGAGAAGTAGCCTAGTATAGGTTATTCTATGATTAAGTCTAGAAAAATATAGTTTCTTAACAAGTAAAAGTTCTTTGAGAAGCCTTCTAGGTGTGGTCTAGCTTACAGAGTAATAAAAACTATACTTCCAGAATATAATCTTAGAGAAGAGATTAAAGTTCAATACTATCTATGAGTTTACATAGTTGTGTGGTGATAATAGAGTACTTAAAACATAAAGCTGATTACAAGCTATAGAAGCATTACCTAATCAATGTTCGTTATCTACTAAGTAAATAACTTCTTATTATAACTACTACATAAGTTAACCTATAAACTCTGTGTTACCAACAGTATTTATACAATAATTAGAGAGTGTAACTATTAAGTAACTACAACCAGACAAGTTTTGTAGTCTATACTGGGTATAGATTTTTAACTATCTTTCTACATACACAGTTGTGTTGTGGCTTTGATAAGTGACTAGGATTGATCACCGAATAAGTACTAATCCTGAAGATATAGTTTTTGGTGCCTTGTAATCTAGCTCACACCTAGAAGGCTTCTCAGAGAACTTTTACTTGTTAACAAACTATATTTTTCTAGACTTAATCATAGAATAACCTATACTAGACTACTTCTCTTTCTCTTTATATGTTTTTGGTCAGAGAAGGTCTCCCAAAAATATAGAGACAGTCACCAAAAACCCTATTTCGGAAACTAGCGCTTACTCAGTGACCAATTTTTATTATATACCGCAACTACAGTATAGTTGTGTACATAGACAGGTGTTTAAATTTCCTATGTTTAAGGTATATCATAGGATAGGTTATTTGTAGATACTTAATATCTACAACCACTGCTTGCTGCACAGATTGTTGTTAGTAATATAGAAGTCTAACTTAGTGCAATTATTACCCTGTAGTAATGGTTGTTTGTTAGATGTAAAAATAGTTATTGCTTAAATACCACACAGCCGAAGTATGACTAATACTAATTTTATATTTAGCTCAATCATGACACAACCGTAACGGTGTACAGATAGTACTAAAATTTTACCTGGTGGAGAACCATTAGTTCTCGAAATATGGTTTTTGGTGACTGTTCCTATATTTTTGGGAGACCTTCTCTGACCAAAAACATATAAAGAGAAAGAGAAGTAGTCTAGTATAGGTTATTCTATGATTAAGTCTAGAAAAATATAGTTTGTTAACAAGTAAAAGTTCTCTGAGAAGCCTTCTAGGTGTGGTCTAGCTTACAGAGTAATAAAAACTATATCTTCAGGATTAGCACTCATCTACCAGATAAGATTTATTACTTATTAGACTCACAACACAACTGTGTACGTAGAAAGATAGTTAAAATCTATACTAAGTATAGACTACAAACATGTTTGATTGTAGTTACTCAATAGTAACACCATTAACAGTAGTGACTGTTGCCGGAGAAGTTGGTGTCTGATGTTGATGATCAATGGTGTCAGTGGTGTGAGTCTGGTAGTTGCCACCGGTAATCACAACTAGGATGTTGTCAGCCAACCGCTGATTAACAACGGTACAGTTGGTCCGAAACAGCTCTTCTTGCAAACTAGAGACAGCGCCAAGCTCCATCTCTGCATCGAGCTAATGGTATGCTACAACTTGTGGGTGAGACTGGTGTGGCACATAGTTAAGCTCCAGACCAATATCGAAATTTTAGTTGAAGACAAAGACATAATCGGCACAAACTGTCAACCACCAACAGTGTAGTCCACACCAGTTTATATCAAGAGGGTTGGAAGCTGTCGACATTTTACTATTGCGATAGAGAGAGTGTATACTGGCTTGTTAATAGTTCTTAGATTTTCATCCTGTTAAATGTTTGACAGTTCGACGGTTTGAACAACATATGAGGTTTATATCACTATAAGAGCAGTTAGTACATGTCTATTATCTCCATCTCCATCTCTACATCTTAGTTAGCTAGTTACTGTCACAATTCAAACTGAAAAAATAGTAAAGAGTTGGTCAGTAGATAGTAGTTGGTAAATCCTTTAGCCATGGGTAGTTCAGCTAGTACATTTCAGGAACTAGCAGAGACAAAGAAGAAGGTTGTGATAACAACCTCAGTCAAACAGGCCTGTCAGTGGTTGGCAGCCGGTGTCATAGTCAAAGATGTTGTCACAAGCAGACATCAGGTGTCTATTCTAGACAACAGCAACGACAACAAAGATAGTAACAAGGCTTGTGAGGTCTACTTCGTTATCGACAGACATGCTTTCAACCATGATCAGCATCAGCACCAAGTAATACTTGATCTGTCGACGACTGTTCACTGTCAACCAGAGAAGTTCGAGCTTTTTCTGGAGCAGCTTAAGTCTGTTGGTTATCCACGGCTTAACAGAGTTTGCTGGGGTGAAGCTCTGCGTCTACGACTGTGTGAGATACCAAAGACAGAGTTTGCTACTGAGATCTTTCCAACTATCACTGGGTGTGGTGGTGTTGTTAATCAAGCCTCTGATCTACAACCTCAATCACACTAGGGAGATGCATGATACTATATGTCGAGATTATATCAGACTAAGAGTGCTTACTAAGTTACTTAGTAATCAACAAGAACATACACATACACTCAATACACAGTACCTGAGGTAGCCAAGACTGCCAAGATAGACAGACAAACAAGCAGAACATACAAATAGACAAATAGACAAACAAGCAGAACATACAAATAGACAAACAGACAAATAAAACAAGTTAGGCGTGAATGGTGAGAATCTTGTAGCCACCATCCACCTTGATGATTTCAAAACGCAACTGTTTACCGTAGATACCAACCAAACGCAGTTGTGTACCTGGACTAGCCTTCAGAAAATAGTACTCAAAGATGGCGATGGTATCCTCGTCGAAGACGTAGGGCATATCATAAGCCTTGATAGTCATGTTTTCAAAGAGGTCAGATCTGGTTATACCAAGCTCGTTAAAGTCACCGTAGTTAGGACAGCTGGCATCAATCCTAGCTTGTGGATCACTGGTATGAATAGTGAAGATCCCATTATTACCGCCACTGATGCTGTACTCCATTCTATGTCCGTTATCAATGGCGAACATAAAAAAGGGACGAGCCTTTACTTGTATATACCGAAGTATCATATAGGTGTATGAACCGAAGGGCATGAGGTACATTGGTAATTCTAGTCCGTTGATGTATATGGCATTGTTACGGAACATCTCCACCTGTGGATCAGTACATACTCTTGAGCTTGATGGTACGGAGTTGCTAGTCTGCGCTGCAGACGTGACTGTTGTCACCGCCGGTCTATTAGCAGGGACTGTTAGGACAGGATAGAGGCTACCGGCAATAGCAGTCTCTCCTGTTTGATGCATAGGACGAGGAGGGAGAGAGTAAGGGTTGTACGCAGCACTGATATCTGCATCAGTAACAACTGCTGCTGGTCTACCAGCTTGTTTATTAGGCACACCACCAGCAGGAGCTGCGACAGCAGCAGTGTCTCTAGAGTGTGTGCATCCCATGGTAACTTTTATTACTCACTGTATCTTTTAAGCTCATATAGTTTAACCATTTATTTTGCTATACTATTATTGTCGGGAGTTTAGCTGTGTAACAACATATACATATATAAGTATACATATGTCTTATGTCCTATAATCACCTACTCTACACTGTTACAAGTTAAACTTGTAATCCGTAACCCTAAAGTACAAAGAATTTTACACATTGCTACAGGTTAAGTCTTAATAACAAATTTTATGTAGCTTATAACTGTTATAATCTCTATCTGTTATAATCTCTATCTGTTATAATCTCTATCTGTTATAATCTCTATCTGTTATAATCTCTATCTGTTATAATCTCTATCTGTTATAATCTCTATCTGTTATAATCTCTGACTGTTAAGAGACTCAGCTAGTAAGACCTACCTTCGGTAAGAGTGTAAAGTAAGGATCTTGTTGAAAACTGTGTGTTCTTAGAACACACACACACACACACACAACCGTTTGTGTTGTACCATTAACAACCAACACAAACCGTGTTTGTGTTAATGATAGTCTAATACTTGACTATGCAAGCTCTCCCTCCTCGGCGCCGTCTACATCACCCAGATACAAAGGGTAAACTTCGCGAGGGAAGACGCCGGTTAGCATACAAGCCAGCACTAGCTCGTAGCCAAATTTCTTGTCGGCGTTGAGGAAGGCAGCCTCGACATTGTCGAAGTTGGTAGTGTCACCAATATCGTACCCATCATAACCCACAATTAGAGCCTTACCACTAACCACAAAGTCATGCAGCTCCTGGTACTCAGCAGTTCTGGCGGCCAGCATAGCATAGCCGGTGAAGTAGTACTTGCGAGCTGCGACTTGCTCCATAAACTTGCCGTCGAAGAAAGCGCCAATAGGCGACTTGGTAGTGTGAGGCCGCTGCACCTCCGCTGCCGACAGCAGCTTACCGCGGCGCTCAAAGTACGACTGCTGCACCTCACCAGCTGTGTTGACATCATTGTCATAGATGAGACCGGCCAGCCAATAGTTCTCGAACTTGTCCACCACCGTGTGCTGGTAGATCTGGCCGTTGTCATCCACATAAATATCACTGTCAAAACCTGGGTGGGTGGCGTCTGGGTAGAAAGGCAGGTTAACCCATGGCTCAACCAGATTGAAGGTACCAAGGTTGCTGGGGGCCAACCCTGAGCCACCGAAACTGGTCACGTTGAAGACTTCAAAGCCTGGCAGTGATGGCAGCTGTTCACCGGTCACTAGCTTCTCCACTCTGACATTCTCATGAGGTTTGGGCAGCTGTAGTCTAGAACCCACCTGACCTCTAATCGCTGTGCTGCCACCAGGTCTAGCACCTGCTCCAGCAGTAGAAGCTACGTTACTAGGTTCTTCAAAGTTGGCCTGAGGGCTAGTGAAGATGATCTTGTCCCCCTTGACTCTCTGACTGTAACCCAGATTAACCAACCTGTTAACAATGTCACCGTGCATGGTGACAGCTCTACTACGGGCCTTGTACTCTGGCATACCCAGTGACTCTGCGATCGGTCTGAGTTCGGGCGGCTTCATACCTTTGGAATCGGTGGTCAGCACCACCTGGTCGGGGTAACCGCCAATAGTGTCCGGAGGGGGAGCAGGGGCTAGTGGTCTAGCAGCCGCAGCCGTCTGCACTGGCCGTCCTCTTGGGGCAGCTGTAGCCAACACCTTCCTGGGGGGCTGTGGCCTCATCGGCAGCGACGGCGGTGCTTGCTCTGGCTGCTCTTCACCCTCCACATCCTCAGCCAGCATCGTTATCTCCTCAACCTCTTCTTGAGCCTGAGTTTGAGCCATCCTGGGTGATGGTCTGCTAACAGCTCCCGGTCTAGCCACCGTAGAGGCTGGGGCAGCCCTTGTCCCTCCAGCCGCCGCTCCTGGAACAGCCAGCACCCCAACTCTATTGTAGCGCCGGGTAGTCTCTGCGGTTGCTCCTGGAGCAGGAGCAGAGACAGGAATGGAAGCGGCGCCACCAGGCACGAATCTAGGGCGTGGCCTCAGGCCGGCTCCTGCTCCTGCTCCTGCTCCTGCTCCAGGAGCAGGAGCAGCGGATGTCGTTGCCGTCGGTCTAACTCCCGGCCGAGGCCGGCTCACTAGGCCTGTTGTTGCTGTTGCCCCAGCAACAACAGGAGCAACAGGAGCAACGGCGAGCAGTGAGTTCATGGTGTCTGCCGGCAGAGCCCTGGCGAGCTGTTGCTTGTTGTTCTCAACAGTGTTGGCAATGTCAACTGAGCGTGGTTCGGGCATAGTGGTCAAGGTACCGTTGGCGGGATCAACATCCATGTTAGGAGTTGACACCAACGGTCCACCTCTAACGAAGAGCCAGTTGCGACCCTGATCAAGCTGCTTGTAACCCATTCTAATCAGCGCTGGCACCAGATCATTGCCAGACTTGATAGGCACATCGTAGTCGGCTGCGATCTGCCTCTTGACAGCCTCGGTAGCTGATTTGGCCACGCTGATAGTTGGTGCCTCGCTAGCCTCGTTGAGACCCGTGAGCTGCTTCTCAATCCGCTCTGGCTCCGACAGCAAAGCCACAGGTTCAAAGCCCAGCTCAGTCGCCTCAACTGGCATAGGGGGAAATTCATAACTCACTGCTGCCTCCTGACCCAGATCCTCCGGCTCAACCACATCCTCAAAGTTGTCAAAGTCGAGGTCCGCCATATTACAGCCTTTATATTTTAGTTGAATAAAAATCAGTTTAGATATCAGACACAGACTAATGCTACTCAGCCTATATAGTTGTGTGTTAACAGCTGTAGCCGGAAATATACAGCCTTAAGTGACTACCTAGATTGTGTACCATAGCGTTGGAGACACTGTGCTGTTAAAGGTAGTATTATTTAGGTAATACTATCATCTTACTGTTGTAACTGTCTGACAGTCCTGCCTTTATGAACAATCAAGGTATTATGATAACGACAGTCTCTGACCTAGATTGTCGAATAACCTGTCGGTGAACAGCTAGGCTGCCCATAATAGACTCTAAGTAAGAGTGATTGCGAGTAACAGTGATCGGAACTAACAGCTCAAAAACAAGATGACAACAGAGGTTACGATCCTCAACTCGGCAACGGGTATTCAGTATCAACACTGATCATAAGTCAGGCTACTGCTATGACATCTGTAACTGTAACTGTAGTAATAAAAGTAAAGTAGAACTTGTCATCCCTGACAAGTTTGGTACAGATAGTGTTAAGCAGTATATCGAGTTCTTGGTTAACAGACAGGTTACCGGGGTCACAAATAACGACCTCGACCTGGCTCTAATGTTGTGTGATGACAACTATTTGCAGGCCTAGTTCTGTTATCTATATAGCCAATTGCAAGCTGAGAGGAGCCTACCACAGCAGTTAGAAAACGATAGTTCACTATCAAGTCTAGACTGTTTAGCTAACTCTTTGTCAAAAGAGCCAATGGGAATAACACAACTGTCACGAGAGGTACAACTACAGTTATGGTTAAGTTGTCCTTATCAACTGCTACCCGCTAAGCTGGTTAATGACACAACTTTTATGCTACAATGGCTGAATTGTGATAGCAACAAGGTTGTGACAGCGGGTGACTTCATCTACTACTGCAAGCTCTACCACGAGGATAGTCGTCATCAGCCGCACTCAACAGACAAACGACTAAGCAATTATAAACGTCACAGGGTTCGTAAACAGATAGATGGAGCCACGATGTCTCTTATTGCAAGAGACATCGTGGCTCCATCTATATGGTTGAGTACTTCAATGAGTTGAACCATAAACTTTCTGCGGTTGAGTGGGGTTGTGTAATAAGGAAACTACTAGGTCATATCTCACACTCAGATGATGATGGTCATGATCATGATCATGACCATGGTCACTTGGTATCCGTTAAGTATTCAAGAAACATTGTAGGAGTTCAAAGAACATCCGAAGGATATTTAAAGGAGATCACTCCACAAGCCTTCACACGTGTTTATTCGGAAGTTGGTCCTTGTTACTTGTAGTAGCTATTAATAATAGACATCGGCTACAAACAGCAGTTATGAGTTAAACTCATAACACTAGGTTTTCGTTCTGTTCTAATCCACACTAGGTTTTTGCTCTGTTCTGATCCACATCAGGTTTCTGTTCTGTTCTAATCTAATATTAGATTTCTGTTCTGTTCTGTTCTGATCCACACCACAACTGCTAACAGTTGACCAGTTTATTCAGTAACCACTGTTTGACGGTAGGCAAGTGCAGCTTGAAGTAGTACGATAGTCGATAGATTTCGACGTCATCCATATGGACTAGCATCAGCTCCAACTTCTCAAATAAGCCAGAGTGGTCAGGTAGATAGTTGTCTACTTTGTGTTCTATTAGCAGCTTGAACATATTATTGTAACAAGTTACGCAGAGTTCAGCTTCGTTAGTTGACAGAGGAAGTTGATAACCATAAACCACGGCTGTATTGCTGTAGTGGATAATATCATCATCTGTCAGTCTCTCAAGCTCGGTGTTCAAGTGAAGGAAGAGACCGTGTGTCTCTTCATGGAATTCCCTAATAGCCTGCTGCTTATAATCATCACCCTCAGCTCCACCACCAAACTCCGAATAGCCTCGTGGTTCAAAACCTATTAATAGGTAGATGTTGTTGTCGTCACTGATAATATATGGCAATATACCACAGTACATCCTTTTCTATTAAGTAGATAAACTTCTACTTGTTATAGTATTTTGCTATTAATATACCTATTACAATATCTTGTTATTAGTAGACTTGTTACAAATCAGGGTTGCTATAAAGATTTTATAACAACCTTACTTGACAATAACTCTGCTAGTCTACTAGCAGAGTTATTGTCAAGTAACGCTAATAACTAGTAGTTCTACTAATAAACAAGACTGTTGCAACACTGCTAGTAAGCTACACTTAGATACTAAGTGTGTAATCTAGTATTATGACAAAAACTTGTATGGTGACACCGTCACACTGTGACACCACGCTTGTCAGCCTCACTAATTCGTAATATGACTTGATCTAGGAAGTGTAGGAATAGTATGACGAAGAAAGTAAGAATTAGGGCCCAGATGAACTTCAGAGTGTTGGTGTTACGTGTGGGACAGCAGGTAGCAATGAAGCCGTCAATAGCATCACGCCAGGCTAGAGCTGCCAGAAAAACTAGGGCACCCGAAAAAATCAGTGATATCCTAACTCTGAGAGACATGGTGAACAGTCGAGACCACCACGGCTCCTGCTCCTGTTGCTCCTCCTGTGGCGTCTGCGGTGTTTGTGGCTGATCCTGATTTTGTCCTCCTTGTGTTTGTTGCGGCTGGGTGCCTGCAGCACTAGTAGCACCAATAAAACCAGTAACACCAGTAACACCACTATCCATTAGTAATATTTTTAATTGCTATAAAAAGACATGAAGGAATATCGCGATAATGGTCACAAGAGTAACGGTGACAGAGTTGATGATGACCTATCTTATAATAATAAAATAAAGTACTATAGGCTTTTCAACTATAGACGTGCTCTACCTCGAGTTTCTGATGTACTAGATAACAGCCAGTTTTTCACTGAGTCTTCGGCCCGTGGTCTAGTACGCAAGATAGAACGTTGTCATGAGCTGTATGATCTCATGCAAGACTTACCTCAGCAACAGCACCATCGTAAATCTGGCTATAGCCGTAATCATCATAATAGTTATAGTCATAATAGTTATAGTCATAATAGTTATAGTCATAACTACCGTGGTCAAACTAGTTCCAACATGGGCTATGGTGGGAGATATGGTAGTTCAACACAGAGGTCTCGGTCCTATCACAATCAAACTAGCTCACGTAGTAGTTCACAACCTCACCGTGACTACAAACCTCGTTATCGTCAGACTAATTTCTCATCCGATAATTCAGGACTACGACCTCACAACTCCGAACTGCGTGCATACCAGAAGGAGTATGAAGAGCTGGCTGAGTCGGCTATCTCCAGCTACAAGTCACATGTGCCAAGTAAGACGGCTGCTGTTTCTTCTCACATGATGACTGATGCAGTTGGTGCTGAGGTAATAACAGCAGAAGGGTTGCATCAGACGCTACTATTATTACCTCAGCACCAACTGCAGTTGCAGCAACCACCGTACAAACAGAAGCTGATTGACCGTGTCAATAGTAGTCTCTACTCACAGACTGACAAGACGGCCTTGTTAGACAAGGTCGATAACGTACAGACAGATTCGTCTTCTGATAAGTATATGCAGTGGTTTAACATTGTCTTGTCTATACCAAAGACCCCAGTAGTATTAGCTGACAAGTTCAGCTCATTAGAAGTCCTACTCAACAATGTCATGGTACACTTGAACAGCAACATCTATGGTATGCCAGCTGTTAAGGAGGAGATAGCTTGTACCCTAGCTTCAATGTTCATTAGGCCTAACAACAAAGGCAAGTCTCTAGGTTTATGTGGACCAGCTGGTGTTGGTAAGACAGCTATCCTGAGAAGTATTGCTGACGGTGTGGGTCTGCCCTTCTATCAGATCAACGTAGGTAACTTGGCTGACTCACTATCACTAGATGGTCATGGTTTCACCTATACCAAGTCAGAACCCGGCTTAATAGTCAGGGCACTCAGAGCTATGGGTTACAATAATGGTATTCTGTGCTTCGATGAGGTAGATAAGTTGAGCGAGTCTGATAAGGCCACCGACATCATAGCTTCTCTACTTCATATCACTGACTTCACCCAGAATAGTAATTATCAAGACAACTATGTTGGTGAGTTAGCTGTTGACCTGTCTGGTTTATTCTTCGTCTTCACCATGAACGACACCTCACGAGTCAACAAAACCCTGTTATCACGTATACCAGTTATCAATCTACCTGGCTACAGCGACAAAGAGAAGGCTCATATTCTCAACTACTATCTGTTACCAAATGCACTTGGTAATTACAACATGACAGAGATTAGTTTGGATTCGGACGCTGTGTCCTACATGTTATCTCTTGTCAATGATCACAAGGGTGTAAGAGAGCTCAAGGAGTTGCTAGAGATGTTGTGTAAACGTTTAGCCTTGTACTACCACAGCACTGACATTAAACAGCTGCAAGACTTGTCTTTCAGATTGGATATAGACAAGTTCACTAGACCCTTTATTACTACTCGGGAGTTTGCCTTGACACTACTTAAGTCTGTTACCAGTAAGAGGTCTGATAGTGTTTGTTGTCATCTTCTCTATAGCTAAGTGTTGTTCTTGTTGCTGTGTTTGAGTCTTTATGTTGTGCTGGTAGGTCTGTTCGTCTCTCTGTCTGTTCGTCTGTCTACCTGTCTGGAATCTACAGTGATAACCAGAGTGTTACAAGTTAGACTTGTAACTCTTATAGTCTCTCTAACACAGGGTTATAGGTTAGAACTCTTGTAGTTCCTCTAACTTATAACTCTGCTCTATGTTGTAACTTTTATAACTCTGCTCTATGTTGTAACTTTTATAACTCTGCTCTATGTTGTAACTTTTATAACTCTGCTCTATGTTGTAACTTTTATAACTCTGCTCTATGTTGTAACTTTTATAACTCTACTCTAAGTTAGAGCTGCTCTAACTTTGCTATGTATGTTTAGATAGTAAACGGTACATACTTTGGGTAATAGAAAGTTGTTGTAGTAGTGACAACAATAACAAAACATAAACATATCTGGTGGCAGTTAGAACATCGTTTACCTCTTGAAGAGGTAAAAAAGGTAGTTGTGAACAGCTTTTCGACTAGCAGACTCCACGTCTAGCCGTAACAGTCGGCTGCATGAAGCCAAAGCGCAAAGTTTGAGTACCGTCAGCATTGCTGGTAGCTGTGAAGCCAAAGGCTTGAGTAGTGCTGTTAGTAATGCTCTCATTGAGACTAATACCATACTCTACCAACCATGCTAGAACTCTCTTCTTTTTGTGCTTACTATCATTGGCAGCCTGACTATCATAATAACTACCACAGTGACGGTCATGGCGATGAGAAATAGTGATGAAGCCAATGTTAGATGGGAAGTCGGTCTCAGACAGCTGAGCCAACACCTGCTCGGCATTAGTGATGAAGTAGGCCTTGCGGTAAATCTGTGATTGCACCTTAACACCTATGGGGTCAATCAACAGACGTAGCCGAATGTTGAAGTTGCCAAAGCTAACTCTGTGGATAAGTAGCTCCTGAATTGACACGTTTTGTCCGGGGAGGAGTGCACTATTCATACTGGCACTACTAACTACAGCTGCAGATGGCGCCAATCTCTGGATTGTAATAGGAGTGACCTCCTCTACCACATCATAAGTCTGGTTGACATCGAGTAGCTCCTGTCTACTTAGCGTACTTAACGTACTGACATCAAGAACAGCAGAGTCAATCAAGCTTCCACTGACTGTTAGAGTGTCAGCTGTTGGCCTCAGTCTCAACCTAACGCGGCCTGTACCAGTTGAAAGGTTGTAGCTGGTAACAGCAGTGGCTGAGAGTGATAGTTCTTTCAAGAATCGCGCTCTAGTTGACAGTGTGGTAACGGCAGTGGGGTCGGCTGAATCGTTACCGCTGCTCTCCGGCAGAATTATGGGCTTACCTACTGCCTCCCTGATATTGTACTCAAGTTCAGCGTCGGTAGCCACGAAGTTGTAGGCCGTGTACGGGTTAGTTACAACTTTGTCAGAGCTAAGTTGTTCCAAGAACTTTACTAGGGCCGCGAGACCACGTGGTAGCTTCGTACCCAATGGCAGTATAAGATCATTACTGGCCAAGTAGTTGAGCGCAATTGCCAGCTGAGCACTCTGGCTTGGAGGCGACGCCGACTCAGTTGGGCTAGCTATCACTACTGGAATTCTAACTGAGGCCAGCTCAACGTCGCCATATCTGGCTGCTGGGGTTAGTATGGCAGCAACTTCTTCAGCCTCAACTACTTCAGCTTCAGCCTCAACTACTTCAGCTTCAGCTTCAACTACTTCAGCTTCAGCTTCAACTACCTCAACTACTTCAGCCTCAACTACCTCAACTACTTCAGCCTCAACTACCTCAACTACTTCAGCCTCAACTACCTCAACTACTTCAGCCTCAACTACCTCAACTACTTCAGCCTCAGCAACCACTTCAGCCTCAACTACTTCAGCTTCAACTACTTCAGCTTCAACTACTTCAGCTTCAACTACCTCAACTACTTCAGCCTCAACTACCTCAACTACCTCAACTACTTCAGCCTCAACTACCTCAACTACTTCAGCCTCAGCAACCACTTCAGCCTCAACTACCTCAACTACTTCAGCCTCAGCAACTACTTCAGCCTCAGCAACCTCAACCGCAATAGCCTTAACTTTAGTAGTTTTGACCTTCCTGCGCTTGACTTTGACCCTACCCTTAACAGTGTTATTTCCGTTAATATTGACAGCCTGTTGCCGCCGCTTAGCAACAACAGTTTCAACGTCGATTATTAGTTCGTTAGTGTCGATCGTAGACATAGAAATCGTTGTTTTTCACCGGCAGAAAATCTCACGAGCGGAAAATTTCTCTGGTAGGAAGTGCCACCGGTGAAAGGGTTGTAAAGTAGACTAAACTCCTAACAGAATATACTAACTAGTTAATATGATGATTTTATAAATTCAAGATAAAACATGTCTATTATCGCCAAGATCACATCACTATCAGAGATAATCGCCAGTGACAG
>Ga0302309_10002284_pt1 | contig 16152 bp, 12 predicted proteins | sample III_Palsa_N1_1_FD_200453 | JGI IMG/M metagenome (GOLD analysis project Ga0302309, IMG submission 200453) | Peat permafrost microbial communities from Stordalen Mire near Abisko, Sweden - III_Palsa_N1_1 | ecosystem: Environmental > Terrestrial > Soil > Palsa > Peat permafrost | place: Sweden... | reverse complement strand
GGTTTTTTTCATCAGACGGTCTATCGGGTTAATCCGATTTCGAAACCGCTCCCAATAATTGACCAAAGGAGGCATTTTAGACAAGCAATGATTTACAAATTTAGTGTAAATCCGCTTATTTTTGCTTATGATTTAATAAAAACTAATGTTTCGCATCAGCTTGCACGAATGAGGAGGTGTATATGAAATAACTGCCAGTGTTTTGTAAAAAGAATTGTCTGGTCCTATCATAGCCTGTCCTAACCAAAAAACAAATGAACAATAAATATACGCAGCCTCGATCTTCCTGCTGAACTTGTAAACAATTTCGTACAAAACTACCTAATCCTGCCGAAAGTCTGAAATCCCGGCTGGTGCGCAAGGCCTCGTGCCCCATTGACAGGTAAAATTGTCTTAACCATAATTCGTAGGATTTAAAGGATTGCGATGATCTAACTTACCATCATCCATCCTTTAATCCTAAAATCAAGAAAATCAAGGTTCAGAACTTGTATATATTTGTTCAGCAAGGTTGAATAGATTTTCCTGGGTGAATTTTACCCAAAAACCATTATTATGAGCGTTAAAATTGTTTTAAAGCATCTTTTTCACTTGGTCGTACTGGCGGCGCCATTAGTTGCCTATGGGCAAGGTAATACGCCGCCGGTTTCAATCGATGTAAATCTATCGCAAAGCGAAGGGAGCCTGCTTCCGGTTTGGGAGTTTTTCGGATACGATGAAGCAAACTATACCTATATGAAAGACGGGACAAAATTGCTGACCGAAATCGCTGCCTTAAGCCCGGTAAGGGTAAATATAAGGGCCCACAATATGCTGACGAGCGGGGACGGCACTCCTGGTTTAAAATGGAGTTCAACCAATGCTTATACAGAAGACGCCAATGGGAAGCCGGTTTATAACTGGAAAATTGTTGACAGCATTGTTGATACCTATATTCAGCGTCGTATGAAACCCCTTGTCGAAATTGGCTTCATGCCGGAGGCCCTGTCAGTGAATCCCGGGTCGGTAAGTGAAGGGGCTGCTCCGGATAAAACAAAGCCGAAACATTATTCAGGATGGGCCTATCCGCCAAAAAGCTATGAAAAATGGGCCGAACTGGTTTTTCAATGGGTGAAACATTCGGTACAACGTTATGGCAAAACAGAAGTAGAGGGCTGGTACTGGGAAGTATGGAACGAACCCGATTTAACTTTTTACTGGAAGGGAAGCCCCGATGAGTATATCAAATTATATGACTATACTGCCGATGCCGTAAAGCGGGCATTGCCCACCGCAAAGATAGGGGGGCCTGAAACTACCAGCGCCGATGGAAAATCAGGTGGTGAGCTTTTAAGAAAGTTTTTAACCCACGTAGTTAGCGGTACCAATTATGTCACCGGTAAAACAGGCGCCCCGCTTGATTTTATAACTTTTCATGCTAAAGGCGCCCCCAAACTTATCGACGGGGTAGTATGGATGAATATGGGGAATCAACTGAGGAGTATTGATAAAGGATTTGAGATCGTTTCATCTGTCCCTGTTTTAAAAAATCTGCCCATAATTATCGGGGAATCGGATCCTGAAGGTTGTGCCGCCTGTTCGGAAGACCTTCATCCTGAATATGCCTACCGGAACAGCACCATGTATGCCTGTTATATGGCAGCTGCGATGACCCGTACATATGACCTGGCAAAAAAAAGAGGGGTTAACCTGGCCGGCGCGGTAACATGGGCATTTGAATTTGAAAACCAGCCTTACTTCAGGGGCTTTAGGGACCTGGCCACCAATGGCATTGATAAACCCGTTTTGAATGTATTCCGCATGCTGGGCATGATGGAGGGCAACAGGGTAACTACAGCGTCGACTTCAAAACAAAACTATTTGACTATACGCGACTCCAGCGTAAGGGGTAAAGAGCCGGACGTAAACGCATTGGCCACCAAAAGTAAAAATGCTGTCAACATTATGGTTTGGAATTATCATGATAAGAACGATGTCAATGTTCCGCCAGCCACAGTTTCTGTTACAGTAAAAGGGCTTCCGCAGCGAAGATTGTTACTGACCCAATATATAATCGATCAGGAGCATAGTAATGCTTATACTGCTTGGAAAAAGATGGGCTCACCGCAAGAACCCACAGCGGATGAATACAAAACATTGGAAGCTGCGGGGCAGCTGCATGAAATTTCTACGGCAAAATTTATTACCCCTGTGAAAGGGGAAGCAAAAATTAATTTTGATTTAGAACGACAAGGCATCACTTTATTAAAAATGACATGGTAACCATGATCGAATTGACACCTCATTCAAGCGCGATTGTGCCGCACAGGCCAGAGAGGTGGTGCACTGATACTCCGCTGATAGGGAAAATTGTCTGAACCATGATTCATAAGATTTGAGGATTGCCATGATTTTACTTGCCATCATAAATCCTATAATCCTGAAATCAAGAAAATCATGGTTCAGACAAAATAAGGTTCATTGATTATCCTGGGTAGCGTTAGCTTCGTTCCTACCCATGCCAAGTTGCTTGTTTCTGTAATCAAAATAGCAATGGGTGTCATGGTGAGGCACTCGAACCATGTGCGCAGAGGCACAACGCCAATGCACTAACGCTATGCAAAGCGGATAGGCCACCCCACATGGTTCGAGTGCCTCACCATGACAGCCTTTTTTGTCATTTCTCCTTCAGCGTTTCCTGAAATCTAAACTCTTACAGCAATGACGGTTTGAGAGGATTATCGGTACATTAAAAAGCCCGCTGACCTTTAATAATCTGATTGGCTTCTTCACGGCTATAGGATTTTGTTTGCCCGTTTATGTGCATTTCCCGCTCTTTATCAAGTATTTGGAGCTGCTCATCTGTTAATACAAAGGTGTCCTCTTCCTGTAGTTCCTTTTCTAACAAGGTGTACAATGCTTTAACCTTGCTATCGTCGGCATCAGCCAGGTAGGTCATTAGTTTTTGTCGTATAGCTATAGTGGTCATGGATGTTGCATTTATATCACAAATTTAATTTTTTTAGTTGAGCTACCAAAACGCTTTGAAAGGCCTTCGGTTTCGGAATTGCTTATGCCGGACGTATTTTAAATGTTCCATTGCGATTTACCTGTAGCGTTTCCACAGTTTTAAACGTTATTTAGTGCAAGGCACCCATAAGCGTGCCGGCCCGTCTTAACACCTTACTTATTCAGCATGAAAAAAATCTTATTACTGCTATTTGCTGCTATTATTATCACCCAAAATGTCGATGCGCAAAAAACGCATGAGGATTCAACCGAAGTTATTAATGCGGCACACCGGCGTGCAATGCATTTCCAGCTAACCAATAGCGATCTCGAAAAATTTCACAGGGAACATTTCCCGGCTACCTCCGATTATTTTAAGCCGGACCGTGGTATCCCAAAGGTGCTGCTGGCAGATTCGCTTTTTGTAAAAACGTACAGACTGGTCGCATTTGACAATGTGCTGGACCAGCAAACGGTTTCCTTCATGAATCATCCACTGCCTCCGGGTCATATCCGCCCCGGATTTAACCGTGGTAATTACCCCGACCCGGTTAAGGATATTGCCCAAAAAGATGCGCATAGGTTTAGCTTATCAACAGCGCTGCTGGCCAGGTTTAAAAGCGAACATTTCCCCGCTGCTTCTGATTATTTTAAGCCGGCGGTAACGGATGCATCCGATCCGGCTATGCTTAAAGATTCAGTTTATGTACAGGCTTTCAGGGCAGGGGCTTACACCAGGGCGAAAGATCAAAAGGCGCCAAAATAAGTTAAAATAACCCCCCCCCTCGTTGCAAGCGCGAGGAATATTGCTTTTTTACCCTCTCTACGACAAATAGTAAAGAGGGGGATCCATCCGCCAGTTGGCGGAATAGTCGGGGAGAGTAAAATATGCGCGCGACAATTTGAATTTCACCCTATAAATAATGCTATTTAGGTAAGTACCGGGAAATGTGTATATTAGCATGCAATTTGCCTTAACACAATGAAAAAAACCGTAATCCTTACCCTGTTACTTTTTACCCTTTTTACCGCCGCCGCGCAAAAAAAACAAATTGACACCCTTAGGCTGGCATTAAGCAAAGCCAAAACGGATACCATGCAGTATGAAGCTTTACACAATTTGTGCAGCGCGTACTATATCTCCAACCCGGATTCGTGTATCATATTCGCGCAACAGGGCTATTTGATCGCTAAAAAAAACAATTGGATGTTAAACCAGGCAAAATGCCTTAACAACATGGCAAATGCCTACGCCAGCTTAGCCGATTATGTTAAAGCCAACTCGTTTTATTTTAAAGCCCGCAGAATAGAGGAGAGTCTAAATGATCTATACCTGATGTCAATGGTGAACAATAATATAGGCGCTACCTATATCCAGCAGCAGGACTACAAAAAAGCCTTTCCCTATTTGAGCCTGGCGCAAAAACAATTAAACGCCCTTGCTTTATCCCAAAAACTTCTTTTTAAATATAAACGCGCCAGGGCACTCATATATTTAAACACCGGCGAATGTTACTTAGATATGCACCAGGCGGATTCGGCGGCATATTATCTTAACATCTGTTATGATGATAGCAAAAAACTAAATCTTACCGATGTGACAGGCCCGGTTCAGCGCGACCTGGGCGAAGTGGAAGCTGAAAAAGGTAACAAGTCCGCGGCGCTTCAATTTTTCAGGCAGGCTGTTACCAGTGATAGAGCAGGTGAGGATGGTGAAAATGAGAGTATTGCTTACTTGAGCACGGCCAATCTGTACCATAAATACAAACAGCAGGATTCGGCGGAATACTATGCCCAAAAAGCGCTTGAAGCCGCCGCCGCCGGGAAATTTGAACAGGACGTTTTAAATGCAGGAAAAGTATTATACACTTTTTATGATGAAGACCATAACCTGGAGCAAGCCTATAAATATTTTAAAATCACCACCGCCGCAAAAGACAGCCTGTACAGCCAGGATAAGTTAAAGCAATTGTTATCCCTTGATTTTGATGAAAAAGAGAGGCAGCAGGAATTAGAGACCGCGCAAAAAGAAGCGCAGGCCGAAGCGGAGAACAGGCTGCGCACTTATATTTTATCGGGCGGTTTGGGCGTATTACTATTGCTGGCGCTGATATTCTGGCGCAACAGCCGGCAAAGGCAAAAGGCAAATAAGCTGCTGCACCGCCAAAAGGCGGATATAGAAAAAGCGATGTCGCAACTGAAGCTAACGCAAAACCAGTTGATCCAGTCGGAAAAAATGGCCTCCCTGGGCGAACTCACCGCAGGCATCGCTCACGAGATTCAAAATCCGTTAAACTTTGTCAACAACTTTTCGGAAGTAAACACCGAGATGATAGATGAACTGGAAGGAGAGTTAAAGTCTGGTAATATAGAAGAAGCGCTGGCAATCGCAGCAGACATCAGACAAAACGAACAAAAAATAAACCACCACGGCAAACGTGCCGGCTTTATTGTGAAAGGCATGCTGCAGCACTCGCGAAGCGGCAGCGGCGAACGGCAGTCTACCAATATCAATACCCTTGCGGAAGAATTTTTCAAGCTCTCCTACCAGGGCCTGCGCGCAAAAGATAAAAACTTTAATTCCGAAATGATTACCCACTTTGACCCCGGACTACCCAAAGTAAATGTAGTGCAGCAGGATATGGGCCGGGTATTCCTCAACCTGTTTAACAATGCCTTTTACGCGGTAAACCAAAAAGCAAAAACAGCCGGGGATGAGTATAAACCGGAAGTGATACTATCCACTTTAAAGGAAAACGGCAGCCTTTTAATCAAAATAATAGACAACGGTGTCGGCATCCCCGACGCTATTAAAGAAAAGATACTGCAACCTTTTTTCACCACCAAACCCACTGGTGAGGGAACCGGGCTGGGGCTGAGTTTAAGTTATGATATCCTGGTAAAGGGCCATAACGGGATTTTGGATATAAACAGTAAAGAGGGTGAAGGCGCCGAGTTTGTTGTCAGGCTGCCTTTGAATTAAAAAGGTAATGGTGAAATCTGGTGCAGATTATGCGTAAACTAAAAAAAATCGGCATCCGCATTGGTGTATTGAGCATCGACAAACCCGTCCGGGGTTATGTTGATTGAACTGATGATTTTTCCCATTGATTTTTTTTGCCCGAAAGAGCATCAATGACATCGCACATTGATGGTTTTTGCCGGGTTGATTAAATTTTTGTTGAAAAATCAATAAACGGTCGCACATCGGCCCAAATTGTTCCGGGTGAGTAACACCTTGCGAAATGCGCTAACCAAGGCTGGCCGCCTGCGCGAGCAAGAACAACCCTGCCACTATAGCAACGGCCCCGGTAGCAATAGCTACGCGCTGGCCGGCCGGCGCGAGACGTTCGATAGAGATCGCTACCGCGACGACAGCCATCGCGCGGAGGTCCATCACCCCGACGACGAGCAGGATCGCCATTTGTCCGAAACAACAGCGGCTGCAATGCAGGCCGAGCCGCAAGCCGTGCCGCCAGGCCGGGCCGGCATTGGCCGGCAGCGTGTGGCCGGGTCCGGGCATCTCCCTGCAGCAGCCAAGGTGACGCGCCTTCCACGACGTGAACTGGAGCGCGCCGGCCACAAGGACGACCACACCCACCGCCACCGGAACGGCTCGTGCCAGTACCGGCTGCTGCATTTCGACCATCGCCAGCGCAACGCCGAGCGGAAAAGCGGCGATTCCAAACACCGTCCACACAAAGAAATACCCCACGCCAACAAGTGCGGTCAGCCAGCCCAGCGGGGTCTCGCCTGTGCTGTCAACGGCCTGCCGGTAGCGCCATAACATTGGCACCAGGGAGGGCATCATCATCGCTGCCATCATCACAACCCACATGCCCAGGAATGACACCGCAGCGCCGGGCCACGTCTGTTGGGGCATCAGCATCCATGTCATCGACATTGTCCAGCCGCCGGGCATTGGCATGCCGCCCATCGCCGACATGGACGCGCCCCATATAATCGTCACCGCCGCGCTGGCGGCGAATATCAGCGCAGAGACGCCGAAGAAGGCTCGTCCGGAAGCCATGCTTCGCAAGATATTCCTGTTGTCGCTCTTCTCAACCATCACTTCGCCTGGCCTTAGTACTCATCGTGGCGGCGCCACCAGTTGTTCGTCTCATTACGGCCCAGGGGGGCACGGTCGAGCCATTGATAAGCCGCCCAAAGGCCGTCCAGTCCGCGCGAGAAGGCTGAATAGGTGTGGTATACGGTATCGCCATCGAGTGCGAACGCGCTCATGCCTGGTCTTTGGCGCGTGAATGTGGCCACATCGGTTCCGGTCGTGGCCGCGATCTCGGCAACGGGACCCTCGCCTCGTTTCGTCAGTGAGTCGCCGATCCCGCTTGTAATAAAAGCCGGTTCGCGCCGGTAATTGTATTCGATGCCCGCACGTTGTTGTTCCTCGGTGAAAGAAACGTTGAAATCGAAGTTGAAGTCGCTCTCATTCGAGGACGCCCAGGGGAATGTCCACCCCAAACGCTTTTTATACGCCTGCAGCTTCGCAAGCGGCGCGCGGGATATCGCTGAAAATGCGACGTCGTGGTTTTCAAGATGGGTGACGCAGCCGGCGAACCCGTCTGCGATCGCCGAGCAATTCGGACACCCAGCCGTGTAGTCGGGCCCGAACATGAAGTGGTAGACAAGGAGTTGCGAGCGCCCCTTGAAGAGATCAGCGAAGGAAGCCGTACCCTCGTCAGTTTCGAACCGGTACTCCTTGTCGATCCGTACCCACGGCAGCTCCTGGCGCTGCCGCGCCAGTTCGTCGCTTTGCCGTATCAGCTCCTTCTCGGCATTCAGCAGCTCCAGCCGGGAGGCAAGCCACTGTTCACGTGTTCCTGTTTTGTGGTTGGTCATTGTTTTTCTCCTTTTTGCTTTTACATGGTTTAACTTTCTTCTTTACTATTTTTGCTTTCTTTTCCTGATTTTCCCGTTCCTTTATTATGCGGCTTTTCTACTTTTAGCAATAAAATTACGTAAACTACTGCTGATATAAGAGCCCCATGCGTTTGAACAGTTATCATAACATTCAATGCCCGGGGCTAAGCCAACGTGGGTAAAACAGACCTCCGTTTTGTCACCTTTTTTTGTGATCTCAAAAGTAATTTTTGTGCCCGTCCATTCGTTTTTGTCTTCAACAAAATTGATATTACTGTCAGTTACCAGCCAAACAACTTTCTTGCCGGGGATTAGTTCTGTTATCTTTTGTTTGGAATGATGGTACGGTTTGTAATCATACGTGAACTCATCATTGAGTTTGTCTGTGCTGCCTTCAATTCCCGGTTCTCCGGTCCACCATCCGCGAACGTTGTTGATGGCATTGAATGCTTCTTCCGGGGTTTGGTCTACCAATATGGTAGCGGTGAAATCTGATGTTTTCATTTTTTTGTTTTTTTTTATTTGATTTTTAAAATTGTATTTCCTGCTCCCCTCTTGAGAGGGGGTGCGTCGGGAGGTGTTGTGGCGGGGTGTGTTAGCCGGCATGTTGGTTAACACACCCCTACACCCCTCTCAAGAGGGGAATCACACGGGCCCGGTGCTTTGAACCGCTTTTATTGATCCAGCCTCCATTTCTCAACCATCTCCACATCAAAGTCATCATGATCTTTTCCGCTGGGCTGCCCCTGACCGGTGGTAATCAGGTTGCGCAAACTGTATTTTATATAATTGGTCCATGCTTCCCGGCATATCTCAAAACACTCATATTGAGGAACCAACCCTTCATGGGTGAACCTTGCCGATGTTTGACTTTCTTTTTGCGAAATATCAAAGATGATTTTTGTTCCTATCCATTCGCTTTTGTCTTTTGTGAATTTGAAATAATTATCCAGCACCAGCCAAACCACTTTTTTACCCGGAACCAGTTCAATCACTTTTATTTTACAGTAATGAATATCCTGGTAGTGATAAGTAAATTCATCGTTAAGTTTGCCGGTACCCCCTTCAATATTCTCCGACCACCATCCGCGAACATTGTTGAATGCATCGAAGACTTCTTTTCGAGTTTGGCCTACCAAAAAGGTAGCGGTAAAATCTGATGTTTCCATTTTTTATGAATTTTAATTTGAAAAATTAATCGACGATATTATAATTAATCTGCATGTTCATAATGCACGATAACCATGCCTGACTTAAGGACCTTTGTAGATTTCAGTTTCAAAGACTGGGGAGCATTCAATTTGATCTTTTTGAACAGGCGGACACTGCCGTCACCTGACATCAACGTATGAATGCAGAAATAATAGTCGTCCACCAGCTGCTTTTCGATAAGGGCCGTTACCAATCCGATACTCCCAAAGGTTATTAAACCTTTTTGATCCGGCCGTTTAAACTGGTTAATCGCTTCCACATCAACTGCTTTTACAATCGTCGAATTGTTCCAGGTGGTAGAGTTTAGTCCCGATGAATACACCAGCTTGGGTATGTCATTGAGCGCCTGTGCCATTTTTACCACCCAGTCAGGGTTACTTTCCTTGTTAAGCCTCGCCTGCCATACGTCCTGCCACCATTCAAAAGTGTTGCGGCCAAAAACCACGGCTTGCGTCTCAGCCATGAGACCGTGAGTAAATTCAAAAAATTCCTCGTCTATATTTACGGCGTATTGGGCATCAACAGACCCATCCGGAGTTGTGTTGATTAAACTGATAATTTTTCCCATGTTTTATTAATTTATGTCAAAATTAAATTGATTTGCTGCCAGATTTGCGTGACAGAAATGACAATTAAATTAGGTGATATTGCCATGTGAATAATACCTTTACGATTATTTGTGCAAGGGGGAGAGAACCAGGAGTCAAGAGCCAGGAATCAAGACAATTATGCCGGCAGCCGATTTTTGGTGTTTTATCTTGATTCTTGACTCTTGAAATCGATATTTTTATGCGTATAGCCATACTTAATTATGAACACGCTGTTGCTACCTGTGTTACCGGGCCGGCTGAAATATGGAGCGCATTAGCTTATACAGTACCCCTGCTGACGGAAAACCCTTTAAAACACCCTATCATCATAGATTACATAAGCGCGGATAATGAAAATTTATGGCGCAAAGCGTTAGATACCGGCAAAGAAGAACAAGTGGCCATTGACGATCTATATGACCTCGTGATCATTCCCGCCATGCGTTCTGCCAAAATTGATGATGTTGTAAAGCGCGAGCGCGTGCTTGTTGACTGGTTAAAGCGACAGCACAACAAAAATGCCGATTTAGCAAGTATTTGCATAGGGGCATTTTTACTTGCCGAAACCGGGCTGCTTAAAGGTAAAAATGTAACTACTAACATCAGGTTTGCCGACCTGTTCAGGCAAAGATATCCCGAAGTGGAGGTACAGGACGATAAAATCATTGTTGACCAGGGCAATATTTATACCTGCGGCGGGGCCTTTGTTTTTACCACTTTTATGATCTACCTTATTGAAAAATATTTTGGACATGAGGAAGCCATCATGGTGTCGAAAATCCTTATGATCAATACCCACCAGCAACCTCAGCATACCTTCTCGGTTTTTCAACTGCAGCGAAACCATTCGGATGAAAAGATTGTGGAAGCGCAGGTCTTTATTGAAAAAAATTATGAGCATTCACTGTCTATCGAAGGCTTGGCCGGAAGATACTACATGAGCAACCGGAATTTTATCCGCCGTTTTGAGGGGGCCACCGGCAATACACCGCTTGAATATTTGCAGCGTGTACGTATAGAAGCAGCAAAAAGGCTGCTCGAAAACAGTAATGACAGTATTGACCAAATAGCCTTCAAATGTGGTTATGATGACATCGGGTTTTTCAGAAAAATATTTAAAAGACATGTTGCCATAAACCCAAAGGAATACCAGAAGAAGTATGGGAAGATGGGGTTAACGGGAAAGCCTGTAAATAATATTGGCGCGAATTAAAATGGGATTAGCGATTGGGGCAACTGATCATTATCAACACGAATGATAATCCGCCGTTAAAAGTTTGCAACTTCGAACCAATATGCCTGTAAGTGACGGCATAGACAACATTAGCTGAACATCGAAACAATATATTAATAAAGCCGGATATAAAATATACTATCTTGGTATTATCTTTAATCTAACCTTTTAATCATAATTCAATATGACAACTAATGGCAAGTCATGGAAATCATGGCAAAAAATCAGCTTCAGGTTTTTCTTTTTGTTTTTGATCCTTTCATCTGTTTTATGCTGGGACCTTACCGTTTATTTTACTGTAGTTGCAGTTACCCAAAAGGAGCGTGATCTTACCTCGGAATATAAACCATTAGCAGGAACATTTCATTGGCTGGATACACACATTTTTCATACAGGATATGACCCTAAAAAACACGCGAGTTTCCCTCAAGACAATCATTTTGGCGAGGTATTTTATCTAACGCTGTTTTTAATTGCCGTTTTAGCTACCGTTGGCTGGACTGTGCTGGATAAAAGAAGGCCCAATTACAACAGGCTATTTTATTGGTTTAACGTGTACATGCGGTACACATTGGCAATTACTATTTTGGGTTATGGCCTGATTAAATTGATACCTGTACAAATGTCATATCCTCACATTGTAGATATGACCATCCCGTATGGTGAGCAAGGCCTCTTCAATGTGCTTTGGAACTTTATGGGCGTATCGCCGGGATATATGATCCTTACAGGCGCCAGCGAAATATTAGCAGCATTATTATTACTGTTTCGCCGTACAGTTGTATTGGGCTGTATTTTTATGATTTTTATACTTGTGAACGTAACGGCCATGAACTGGTTTTATAATGTACCGGTGAAAATGTTTTCAGCACAATTGTTATTTTACGCCTTGTTTTTGGTTGCCCCGTTTGCCAAACAACTTTTTCAGTTCTTTTTTAAGGGCGCTACAACTGTAATTACTGTTAAAGAATATACATTTCAAACGAAATGGAAAAGATATTTACTGACAACACTAATGATAGTAGTTCCGCTGGCGATTATTGTTTTGCTCACGATTGGGGACAGCAAAAGATATATTCACCAGGCTGCTGATGCCCGGAAGGAAAAAATATACGATGTAACAGCTTTCGTTGCAAAAGACACATTGCCGCCGCTTACTACTGATACGCTGCGCTGGAGCCGTTTAGCGTTATTTGTATATGGTAATTATGCAGTGATATACAATATGAAAAATAAACTGGACTGGTACCAGTGTGATGTGGACAGCATAAAAAAAACGTTCACTTTACATGATAACCCTGACAAAAAGAAATGGAAATTATTCCACTATATCTACCCTTCAAAAAATCAGCTGCAGCTTACAGGGAAATGGAAGGGCAAGGACATCAGTGTGTTGTTGAAATCGTCTTCGACAGACAGCATACCGCTAAATCATGAAAAAATAAAACTGATAACCGATTGAGTACACCGTACTTTCAATTTAAGTACCCGAACGGCGAGATTTTACGTATTTTATTTTATTAAGCCCGCTGTTAGAAGTTTGAAACTTCGAACCAATATGCTCTGTAGATTGCAGCAACAACCGCACACTTAGCATGCTGGCCACAAGCATGGAGGCGTTCCGTAATCTAAAAACCCATGGTTTAAGGGCACTCATAAGCCCTATCGATATAAATTCTTACCTGTTTAAAATATTTTTGAACATGGATCGTCTTAGCTTTTATGAACATTGCCCATTTCCTTTTGATCGCTGCGCTATTTGCCCTGATGCTGGTTTGCGGCGTATTCTGGGGGCTATTTTTTGCGCTGAGCCGCTCGTATCAAGTGTTCACCCCAGCGGAACTGGCTAAAATCGCACGCACGATAGTGGCGAACCTTGAGGCGCCTATGCGGAACCTCTCGTTGCTATGCATTGCATTGATGGGTTTGTCTATCGCTTTCTACCCGGATAAAGCCGGTTGGGGGTTTTATGCCGTCATCACCTCATTGCCCATAATCATCGGTGCACTGGTCATCACGATCGCTATCGAGGTGCCAATCAATAACCAGGTGGTGACCTGGACCAGCGGGAATGTCCCTGCGGGTTGGGAAAACTTGCGGAACCGCTGGCAGCGCTATAACGTGGTGCGGACGATCCTGGCGCTATTGAGCTTCGCCTTATTTGCAGCCGCTGCGGTCATTGCCTGATATTATCTGTGTCTTCCTCAACCCGCCCCCTTGAGTGCAATAATACAAAAGTTAACGGCCTATCAAATGATCTTATTGGTGGATAGTTATAGCCTGGCTACGGAGGTTCTGGGTATAAGGAAGATGTTTAAATGAGCAAACAGGTGCAGCATTTTGTTGGACCAGGTTATTTTCCGCCTGTTCAGGCGCTTTAACTGGTGGCGCCACCGGCAAAAATATTTCTTAAAGAAAATCCTGCAATTCAGCATTTATAGCTAATTTAATCATTTATTCATGATGAGATATTTATATATAATTGCAGCCGCAATTTTTGCATCGGGCTTTTTTTTAGCCCGCAGGCCTATGGAAGCCAATTTTAAAGATTCGGCTTCGTACCGCTGGCTGAATAAAAAGGTTTTGGGTAAAAGAATATTAGATAACATGGCAAGCCTTGATAATTGGCGTTCCTTTACAACATCGGGGGTATCGATAGTTGATGCCCGAAAGGTAGTAACCATAAAAGATTCAAGCAGTTCCGTCGCAACTATTGAATTATCGAAAGTCTATATTCACGCAGGCAGCCAATCCCTGCTGATGACAACGCCTACCCGGCTGCCGGGTCTTCCGCCAAAAAACGGGCGCGGATGGGGCAGATCGGGTATAAGGCGATTGTTTAACGGGGAAGACTGGACCGCGTATAACCGTATTTCCATCTGGATATATCCTGACCTGCCCGGCTTTTATACCACAGCGCTTGATTGCCAGCTATACAATGACGGCGCTGTGAAGTTGCCTGCAATTTTTGGACAGGAGGGCCAGACTTCCCTTGTGCTCAAAAACCATGAGTGGAACCATATTGTTTGGGAAATAGGCAATGTGACCAGGGATAAAATAACCGCGTTTGAAATGTCTTATGGTTTATCAGGAAGTTATCCGGGGGAGGCTAGCCATATCCGTTTTTATTTTGACCAGATGGAACTTGAAAAAGTTGATCCTGACAAAATTGAAGGCTGGGATGTTTGGAAGGGCCGCATTTCTTATCCCCATACGGGATACCAAACAGGTGCGCAAAAAACCGCTATCGCAAATGATGCAGATGCAAAAGAATTTAAGCTGGTTGACCAGGAGGATGGAAAAACGGTGCTGACCAAACCTTTGAAAAAAGTTACTTCTGCCATAGGAAACTTCCGGGTGATGGATTTTTCTGAAATCAGGAAACCGGGAACTTATGTTTTAAAAGCCGGCAATATAAGCACAAAGCCGTTTAAAATTGGCGCCGATGTTTATGAAGAAACCGTATGGAAAGCCCTGAATTTTTTCTATGCGGAACGCTGCGGGTTTGACGTACCGGGTATACACAGCGTGGAGCACAAAGACTGGATTTGTATCCATGGTGATAAGCGGATGGTTATTAACGGGGGCTGGCATGATGCCGGCGATATGACGCAATCTGCTGAAGGCACGGAAGAAATTACCCAGGCATTATTAGCTATGGCCGAAAGGCTGCATGAACGCAATGACAACCCGGCCTTGTATAACCGTGTGCTGGAAGAAGCTAAATGGGGCCTCGACTGGATATTGAAAACGAGGTTTGGCGATGGTTATCGTAATACCGGCTCAAACAACAGCCGCCGGACGGATAATATTATTGGTGATGATGACGATCTTATTGGAACAGCGCAAAACAACCCCTTAACAAATTTTGAAGCGGCAATTGTTGAGGCTATCGGTTACCGTGTATTAAAAATTTCCGATCCGCAATATGCAAACTATGCACTAAAAACAGCGGAATCCGACTGGGGGTTTGCCGTTGAAGGCCTGTCATCGGTTAAGTCGTCAAAAGATATTTGGAGGGGAACTTTTGACTCTAATAATGTGGAGGATGAACTGCCCTCGCAGGCTATACTTTCATCAGTTGCCTTATGGAAAGCTACGGGTGATAAAAAATATGCCGACATGGCAACATCATTTGCACCTGTTATTGTGAGTGCCCAGCAACGGAAACGCCCTGATTGGGATACCCCGTTAACCGGTTTCTTTTATACTTCTACTGCAAAAGACAGGATTCTGCACTATTGTCATCGCGGTCGTGAACAGGCGCCAGCCATGGCGCTTACGCAGCTTTGTGATGCATTCCCGGATAATCCGGATTGGATGAAATGGTACTCGTCAGTTACACTTTATTCCGAATATCTTAAAACACTTTCGAAATATACTGCGCCTTATAATATGATGCCGGCATCAGTTTACGTGGATACCGAATATATGCATGTGCCCGAAAGCAGGCAGGAATCATTCCGTAAACAGGTGCTTAAAGGTATCCCCTTAGGTAAAGGCCATTACTTGCGTTTATTCCCCGTATGGATGGATTATCGCGGGAATTTTGGAACAATTTTACCGCAGGCCCAGGCGCTGGCAAGCGCGGCGCATCTTCGCAATGATCTGGCGTCCGTCCAATTAGCCGGACACCAGTTAGAGTGGATCATCGGGCGCAACCCGTTTGCGCAAAGCACAATGTATGGCGAAGGCTATGATTTTACGCCGCTCTATACCCCATCTTCAGGTGATATAGTTGGCGGTTTGCCTGTTGGCATACAAACCCGTGATGAAGAGGATGCCCCATACTGGCCAGTGCAAAGTATGTGGACTTACAAAGAAATATGGAGCCACCCGGTAACTAATTGGATATGGCTGTTAAAAGATATTGAAGGCCCGGCTATAGTTGAGGGGCGGGCGTCTGCTCCTGTAGTATTTAAAGAAATTAACACGAAGCAAACCATTAATGTATCCCCTGATAAGTTAACCGGTCGTTTTAAAACAACGGTGCCCGAAGGAAAATATATTGTGAGCAGTAGTGGCAGGGAACAAACGCAGACCTTTTTGCCCGGCGGCTCTTATCACTTAGAATGCCGCCCCGGGTTTTTGTTAAGTTACCAGGTATCAAAACAAGTTTCAGCAAACGGAGAAGTCATTATTAAATTAACAGCGCAGGGCAACGGGCTTTACCATTTCAATATCCGTACAGATAACCTAATGATTGCAGATACTTCAAAAGCGGTTAAGCTTAAATCCGGCAACACTTTA
>Ga0302309_10002281_pt1 | contig 16166 bp, 13 predicted proteins | sample III_Palsa_N1_1_FD_200453 | JGI IMG/M metagenome (GOLD analysis project Ga0302309, IMG submission 200453) | Peat permafrost microbial communities from Stordalen Mire near Abisko, Sweden - III_Palsa_N1_1 | ecosystem: Environmental > Terrestrial > Soil > Palsa > Peat permafrost | place: Sweden... | reverse complement strand
AGGCAATGATTGTAATGACACTTCAAACTGTCCACCGGGCATGCCCAATTGTTGCATATATTGCGTAATGGCAGCGCTTAATGGCTGTAATGCGTTGGTCCGCGCGTTTGTCAACGTGGTGGCAATATTCACATACGTTGATTCTAATTGTTGCAGCGCCTCTGCTAACACGCCTTGTCTTTTTTCTTGCGATAACATGTGTTCAATGTCTTGCTTTAATTGTTGATGTAATGCAATGAGCGCGTCTGGTTGTATGCGATGTTTACGCGAAAGTTCATGGATAAGGCTTAAACGTGTTTCAATGGTTTGTAAATGATGTGGGTCAATATTTATATGTTGATAATAATGTTCTATCGTGGCGTAAAATTCATCAAATTGATTGCGTAGCGATTGTGATAAGGGTTGTAAATGATTCGCTGCAGGATCAAGCGCTATTAATTTATCCAACGTTTTATCGACTTGGCATAAATACGCGTGTATATTTTGCTTTGATTCATCATGGCAAAGCGAATTAATTTGCTGCGTATATTGCTGTATCTGATCAACATGCATTAAACGATGATGTTGTTCTTGCAGTTCATCCCATTCATTTTCTTGTAAAGCCAGTGTGTCCAATTCTTGACATTGATATTGTAAAAAATCAAGACGAGCAGCCCACTCATGTGACGCTGTATTTAATTTGGTGGACTCTTTACAAGCGGATTGCCACGTTTGATAGGCTTGTTTTACTTGTTCACATAAATCAAGATGTGCCGCATATTTATCTAAAATCTCGCGATGCATATCCGGTTGCAATAAAGAATGATGCATATGTTGACTATGAATATCAATAAGCAATTGTCCCAATTCACGCAAACGTTGCAATGGAACAGGGCGATCATTGATAAAGGCTTTGGAGCGACCCTCTTGACTGATTAAACGGCGTACTAAACATTTTTCCGGCTCATCGGGATCATCCAATGATAATTCATTCAGCCATGCATTCACGTGTGGTACGTCATGCAGTTGCAACACCGCAACCACTTCAGCGCGGCTTGCACCATGTCGAATAATGCTGCTGTCAACACGTTCACCCAACACGAAGCCTAAAGCTTCCACTAAAATAGATTTTCCTGCGCCAGTTTCACCGGTGAAGACGGTCATACCGGAATGGAATTCTAAATGCAGCGTGTCAATAAGGACAAAATGTTTAATATATAAAGAAGAAAGCATATTTATTCCCGCGGTCGCTTTAATTGAGTACCCCACTGCAACTTCGTACGTAAAACATCATAATAATCATGACTCAATGGATGCAATAATCTGAGCGGTGTTGCTTTTTTATAAATTTTAATATGATCACCTGGCGCCAATAAAACCGGTGCTTGACCATCGCAACTCACGCCTGGATACATTTCAATGGCGGGTGCCACCACAATATCAATTTGCACATTACTCGATAATACAATCGGACGACTGGTTAAGGTATGTGGAAACATCGGTACCATAATGATGGCATCCAACTCAGGATGCACAATCGGACCACCACCGGATAACGCATAAGCCGTGGAACCCGTTGGCGTTGCAATAATTAAACCATCGGAACGTTGACTATACACAAATTGATGATTCACATACACTTCAAACTCAATCATACGCGCCACATCGCCAGCATACAAGACCACTTCATTGAGCGCATCTTGTTGCGTTTCAATCACGCCATCCCGTTCAATATCGGCATGCAACAAAAATCGCTCTTCTTCATCAAATTGCCCATCTAATATTTCCCCAATTTGTTGTTCTAATTCGGAAGGGTTAATATCGGTTAAAAATCCCAATCCGCCTCGATTAATTCCGAGTACCGGTAATTGTTGATCCACCACGGCGTGCGCTGCATTAAGCAAACTTCCATCACCACCGACCACAATAATCAAATCACAATATTTTCCAAACTGATCAGTGGTGCTGACTTGATAATGGTGTGCTCCAATATCTCCGGCAATTTGTTCGTCCAACACGACATGAATGTGTCTGGATTCCAGATAGCGCGCCAACGCGACGATGGTTTCCATTGCACCTGGTGTACGCCGTCGTCCCATAATTCCTATTTTTGAAAATGCATATGCCATGACCGAGTCCTTGATACTTAATGTTGGGCGGTTTCTTATTATGAACGAGTTTGGCGCAGTAATTCAATATTTACCTAAAAGATAAACGTGGTGTTGTGATAAATATTTTATATTAATAAAAAGGCTTTAATTGTTATCCAACTACCTGTTTGTCACCTCTTTAAATATCTTGTATAATAGCCGGTTAATCTCTCGACATAATAGAGGTAAGTTGCATGAATTATGATGTTGTCATCGTCGGTGCGGGTCCTGCGGGATTGGCTTGCGCGATCGCTTTGAAACAACAAGATGCAACATTAACGGTTTGTGTATTAGAAAAAGCCAGTGAAATTGGCGGTCATATTCTTTCGGGCGCGGTGTTAGAGCCAACAGCGTTGACGGAATTAATTCCAGATTGGCAGCAGTTGGATGTGCCGCTGGAAACGCCTGTGACAGAAGATGCCTTTTTTTATCTGTCTGAAAAAAAATCATATGCGCTTCCCACGCCAAAAACCATGCAAAATCATGGTAATTATATTATTCGTTTGAGCCATTTGTGTGTTTGGTTAGCAAAATATGCGGAAACCTTAGGGGTGGAAATTTATGCCGGGTTTACCGGCAGTGAATTGGTATTTGATACCACGCAAAATAAAGTATGCGGCATTAAAACCGGTGATTTTGGACTTGATAAACATGGACAACCCACCGAGCGACATCAACCTGGCATGGAATTGTTAGGAAAAGTGGTGATTTTGGCGGAAGGTTGCCGTGGATCGCTCAGCAAACAAGCCATGGCGCGATTTAATTTATTATCGCAACATTCACCGCAAACCTATGCCATCGGTTTAAAAGAAGTCTGGCAAATTCCTGCAGCACAACATCAAATCGGTAAAGTCATTCATACCGTGGGTTGGCCTTTGGACCATCGCACGTATGGCGGTTCTTTTATTTATCATTTAAATAAAGAACAAGTGGCCTTGGGGCTGGTGATTGGATTGGATTATCGCAATCCATATTTAGACACACATGCTGAATTACAACGCATGAAAAATCACTCTTTATTTGCAACATTATTAAATGGCGGTGAGCGTATTGCCTATGGTGCACGTGCGTTGGTGGAAGGTGGATGGCAAGCGTTACCTACCATGCATTTTCCAGGCGGCTTATTGGTGGGGGATAGTGCAGGTTTAATTAATGTCCCTAAAATTAAAGGGATCCATCAAGCGTTGCGTGCAGGACGACTGGCGGCGGAAGTCGCCACGCAACATATTAAAACGCAACTATCACTAGAACACTATACAGAACGCTTGAGACAGTCTGACATTGGTAAGGAATTATATCGCGTTCGCAATATTCGCCCTGCTTTTAAAAAAGGATTATGGTGTGGCATGGCATATGCGGCGCTGGATACCTATGTATTGCATGGACATACGCCTTGGACTTTTAAACATACGTTCGATCATTTACATTTGCAGCATAAAAATAATGCAAAACTCATCCACTATCCAAAACCAGATGGAAAACTCACTTTTGATAAAATGTCATCCGTGCAATTAACCAATACCTTTCATGCGGAGGATCAACCGTGTCATTTACAATTAAGTGATCCCACTCGCGCCATTAAAATAAATTTAGAATATTATGATGCGCCCGAGCAACGCTATTGTCCGGCGGGTGTTTATGAAATCATTAAAAATGCCAACCAGCCACCCTATTTGCAAATCAATGCAGGCAACTGCATTCATTGTAAAACCTGTGATATTAAAGATCCCATGCAAAATATCACATGGCAAGTCCCAGAAGGCGGGCAGGGGCCACGTTACCCTGGATTGTAAGCAGTAAAAACCGATGAGCAGAAAAAATGCAGGAAATTTTAAGTTGTATTAAGCAACGACGACCACAAGAGCTTCACGCCGCGATTGTTGCGCGCAGGAAAACAACATGGTTTAGTGCCGAATTTGAAGTGGTGATTTGGAATGAGACCATTGACGGACAATCGGCTATTGTTTTTGCCATTGAAAACGGTTTTTGGGATATCTTAAGCGTTTTACAGGAAAATCGCGTCGTACTGCAACGAAACTTTCCAGACACCAAACGTTCATTATTGTGGAACTACACGCAACCCAAAGATCTCACCCTATTTATAGGCTTTCTGCGAGTGCTGGTGCCTGAAAATGATGTGAACAAACAAGAAAAAGAACGACGCATTTTGGGGCATCGAGATCTTAAAAAAAACACCATCATTACCGCTGCATTTCAAGACAATAACGCGCCATTATTACGCTGGATATTTCAACAGGTTCATTTTGATACCTTGGTTCAAATTGCCTTGGCGAGTGAGGTGGAAGAGTGGTTGCGAAGCGCGAATACGTTAGATGATCAAGCCATTGTGCAAAATGTCATGGCATTATTGCAACGAAAAAAATCGGAAATGATCCCCAGTGCGTATGTAACAAGCTTGTATGATGCACTTTACAACGCGATTGGAACGAGTGCTATCGGTTCGTTGACCGCCTTAATCTCTGAACATCAATATAATCTTAATAACGCTCAAGCGCAGATGACGACACTAGGAAAACTCACGTCTGTCGACTATTTTTTATCTCCATTTCTTTATTCTATTGTGTTTGCTGGACCAGATGTGGCGCTGTTTATTTTAAAGCAACCGGGTGTTTTGGTGAATAAACCCAATCGAGTTCATAAAACAGCGCTTTATCTGGCTTTATTGTGCAACAAACCCAAAATGGTATTTTCTTTATTGCAACACGGGGCATTGATTGATCGGGATGAGTTGAATTCTTTGTTTGATTTTACGAAATTAACGTCGACTGAAAGAGAGCTGTTTAGTGATATTAACAACCAATATGGTCGCGACTTATTGGCGGAGCCACTGTTGACACAAACGCGGATATTTTTAACGGCATTATTGGACCTGATGGAGCCAAATACAAGCGATATGTTGCATGAGCGTTGGCAAACTTACAAAGAGGCGGCACAAGCATTTTGCCAATTGGATGCCAGCCATGAAACAATGCTTGATCAAGCGTCTTATTTGCAAGTGGCGATACAGGTGGGCTCCTCTTTATTGGAAGTGCTGGCGAATGATGATGAATTGGACAACGGTGATTACGTCGATAGTGCATTGCGCTTGCATCAACCGATTGCAGTTTATTTACTTTCTAGAAAAACTCGCGTGTCTTATTTAGACAAAATATGGTCCATTGCTGAAAAAAATAGCCAGCTTAAAAAGCAGCCGGGCTTATATGAACTGGGCATGTATTTTTTGTGCGAGGATTCCAATCCAAGATATGCGGCACACGCATTTTTTAGAATGAAAGAGACAGATCCAGGTTTTAAAGATGGGCGATTTCAATTGGCCAGCCTGTTATTCGTAAGGCAACTAACATTCATAAATAACGAGTATGTGGGTTTATTTGATAAACCTCTATCAGAAGCTGAGAAAGAGAAACATTATGAACATTTGTTAACCATCGTGGCGGTGCTTTGGTCGGATGACAAATATAAGAGTTGGGTTACCTCTGTTTTGGATACTTATTTTAAGGATCAAGGTTTAGTATTGGCGATCGACTTTACGGCGATGACACTGCCTACCAGCGAACTATATACATTGGCAAGAGGGATCAAATATCTTGTTCAAGAAAAACTACAAACAGAAGGTTTGCTTGAAAAAGCCCTAAGTGATCTTGCGCGAACACAAGCATTTTTAAAACAAGAACGCAGTGAAATGGACGAAGAAAAACGTGCCTTACAAACACAAACAAAGGCCCTTGAGGATCGAGAGACCGCACTTGCTCGACGAGAAGCAGCGTTTGAGCAATGGGTAGCACAACAGGCGAAACCGGTGGCCGCGGTGATGACGTTTAGTGGTGCTTTGCCCATGAGGAAAGCGCAATCTAATCAAGACGGATTCAATGCCCGTCTCGATGAGGAGGAAAGCGAAGAACGTTTGTATTCATGCAGTTGTCCTGAGCGGGCAAGGGATTCTGACCGTGTTTGGAAGCTCAAACGAAGAGATTCCATGACCAGTGGGAAAAAATAATGGTAGACATGGATTCTTTTTGAGGTTAGTATTCTATTTTGAAGTTTCGCAGTGTGTTTATTTTTTTACTTCTTAAAAAAGGAATCGATGTGATGAAATTAAAACAAGCTTTATTGGCAAGTGCTTTCTTTTTGTTAAATATCAGCAGCGCGGTAGTTTGGGCTGCCAATGGAACAACAGCGTCGGCTCCCGCGGCGCCTGCGCACACTTCTGCTCAAACTCAGGCGTCCGCTGCACCCGCAGAAGCGCAAGCGCCGGTGAATATCAATACCGCAGATGTAAAAGCCCTCAGCACCCTTAAAGGCATTGGCCCAGCAAAAGCGCAAGCCATTGTTGATTATCGTAAAGCCAATGGAAAGTTTGCAGCTGCAGATGATTTGGCGAAAGTAAAAGGCATCGGCGCAAAGATTGTTGCTGATAATCTTTCACGCATTGTCACACAATAGTTTTTTCGTTGCTTTTCCCCCTTTGAAAAAGGGGGACATGGATAGATATCAGATGCTGTCACCTCGCGACTTGATCGCGAGGTCCACTTTCACCCAGGCCCTTTGACCACTGCGCCTGATATTGTTACAATCAGTAAAATTTGTCCCTATAATCATAAAGAAGAAGCAGAGGAATACCATGCAAACAAAGTCACCCAATCTCGTTCCTGTGATTTTATGTGGTGGCGCCGGTGTACGTTTATGGCCCGTTTCCCGTCAACAGCATCCCAAACCATTTATGACCTTACCAGACGGCCTCAATTTATTGCAAAAAACTTATATGCGCGCCGCGCAATTACCTGAACAAGTGGCCTTATTGACAGTGACCAATCGTGATTATTATTTTAAAGTTCAAGACAGCTATGCTGCGTTTACGCCTATACTTCCGGTGAACAAATGTTTTATGTTGGAACCCACAGCAAAAAATACCGCTCCGGCGATATTGTTGGCGAGCTTATATGTACAGCGTTATTTTGGCGATGATGCGATCCTTTTAATATTACCAGCGGATCATGTGATTGCGGATCAAGCGGCGCTTGAAAAAGATGTGAGTGTGGCGATGCAATTGGCCGCGCAAGATTATTTGGTGACGTTTGGCATTAAACCAACCTATCCTGAAACGGGATTTGGCTATTTAAAAGCAGGCGACCCCATTGGAAAAACACAAGCGTACCGCGTTCAACAGTTTATGGAAAAACCCGATAAAACACGTGCGATGGAATATGTGGCACAGCCGGATTATTTTTGGAATGCAGGCATGTTCTGTTTTAAATCCAGAACGGTATTGGATGCATATAAAAAATTATCACCAGATTTGTTTAAACAAGGTGCTGCTATTTTTGATGCCATGACTCAAGCGAGTGATGACGATCGTATTGAAACGTTAAATTTCACACCAGCACAATTTGAGGCATTTGAATCGATTTCATTTGATTATGCCATTATGGAAAAAGCGGATAATGTTGCAGTGTGTCCTGCGCATTTTGATTGGAACGATATTGGTTCTTGGTTGGCCATGAGTGAATTATTGGAAGCGGGAAAAGATGGAAACCGTTCCACCGGAACGGTCGTGATGCATGATGTAAAAAACACATTTGTCCATAGCGAATCACGATTGGTGAGTTTATTGGGTGTGGAAAATTTAGTGGTCGTAGACACACCAGATGCGTTATTAATTAGCCAGCGTGATCGCGTGCAAGATGTCAGACAAATTGTACAACAGCTCAATGATCAACAACATCCGGCATCGTCTATCCATCGCACGGTACATCGTCCTTGGGGCAGTTATACCGTATTGGAAGAAACGTCTGAATTTAAAATGAAACGCATTGAAGTACACGCAGGACAATCATTATCATTGCAAATGCATAAACATCGTTCAGAACATTGGGTGGTGGTACAAGGCGTGGCGAATGTGGTGAACGGAGAAGACACCTTACAATTAAAAGCGGATCAATCCACGTATATTCCAGCAGGAAATAAACATCGCTTGAGCAATTTACAGCAAGAAACATTAATTTTAGTGGAAGTGCAAACCGGACGTTATTTGGGCGAAGATGATATTGTGCGTTTTGAAGATCGTTATGGCCGAGAAACTCATTTGGCTAAAACCCATGAAGCCTAAGATTTTACATGCCTACAAACAATATTGGCCCAATTTAGGCGGCGTGCAAACAGTCATGCAATGGTTAGTTCGTGGTTTGCAAAACGATTTTGATACGCGCATTTTAGTGGCGCAAGCGCAGTCTGCATGGGGACAACGTGAAAACGTGGATGGTGCTGATCTGATCCGCACGACGTCATTGGGGAATTTTTTGTCGATGCCCATGGCTCCTTTTTATCTACCGCGTTTTTGGCAACAAGCAGCGAGTGCGCAAGTGGTGGCCTATCACGCACCTTGTCCTTTGGTGGATTTAGCCGTGGCGTGTTATCTGCCCAAATCGGTACGGTTGGTGGTGCATTGGCATGCGGAAATTGTGCATCAAAAAAATGCTTTAAAAATAGTTAGACCTTGGATCGAGCGTTGTTTAGAACGTGCCGATGCGATTATTGTGGCTACGCCCAACCATATTAAATACTCCGCTTTTTTATCGCGTTATCGCCATAAATGTGTGGTGATCCCTTATGCCATTGACTATCAACAATTGTCCGTTTTAACCTTAGCAGAGCAACAAAAAGTAGAAGAATTAAAAGCGACATATCCCAAATTGGTATTAGCAGCAGGACGCTTGATCCCGTATAAAGGATTGTCTGTTTTTATTGAAGCGATGCAACAGGTGGATGCCTTGGGTTTGATCGTGGGTGTGGGACCATTGGAAGCCAGTTTAAAACAACAAGTACATGATTTGGGATTGCAAGACAAAGTGATTTTTGTCGGTGCGGTTTCTAATCAACAATTAAAATGTTTATTGCATGCCTGCCAAGTGTTTGCCTTTCCATCTGTTTTTATTAATGAAGCTTTTGGTATGGTGCAATTGGAGGCCATGGCTTGTGGCAAACCAATTGTGAATACGAATTTACAATCCGGTGTGCCATGGGTTGCCCGAGATGGTTCTGAAGCATTAACGGTTCCTGTGGCGGATGCCACTGCTTTTGCAACGGCTGTACAACGATTATTAAGTGATGAAGCACTGGCGACTAAATTGGGAGCTCAGGGCGCAAGACGAGTGCAAGACGAATTTGATTTGCCACAATTTTTAGAGCGTACAAAAGCGGTGTATTTAGGATAATGACAGATCACATTTTATCAATACAATCACATGTGGCGTATGGTTATGTTGGTAATCGTGCCGCGGTATTTCCTTTGCAACGTTTGGGATTTGATGTGATTGCGATCAACACGGTGCAATTTTCAAATCATACGGGGTATGGAACGTGGGAAGGGGATATTTTTAGCTCAGATCATATTCAACATGTTTTAAATGGTGTGGAACAACGTTTACCTTTTCATCAATTAAAAGCCGTGTTATCTGGATATTTGGGCGATGCCGTTTTGGGTGAGTTGGTGATTAATACGGTACAAAAAGCCAAACGTGAAAACCCTTCACTGATTTATTGTTGCGATCCTGTATTAGGCGATATTGGGCGAGGTATTTTTGTTAAACCCGCGGTGGCTGATTTTTTTAAAAATAATGTTTGTCAGGTTGCCGATATTTTAACACCCAATCAATTTGAATTGAGTTTTTTAAGTGGTCAGTCCATTCAAACATTAGATGATGCGCTTAAAGCGTGCGCCATATTGAGACAACAAGGTGGACCTGCAGTGATTTTGGTCACTAGTTTACAACGCCAAGAAGCCGCCAGACATACCATTGAAATGTTGGTGAGTACAAAAACAGGGGCCTGGTTGGTGGCAACACCGTATTTACCGATTGATCCCGCGCCCAATGGCGGTGGTGATTTGACGGCTGCCGTGTTTTTAGCGCATTATTTGCGCACCGGCGATCCTGCGCTTGCCTTATCGTTTGTGGCCAGTGTTGTTTTTGCGGTGTATAAAAAAACCCACGCGTTGCATCAGCGCGAATTGGCCTTGGTTGCCGCACAAGATGAATGGGTGACACCACAGCAAATATTTGTAGTGACACAGGTGGATATGTGAGTGTTGAAATAAAACGTGTGTGCTTAATGGGCGCTGAGTCTACGGGAAAAACCACCTTGGCGCAGCAATTGGCTCGTCATTTTCAAACCATTTACGTGCCTGAGTTTGCGCGAGTGTGGCTTGATATTTCACAAGAAGCCTGTCAATTAAGACATGCCAGTATTTTTGTTAAAGGGCAAATGCGTTGGCAAACAAGCATGGAGTCCTATGCGCATAGACTGATATTTTGCGATACCGATCCATTAACAACACAAATTTGGTGTGAATTTTTATATCAACAATGCCCTACAGACGTGAAAGCAGCCGCACAGCAACAATCGTATGATATGTATTTATTATTAAACAATGATATCCCTTGGGAGGCCGATCACATGCGTTGTTTAAATACAACAGCGTTGCGCGATGCGTTTTTTTTGCAATGTGAACAAATGTTGCAAACCTTGGGAAGACCCTATCAGATCATTGGCGGTGAAGGGGAACAACGATTGCAGCAGGCGATAGATGTTATCAAGTCTTTGTTATGATATCAGCTGATAAATTGCACCAATGGTGCAATTCTAAAAAAACTGGTGCAATAAGGTTAATGCGGATGAAATATTTTTATTCTGGAAGAGAATCAAAATTACTAAGATAAATTTTTGTTATTATGGACTGCAGGCACGGCAGAGTGATTGCCGCTTGCTGAGAATGTAGCGCTTTGTAGCATCTTCTGACATACTAATCTCCATTACAATACATCAATTAACCGCGTTTAACATTTAGTAAGAGGACGTCACCATGCGCATACATATTCTAGGGATCTGCGGCACCTTTATGGCGGGAGTGGCGCGTCTGGCCAAGCAATTGGGACATGACGTTTCCGGTTCTGATACGGGCATTTATCCGCCCATGAGTACACAGCTAGAAAACAATGGCATTACCTTATACGATGGATTTGATGCGGCGCATTTACAACCGCATCCTGATTTGGTCATCATCGGCAACGCACTAAAACGCGGTATTCCTGCGGTGGAATATGTCCTTGATCAAGGCATTCCTTACGCTTCTGGTCCCGAATGGTTGTTTAATGAGATCTTATCCAAACGCACGGTGTTGGCTGTGGCGGGTACACATGGTAAAACCACAACGGCAAGCATGTTAAATTGGATTTTATCGGAAGCAGGTTTGAATCCTGGTTATTTAATTGGTGGTGTGCCTGGTAATGTTGAGTTTTCTGCCAAATGTGGTCAATCGCCTTATTTTGTGATTGAAGCAGATGAATATGACAGTGCTTTTTTTGATAAGCGATCAAAGTTTTTACATTATCGACCCCGCGTCGCTATTTTAAATAATTTAGAATTTGATCATGCCGACATTTTTAAAGATTTGGCGGATATTCAAAAGCAATTTCATCAGTTGGTTCGTTCGATCCCTGGGCAAGGACATATTATTTATCCCGCCAACGATCGTAATCTAAAAGAAACCTTGGCTCAAGGATGCTGGACACCTTGCAGTACCTTTGGAGCGGAACAAGCCGATTGGACGTATCAATTGCAAGCTGACGATGGTCATACTTTTGATGTGTACTATAAAAATGAAAGACAAGGCACGGTGAATTGGTCCATCTGGGGAATGCATAATGTATTAAACGCGTTAGCCGCCATCGATGCTGCAGTACAAGTGAACGTGCCTGTTGCTACAGCAATAGCGGCGTTAAATACGTTCAAACCATCTGCCAGGCGCATGGAAGTAAAAGGCGTGATCAATGATATTACTGTGTTTGACGATTTTGCACATCATCCCACTGCCATACAAATTACGTTGGCTGGATTGCGCGCCCGATTAGGTAAAAAAGCACGCATTATTGGGATCATGGAGTTGCGTTCATACACCATGCGCACCGGACATCACCAACATACATTGGGACAATCGTGGAATGATGCTGATTGTATGCATATTTTACAGCCCAAAGAGGCGACATGGGATGTCACCAACGTGCTGGAAACTTCAGAGATCCCTGCGCATTTATATGCAGATACAGAAACGTTAATCAACGCTGTTGCAAAGCAAGCGCAACCTGGAGATTGTATTGTTGTGATGAGTAATGGTGGTTTTGAAGGGTTGCATGGTCGTTTGTTGAGTGCTTTGGGTAAATAATAGATATATTGGTTCTGACTTCTTTTCAAGCGGTCACCCCGCGACTTGATCGCGGGGTCCACTTTGCAGGGAAATTAATCCCCGTTAGGAAACCCTTTCGGATCCAACACCCCAGACTCTCTTACCATCGCAAATGCACTCGCATATTGTACCAAAACCTTTAACCCATACTGCAATTTTTGCCTGATCTGCTCATCCACTTCATTCTCTGGCTGCTCCGCATTCAAATACTGCTTCACAAACCGCACAATCACTTGCTCCGGCACATAACAAATCCGACTGTTTTTACCACTCGTTTGTCTCAATTCAGACAACGGATACGCCCCGCCAAAACTTGCTGACACACCCACCAACATCGCTGGCTTATGATACAGTTCTCGACGCGTACAAAGATGAAACAAATTTTTCAACGGTGCAGGCACCATACCATTCCATTCTGGTGTAATGACCACCAACGCTTGCGCATTCTTTAATTGCTCTGATGTTTTTGTCCACGTTGCATCCCAATTATCGCCTTCTTTCCACAAGGGATCATCAAAAAACGGCAATTTACGCTCAGACAAGTCAATGATGTCATTTTCAACACCCATTTCTTGAAGCGTCCGCTGCATATAGCCAGCAACTTTAGCAGACTGCGAATTAATCCGACTACTGCCGCTAATAATGACAATTGACATGGTGATTTCCTATCTTGGTGATATTTAATGCGTTTTATTATACATGAGCAGGATGAATGGATCTACAAAGTGACAACTGATTTGTTTTAACGGTTCTTTGAGGTACAATGGGTTATGCGCAATCATTAATAGTTGTTGATTATGCCGGGCCATAATAGCGATGATTTGTTCTACGAACATATCAGAGTCTCAGACGTTAAAACCAAACTGTCAGAGAACGATATGTTGAGAAGAAAAGAGGTCTAAGAATGCGCCTTAACAAGGAAAGCGCCTAGTTTTCCAAAACAACACTAAAAAACCTATTGAAATCCATCACACACTTGTATATAATACAAGTCCTGATGCGGGGTGGAGCAGTCTGGCAGCTCGTCGGGCTCATAACCCGAAGGTCGTAGGTTCAAATCCTGCCCCCGCTACCAAATTAATAAGGAAGCCCCATTTATGGGGCTTTTTTGTATGTGTAAAAAAGATCTATGGGTTGAATAAGATATGGTGAATACCATTGCAGCGAAAGTGGACGAGATTATTCGGCCCACTTTACATGGACTGCAGTATGATTGTGTGGGTGTTGAGATTGTGGGCGCGGGTCGGCAACCAACGGTGGTTGTGTATATAGAAGGCCTGGAAGGTAACAATGTCACTGTCGGCGAATTGCAACTGATCAGTGGTCAATTGGGCGCCGTGTTGGATGTGGCGCAGATATTTAAAGATGAATATCGCTTGGAAATATCCTCGCCAGGTCTGGACCGATTGTTAACGAGGCAAGAACATTATGTGCGTTTTGTGGGGAAAGAGGTCAATATTAAGACTCATGATCCCATTGAAGCAAGGCGTAATTTCCGTGGGGTATTGCAAGAAGTATCAGACACGCAAGTGCGTGTATTGATAGAAGGGAAAGTGTATGACATCCCTTTAAGTGCCATAGAAAAGGCGCGCTTGGTACCGGAATTTTAAGTTTTTTTAGAAACGTTGGGACGTGAGCGATGGGCAAAGAGATTTTATTAATGGCAGATGCCGTGTCGAACGAGAAGGCAGTCAGTAAAAAAGTCATTTTAGGCGCGATTGAAGTGGCTTTGGCCATGGCAACACGAAAATTAAATGGCCAACACTGGGATGTCCGCGTTGAAATCAATCAAGAAACAGGTGATTATCTCACCTATCGTCGTTGGACGATCGTATCAGATGATGCGGATTTCACCTTGGAAGAGAATAATCGCGATGCCGTATTAACGTTAACACAAGCCACTGCACAAAAAGCCAATGCAGCCATAGGCGAGGTGATAGAAGAGATCATGCCTTCAGTGGAATTTGGTCGTATCGCAGCGCAAACAGCCAAACAAGTGATTTCCCAAGAACTACGTAAAGCAGAGCGCACACGTATTATTGATGCCTATCGCAATAAATTGGGCCAGTTGGTCATGGGTATTGTGAAAAAAGTGACGCGTGAATACATCATTTTAGACATGAGCGAAAATGTAGAAGCGCTATTGCGTCGCGTTGAAATGTTACCACGCGAAGCGGTGCGTACTGGCGATCGTTTACGTGTTTATTTATATTCTGTCAATGGTGAAACTCGCGGACCACAGTTGTTGGTGAGTCGTACTAAGCCAGAAATGTTAACTGAATTGTTCCGTATAGAAGTGCCGGAAATTGGCGAAGAAGTCATCCAGATCATGAGTGCTGCTCGTGATCCAGGATTACGCGCAAAGATTGCGGTCAAAACCAATGATGGACGTATTGATCCGGTTGGTGCGTGTGTGGGCATGCGTGGTTCACGTGTTCAAGCGGTGTCGTCTGAATTGGGCGGCGAGCGTATTGACATTGTGGTCTGGGATCATGAGCCTGTACAATTTGTTATTAATGCCATGGCACCAGCTGAAATTGCCTCGATTGTGGTGGATGAAGATGCACACACGATGGATGTGGCGGTTAAAGAAAATCAATTGTCGATTGCCATTGGTCGCAATGGACAAAATGTGAAATTGGCGAGTGAATTAACCGGTTGGCATTTAAATGTCATGACCGAAGATGAAGCAGAAGCCAAAAGTGTAAAAGAAACAGAAAACACCAAGAACTTATTCATCGAACAATTGGATTTGGATGAAGAGTTAGCGGATGTGTTGGTTGCAGAAGGTTTTGCAAGCATTGAAGAAGTGGCGTATGTGCCTGTACAAGAAATGCTGGAAATTGAAGGCTTTGATGAAGACTTGGTGGAAGCCTTGCGCAGTCGTGCTAAAGAAGTGTTATTAGCACAAGCAGTGGCAACCGAAGAACAATTGCAAAAAGACAGCGAATTGTTCAAGTTAGAAGAAATGACCATGCCATTGGCTAAAAAATTATTAGAACATCACGTGTTGACGTTGAATGATTTGGCTGATTTGGCCGTAGATGAGTTGGTAGACATGACACAAATGTCAGAAAAAGCGGCCGCTGATCTTATAATGGCGGCGCGCAATAAAGCGTGGTTTGACGAAGAGTAATTCGGATTGAAACGGGAGATGATGGGGTATGGCGGATAAGATTGGCGAAGATCAAAAAAATGAATTATTGGCACATCTTAAAAGCGATCAAGCCACCAGCACGCCTGGAACAAGCACAGGAAAAATTACGCTGCGTCGTAAGCAAGTATCCGAAGTGAGCGTGAGTACGCACAGCAAAGCCAGCAAAGTGAACGTGGTGGTGCGTAAAAAGCGTACCTATAAACAAGGTGGTGAACAAGAAGCGCCAGTAGAAAAAGCACTAGAGCACGAAACGCAGGAACAAATAAGCGGTTCTGCTGAACAGGCGGACGACTCTGCGCAAAAACAACAGACAATCGTGCACACAACGCAAACAACGGTGGTTGAGGGCGTGATGGAAACAATCGCTCCTGTGTCAACGACGTCTATCGACAAAAGTGTGGCGGCTCCTGTTGTAGAAGTCAAAGCCAGTGACAAAGATAAAAAAATCAAAGAAAAAGAAAAGGTCAAGGGTAAAGAGCCCTCTGCTAGTGATGATTTTGCCAATTCCAGAGCGCGTGCTGACAAACAACGTCGTGAAAGTGGTCCAGCCATATTAAAAACGGCGACACGCTTAAAAAGCGCGGGTCAATTATTAGAAAGTGATGATGAAGATGACAAACCT
>Ga0302309_10002278_pt1 | contig 16184 bp, 16 predicted proteins | sample III_Palsa_N1_1_FD_200453 | JGI IMG/M metagenome (GOLD analysis project Ga0302309, IMG submission 200453) | Peat permafrost microbial communities from Stordalen Mire near Abisko, Sweden - III_Palsa_N1_1 | ecosystem: Environmental > Terrestrial > Soil > Palsa > Peat permafrost | place: Sweden... | reverse complement strand
CATGTATTGAAAGCGACCTCGAGATCTCCACTTCTTTTCTTTCTTCGATCCCATCTCGAAAAGGATTCCCATCCTTTCTCCCATATTCGATTTGATACTGAATTCTTCCATTCTTTTTGACGACTTGATGTCTTTCTCCTAAAATCGACTCAATTTCTTTCTTCCAACTCGTCAATTCCTTTCCATCTTTTCTTTTCCATACAAGGGTTTTGGATCTTTTCATTTGGTTTTCTTGTTGATTTGTCATTTGTTCTTCTTCTTAATTTTATCTCACCCATCTCCATACCCTTCCACCTACTTGTTGTTTTCGGGCTTCTACGCTGGTTCTTCTTCCTTTTGAGGTTTGAAGAAGATATCTTCCTATTTCTCCATTCACACCCCACATTTGTCGTGAATCCACGGATCTCCCGCGACTTGGTTTCCATCTTCTTTTCACAGATGATCTACTTGGTCGCCCATCTGCTGTATATCGCAAATAGAGTTTTAATCCATTCTTTTCTTTTGACCATCCCAGTAGATAACCTTCTTCACATCTGACCTCAACCAATTCAATAACTTGTGAACTTTGATAAGGTAGATGAATCCATCCTTTTTTTCGTTCATAACCTCTTTTTCTTTTTGTTACTCTATTTGTTAACATCTTGTCTCTTTTCTTCTTCTATTTGATTTCTTTTTCACTCTGTTGAACACTATCCTACCTTTTTCCCTACTGGAATGGTAGGAATCGAACCTACACAAAACTGCACCAAAAACAGTTGCCCTACCATTAGGCTACACTCCACCTCGATCACTCGTGGATTTTCTTCGGAGAGATAGGAATCGAACCTATGACCTTTAGTTCCCAAAACCAACGCGCTACCTGACTGCGCTACACTCCGGATAGACCTTCATCAGAACACCTCGTCCTGTGCCATCCCTCTTTTCCCAATTTCCTCTTTCTTGAGTATGATTAGAATGTAAACAAAATCAAGAACGCCATCATCAATGCGAACAATGCAATCGCTTCGGTCAATGCAAATCCCATAATACAGTATCGGAATCTTTTCGCTTCCAATGATGGGTTTCGTGACATTCCGATAATGAATGCTCCAAATACAGTTCCAATTCCAACTCCGGCTCCTGCCAAACCTACTGTTGCTGCTCCTGCTCCAATCAATTTTGCTGCTTGTAGAATCATCTTCTTTCTCCTTCTTTCTTCATCCAATCTCTCTCGTTTTGCTTTTCACACCTCTTCAAGCATGTGAGCATTCTCGAAAGGATCTTCTTCCTCTTTCTTCTTTTCTTTTTCTTCTTTTTTCCCTCCTTATTGGACTTTTCTTCAACCATTTCTTCATTACTTCGTTAACGTCCGTTGATCAGGACGAACTACCCATCGTGAAGTTTTCTTTGGATTTCGTGTTCGTTTTCCTTTCGCAATTCGTCCCCAAGGTGTCACTTCAGGTCGTCCTCCACGTGTTCGTCCTCCATGTGGATGATCAACCGGATTCATCGCTTCCCCACGCACTGTAGGTCGCCACCCTTTGTTTCGTATTCGCCCTGCTTTTCCCATCACTTCCATTCGATGTTCTTCACCTGCTACTCGTCCTACTGTAGCGGTACACTGCAAACTGACTTCAATTCTTGTACCTGATGGTAATCGCAACAAGGCTTTCCCTTCTGGTTTTCGCAACAATCTCGCTCCTGCACCTGCCGTTCGTACATACTTTCCCCCTTTACCAGGTTCCAATTCCACATTGAAGACTGTCCTCCCTACCGGAATCGATTCCAATTTCATGGTACTTCCCACTCTTGACCACTTCCTATCCACTCCGGCTGAAGTTTGTTCAGTCTCCGGTATTCCACCACCAACTTGCACCACTTGTCCAACTTTCAATCCCTCTGCTGCCAATAGATACCCATATTTCTTTGTTTCTATTGGTGTTGAAGTTCTTGATTCGACTAATGCTAACCGTGCTGTTCGATTGGGATCATATTGTACTCCAATCACTTTTCCTCTCCCTGTTCTTGATTGGTTTTTCCCACCTCTCAAAATTCGCAACAACCGCTTTTTTCCTCCACCTCGATGTCGTACCGTAATTCGACCTCGATTATTTCGACCGGATTGTTGTCTTTTCCCTTTTCGCAAGCTCAATGGTACCCATTGTGACCCTCCTTCGGTGTCGACTTTCATTCGCACCACATGCCGTTGTCCTGGTGTACATGGTTTTATTCGTTTCAACATTTTCTTTTTCTCTTTTCTCTTTCTTTTTCCCTTTACCTTTTATTTCATTTCTTTTGTATCCACTCGTATCAAAGTTGACTCTCTTCGTCCTACTCTTGGTACCAATACGACAAGAAATCTAAAATAATACAATGACGCTCTTTGTCCCACTTGGATATATGGATATTCGACAACTTTTTGTCCAATCCATCCTAGAATGATACAAGTCACAACAAACAACCAAAACAATTGTCGATAGATTGGTCGGAATCTTGTTGATCGTACTTCGGATGTATTCAAAAATGGCAATGCTATTCTTCTCAAAATCGCTGCCAACATCGCTACTACTCCTCTCAATTTATGCGGAATTGATCGCAAAATCGCATAGAAGATTCTAAAATACCATTCTGGTACAATATGTGGTGGTGTCACCATTGGATTCGCCATAATATAGTTATCTGGATGTCCCAATCTGTTTGGTTCAAAGAAGACAAATAGACTATACACTCTCATTCTTCCAATGAATCCTAATCTATCTTTTACATAGAAATATGGATAGAAGGCTACTCGATCTCTGTTTCCATCTACTCCCAATGGGTTTCCTGATCCGACATTTTCACTATGCAACAATACCAAATGTACACAAGCTAGTGCTGCAACGATAAATGGTCTTGTAAAATGCAATGAGAAAAATCGATTCAATGTCGCATTGTCCACTGAGAATCCTCCCCACAACCATTCAACCAATGATGGTCCTACTCTTGGCAAAGCTGATGCCAAATTCGTAATTACTGTTGCCCCCCACAATGACATTTGTCCAAATGGCAAAACATATCCAATAAATCCGGTTCCCATCATTAAGAAGAACAACAATACTCCTGAAATCCACAAATACGCTCGTGGTGATGCGTATGATCCATAATACAATCCTCGCATCATATGTCTATAGACAACTACAAAGAAGAACGATGCTCCATTCGCATGTAGATATCGCAACAGCCATCCATAGTTCACATCTCGCATAATATGTTCTACACTACTAAACGCTCTGGTTACATGTGGTGTATAGTGCATTGCCAAAAAAATTCCTGTTACCAGTTGAATTACCAACATTCTCCCTGCCAATGATCCAAATCCCCAATAATATGACATATTAGATGGTGTTGGATAATCTACGATATGATTATTCAAAATCTCTCTCACTGGTCCCACTGGCGACCTTTGTGGCGCTTGTCCAGTTCGTGGTCCCATTTGTTGTTTATTCCATCGTGCTTGCATTTCTCTTCCCTTTTTTTTCTCTTTTCAAGTCTTGTTCTCTTCTCCCCTTTGATGAGCGATGGTAGGATTTGAACCAACAACCTAATGATTATGAATCAACCGCTCTACCATTGAGCTACATCGCCTTTTTTCCACCCTTTTCTTTTTCTCTTTTTCGGTCTTTTCTCTTTTCTTTAACCTGTTTCTTCGTCAACTTTCGTTTCCATCTGGAGACTTTCCCATATCTCCCACGCTTCTTGCCCATAATTCAAATAATCCTCGATTTTCTTTTTTTCACATTTTGTCTTCTTACGCGAATTATAGTATGTATCAACCCGGTTAACTCTTTTTTGTTTTAGTATATCTTCTTCGTTAACCTTTTCAATCCTGAGTCACCCCCTTGACTTCAAATGAACTATGGAAGTTTCGACGGATTTTTTCTCTTTTCTTATTCTCCTTTATTCTTGTCATCTTCCAATTCATCTTCAACGATTCTTATCGATTAAATGCGAAATATCTCATACATACTCTGAATCTTTTCTCAAATGATCTTCGTCCATATTCTCCAACTCTAGTCGTGGTTGCAAAGCTCATTGTTCTCATCAACAATCTCACTCTCCCAATTACCATAATCAATGAATAATGGTAGACCTCTCCAGATTGAATTTTCCCCAATCTTTTAGCTCGTTGATACAAAGCTTGTGTCAACCCTGCAGGTCCTCTTCTTTCAATCACACCTCGATCGATTCCTTTATATGTTGTATGATATGCATGGTGTCTTGCTGGTACGACTACCCATTCTGTATAGACCTTATCAAAAAACCATTTTTTACTCAAGTACACATATCTTGACTTCAATCTCGTTACTTTCCTTCCGTAAACGATTTTGGCATTTCCATATGATCCATATCTCCATCTCGCTCTTCCACCTCCACCCAATGAGAATCTCACAGGAATCAACTTCACTTGGTTCGAAATCAATTCCGCATCAATTCGAACTCTTCCATCGACATGAGTATACAAAGCTTGTCCCCAGAATGGAGTTCCCAATCCAATCATTCTATCCTTCGTTGTCCATCCGACTCTTACGGAACCAACTGACAAGACTCTCAATGGAATCGCCATTCTTCTTGGTGCATCATGTGCACCTTCATAAATCTTTCGATGTCCTCCTGCCTCTGCCAAGAAAGTATAATACAACAATCGCATCGAATAGAATCCGGTACAGAAAGCTGCTCCGGTCCCCAACCAATGTGCTACATGTCCATACCATGTATAACTTCCATATGCAACCTCCAAAATCACATCTTTCGAATAGAATCCTGTTCTAAATGGTACTCCCATCAACGCAATTGACCCAATGAACATCATAGCATAAGTTCTTGGGAGAATTCGAACCAATCCTCCTATTCGTCGAATATCTTGGTCATCACCTCTTGCATGAATTACCGATCCTGCACTCAAGAACAACAAGGCTTTAAATCTTGCATGGTTTGCCAAATGGAAAACACCTACTTCATAGGATGACAACCCACATGCAAACATCATATATCCCAACTGAGAACAAGTTGAATACGCAATCACTCGTTTCAAATCATTTTGAACCAATCCAACTGTCCCTGCAAAAAACGCCGTCATTCCTCCAAATCTGGTCACCACTTCTCTCACACCTGGCGCATATTCCAATCTTGGGGAGCATCGTGCCATCAAGAAAACTCCTGCAGTCACCATGGTCGCGGCATGAATCAATGCCGATACGGGTGTTGGACCCTCCATTGCATCTGGCAACCATGTGTGCAATCCCAATTGAGCAGATTTTCCCACTGCTCCTACAAACAAGAATCTTCCAATTCTTTTCAAGACTCCACAATCTCTACTTCCTCTTACTCGGATTTGATCCCCTGATGCTTCTCCTGCTAGTGCAAAAACGGTCGCATAATCTCTTGATCGGAATTCCATATAAATCAATCTCATACCCAAGACCAATCCATAATCCCCTACTCGATTCACCAACATCGCCTTAATCGCCGCTTTATTCGCTTGAATTCGTGTATACCAGAAATTAATCAACAAATATGAGCACAATCCTACTCCTTCCCAACCTACAAACATTTGGACTCTGTTATCGGCGGTTACCAAAATCAACATAAAGAAAGTAAACAATGACAAATACGACATAAATCGTGATTGATGTGGATCACCTCCCATATATTCAATTGAATATCTATGTACCAAACTCGAGACTCTGGTGACAACTACACACATGACTACTGTCAAACTGTCATATAGTAGACCCCATTTGACCATTAATCTTTCCGTGTTCATCCATACACACAATGATCTGGTAACAACATTTCCACTCCTTCCGACTTCACCTCTTGCTACTCTCGAAAGTCTTCTTGTTCTCCTCAATCTCCCACTGGTTACTCGTACCGATCCTTGTCGACCAATCCATTGACCTCCTCTTCCTGCACTTCTTGAACCTCTCAAGGGTCTCAACCTTCTCCTTCTGTACATTTCTTGCTTTCTCTTCTTTCTTTTCTCCATTCCATTGGATCTTTCCAACTTCTCTTGATTACTTCCCATTCCATTTCAACCAAACGAACTCAATTAAACTCGTCGTTTTTTCTTTCTTCGACACCCATTATGCGCATCTTTGGTTGCATCTGACACGGTCAAAATTTTTAATCCTTGCGGTGCAAATTTCGATAGCTCATTCAAGACCACTGCACGTCCTCGTCCTATACCTCGTCTCAAAAGATGTCTCCCTTTTGGCTGTTTACCTGACTTTTGAAAACCGTCCAAATACTTTTGAGCTACATCTGCAACAACTTCTTGTGCTGCATAAACCGTACCTCGTTTTGCATTTTGATAACCTAGGCTACCTGCGGTTTTGACTCGATTCACTCTTTTCCCTTTTTCCTGATCATACCACGTTCTAACCACCTTGGTATTGTTCATCGTCGAGGTTACTCTACATCTTACTGAACTGTCCTGTTCTTGCTTCTTCTCTTTTCTTGGATTCGACGATGTCCAGACTGAATCGGCTTTGATTCCCGTTTTCGATCTTCTCTCATTCGATTGATTTCCTCCTTTCATTTCACTTCTTTTCTTCCCTTCTCTTTTTATTGTCGTACTTTTGTACCTCGTAGTCCATTCAATTTCCGTGCGGTCATTCCATTTGTTGAAGTTCGTTGTCCTCGTACAGGTAGACCACGCCGTCTATTCATACCACGAACTGTACCCAACTTCAAATGTCGATTAATCGCTTCATACTCCAAACGTCGTCTTTCCGATGAACAAACCAAATTTTCCGTTCTCCATCGTTCAATCAATTGAACATGATCCACTTCCAAATTTCCAACTTTTACAGATGGTCTTCTACCACAAGCTCGACATACCTCATTTGCTTTCACACGTCCTACTCCATATACTTTTCGCAAAGCTTTTTCCACGGTTCTCAATGGTATCAAGGGGACACCTCTAACATATTGTGGGACATTTCGTTTTGGCTTGGCTTTTCTCTCATCATATTCGGAATGTGACGAATTACTTCCTCGCTTTCTCTGGCTTACACCTCTTCTTTTTTTCACACGTGCTTGATCCATTTTCTCCATTTTTCTTCTTCTTTTTTCCTCATCTCTTGGGGTGGGAAGGATTTGAACCTACGTACCGAAATCGGAACAAAGTTACAGTCTGTCGCATTTAACCACTCTGCCACCACCCCCTACGGGTAGAATAGGATTCGAACCTACGAGTCATTCCTGACTTCTCGTTTTCAAGACGAGCCCAATCAACCACTCCGGCATCTACCCTTTTCTCTTTTTTCTTTTTCTCTCTTTTTCCCTCTTCCATCCGCTTTTCTACGTCATTTTTCTTCACTTTTCTTGATTATTTGAAGCGAACTTCTCTTCTTCCCTTTTCTTCGATCGTCGATCCAAGTTTCTCGTTATTTGTCCATATCGGAATCTAGCCAATTGTGAAGTCCAAACATAAACTTTCTTCAATCCCCTCTGTTTACCTGTACTTCGTTTCTTTCTTTCACCATTCGAAGTACGCCAAACTTTCTTCAAATCCAATCCAAGCGGTTTCGTTCTCTCATTTGACCTTTTTCTTCCTACACTCGTTTGTGAACGCAACATCGATTGAAAAAAGCTTTCTCGAGGTGAGTTTTTCATGATATCAACATTGATTTCTTTTTTCCTCTCTTCGGGATTTTGAAATTGATTATAAGTCCTTTTCCTTTTTCTAGCTCTCTGTCGATTCTCTTTTCTCCGCTTTTCATTTCGATCTCTTTGCGTTTTTATCCTCACTTCTTGTACCATACCTCCACCTTTTTTCCCCGAGGCTTCCCCCATTTCACTCGGTTGATTCCATGGTGCCAGGACTTGTCCGTTTCGTACATACCGTCTTCGCAAATTTCTCCTTCTTCTTCGCTCATACCATTCGAATTCCACGGATCGAAAGCTTCCCCTATCCCAAGAAGTGATTTCATTTTTTCTTATTGATTTTTTATGCAAAATTCCTTTCTTCCACACAACCACTCTTTGTGCATCCGTTTCTCGATAATACTTCCAAAAACCCCACTCTTGACTTTCTTCATTGACTTCGTTAGGTAAACGACTCTGATCAGATTGCTTCGACATCAAAGCTTTCTCTTCTTCTGTTCCTTGATATCGCTCATGATATCTTGGTAGATTCACTTCATAATTCCGCAGATCCGATTCAAAACCATCCAATCTTCCTTTACTCCAATCCCTTCTACCTACTTGGTTTGCTTTAACTCTATAACCATCTGGATCTCGCATACAAGTCCTCCAAACTTTTCTCGATTCCCATGTTTCGTATGAATATCGCTGTTCACATTGGTTGAAGACTTCAATCAATTTTTCCCGTTCCATTTGGTAGTTCACGTCTTTTCCATCATAATCTCCATCTTTTCTTTTCTTTCTTCCCAATATGATGGCTTCTACGACAATTAAATCCGATTTTGTTAAACGTTCTTTTGTTCTTTTTCCTCTCTTCTCTTGAAGACTCTTTCTAGTATCCTCTCCCACCTTGATTAGTTTTTCTTTTTTCTCCATCTTTCGCTTCTCTCTACTGCATACAAATAAACCACTTTTTTCCCCAATTCTCTATATGTGGCATAAGACAGATCGACTTCATCACCTTTCAAGACTTTTTGAAGATTCGCGTCTTCGACTTTTTGCATCAATTGATTACTCCAAACTTCCAACTCTGTCCAATGTGGATACCTTTGATTCCTTTTTTTCTCCGGTACTTTCCTTCTTTTCTTCACACGTTCACTCTCGATTGTTGGAATCCCGTTTTCATCTCTTTGATCACTTCGTCTCTCTCTTCTTCGTGTAAGATTTTTCACTTTAGCAAAATACTGAGTTGTTGGTAGTGCCCTCCGAATTTCTACCTCATCATCCTTACTTTGAAAGTGATCCAAATCACTCACTACCCGCATACTACTTTGTTCATCTACGAAAGAACTCGAAAATCTTTGAACTCGGTTCTTTCGTTGAATTGGTTTCTTTCTAGTCTCTTTTGACCTTTCTAGCAAACTTCGAATATGTCCAATTTTTCTTCTTTCTTTTTTTTCTAATAAGATGCTTTCTCTTCGATTCAAAGCTTCTTGAAATCCTCTGTGAAATTCGCCCAATCTTTTTTCATGAAATTCATCTCTTTTATCGGACTCTTCTAACCTCAATCCTTCTCTTACGTGGCTTTCAATCCAGGTTTTCTTTCCACTTCGAGATCCAGCAGATTGGAACGGTGAACTGGTTCGATACTTTGCTTCAAGTCGCCATTTTCTTCTTCTTTCCCCTCTTTCATGAGTTTCCATTCTTGATCTCACTTCATAGGAGTTTCGATAGACCTCGGCTTCACGTAGGACTCTATACCTTTCTCTTGATTCAATCAAGCCTTTTCTTGATCGTAACGAAATTTCCGATATTTCTCTCTTTCTACTTTTTCTATATTTTCTATACTGTTTTCTGATTTCCCTGTTGAATCTATCCCAGACTACTCGAATTCTTTGTCGAAGTCTTTGTCCACTTACTCTTTGTGTATCTTTGACTTCACTACCTTCGACTCTCTTTCTTTTTTTCCTCGTTACCATATTTCCCAATGTCAACTTCCTTCGAGGTCTTTTGTTTATTCCTTTTAAATAGACTTTTTCTCCATAAAGCTTATCTGAAGATCTTCCTCTCAATCCCTGTACATATCTCGTTTTCAATGAAGGAATTGTACTTCCGGTTCCAGTTTGTGAAAGACGAGGTTGATCAACACGAAGTTTTTGTACATCATTCCCACTTTTCGAATCCTTTGATTCTCTCTGATAATACAATCTTGATTCCTTTACCAAAGAAATTCGATCTCGCTTTTCCCTTCCTTTTCTCAATCCTTTTACAAATTGTCCTTTTCTTTCTCCTTTCATTTCTTTCATTTTCTTTTTCTCTTCTTTTATGAATACATTCGCACATGTTCGACTCTTGACACCGAAGATGTATGAATCATATCCAAGACACATGATGGATATCTTCCCAAAAACAAGGTCCTTGTTCTCAACGGTAGGAACATCAATCCCTCTCGTCTATTCAAATCGCTTATTTGTTCTCCAATATACAAGGTTTTCAAGTTTCCATATGCTACTCGATTATACAACCACAGTGAATATGCACCACCCAACACCATACTCGTTGCACTTCTTACGGTTACCAAAGTATTGGTTTGTGCAATTCCCAAAAGAATTCTTCTCTCCCCCACAAATGATGAGGTTCCTGGCAAGGCAATGTTTGCCATTGTAAAGAACAAGAAGACTCTTGCGAATCTCGGCATTGTTTGTGCTACACCTCCATAATATCTCACTCTTCGTGTGTGATATCGGTCGTACAAGACTCCAATCACTATAAACAAGGCTCCTGCTACTAATCCATGTGACAACATCTGGAACAAGCCTCCTTCTACCCCTTGTTCAGTAATTGAGAACAATCCTACCAAAGTCATATTCATGTGAGCTACTGAAGCATACGCTACAATTCGTTTTCTATCGGTTTGTCGAATTGCTGTTCTCGATGTATACACAATTGCTACTACAGCTCTCATATATACTCTTGGTGTGAAATACACAGTTGCCATTGGGAATCTCCCTCTTAATCTTCGCATTATCCCATATGTTCCCAATTTCAACAAAACTCCCGCTAGAATCACCGATCCTCCTGTTGGAGCTTCTACATGGGCTTCTGGCAACCAAATATGTACTGGAACCATTGGAACTTTCACTGCTAATGATGCAAAGAAGGCTCTCCATCTTCTTTGTTGTGTACCAGCTTCCAATCCACCTTGATCTCCTGATGTATTACACCAATGTTTCAAACTCACCATATCGGTTGTTCCATATCGACTATTCAAATACAGAATTCCTAGTAACATTCTTACGGATCCTACCAAAGTATATCTCCTAAAAAAATATGCAGCTCGAACTTTTCGTGATCGTGATCCCCAAATTCCAATTCTTCTGTACATTGGAATCAAGACTGCTTCAAATCTCACATAAAACCACAAGACATCGGTTACCAAAAAGACTCCCAAAATTCTCCCTTCCATTGCAACAAACGCTGCATAATACTCTCGCGTTTGTTTTTGAATTCCTTCTATCGACGCCAATCTACACAATGGCATTCTTCTTGTTGTCAATCTGACAAAACATCTTGAGATTCCATCCACTGCTCTACTTCTCGTCGCTCCTATCGGTCTCAACCCTTCATACGTTTCGACCATTTGGTATCCTCCTTGGCTTTTATCAAATCTTACCCAGACTGGAATCGACCTCACCCAAGTTCTCACTGTGACCCACCTCCCTCTCTCTGACGCTGATCTCCATTTCTTCGAATCATTAGCTCTCCTTATAATTCCCAAAGATCCTCTCAATGGAATAAGTCTTCTCGCTCTCAACATCTTCTCTATCTTCTTTTTCTTTTAATCGCTTTTTCTCTTTTGATTGAATCCAGATCACCTCCGTTTTCTCCTTTTTTCTTTGTCACTTCCGATTTGATGGGGCGATCAAAGGGACTTGAACCCTCAGCCTTTCATATCACAAACGAACGCTCTACCATTAAGCTACAATCGCCGTCAACTGATCTTCTTGATCACTTGATCCTTACATATTAACCTTTCTTTTGATTCTTCATCACATCAGTGATCGATCTCTCTTTACCCCCTTTTCCTTTTGTTTCTGTCACACTTTTCATCCAAACGGCTTGTTTGGTCCAATCTATCGATCCTTGAATCATCCTATTCACCCCAACTCTTCGCGATTTCCACCTGTCTCGTTTCGTATTTATTACGTAAATACTTCCATCTATCCTTCGTACTCTTTTTCTTCGATTTCGCATTTTCTTTCTCTTCTTTCCGTTTCGACTCCATTAATTCATTGGAAATCGTCTTCCTTCCATCAAGGCAACGCCCTCCTCTTTCGTTTTCGCAGTTGTTTGCACAGATCTGTATCTTCCACCTCGATGATTCCCACTCGACCCGACTACCAATTGAAAATACGCTTCGTAATACGAGGCTCTTGCTGGAATCACTCCAGGTTGTTCCATATGAAAGGTGAACTGTCCTCGTTCATCGACAACTCCGGTTGTTCTTCTTCCAGATCGTGTATTGGCTTTTGGTCTCACTTGAAATCCACTAAATGGTCGAACTTCTGGAAAAACTCTCACAAACCATTGTTCTCTTCTATCATATGCACTTTTTCCTGTCCTATTCACCATACATCCTACTGGATCACCCTCTTTCAATCGTCTTTGTGCCACCGATTTCTTTGTATGCAAAATGACAGGTTTTTGACCTGTCATCAATTCAAGTGCAGTCCACGCTGCTGGAACCAATTGTGGCTGGAAACCCAATCCAATTAAACTCCAAACTCTGGTCACCTTTTCAACCCGAGGGAGATGATTCCCATTTTTTCTATGTGGGAAACTTTGTCTTAAATCCCACTGTACTACTCGTTGATAATGATCGTATCTCATCTTTCTTCTTTTCTTCTCTGTTCTTCTCTCTTCTTTTCTCTCCTTCGATTGGTTTTCGTTTTTATCGTTGCCACGGATTTCCATATTCAAACGCTCGGAATTCTTGTGACAATTCTACTGGTTCACTGACTACTCGTTTTGCTCCTTCATCATATCGAACTTCTGTATATCCTGTCAAGGGGAAATCTTTTCGTCTTGGATGCCCTTCGAATCCATAGTCTGTCAAAATTCGTCGAAGATCGGGATGTCCTTCTACGCCTACACCAAATCTATCCCATCTTTCTCGCTCCATCCAATTTGCGGATTTGTATCTTCCAGTTCTCGATGGAACGGTTTGCAATTCATCCACTCGAACTTTCACCAACAATCGTCTTCCATATCGTACACTCAATCTATTATAGACGACTTCAAATCGTTGAGCTCGTTCTGGATAATCTACCGCTGTCAAATCGGTTCTGATCTTATATTGCAAGCCTGTATGATCTCGACATACCATCATTCTCGTTACCAATTGATCGACTTCGACCAGGATTTCGTTTATCCCATTTTTCGTTGTATATGCTCCCAACGATTTTCTTCTTTGATTCTTCACTTCGTTCATTCTCTGCTCGACTTCCTTTCTCCTTCACTAGGCGAGGTTGGCTTTGAACCAACTGCCTTGCCATTATCAACGGCACGCTCTACCAATTGAGCTACTCGCCCTTTCTTTCTTCTCTTCTTTCCTTATACTTTTGCTCTTGCTTCCCCTTGTGCTTTTCTATATGATTCCGTTCGGCACCATGGGTTATGTCCTACTTTTGGTCCATACAACATTCCCGAATACAAAATATATCTAAACAATCTTGCTGAGAACGCCGATACAGTTGATCCGAATGTTGCTACGATATTCCATCCTGCAAATGCATCTGGATAATCTGGTACTCGTCGTGGCATTCCGGCCAATCCCAAGAAATGCATTGGGAAGAAGGTCCTGTTCACCCCAATAAACATTGTTACAAAATGAACTTGTGCTCTTGCTTCCGAGTACATTCGTCCTGTAATTTTTGGGAACCAGTAATAGAATCCTGCAAATACTGCAAAGACTACTCCCATTGACAACACGTAATGGAAGTGTGCTACTACATAGTAGGTATCATGCAATGCAATATCCAATCCACAGTTTGAACATGCTACTCCTGTTACTCCTCCTAGTGTAAACAAGACCAAGAATCCTCTTGTAAATCTCATTGGTGCATCCAAACTGATTGACCCACCCCACATCGTTGCCAACCATGAGAAGATCTTAATCCCTGTTGGAACCGCAATAATCATCGTTGCTGCTGTAAAGTACGCTCGTGTATCACAATCCATCCCTACTGTGTACATATGATGCGCCCAAACAATGAATCCCAAAATCCCAATTGACATCATTGCATAAACCATCCCCAAGTATCCAAAGGTTTGTTTTCGTGAGAATACGGTTACTACTTGAGAAATAATCCCAAATCCTGGCAAAATCAAAATATACACTTCTGGATGTCCAAAGAACCAGAACAAGTGTTGATACAATACTGGATCTCCACCTCCTGCTGGATCAAAGAATGATGTATTGAAGTTTCGATCTGTCAACAACATTGTAATCGCTCCTGCTAGTACTGGCAATGACAACAACAACAATACTGCTGTAATTCTTACTGACCAGCAAAACAATGGCAATCGATGCATCGTTCTTCCTGGCGCTCGCATGTTCAAAATCGTTGTAATAAAATTAATCGCACCCAAAATCGACGATGCCCCTGCCAAATGCAATGCGAAAATCGCCAAATCTACTGAAGGTCCACTATGGGCTTCTACTGATGACAATGGTGGATAGACTGTCCATCCAGTTCCTGCTCCTGCTTCTACCAATGATGATGAGACCAACATCAATAGTGCTGGCGGCAACAACCAGAATGAAATATTATTCAATCGTGGGAATGCCATGTCTGGTGCTCCCAACATTCTTGGTACGAACCAGTTCCCAAATCCTCCAATCAAAAATGGCATCACAAAGAAGAAAATCATAATAAACGCATGTGCTGTTACCATAACGTTATACAATTGATGATTTCCTGACAAGGCTTGCACTCCTGGCGCCGCCAATTCCATTCGCATCCATACTGACAAAGTCGTTCCCACTACTCCTGACAATGTCCCAAAAATCATATACAAAGTTCCAATATCTTTATGATTTGTTGAAAAGATCCATCGTGACACCCATGTATACAATGCTGATGATCCCCCCGCGTATCCAGTCTGACTCATTCCCATCTTTCTCCTTTCTTTTCTTTTATCGAAACTCTTTTGAGTTTGGTTTTCACGTTTTCTTTTTTCGATTTCGATTTTCCTCGTTTAACCTAATCGAAGATCTCTGTCCAATCTCCTCTACTTGTTTTTTCACCCAGATTAACGAAGTTTACTCCAGGTAAAGAGAGAATCGAACTCTCACTAACGACTTTGGAGATCGCCGTTCTACCATTAAACTATTCACCCACACAGTTTCTTTTTCTTGATTTCCTGACTATCTGTCATTCTTTTCTCATTCACTGTGTTTGTCTTTTTCATCCATTTATTCTGCCGCTGCTTCTGTAATCCATGTCAAGTAGTCACCCAAAGTCATCGCTTCTACTGCAATTGGCATGAATCCATGATTCACTCCACAGATTTCCGAGCATTGTCCATAAAACACACCTGGTCGTGTAACAAATCTTGAAATTTGGTTCAATCGTCCTGGGCATGCATCAATTTTCACTCCAAATGATGGAATCGTCCATGAATGCAAGACATCCGCTGCTGTCACGATTCTTCGAATATGGGTATCAATTGGTCTTACCAATCGGTGATCTACTTCCAACAATCGCAATTGTCCTGTTGTCAATTCATCATCTGGCAACATATACGAATCAAAAGCTCTCCCTTTCATATCCTCCATTCCCTCTTTTCCTTCAATATAATCCGAATACTCATATGACCAGTACCATTGATGTCCAATTACTTTTACAGTCAATGCTGGATCCACTCTTTCATCTACTGAATAAAGCAAAGCAAATGATGGAACCGCAATTGCAACCAAAATTCTTGCTGGAATAATTGTCCATACCACCTCAATCACTGTTCCATGGACTACCTCACTTGGTGTTGGGTTTGCTTTTTGGTTGAAATGCATCACACATCGTGCCATCATCCATGCTACGAATACGGATACAAATACCAAGACAAACATCAAATCATGATGGAATCGAATAATCCCTTCTGCAATTGGCGTTGCTGGATCTTGGAATCCCAATTGCCATGGTCTTGCAGCATCTCTATATGTCAATTTGTTCACTCTTCTACTCATTCTCTGCTTTTTTCTCCTCTCTTGTGTCTTCAACCCTCTTCTCGAACAAGATTTGAACTTGCGACCTTCCACTTAACAGGCGGGCGCTCTTACCAACTGAGCTATCGAGAATCTTCCTTTCTTTTGATCACTTCGCTGTGAAACAGGTAAACTGTGTTTTTTTTTTCTTCATCTCTTCCAGACTTGTGTCTCTTCCAATCTACCCCCTAAACTGCCCCCCTTACCCCCCATGACAGTTTTCTGCTGGGAATTCACTTGAATTTTGATTGTTTCTCTTCTAAACCATTTTTCATAGACATCCTCATTTCCATAGTAGACAATACCTTCATAA
>Ga0302309_10002274_pt1 | contig 16210 bp, 14 predicted proteins | sample III_Palsa_N1_1_FD_200453 | JGI IMG/M metagenome (GOLD analysis project Ga0302309, IMG submission 200453) | Peat permafrost microbial communities from Stordalen Mire near Abisko, Sweden - III_Palsa_N1_1 | ecosystem: Environmental > Terrestrial > Soil > Palsa > Peat permafrost | place: Sweden... | reverse complement strand
GGGTAGTGAATGCCTTGGTCGACGCCACACCGATTTCAGGACCGGCACGGGTCATCAGTTTCAAGTCGGCCTCACGCACCAGCGAGGATTCCGGCACGTTGCAGATCGCCAGCGTGCCAAGGTAACCGCGACGACGTGATTCGCGCAGCGCGGCCAACGTATCGGCCGTTTCACCCGATTGTGAAATCGCGACAAACAACGTGTCGGTCGGTACGACGGCCTCGCGGTAACGGTACTCGCTGGCCACTTCAACGCTGACCGGCAGCCGCGCGTATTCTTCGATCCAGTACTTGGCAACGAGGCCGGCGTGATAGCTGGTTCCACAAGCAATGATGTGCAGGGCGCGCGTGCGCTGCAGCAGGACATCGCTGTCGATGCCAAAGATATTCGGTAGCACGCCGTGCGGGCCGATGCGTGCTTCCAGCGTATTGGCGACGGCGTAGGGCTGCTCGAAAATTTCCTTCTGCATGTAGTGCCGATATTCACCACGCTCGACGGCATCGGTGGACAGTTCGCTTTCATGCACAGCACGCTCAACCGGAAGTCCTTCGAGCCCGTACACCTTCACGCTGTCACGGGTGATCTCGACCACATCGCCTTCGTCGAGATAAATCATCTTGTTGGTGACCTGGATCAACGCTTGCGCGTCGGAGCCGAGGAAGTTTTCACCGATACCCACTCCAACCAGCAGCGGCGCGCCGCGACGAGCGCCCACCACACGACCGGGTTCGTCGCGATTGATCACCGCGATGGCGTAGGCACCTTCCAGCTCACGCACGGTGGTCAGCACCGCCTCGCGCAGGCTCAGGCCCTGGCCTACACGCTCGTCGATCAGCGCCGCCATGACCTCGGTGTCGGTTTCCGACGTGAACACGTAACCGCGCGCCTGCAGCTCCGCGCGCAGGTTCGCGTGATTTTCGATGATGCCGTTGTGCACGATCGCCACGCGACCTGCCACATGCGGATGTGCGTTTGCTTCGTTGGGCACGCCATGCGTGGCCCAACGGGTGTGGGCGATACCGGTGCCGCCGGGAAAGGGATCGGCCAGGTAAAGCGCTTCCATCTCGCGTACCTTGCCCTTGGCCCGCACGCGCTGGATCACGCCGTGGTTGAGTACCGCCACGCCGGAAGAATCATATCCGCGGTACTCCAATGCCTTGAGGCCGACAATCAGAAGTGGCGCGACATCCCGCTGGGCGGTGGCGGCAACGATTCCACACATCGGCAAAGCTCCTCAGAGTTGAAGGCGAAGCTGCGAGGCTCCGTCACAGACGTCCATTTTGGCGAGCCTGCATTACGGCAGGCTTTCATCAACTGACCGCCGACCTCTCCGGCGTCGGACGCTGCTTAATTCACCTTGCGACGCAGATAGTTCAACAGATCGATGCGGGTGATCAGACCGAGGAATTGCTCGCCGTCGACCACGATCGCCACATGGCCACGCTCGAACACCGGCAGCAGCGCTTCGATCGGCTCACTCACTGAAAGCATCTGCAGGTTGGTCATCATGGCGGTGGCAACCGAGTCGCGGAAGCGCGTCTCATCGGCATGCACATGCATCAGCACGTCGGACTCGTCGACGATGCCGACCAGCTTGTGTCCGTCGATCACCGGCAGTTGCGAAACGTCGTACAGTTTCATGCGCGTGTAGGCGGTGATCAACAATTCGTTCGGGCCGATCACCACGGTGTCACGCTGGGCGAACGGACGCAGCAGCAGGTCGCGCAAGTCGCCATGCGGCTCGCGCTCGAGGAAGCCGTTATCGAGCATCCAGTAGTCGTTGTACATCTTCGACAGATACTTATTGCCGGTGTCGCAGACCAGTGTCACTACGCGTTTTGGAGTCGTTTGTTCGCGGCAATACTTTAGCGCCGCCGCCACCAGCGTGCCTGTGGACGAACCGCCCAGCATGCCTTCTTTCGCGAGCAATTCGCGGGCCGTCAGGAAGCTCTCCTTGTCGGAAATTGCATAGGCTTTCTTTACCCGCGAGAAGTCGCTGATGCTGGGCAGGAAGTCTTCACCGATGCCTTCGACCATCCAGCTGGCGGACTTGGTCGAGAGCGTGCCTTCGTTGATGTACTGGGTGAGGATCGAGCCGACCGGATCGGCCAGGATGATCTCGGTGGCCGGCGAGTGCTCGGCGAAATACTGCGACAGGCCGGTCATCGTGCCGGAGGAACCGCAACCGATCACGATTGCATCGACCTTGCCATCCATCTGCTCGAGGATCTCAGGTCCGGTGGTGGCGATATGCGCGGCCGGATTGTCTGGATTACCAAATTGGTTGATGAAATACGCGCCCGGCGTTTCGCGCGCGATCCGCTCAGCCATGTCCTGGTAGTACTCAGGGTGGCCCTTGGCAACGTCCGAACGGGTCAGCACCACTTCGGCGCCCATGGCCTTGAGGTTGAAGATCTTCTCGCGGCTCATCTTGTCCGGCACCACCAGAATCAGGCGGTAACCTTTCTGCTGCGCGACAAGCGCCAGGCCCAGGCCAGTGTTGCCGGCAGTGCCTTCGACCAGGGTATCGCCCGGCTTGATCTTGCCGACCTTTTCGGCGCCTTCGATCATCGACAAGCCGATGCGATCCTTGATGGAACCACCGGGATTGGCGCTTTCGAGCTTGAGAAACAATTCACACGGCCCGGTATCCAGACGCTGCGCGCGTACCATCGGGGTACGTCCGATCAGTTCAAGAACACTCTGGTGGACCGTCATGGGGACTCCGTGGCGCGGTGAACCAGGGCACGCGAGCAGCATGCGAATCTGGCTGGACCTCCATGATAGCCGAGCGGCTGGTGCACGAGCCTTTGCAGCGCGCGCAGACTTTTCGGAGCCGGATACGCTGCGGCCCCGGCACCCTTCCCATGAAAACAGGAAGGGGCCGGGGCCGCCGTTGACATGAAACCGCAGCTTCAGTGGGTGCGATGCGCCCTATCTGCCCACATACGCTCCAATCGCGCCTTGGCGAGCAGTTTTTCTTTCTTCATGCTGGCCAGGGTCATATCGTCGATGGGAAGCACACCGATGTCGGCGTCGTGCACCTTGCTGTCGAGCTGTTTGTGATGTTGATAAAGCCGACGGAATTCGGCATCGGCATTCATCAAAGCCTCGACATCATCACGCTGCTGGTTTTCAAACATGATCAGACCTCCTCGCAGTGAACTTGCGGGTGCCGTGGGGACGGTTACCCGCAGACAGTGAACGCATGCATACAACCGCGACCCGCGCCGGAAAACCGGAGTGCAGGTGGCAAAAATAATCGCGGGGATAGGGCATGGTTCAGATCGATGACCCATGAAGCAGGAATGCCTCATGGGGCTTTGACCCTACTCCGCCGATCGGGGGGGTGCAAGTCCGCCGATGGCTCTTTGCGAGGTCAGCGATTGACGGTTAAAAACCTGTCAAAACAGCATTTTACAACCGCGTAACCGAAACCTCTTACCCACCAACAAAGCTGCCAGATCATGTGACAGCAATGGGTTGGATGTAGACATGGCGCGGTTGGGCGCCATGTCCGTATGAGGGTCGAAAGCGGGTGTTCTCAGTGCCCGTTGGAGTCCTGGCCGGACGGCGCTGAGTTGCTGTCCTGCATCTGCGACCGCATCGCCTTCGCAGCTTTCGCCGCCAGCGCGGCTTCCTGGCGGGCAGCCTTGGCCACTTTGGCTTGCGCGGCTGCCAGCTTCTTGGCCTGATCCGCTTCGGCGCGGGCTTGATCAGTTGCCGCCTGACCCTCCTGCTGCTGGCGTGCCGCTTCTTCCTGCGCCATCTGATTCTGCAGGCGCTGACGCTCGAGTTGCAGCTGCGCCATTTCAGTATCGCGCCGGCTGTTTTCAAGCTGGATCTGATCATGCTCGCGATCGAGCTGAGTCAACTTGACCTGGGCGTCCTGCAGTTGCGCAGCGGTCTTGGCCAGATCGACGCGCCTTTCAGCCACATACAGGTCCTGCTCGCGATCGTGCTTGCTCGCCTGCGCGAGTCGGTTGATGGAGTCCCGCGCCCGAGCCTGCTCGGCCTGGGCATAGCCGCCCAACACGGGATCGTTGGCGAGCTGGTCGAGGCTGCTGGTCAGACGACTGACGTCGATATCGTCTTTGCGCGCATGCGCGGTTCCGACAACGCCCAGCGCCAGCGCGATCGTGGCGAAAGTGACAGTGAGTCGCTTCATGGCTGGCCCCCCTGGGTGCTGGAGCTTGAGGCTGGCGGCGGACCGTTCTCAGGCACGGTCTGGAAACCGCCCTCTGCCGGAGGGGCGGACAAAGTGGATGACGAAGGCGCCGGCATGTCCTGCGTGGGCTGTGCCGGAGGGGCACTGGAAGATGCGCTTGGTGGAACGGCCGGCTGCTGCTGCGCCTGCTGGAGCGCCGCTTCAGCTTGCTCGCCTTGCGCACGCAACTGGGCGTTCGCCTGCAGCCTGGCCTGGATCTGCGTGCGCGCGGCACCTAGCCGGGCCTTGGCCTGTGCCAGCTCGGCGTCGGCACGTGATTCCTCGGCCAGATCGGCAGCATCCGTGTACTTGCGATCGGCCATGGCGGCCTGCGCTTGCTGGAACTTGTCCTGTGCGAAGCCCAGGTCGACCGGCGCATAAACCGCGGCGCCAGCATCGCGCGCCATCTGCAGCTGGGTTTGCGCCATGTTCATGGAATCATTGGGCGGGGGCGCCGTGGCGCAGCCGCCAAGCATCAAGCTCAGGGCCAATAACGGTACCAAAGTCACGGTTACCCTGCGGATACGGCCAAAAGACCCGGCCAGCGGCGAAAAGATGTGCACCATCACATTCCTCATAGAGTGTCGCAACGTATTGTGGGCGGGCATAATCCATCATTGCAACGTGCACAGAAACTGGGGACACACGTGGACATCGGTTACTTCCTCAAGCTTATGGTAGACAAAGGCGCGTCGGACATGTTCCTGACGACCGGCGCCCCGGTAAACATCAAGGTCGAGGGCAAGCTATATCCACTGGGCAACACCGGCCTGCCCGGTGGCATGGTCAAAAAGATCGCCTACTCGCTGATGGATGAAGGCCAGGTCCCGCAGTTCGAGCGCAACCTCGAACTCAACATGGCACTGGCAGTGAAGGAAACCGGCCGCTTCCGCATCAACGTGTTCAAGCAGCGCGGTGAAGTGGGCATGGTAATCCGCGCGATCAAAAGCGAGATACCCAGTATCGAGCAGTTGCAGCTGCCCACCATCTTCCGTGATCTGATCATGGAGCCGCGCGGGTTGATTCTGGTGGTCGGCGCCACCGGTTCGGGTAAATCGACCACGCTGGCGGCGATGATCGATCAGCGCAACCGGCACACGCCCGGTCACATCCTCACCATCGAGGATCCGATCGAATACCTGCATCGGCACAAGAAATCCATCGTCAATCAGCGCGAGGTGGGACTGGATACGCACAGTTATCACGAAGCGTTGAAGAACGCGATGCGCGAAGCGCCAGACGTGATCATGATCGGCGAAATCCGCGATACCGACACGATGGAGGCGGCGATCGCGTTCTCCGAAACCGGTCACTTGTGCCTGGCGACGCTGCACTCCAACAACGCCGATCAGACACTGGAGCGCATCCTCAATTTCTTCCCGGAATCGGCCCACAAGAACGTGCTGATGAACCTCGCGCTGAACCTGCGCGCGGTGATCAGCCAGCGCTTGGTGATCGGCAAGGACGGTCGCCGCATCCCCGCGGCCGAGGTACTGCTGAATACCCCCTTGATCCGCGACATGATCCGCCGTGGGCAGATCCACGAGATCAAGGAGGCGATGGATCGCAGCCTGCAGGAAGGCATGCAGACTTTCGATCAGTCGCTGTATCGGCTGTACAAGGATGGCCGCGTGGAACTCGAGGAAGCGCTCAACAAGTCCGATTCGCGTGATGGCCTGGCCTTGAAGATCAGGCTTGCCGAAGGTGGCTCGGACGACCAGGAACTGGTTGCCGATCCGTACGGCATAGGTTTCTAGCGCCGCGTCCCGCGAGCCCTGTAGGAGCGCACCCTGTGCGCGATGCGATTGCAAGTTATCCCGCAGGCCTTTCACGCTCCTGCAGCCGAGGGATTTCAGGCAGCTACCGGCGCGTCCGGCTGCGCTTCCGGCTGTGCAAGCTGAAACGCTTCCAGCTCGCTGCAGGCGTTATCGATCCGCTGCAGTGTCGGGTACTCGTCCATCGGCAGTTTCCAGCGACGGGCATTGTAGATCTGCGGCACCAGACAGGCGTCAGCGACACTTGGCGTATCGCCGTGGCAATAGCGTCCAGTGGCGGCGTTGTCGGCGAGCATCATTTCCAGTGCCTGGAAGCCCGCGGTCATCCAGTGACGTGACCATTCGCCGCGCTGTGCTTCGTCTGCGCCAAGTTGCGATTCAAGCTGCTGCAGCACACGCAGGTTGCCCAATGGATGCATATCGCAGACCACGGTCATGGCCAGCGCGCGAACGCGGGCCCGCCCCCGCGTGTCACCGGGCAGGATGGGCGGTTCCGGATGCGTCTCGTCAAGATATTCCATGATCGCCATCGACTGGGTGATCACCCGGTCGCCGTCGAGCAGACTTGGCACCAGCTCCTGCGGATTGATCTCGCGGTAGTTCGGCGCGTGCTGTTCGCCGCCGTTGCGCAACAGGTGAACCGGCCGCGTCTCGTAGCTCAATCCCTTCAGATTCAGTGCGATACGCACGCGATAGGCGGCGCTGGAGCGCCAATAGCCGTACAGCACCAAACCGGTTGTCATGAGCCGTCCCCAGCGTAAAAGGTGGCGATTAGCCAAGCCGTGGCCGCCACACTGCCGTGCGGCAAGGTGGTCGTCAACACCTCGTCATCGCTCCTGAGCTACCTTCCGACCGGCGTTTGCATCGGGGGCTGGGCCGCCGGACAATAGGCGGTTATCGCCGCACAGAGGCGACCCTCCACTTCAACTTTCAACGGAGTTCTGCCGTGTCCGTCATCCGCATGAGTGATCTTGATTTGCGCGACCAGCGCGTGCTGATTCGCGAAGACCTGAACGTGCCGATCGACGACCACGGCCATATCACCTCGACCCAGCGCCTCGACGCTGCCCTGCCGACGATCAAGGCCGCCCGCGATGCTGGCGCGAGAGTGCTGGTGCTGTCGCACCTGGGTCGTCCCAAAGAAGGCAAGTTCGACGCCGGGTCCTCGCTGGCACCTGTGGCGCAGTGGCTTGGCGACAAGCTCGGCAAGCCGGTACGTCTGGTCGCCGATTATCTCGACGGGGTCAATGTCGCCGCTGGCGAGGTGGTGGTGCTGGAGAACTGCCGCATGAATGTCGGCGAGGGCAAGGACGACGAAACGCTGGCGAAGAAGTATGCGGCGTTGTGCGACATCTTCGTGATGGACGCCTTCGGTACCGCCCACCGCGCGCAGGCATCCACCCATGGCGTGATCAAGTTCGCGCCGGTCGCCGCTGCCGGTCCGCTGCTGTGTGCCGAACTCGACGCCCTGGGTAAAGCGCTCGAGCATCCTGCGCACCCGTTGCTGGCTATCGTCGCCGGCTCCAAGGTGTCCACCAAGCTGACCCTGCTGGATAACCTGATCGGCAAGGTCGATCAGTTGATTGTCGGCGGCGGCATTGCCAATACCTTTATCGCCGCGATGGGCTACTCGATTGGCAATTCGCTGTACGAACCCGATCTGATCGATGCGGCGAAGAAAGTGCTTGCCGACGCCAAGCGCCGCGGCGCCCTGGTGCCGATGCCGGTCGACGTGGTGGTGGCGCCGGAATTTTCCGCGCATGCCCAGGCGACGGTGAAAGCGGTCGACCAGGTGCAGAACAACGAGATGATCCTCGATATCGGGCCGGAGACTGCCAAGCGCTACGCAGAGTTGATTGCGAAGGCCGGTACGGTGGTGTGGAACGGACCCGTTGGCGTATTCGAGTTCGACGCGTTTGGCAACGGTACCGAGACGCTGGCGCGCGCGATTGCCGCGTCCAGCGCATTCTCCATCGCCGGTGGCGGTGACACGCTTGCAGCCGTGGACAAATACGGTATCGCTGATGGCGTCTCGTACATCTCGACCGGCGGCGGCGCCTTCCTCGAATTCCTCGAAGGCAAGGAGCTGCCCGCAGTCACCGCGCTGAAGGCACGTGCTGCGCACTGATGCTTTGCCTGTTCGACCTCGACGGCACCCTGATCGATTCCGAGCACGGCATCATCGCGTGCGTGAAGCATGCGTTGGCGAAGCTCGACGTGCCGGCGCCATCGCAAGAAGAGCTGCGCGGCTGGATTGGCCCGCCGCTGCGGCACAGCTTTGCGCCGCTACTGGATAACGATCCGCAGCGCATCGACGCAGCGGTGCAGCACTATCACGAGCGCTTCCACACCGACGGCTGGCGTGAGCACGCGATCTATCCCGGCATCGAGACGCTGATCCAGCAACTGCTCGACAGCGGCCATCAACTCGCCGTCGTCACCAGCAAACCGCAGCGCCATGCCGCGCCGATCATCGCGCACCTGCCGTTCGGCGATGCGTTTCTGCGCCTGTACGGGCCAGGCGCGGACAGCGCGCATAGCGAGAAGGCATCGATGATCGCCGCGGCGCTCGCCGATTTCGAGGCGAGCCCGGAGCAGACTGTAATGATCGGTGACCGCCGCTTCGACATCGAAGGGGCCGTAGCGAATGACGTGCGCGGTATCGGCGTGCTGTGGGGTTTCGGTAGCCGCGCCGAACTGGAAGAGGCCGGCGCCAGCGCGATTGCGGCGACGCCGGATGAGTTGGCGCAGTTGCTGGCAATTACCTGAACACTGATACCTCAGCTCGTCGTTCCTGAGGTATCCCAGCTCGTCATCGCTATCCCGGCCCGTCATCCCTGCGAAGGCAGGGACCCAGTGGTGCGATGCCCCTGTGGAGACCAAGGCGCTGGATCCCTGCCTTCGCAGGGATGACGAGAAAGGGCATTCTCGCGAGCACTCACCCTCTCACTTCAATCCTCTCCCCACAGGGGAGAGGAGGCAAACGTAGGAGTGATTACTTTATGGTGCGCTTCACCGCGTCCACCACATGGCCAACCGTAAAACCGAAATGCTCGAACAACTGCGGTGCGGGAGCAGACGCGCCGAACGAAGTCATGCCGACCACATCGCCGTCCAGGCCAACATATTTGCACCAGAAATCGGCCGTGGCGGCCTCGACCGCGACACGGGCGCGGCACCAGCCGGGCAGCACACCTTCGCGATATTCCAGCGGCTGTGCATCAAATACTTCAGTGCACGGCATCGATACCACGCGTGCAGCGATGCCTTGCTGCGCCAGCGCGCGAGCCGCTTCCATCGCCAGCTCCACTTCCGAGCCGGTGGCGATCAGGATCGCCTTGAACTTGGTATCCAGCGGATCGGACAGCACGTAGCCGCCGCGCGCGACGTCAGCGAGTTGTTGCGGCGTGCGCTGCTGATGCTTGAGATTCTGCCGCGAGAAAATCAGGCATGACGGTGCGCCCTTGCGCTCGATCGCCGCCTTCCACGAAATGGCCGACTCCACCGCATCGCAGGGGCGCCATACCTGGTTGTTCGGGATGTAGCGCAACGAAGCAAGATGTTCGACCGGCTGATGGGTTGGGCCATCCTCGCCCAAACCGATTGAGTCATGCGTGTAGACATGGATCGCATGCGCAGGAATCAGCGCACTCATGCGCACCGCATTGCGCGCGTAGTCGGAGAACACCAGGAACGTCGCGTCGTACGGGATGAAGCCGCCATGCAGCGCGAGACCGTTGGCGATGGCGGTCATGCCGAACTCGCGCACGCCGTAGTAAACGTAATTGCCCTTGCCGTCCGCGCTGTTGCCAGTGGCAGCATCGAGGCTGCCCTTCCACTTGGTCAGGTTGGAGCCGGCAAGATCAGCCGAGCCACCGATCAGTTCCGGCAACAACGGACCGAACGCGTCCAGCGTCATCTGCGAGGCTTTGCGCGTAGCAACTTCGGGACCTTCCAGCTGCAGCTTGGCGACGTACGCCTGCGACTTCTCGGCCCAGTCGCTCGGCAGTTCACCGGCAAGTCGGCGCTTGAATTCGGTAGCCAATTCCGGATGCGCGGCAGCGTATGCCGCGAATGCTTCGTTCCACGACTGCTCGCGCTTCGCGCCAGAGACTTTCGCGTCCCAGCCGGCGTAGATGTCGGTCGGAATCTCGAATGGCGCATAGTTCCAGCCGAGTTGCTTGCGCGCTGCTGCGATCTCGTCTTTGCCTAGCGCAGCGCCATGGCTTTCTTCCTTGCCCTGCTTGTTCGGTGCGCCAAAACCGATGATGGTTTTCGCACAAATAAGCGTGGGCTTCTCGCTCTGACTGGTGGCCGCTTTGAGCGCCTTACTGACAGCGTCCGCATCATGCCCATCCACCCCACGAATCACATTCCAGCCGTACGCTTCGAAGCGCGCCGGCGTGTCGTCGGTAAACCAGCCGTGCACTTCGCCGTCGATCGAGATGCCGTTGTCGTCATACACCGCAACGAGCTTGCCCAACTGCCAGGTACCCGCCAGCGAGGCGACTTCATGCGAGATGCCTTCCATCAGGCAACCGTCGCCGAGGAACACATAGGTGTGGTGATCCACCACGTCATGACCGGGTCGGTTGAAATGCGCCGCCAGCACTTTTTCGGCCAGCGCAAAACCTACTGCGTTGGCGAGACCCTGACCGAGCGGACCGGTGGTGGTCTCCACTCCCGGTGTTTCGCTGGCTTCCGGATGGCCGGCGGTTTTCGAATGCAGCTGACGGAAATGTTTCACTTGATCCATCGGCAAATCGAAGCCGGTCAGATGCAGCAACGCGTACTGCAGCATCGAGCCGTGGCCGTTGGAGAGCACGAAGCGATCGCGGTTGGCCCACTTCGGATTCGCCGGGTTGAACTGCAGGAAGTCGTTCCAAAGCACTTCGGCGATGTCCGCCATCCCCATCGGCATGCCCGGGTGCCCAGATTTGGCCGCTTCCACGGCGTCCATGGCTAGGGCGCGCACGGCGTTGGCGAGTTCGCGGCGGGTGGTCATGCGGTGTTCTCCAGAAGGGCGGCGGTTAAAACCGGCATTGTCGCCGATCGCTGAATGCCTGTCGCCCGCGACCATCTGCCGCCATTTATGACCAAAATAAGTCTTGACCTTAACCACTCCTTAATCTTGTACTGACCGGTATTGAAACTCTTCAGCTCCCACCCGATCTAATGCACCAGTACCGCCCCCGTGGGCGGCACAACAAAGCCGTGGCAGCACCTTTCCCCGAGGCGCCACGGCCTGATCAAAACAAGAGGAATACCCCCGATGAACAAGAAATTGCTTGCTATTGCCCTTGCTGCCGCCGGTCTGGCGACTGTCCCCGCCGTGTTCGCACAGTCCACCCCCACCGCCCAGCAGGGCTGGTACGTCGCCGCTGACGCTGGCTATGCCGCGTTGGACAAAGGTCCGTACGACAACGGCAATACCGCTGGTGGTGTGAAGGGCGGCTATCGTTTCGCGATCAACCCGAACACCTCGCTGGGTGTCGAAGTGGGCTATCAGTACCTGGGTCAGGTCACCGCCCGTGGTTTGTCCGATGACACCTCAGGCACCAAGTCCAAGCTGCGCGGCACCACCGCCGGTCTGGATCTGCGCTACAACATCAGCCCGAGCTGGTACGGTGAAGTGCGTGGCGGCGCGTTCTACGCGCAGGGCCAGGGCCTCACCGACAACGTGAACCCGCAGCAGTACCTGCAGTTCAATCGCACCAAGTATTACGCCGGTGCGGGCGTGGGCTACAACATCACGCCGCAGTGGAGCCTGGGCCTGAACTACAACTATTACGACGGTTCCGGCCGTGGCGTGGATCTGGCCAGCAACGTTTATACGGTCAATGCGGAATACCGCTTCTAAGCAAGATTGACGAACATCGTCAGTAACGAAAACGGGCGCCTCAGGGCGCCCGTTTTTTATGCCATGAAGCCCAGTGACTCAGGGCTTCAGCTCGCAACCAGCGATCAGCCGTTCCACTGACCCAACGCCGCCAAGCCGTTGTCACGCGCGCGGGCGTGCACGGTCTTCTGCGCTTCGGCGTAGTTCGCCTTCATGTCCTTCGCCCACAGTTTCAGCGCAGCCTGCTGCATGGCGCGGCCGTAGGAGAACGATAGCGGCCACGGATGTGGGCCGATGCGGTTCATCGCATTCAGATGCGCGGTGGACTGCTCATCGGTCTGGCCACCGGAGAGGAACACGATGCCCGGCAGCGAGGCCGGCACGGTGGTCTTGAGTACGCGCACGGTCGCTTCGGCGACTTCCTCGACGTCGACCTGCTCGTCCGAATCCTTGCCCGGGATGACCATGCTGACTTTCAGGATGGTGCCTTCCAGCATCACGTTCTGCTCGTACAGCGCGTTGAACAGGCTGCGCAGTACGGCTTCGTGCACTTCATAGCTGACTTCGATGCTGTGGTCGCCGTCCATGATCACTTCGGGCTCGACCATCGGCACGATGCCCGCTTCCTGGCATAGCGCGGCGTAACGCGCCAGCACGTGGCAGTTCGCCTCGATCGCGGTGGAGCTGGGGTTGTCTTCGCTGATGTTGATCACCGCGCGCCACTTGGCGAACTGTGCGCCCAGCTTGGCGTATTCCTGCAGACGCTCGCGCAGACCGTCCAGACCTTCGGTGACCACATCGCCAGGGAACCCGGCCAGCGGCTGCGGACCCTTGTCGACCTTGATGCCGGGAATGATGCCGGCCTTCTTCATGACCTGGGTGAACGGCACGCCGTCCTTGGTCGACTGACGGATCGTCTCGTCGTACAGAATCGCGCCGGAAATGTGCTCGTTCAGACCCGGCGTGGTCAGCAGCAGCTCGCGGTAGGCACGGCGATTTTCTTCCGTGTTCTCGATGCCGACGGCCTCGAAGCGCTTACTGATGGTGTTGGTGGACTCGTCGATGGCGATGATGCCCTTGCCCGGCGCGACCATTGCCAGGGCGATGCTTTCGAGATCTTCAATACTCATGGCGACTCCATTTAGCGAAGGCAAGCTTTGCCCGCACAAGATTCGAGCCGCCCCGAGAACGGAGCGGCATGGTTCAAAGGGTCAATTATAGGCCAGATTGGCGAGGCGGACGTGCAAGCGCCCGCCGCCGGCGTCTCAGGCGCCGTAGCCCGGCAATTTGCAGGCATCCAGCAGCTGCTGGCGCTGCGCCTTGTCTTCGGGCGCGTTGAACGGAACGATGTAATACGTGGCCACCGGTGCACCGATATGGTTGCTCAGCGACGGGCCATAGCGAAAATTGGATATCGCGCTGATGGCGGCTGGGCCCAGGTCGCTTTTCGGGGCTAGCTTGACGAGTTGCACGTTCATCGGCACGCCATCGGAACCGACCGTATAAGTCACCGCCGCGCAGCCGGGCTTGTCCAGATTCAGCCCACTGTTGGGCGCATCCATCTTGATGCTGGTGTTGAGCAGGATCCAGTAGCGGTAGAGATTCTCCTGGTCGACCTTGCGCGCCTGCGCCAGGACGGGGGCCACAAAGCCCAGCGCCAAAGCCAACAACAGGCCCTGTCGAAGCGGACGAAATATCGATTTCATGACGATCTCCTGTGCAGGGCGCGATTGTGCGGTATCAGAGTGTAATCGTGATGTCAGCACTTGGCGCGCGTGGCACTCTGACGTCAAAGATCGCGCAAGCTCTCGACCATGCCGTCGGCGCCGACGGAAAGCAGCTTCAAGGTATTGGTGCCCCCACCCTGGCCTACGTGGTCGCCATGCGTCAGTACGACGCGGTCGCCTTCGACCAGGCGACCTTCGGCGAACAGCTGCTGTACGGCAGCGCGGGCGGTGGCTGCCGAGCTCTGGCCGCCACGGGTGAATTCCACCGGTCGTACATCGCGCAGCAACAGCATGCGTCGCCGTGCATCGGCGAGCGGCGACAAGGCGTAAATCGGTACGGCCGTGCGATAGCGCGACAACCATTGCGCGGTGGCGCCGGATTCGGTCAGCGCGACGATCGCGCGCACGCCAAGCTCACTGGCCAGCAGCATTGCTGCCAGCGCGATCGCCTGATCGGTGCGATCCAGCCGATGGCCGGCGGTGGTCAAGTCTTCCTTCGGCTCGAACTGGCGTTCGGCACCGAGGCAGATCCGGCGCATGGCCGCGACGGCCTTGTCCGGATGCGCGCCCGCGGCGGTTTCTTCGGACAGCATCACGGCGTCAGTGCCGTCGATCACCGCGTTCGCCACATCGAGCACTTCGGCACGGGTCGGAATCGGTGAACGGACCATCGATTGCAACATCTGCGTTGCGGTGATCACGGCGCGATTGCGCTGCACCGATTCGCGGATGATTTTTTTCTGCAGGCCCGGCAGTTCGGCATCGCCGATCTCCACGCCGAGGTCACCGCGCGCGACCATCACCACGTCGGAGGCGTCGATGATTTCGCCCAGCACGGGGATCGCATCGGCGCGCTCGATCTTGGCCACCAGCGAGGCGTTGCCGCCCGCCTCGTGCAGTAGCCGACGCGCTTGGTGCATATCGTCCGCCGAGCGCACGAACGACACCGCGAGGAAGTCTGCGCCAATTTCAGCAGCCAGTTTGATATCGGCCTTGTCCTTGTCCGACAACGCCGTCACCGAGAGTCCGCCGCCTTGCCGGTTGAGTCCCTTGCGGTTGGACAGGCGACCGCCGATCAGTACCTGGCAGCGCACCTCGCAACCGACGACCTCGAGCACGGTCAGCGCGATCAGTCCGTCGTCGAGCAGCAGTATGTCGCCAGCCTGCACATCCTGTGGTAATTCGTAATAGCTGACACCGACGCGCGTGGCATCGCCCGGAGGTGCGTCGGGGCGACAATCCAGCACGAAATGGGCACCATCGAGCAGTTCCACCGGTCCATTCGCAAATGTCTCGATGCGGATCTTCGGGCCCTGCAGATCAGCCAGCACACCCACTTCTCGCCCCGCCGCGGCAGATGCCATGCGCACGGCATTGGCCCTGGCGCGATGATCATCCGGCAGGCCATGCGAAAGGTTCAGGCGAACCACATCGACGCCTTCGGCGATCAACTTTTCAAGCATCCCGGGAACGTCGGTGGCGGGGCCCAGAGTGGCAACGATCTTGGTACGGCGCGAAGGGGTTTCGGTAGTCATCGCTGGCATGGTCGTGGTGGTCTTCGGAGCCTAGCAGAACTAGCGGTGCGTGCCTTGGGCAGCGCTCTCCGGAGCCGCTGCCGCACCTTGCAGTGTGAGATTCAGCACCTCCGCCAGTCGCCGGCCCGCCTCACGCAGTCGAAGCTCGGCCACCGGCAATTCGGCAGTGACATAGGCCTGGCTGATTTTGTGATCGGCCGGATAGAAGCCTGGCTGCGCGGTGATCGCACAGGATTCCTCCGCCCACTGCGCATAGGGATTGTCGAGCGGCGCGATCGGCGGCGGTAACGGCACCACGCCGCGCGCGTCGAGTTCCTGCGCGTAGGCGTGCCAGTCGAGGCCACGGGTAAGCAGCAGGCCTGAATCCCACACCCGGTGCAGGTTGCTGCCCTTGCCATTGAACTGCACCTGATAGGTATTGCCGCCCTTGTCGTCACGCGAACCGGCGTGCAGCGGCTGATGGATATCACCCATGAAATGCACCACGAATTTCAGCGCTTCGCCACGCACGGCGTCGGACTGGGTGGGATCACCCAGCACGGCCACGTAATGCTGCAAGCCGCCGATCACGCAACGGCCGCCATCGCAGTCACGTGGCGGCGTGTAATTGCAGTCGCCAAAACGAAAATCGACGTAGTGCAATGCGCGTGTCTGCTTCCATAGCTCCGCTTGCGCCGGATCGTCCTGGATCTGGTCGGGCCAGCTGGCAATGTCGGCCAGCGAGCGTGTGTGATCCGCTGCCAGCAATCGCTCCACTTCGGCCTCGGCCGCAGGGCTCAGATGCCGTTGCGCGAGCTCCGCCACCACGCTGTGACCGAGCGGCCCCCATGCCTGGACAGGCGCGATGATCAGACAGGCGAGCAAGCTGGTGGCAAGGCGGCGTGGCGTTGGCATGGCAAGGTTCCGGTAAGTGAGTCGCGAGTCTGCCATAGCCGATTGGCAACTTGATAACAGGTCCGCATGGCCGGCGATTGCGCCGATCGGCCCCGCTTCGCGCCCGACTCGATCGGCGCTCCCAAGCGCCCGACCCGGTTTGCCTGTAAAATCGCGGCTTTGTTGGCCGCCTGCCGCGGCTTCTACCCATCCCTCTGGAGGACGCTGTCCCATGGCCATCAAGGTTGCCATCA
>Ga0302309_10002271_pt1 | contig 16218 bp, 6 predicted proteins | sample III_Palsa_N1_1_FD_200453 | JGI IMG/M metagenome (GOLD analysis project Ga0302309, IMG submission 200453) | Peat permafrost microbial communities from Stordalen Mire near Abisko, Sweden - III_Palsa_N1_1 | ecosystem: Environmental > Terrestrial > Soil > Palsa > Peat permafrost | place: Sweden... | reverse complement strand
TCCGTTGGGCCGAAGAGACCCTGCGCAAGCTCAAAGCAGGACAGCGTATACGTGGCAAGATAGCTCTCCGCCGACAGGACGAGAAAAGAGACGAGCATCGCCATCGCCGTTTGCCAGTGAAGAAATCCGGAGCAGCCCAGTCCGGACATCAGAGCAACCGAGCCCAGAATGTCGACCACGTGATCCACGTAGAATCCATAGCGCGGACGCTCTTGCCGCCGAACCCGCGCGAGCGTTCCATCGAGGCTGTCTCCCAGCCAGTTCAACGCCAGCAAAAGAATCACCACGAGCAAGAAGTGGCGATTGGATCGCGAGAGCGCATAGCAAAGTCCCGCGCACACCTGAGCGCCCAAACCCAGCAAGGTAAGCTGGTCCGAAGTCAGCCAATCCGGCGCACGCTCCGCCATCCAGCCTAAGGCGCGCCTCTCTATGGAGGCTGTCAGCGAACGGTTCACTCGATGCGCCGGAACAAATACTCTCTCGTTTTTGTTCACGGTCAAGTCTGTGATCACCCCTGTCCCCTTTCGATGTTCCGTTCTTGTGTCCTGATCGACCCTTCGCTCAGGCTATTTTCGGAGCGCATTGCAGACAGACCGCAGCGTGAACGCAAGCGACTCGCGCGGAACGCTCTCGACAAACGGCCCCACCGCCCAGCCAAGGCCCGTTGGAATCGAGCGTGTCAGCGATACCGATTCAATCTGCATGTACAACCCGCCGTCTCGCTCCTCGAAGCTCCAGTAAGTGTTCAGCCGCCAAAGGAAGCCGTGCTCCTCCTTTGAATCCAGAGCCCGCTCGCTCCCCGTTCCCGCGGAATCGATTTCCGAGATTTTCGTGCTTCGCGAGATGCTGTAGCCGTGACTCGCATCGAGCCGGCCATAAGTGATGTCGTAGTTCGTATCCAGCACTACCGTGATCACATGCCGCTGACGGACCCGCATCGACGCTTGCAGGTGATCTCCTCGCTGAGCAAGAAGTTCCGCCCGCAGCACCTGCGGGTAAAAGTGCTGAGGATAGCCCTTGAAGTCCCGCATCAACCGCTCGAAATCAGCAACCGTGGCCCCAGGAACAAACGCAGTGCCGCGCCAGTGATGCAGCAATGCTCCGGGCAATTCAGTCTTGCTGGCCGGCGTGATTCGCTCGACAATCAGCTCCCCGCGACGTAAGCGCGCCACATTTTCCAGGCTCGAATCCACCGCAACAAGAAAGCCGTAGTGAGACCCATGCTGCAACGCAAGCCGCGACTCCACCGAACTGACGTAGGAGCCGAAAGCGGAGACAGGAGCAGGCGTTGGTTCCCCCACAGCGCCCACCGAAGCTGCAAGGAGAAAAACCAACCAGCCGATAGAAAACAAGGCCTGCAAATCGGATCGAGAATGCTGCGTCATGTAATCCACGATGCCCCGGCCGGCGATCCGAAGCAATACACGAAACCTCATCTGTGGGTGATTGTTTCTCACCGTGCAAGTGATTGAAGCCAAGTCACCTACGAGAAGTTGTACTTCGTGCTAAGGCGCTGGAATTGAGCTAGGAATCGGATACACTCGACGTAAGCAATGCCAGACTCATCCCCAGCACGCCGATATCGCTTCGGAGCATTCGAAGCAGACGCAGCCACGGGAGAACTGCGCCGGCAGGGCATTCGCATCAAGCTCAACGCGCAACCGTTTCAGGTGCTGCTCCTGCTCCTCGAGCACCCGCGCGAACTGCTGACCCGTGAAGAAATCTCCAGGGAACTCTGGCCCGACGGAACCTTCGTTGACTACGAACATGGCGTCAACTCCGCAGTCAACCGAATCCGCGAAGCACTGGGAGACGCAGCGAACAGCCCCCGATTCGTCGAAACTCTGGCCCGGCGCGGTTATCGCTTCGTGGCCCCCGTCGAGCGCATCGCCATCAAGGAAGATCCTGTCGGCTCAACGTCAGAACCCCCGCCCGGCGCGCCGGCCGAGCAGACCGCGATTTCCTCTCCGAAAGCGACGAAACTGCCCACCCGCATTCTCGCCTCACCTGAGGAACTGCCGAAGGCTTCCTACCCGCTCGTGCAGACTCTGTTTGTCCTCATGCAGTTCATGTATCTAGGTTTCTACATCGGTGCATTGGCAAATCTGGCCGAGATCGAAGATCTCTTCTCCGTGCTTACTCACGCTGGTCAGCTGCTCCCGCTGATGATTGTGACCGCCGCGATTCTGATTCCTGTTCGCGCCTTCATCCTGTCCGCTGTCTTCTTTCACGCCCCAGGAGCACGCGACAAGTTTCTAAAGATCTGGCCATTCCTTCTCGCCTTTGATGAGCTATGGTCCCTCTCACCCTTCCTTCTCCTGCATCACATCAATTTTGGCTTGGCCCTCGCATGCACAGCCCTTCTTGTCTATTCGCCCTTCGCGCAGCGCTCGCTGGTTCTCATGGGAGCCGGCGGAGTCAATCCTGACGCGTCGGCCACCGCGCGGTAAGCCGGAACACCGCTCGCTCCCTAAATCGTGCAACTTCATCAATCGTCGTCGGCCCTATTTCGTATTGCTCGACATGGAGGGTGGCGCATCTTCCGTTCCGCTGCCCCACTTGAGATTCGGCTTGTCACCCATCTCCAGCACAAGCGTACCGCCTCCGGCAATCTCAGAATGCTTAAACCAGGGCCGGTTCAGTTGCGCGCCATTTAGCGTTGCCGATTGAATGTACTTGTTCTGCGCCGAAACATTATGCGCAACAATGGCGAACTCCTTGCCATTGCCCATCCGAATCACACTCTTCTCAAAGATAGGACTGCCGATCTCATACACCGGGCTCCCCGGACACACGGGATAAAACCCCATCGCACTCAGGACATACCAGGACGAAGTCTCGCCACCGTCATCGTCCCCAGGAATACCAAGCGGGCCATCGCCATACCAGACGTCCATCAACTGTCGTACGCGCTTCTGCGCCTTCCACGGCTGTCCGGAAAAATCATACAAATAGGGAATGTGAAAGCTGGGCTCATTGCCCTGCGCGTAGAGCCCGACTAGTCCTGTCGCATCTGGAAACTGATTCAGAAAACGAAATTTTGAAGTGCCATACTGCTCCACAAATAGGCGGTCCAGCTTCTCATTGAAAGCCGTGCGTCCACCCATCAAATGGATAAGCCCGGCAACATCATGCTGCACGCCAAACGTATACAGCCACGAATCGACCTCAGTGAAATAATCGCGTCCGCCCTGGCCTCCGCCAAGCTTCGGATCGAAATCCGCAACCCACTTGCCATCCGCACTCTTGGGAGCCATGAATCCGATCTCTGGATTGAAAACATTCGCGTAGTTATGCGCCAGCTTGTCGAAATACGCTGCGTCCTCCTGCTTGCCTAGCGCCCTGGCAAGTTCGGCCACACTCCAGTCGTCGTAACTGCTCTCGATCGTCACGGAAACAGCCTGCCTCAACTCTCCGGTGACCGCATCCACGAATTCCTGCTCGCCCTTCGCAAGGGCAGGGAAGAACCCTTTGTCAAAATAGACGCGGTCGAGGCTTGTCAGTGGTCCACGATTCCACGGCAGCAAAGTTGTTTGCGTCGCATTCTTTTTCATCGCCGCATAAGCAGCCTCCACATCGAAGTCGCGATACCCCTTGTTGTACAGATCCAGGATCATCTGCGAAGCATGATGCCCAATCATCACCTGCTGGTCGCCAGCAACCGAAGGAAACGAAGGCATCCATCCGCTCTGCTCATACATGCGGATATACGAGCGCACCATGTCTTCCTGTCGATGCCCATCCAGCAACAGTTGCAGCGGATGCATCGAACGATACGTGTCCCACATGCCATCATCTATATAAAAATCATGACCGCCTGCATCATGCACCTTGTAGTCATATCCACTGAAGTAGCGGCCATCCTCAGTAATATCGGTCATCCGGCCCAGCGATCGCCAAAGAGCAGTGTAAAAGATCGTTCTCTGCCGCTCCGTTCCACCCACCGTATCGATACTGCCCAGAGCCTTGTTCCACGAGTCGCGCGTACTCGCCTTGAGCTTGTCGAACTCCCATCCGGGGATCTCGCGTTCAAGATTATGCTTCGCCTGTTCAGCACTGATATACGAAATCCCGACACGCACCTCGATCTGCTCCGCAGCCTTCGTCTCCGCATCTGCAACAAAACCGATGTGATCGCCGCTCTGCTTCGCGGTATGAGAAAGCTCGCTGCCAGACCACGTTTGATAGGAACCAAGCGGCCGTGAAAACTCCGCATAGAAATACTCCGTCGTCACTCCATCCGCATGCACGAGCCTCCCAACCGGCCCGTCAAGGCGCTGGCTTCCTTGAATTGCATTGCTCCCTACAACCTCGATCTCCGAGCTCTTCTCGAGACTCAACGCCAAGTGAGCATGCTGCGCTGCCGGAAACGCAAAGCGGTAATACGCAGCTTCACGGCTCGCAGTAAACTCCGCGCGAATCCCCCAGCTTTCAAGGTTTGCCGCGTAGTAGTAAGGCGTCGCCGTTTCAAAATCATGATCGAAATCCGAGGCATACGCTTCTGCCTGCGCCGCAGCTTCTCCGGTGGACGCCATCAACAATCCCGGCCCAGCAGGGAAGCCATAGATCTTGTCCGCCAGGTATCGATCCGTTATTCCTGGAGTCGTGACGGGCGCCAGCCGCGCCATCCCATAGGGTCGCTGCACATAAGGAATCGTCGCCGTCAGCAACTGCCCAATTCCACCAATGTTAGGAGCCACATAGTCCACCGGCTCCTTCGCCGCATACGCTTCCAAACTCAACAGGGCCAATGCGGCCAACGTCACTGCACGTTTCATCCTGTATCCCATCTTTCGCGCGGAATTTCGCACATCAAATTCCGTAGATTGCTATTGCTTGATTTGAAAGAAAGTAGTCAGGTCAGCCTGCGACGATCCCCCAGCCCACAGCGTGTACTTGCCCGGTTCAACAACCCACTTGTCCTGAGCATTCCAAATCTCCAACTCCCTCATAGGAATGCTGAAGTGAACCGTCTTCGTCTCATGCGGCATAAGATGAATCCGCTCGAATCCCTTGAGACTTCGCTCCGGCGTCTCGACGCTGCTCGTGTCCTGTCGCATGTACAACTGAGCCACTTCATCGCCGGCCCGATCCCCGCTGTTCGTGACATCCACCGTTACTGCAACATCGCCATCAACGCCGGTAGAACGCGCCTGCGCCGTCAAATGCGCATAAGCAAAGCTCGTATAGCTCAACCCATACCCAAACGGAAACAGCGGCTTGCCATCATCATCCACATACTTCCGCACCCGCGACGGGTCGGCGTTGTAAAAATCGGGCAACTGGCCGACGTTGCGCGGAAAAGTAATCGTGAGCTTGCCTCCAGGATTGTTATCGCCAAACAGCGTCTCAGCAATCGCGCGCCCGCCAAACTCCCCCGGATACCAAGCCTCCAGAATCGCCGGCACGTGCTCCCTGGCAAAGCCAATCGTAAGCGGCCGCCCATTCTCAAGCACCAGCACCACCGGCTTGCCCGTTGCAACAACCGCCTCCAGCAATTGCTCCTGATTGTCAGGCAATCCAAGCTCGGAGCGATCAGAGCCTTCACCTGAAATCCCTGGCCGTTCCCCCAGCCCAAGAATCACCACATCCGCAGCTTTTGCCATCGTCACCGCAGCCGCGGCGTCCTTCCCATCGCTCGATACAACCGTCGCCAACGGCGCAAGTTCGCGAATCCCCTGCACTATGTTGATGTGCTCGCCGTTCTCCTCGCGCTCATAGTCGCCATAGCGCGCGACGACAGCGTTCGGCCCAATCACGGCAATGCGACGGATCGATTTCGAGAGCGGTAGCAGACCGCCTTCATTCCTCAGCAGTGTCATCGATTCACGCGCCGACTGCAGTGACACAGCCAAATGTTCCTTGGCGCGATGCACCCGGGCATTCAACGCGGGGTCCACCATCGGATGATCGAAGAGACCCAACTCAAACTTCACCCGCAGCACCGAGCGGACCGCCGCATTCAAGTCCTTTTCCGCAATCGATCCCTCGTGCATGCAATCGATCAGAGCCTTTTGAAAGACATCATGTTCGAAATCATAAAACTGCATGTCCACGCCGGAGCGATTCGCCAGGCACACTGCGTCTTTGGGAGTGTCCGCGACCCGATGCGCCTCGTACAACCTCTGAATCGCGCCGAGGTCAGAGAGCACAAATCCCCGAAACCCCCACTCCCCGCGCAGAATCGTTTCAAACAACTCCGGATCCGCCGTGACAGGAATGCCATCGATCTCGTGATACGCCGCCATCACGCCCATCGCATGTCCCTCGCGAAACGCCGGCTCGAACGACTTCAACATCACCATGCGCAACTCGCGTTCGCCAATGTGGACTGGCGAAGTATTTGTCCCACCCTCCGGAGACCCATGCCCGGCGAAGTGCTTTGGCTCGGCCACCACCGTGTGATCGCTGCTCAGGCTCTCGCCCTGCGCTCCGCGAACATAAGCCAGCCCAAGCTGCCCCGTCAAATACGGATCCTCGCCAAAATCCTCCTCCACGCGCCCCCAGCGCGGTTCTCGAGCCAGGTCAAGCACCGGAGCCAGGATCATATCCACTCCAGTGGCCCGGGCCTCAGCCGCGATCCCGGCAGCGCTCCTCTGCGCAAGCTCTCGATCCCAGGTAGCCGCCAGGTTGATCGGCGCCGGATACACCGTTCCAGTATCGAATCCGTGCAATCCTTCTTCGATGAACAGCGCGGGAATCCCCAGCCGGCTATGCTCGATCACCCACTTCTGAATCGCATTCGCCTGCTCAGGCGTCGGATTCAAATCGTGAACCGCACCCACACCCAACTCACCCCAAAGGGTTGCGGCCTTCTCTGGCAAAAAGACCGCGTCCAAAGCAGCGTGGGTCTCATCCGTATGCTTGTCGACAATCGCAGTCGCACTTGAATACATATCCAGCTGCCGCACCTTCTCTTCCAGCGTCATGCGGCTCAACAGATCGTCGAGTCGCATCTCCACCGGCGCATCGGCGTGGCGATACAGCGCATCGACCGCGCCACCTCGCGCCTGCCCCAGGCAAGACACTGCCGTGCCAAAAGCAATCACGATTGTGCCCAGTGCGCAAAGCGATTTCTTCCCAGCCAACCAAGTCCCAAGTTGTATGTTTTCTGAATCCAAAACAAATGACTGCAACATTCAACCCCGATCCAATTCGCACTGCAAGTAACCTCAACAAAGCTAATTGAGGCGTTGCCACTCTGACAACGACAGATTGACGGAGGTCAACAGAGGCAGTCGCGAGCTCCGGGTCACATATTCACTTCGTGCGTCAACTCAATGCCATGCGCGTCGTGACACGCGCCATTCAGATCGATCAACTTTGCAAGCCATCCTTGTTGATCTATGATGCGATGCATGCCCTGGCGTCCCCTGTTTGTCTTGCTGATCAGTCTATCTCTGCTTGCCGTATTCATCTCTGTTGCCCGCGCGCAGTCCGCCGCAAACATCGATCCTATGCTCGGCGTCGATGGCGGAGGCAACGTAATCATCGGCCCCGCCGTCCCCTACGGCATGGCCAAGCCCGGTCCCGACATGGCTCCCAGCACTTCGAATGCAGGCTGGAACGCCAACGGCGACATCCTCGGCTTCTCCCAGACCCACGTCTCCGGTACCGGCGGAGCCGCTAAGTACGGCAACGTCCTCATCCTGCCAACCACCGGCATTGTGACGCCCACGCACGCCGCATCTCCGCGCATTAACGAACACGCCTCCGCCAGCTACTATTCCGTAGGCCTCTCCCGCTACAACGTCCAGGCCGAGATCACCGCCACCCGCCGCACCGCGATCTATCGCTTCACCTACCCGGCAGCTGAGCAGGCCAATCTCCTCTTCGATGTCGGCCACATCCTCGTCTCTCTACACGAGGGCGGCCAAATCGTAACCGCTGCCCACGCTGAAATTCTTTCCCCCACCGAAGTCGCCGGCTCAACTTCAGCGATGGGCGGCTGGAACGGTCAGGATACCCCTTACACAGTCTTTTTCTATGCACTCTCCGACACCCCGGCCGTCTCCAGCGGGACATGGCAAGAGGCACAGATCAGCCTCGGCAACAGGGCTGAGAGCTATACCATGCCGCAACCTCTATCGAGCCCACCCGCCATCGGTCCGCTCGTCTCCAACGGCGCCTATCTGACATTCGCTACACACGCGCAACAGGTCGTCACTCTCAAAATCGGCATATCTTTCCTCTCCATCAAACAGGCCAAACAGAACGCGATAACAGAGGTTCACGGCTTCAACTTCGACGCCGCCCATCAAGCAGCCGTCGCCGCCTGGGATAAAGCGCTCTCACCCATCCAGGTTGCGGGCGCAAGCGATGCCGAACTCACCAAGCTCTCGACCGCCCTCTACCACTCGCTGCTCATGCCCGTCGACCGCACCGGCGAAAACCCTCTATGGAAGTCATCCGTCCCGTACTACGACGACTTCTATACCCTATGGGACACCTTCCGCAGTTCCAATCCTCTGATCACCCTGATCGACCAGCCGCACGAAGTCGCAATCGTAAACTCGCTCATCGACATTGGCGAGCATGACGGATATCTCCCCGACGGCCGCAGCGGCAACTTCACCGGGGTCACCCAGGGCGGTTCCGACGCCGACATGGTCATGGCCGACGCATACGTCAAGCACCTGCCCGGCATCGACTACGCCAAAGCCTACGCCGCAGTCGTGAAAGACGCCGAGGTCGAGCCAGCGAACTACATCTTCATGGGCCGCGGCGATCTATCCGAGTGGCACAATCTGGGCTACCTATCGTTGGAAGGATCCGGCCCCAAACGTCCTGACTCACCAGACGCTCTCTACTTCCCCGGCCGCGCCGACAAAGCATCAATTCCCAACCGCCCAGATCGCCCCGGCTCCCGCTCGATGGAATACGCTGCGGACGACTACGCCACCGCTCTCATGGCTCGCGGTCTCGGCCACTCTGACGATGAGCGAAAGTATCTCGCCCGCGCCGGAAATTGGAAAAAGCTGTGGGACGCCGACGCCGTCGATCACACCGAAGGCGGCGACGTCCATGGCTTCATCTGGATACGCCATCGCGACGGCTCCTGGCTTGCGCCATTTAATTCAGACCTGAGCGGCACCTGGCACCAGAACAACTTCTACGAAGGCAGCACCTGGACCTACTCCCTTTACGTTCCACAAGATGTCCGCGCCCTCATCCAGTCAGTCGGTGGCCCGGAAGCCTTCATCCATCGCCTCGATCTTTTCTTTGCAGATGTGTCCGCAGTACGAGACAATCGATACGACCACGCAGCCGGCACACCCGCTCCGGCCTTCCAAACTGCAAGCCCCCATGAGAGCCGCTACGACGTCGGCAACGAGCCAGGCTTTCTCACTCCCTATCTCTACAACTGGGCCGGCCGCCAGGACCGCACCGCCTACCAGGTTCGTCACATCCTTGCCACCAGCTACCACACGGGGACAAGCGGCCTTCCCGGCAATGACGATTCCGGTGCGATGGGCTCCTTCTACGTCTTCAATAAGTTAGGATTCTTTCCCGTCGCCGCGCAGACTACGTATCTGATTGGTAGCCCTTATTTCCCGCAAATGACCATGCGTCTTCCCAACGGCAAGACCTTTGAAATCGTTGCTTCTAATGTCTCCGTCACAAACCTCTATATCGCAAGCGCTACCTGGAACGGCAAACCTTACCATCGCTCCTGGTTCACTCACGATGAGCTCATGCGGGGCGGCATACTGCGTCTCGAAATGACCAGCAACTCCACCCATTGGGATACCGGCCCACCGCCGCCCTCACTCTCGGATCCATCACCCGCTGCCGGCGCAACACCGTAGCGAAAGTCACCGCAAGCCTTCGGTCGTGGGGATGCAAAGCTTTGTAGCGGATGAAAGAATCATCGGCTCAGCAAAAGTGAACCGCGTCTCCCTGGAACCAGCTCGATCGTGATGGAGACATGCAGATCACTCCGTGCGCAGCGCCTCCACAGGGTCTACCCTGGCCGCACGCGCCGCCGGGACCGCGGCCGCAATCACCGCGGCGGCTACAACCACGACTGCTGAAGCGAGGAAAGTTACGAGGCCCGGCGTTTGTGCCCCCGAAATAAGCGTACTGGCCAGGCGTGTGAGGCCAAAGGCAGCTATAACACCCGCACCGACTCCGATGCAGGCGATCGTCAGGCCTTCTGACAGAACGTCGGTGAGAATACTGCGCGGCTGGGCGCCCAGAGCCATGCGGATTCCAAACTCTCGCGTGCGGCCGCTCACCGAGAACGCAAGAACGCCGGCTACACCCACCACCGAGATCAAGAGCGCCACAGCGGCGAATCCGCCAAAGACAACGGCATTCAAGCGGTCGGGTGTCAGAACTTCGGCGCGAATGTCTTGCAGTGTGCTGACTCTTTCTACCGGTTGGTCGGATGACATGTCGTGAATGGTGCGTGTAATGGCAGGAACCAGTGCGTACGGATCCTGCTTCGCACGCACAAACAGGCGCCCGTTCCATCCCTCCTGGAGGACTGGCTGATAGATTTGCAGGCCCGGCATCGGAATGATATTTTCGTCGTCGAAGTCGGGCACCACGCCGATGATCCGCCTGGGCTCATAACTGATGCCGACAAACTTCAACACGCCGTCGGTCCATTCCAATCTGCGATTCACCGCCGACTGCCCCGGAAAAAGCGCCTGGGCGACGCTCCGGCTGACGATCACCACGAGTTCGGAGCCGTCCTTGTCGGTTGCCCGGAAGTCGCGGCCTTCCAGAAGCGGAATTCCCAGCGTTTCGAAAAAGCCGGAAGAAATCGGCCTGAAGCGGGCGCGCAGATCTTCCATGCCGTTCTGGCGTTTAGCGCCCTCGGCCGCAAAGGTAAAGCTGATCTGCTGCGCCCGGCTGTCGCGCCAGGGAACGCTGAAGCCGGAAGAGACGTGCTCGACTCCTGGCAGCGTGGCGACCCGCTCTTGCACGTCGCGATAAAAATCGCTTACCTGTTGCGGCGTTCGTCCATAGGACATGACCGGCAGGTTCACCGCCAGGACATGCGCTGTTTCAAAGGGCGGCTGGGACTGCTCCAAAACAAACAGGGTCCTCATCAGCGCAGCAGCTCCAGCCAGTAGCAGAAACGAGGCTGTGATTTGCGTAATGGCAAAGATGCGAAGGCGCCGGCTGCTTCCACTCACGCCACGCGTCGCGCCGCCGGTCAGGCTGAAGGTTTGGGACGCATTTGCCGAGGGCAGTCGCGGCACAAACGCCAGGCAAACAGCTGCGGTCAACGCGAGCAGGATTCCAAACCATACCAGGTTGAAATCGAGCGTGAGGCCGTCAGCGCGCACCGAAAAGCGCGCGGCATATCGGCCCAGCACGGCAACCATCGGCGCAGCGATCATGAGCGATGCCAGCGCACCGCTTCCGCACAGCACGATGCTTTCCGCCAACAGCGAACGGCGAAGCGCGGCTGTGCTCGCTCCCAGGGCCGAGCGCACTGCCAGCTCCGATTCGCGGCGCACTGTTCGCGCCAGCACAAGATTGGCGACGTTCGAGCATGCAATCACAAAGAGCAAGCCGGAGGCCGCGAACAGCACCCACAGAATCGTGTTGGCGCGGGAGTTGATCTGGTCGTGGATCCGCGTCACATCGATCTGGTAGTGGTCTGCGGTCTTGTATGTCTCCGGATGCGTCGACAGCATGGCTGCGTAGGTCGTGCGCAATTCCGCGCGCGCCGAGTCGAGATCCGCGCCAGAGGCAAGGCGGCCGAAGACTTCCGTCATGCGGTGCTCACGGCCGGTCACCATGGTAGCGGAGAGATGATGCGGGCTTGTTACGATGTTGGCGATGAGCTCGGTCTCTACCGGATAGGGCACCGACGGCTCCAGCACGCCAACGATCACGGCCGAACGTGCCCCCATGGCGCTCTCCAGGCGCACCGTCTTTCCGAGCACGCTGGCATCGGAGTGCAACGAGTTGGTCCAGAATCGATTCGTCAACACAATCGCGCCCGCCGCGTTTGGGCCATCGTCGGTGCGGGTCAGCAAGCGCCCCAGCACCGGACGCAGGCCCATCACTTCAAAGTAGTTGCCATCCACGACGCCGGCCTGCACCTCCCGCGGCGTGCCAAGTCCCACTACCGTAAAGTCGATCTCGGAAAATGTGCCCAGTTCCTGGATCGTCTTCAGCCGGCTGCCGATGTCCTGAATCTCCGGAACCGAGAAGGTTGTGTTGTCGACTCCGAGACCCGGTGCGCTCTGTCGCAGGTAGAGCAATCGATTTTCGTCGCGGTTGGCAAGCGGTCGCAGCAGCACAGCGCGAACCACGCTGAAGATGGCCGCGTTGGCTCCGATTCCCAGAGCCAGCGTGAGGGCCACGGTGATCCACAGCGCGCGAGCGCGGGCCAGAGAGCGCACAGCAATTTTCAAATCATGCAGGAATGACATATCAGTACTCCATTTGCAAAGATTGAATTAAGAATTCATCGATCTGACGATCTCCGCGGGTCGCTGCAAGTTCTTCAATTGTTGGTCCTGAATTGAAGGCTCAGGCCGCCGACGTCGCTTTTGTGGCCATCATAGTAGCCGTTTTCGGGCTGGATCGGCTCGATAATTTATGTTGATATCAACATATTGAATTCATGTCAAGAACCGTTTTCGGTGCCTTATTTCAGTTTTCTTGCATTGGCATGACGCAGTTTCTCTGTGATTCCCGCTAATGATCGTAGGACTTCTTTGCCACGCGAGCAGATGGCATTGACGCCTTTTCTGACCTTTGCCGTTTATCGGCCCCCACAAAGGTCGAAATTTGCCATCAACAAGAAACAACGGAAACGCCAACACAGGAGCAAGCAAGATAGAGCTCGACTCCTGATTTCGTTGGCTCGACAATTCAACTCCAAACGTAAGAAAGCAAAGAGAAAAATGTGGCCAAGGCGATGAACCGATCCGTTACCGAAGCTCACTATTCGAAGGGGCGATTTTCTCTCACCCTTCCTCTCACGCAGTGAAGTAATTTTCTCTCGCCCGGTCTTGGAACGATTCGAGACCAGGGCAGATTGCAAGAACATCCGTTTCGATTGAGGTTGCCATGACTTTTGCTTGCAAAACTCTGATTCCCCGCCGAGTCTCCACGTTCTTCCTGCTTCTTGGTAGCGCCTTGGGCTGGCAGCATGCCGCGCTTGCAAGCACTCCCCCATCGCGCCTCGTATCGCAAAACCCAGTTTCCGTCGCCCCGGTTACGAGATTCGTATACGTAGGAAATCACGACTCTAGAAATATATCGGCTTATCGTATTGGCACAGCCTCGGGAGCGCTCACCCCACTTGCAGGCTCTCCGTTCGCCGTGGATGCTTCGCCGGTTTCTGTCACCGTCAGTCCAGATGGAAGATTTCTGTTCCTTGCAGGGGATACTGCCGCTTCGATTTCCGTGTTTCAGATCGAGCCGCAAGGTGCTTTAAAGGAAGTAACAGGATCACCCTTCGCAACCAAGTCCACTCCGCGTGAAGTGGCTATCGACCATGCTGGAAGTCACTTGTATTCAACCGGACAAAACTCGGGCACAGTTGAGGCCTTTGCGATCGACGCAGGAAGCGGAAGATTGAGTGCCCTGGCGGGTTCCCCGTTTCATCTCGGGCACGTGCTCTCCGGAATCGCCCTGGGCGCAGGAGATAGATTCCTCTATGTCAGCGACGCGGTAGAGAACTCACTCTCCGCGTTCGCACTGAACCAAAGCAACGGCGGATTGGTGGAAGCTGCATCGGCGAAGATCAACACGGGCCTGGCGCCGGGCAAGATTGCGCTATCAACTTCGGGCTCTTCCTTGTATGTTGCGAATTCCGGCTCTGACTCCATCTCAATTTTCTCGATCGATCCAGTTCATGGCGCTCTGACGGCCGCGCACGGGTCTCCTTTTGAGACAATCCATTCGCCCGGCGATTTGCTGGTAAGTTCCGCGGACTCTGGCTTGTTTGTCGCGAGTTCGCAGGCTGCAGGATTGTCAGGAATCACGATCGATTCCTCCGGCGCTGCATCATCCACCGCAGAGACACCTGGATCAGTCTCAGCGTCGGCCGAGGCGATCAGCGATTCCGGAAGCTTTGCGCTCGCTGGCGATTTGGCAGGGCACTTCCTGTTTACGGCGGACGCAACGACCGATAAGCTTACGCGTTACCTTATCGATCCGAACACCCATCAATTGGTCGCTGGCTCCGGCTTGTCCTACGAGACGGGAGAATCGCCTCGAACGATTGCCGTAGCGAATACGGTCGGCCCCGAGGTGACAGGCAGCATCAGCGTGTCATTGGCCTCGGAAAGCCTGCTCACCTTCTCCGCCACGACAGGTACGGTGACTCTTTCCGCGCCTGCAACGGATAGCGGCACATCAGGTTGCGCCGGCCAGGTTGTTCAATTGGCTTTCAGCGTGCCGTCTATCGGGGTAATCTCAACCGCGAGCGAAAACCCAGCCACCGGCGTATGCGTGCTGACCGGCAAGACGACGGCTGCATTCAATGTAGCCACTGCGGCGAATAGCGGTTCGGCTACGTTAACTGCGTTTGCCACTGGCTTTACCGATGGCATCACGAATTTGAGCGTAAGCCTGCGCACGATTTCTCTCTCCATGCCAACCACCAACATCGGAATCGGCGCCACCCACGCGGTCACAGGAACGATCGTGCTGGCTAATCCTGCGCCGGCCGGTGGAGTGACCATCACGCTTGCCAGCAGCGCAGTTGCCACTGCGACAGTAACGCCGGCATCGGTGTCTATCGCCGCCAATGCTACGAGCGGTGCCTTCACCGTTGACGGAGTCCAGGCAAATACCGCAACCATCAGCGCCAGCGTACCATCGGGTGGATACACCGAAGGCACGATCGGCGTCACGGTACTACCCCCAGGAAAGACAATCAATCTGCCGCACAGCTTCGTCGTTGCCCCTGGGCAGAAGCTGCCTTATCCCATCAGCATTGGCGCCCCCGCGACTGCGCCCGTCAACGTCACTCTTGGCACTTTCACCGGGAATACGGGCACTGTAACGTTCTCATCGACCACGGTAATGATCCCCGCGGGCGCCACAACGCCCCCCGTTGAACCCACGATCACCGGCGATCACATTGGGAGTCTGAACGCGACAGGAACCGCCTCCGGTTACGCCCCGGACGTCGAAGGAGTAGACGTGATCTGGACCGTCAACTTCAATCCCGACACCCTCAGCGTAGAGACAGGCACTACCGGAAATCTGACCGTGAGCTCGTCCGCAGTTGCTCCCGCAGGGGGAGACCTGGTCCTCCTCGCATCCGCGAATATGGCCATTGCATCGGTGCCCACTTCCGTGACGATTCCTGCAGGATCGAGCAGCATAAGCGTTCCCATCAAAGGCGTCGCGGCGGGCACAACCACGGTTTCGGCAACTCCTGCCGGTGGATTCGCGTCAGCAGCGATGGCTTCAATCACCGTCTACTCGCCGCCAACGATCTCGCTCTACGGACCAAGTGGATCGAGTGCCTTCACCGTTGGCAAGGACGGCGTCGTGGGCATGGGCGGATCGCTGGGCGTGGCCGCTCCCGCGCACAATCTCGTCGTCACGCTAACTACGCCGAGTACCTCGTCGTTGCTGCTCTCCACCACCGCAACAGGAGCGGGCAGCCACAGCATTGCAGTGACGGTGCCGGCGGCGTCGACCAGCATTCCTGGGTTTTACGCCCAGGCCACTGCGAATTCCGGCAGCACCGTTGTAACGGCTACAGCAACCGGCTATTCCAACGGAACGGCGACGGCAACCATGACTCCGTCCGGTTTCATCCTGCAGGGCGGCACTGCGACAACAACGCTGGCGGGAACCTCGCCGGTGGAGGTGACGTTTGCGCAACTCGCGCCGTCGACGCTGGTCTATGCTGGGTCGCTTACCCTGCGCGCCGGCGCCGCGCCAATTACCGTGGCCCTCAAAGACGGCACCCCAGCCGTCGGAACGCTCGGCAGCAGTTCGATTGTCTTTACACCGGGCAGCTCCCAGCTTCAAACCGCCTTCCAGCCAGTGGCTGCGGGAACCGATGTGATCAGCTTCAATGGCACACCGGCGGGTTATTCTGCTTCCGCGAGTTATCCTTCGACAACCTACACCGTCACCGAGCCGACCTCATCGGTGAGCTTCTGCAATGGGTATTACATCGCGACGAGCGGCTCAGTTCCGCTGGGCTATAACGGCGTGTGCGCGGCCACCCCGCAGGTCGCCACCGCTGCGCCTCTGGGTGGCAAGACGATTACGCTT
>Ga0302309_10002263_pt1 | contig 16262 bp, 14 predicted proteins | sample III_Palsa_N1_1_FD_200453 | JGI IMG/M metagenome (GOLD analysis project Ga0302309, IMG submission 200453) | Peat permafrost microbial communities from Stordalen Mire near Abisko, Sweden - III_Palsa_N1_1 | ecosystem: Environmental > Terrestrial > Soil > Palsa > Peat permafrost | place: Sweden... | reverse complement strand
ATTTAGGGTTTAGAGTTTGAAACGAAATCAACAATTAACCCACCGTTCAAAATCTCAAATCTCAAATCTCATATCTCATATCTCATATCTAACATCTCAAATCGGCGAAGCATACTTTCTCCACTTCTCCAACACCCCGGCAAAATCCTCCGGAAGCGCTGCCTCAAAATGTATATACTTCCGTTGTGTGGGGTGTATAAAGCCCAGCGTTTGCGCGTGCAAGGCTTGGCGCGGCATTATCTCAAAGCAATTTTCTACAAACTGTTTGTATTTACTAAAAACCGTACCCTTTAAAATTTTATCGCCCCCGTAAGTGGCATCACTGAACAGCGGGTGGCCAATATGTTTCATATGCGCCCGTATCTGGTGGGTACGGCCGGTTTCCAGCTGGCATTCTATCAGCGTAACATAGTCCATTCGCGCCAAAACCTTGTAATGGGTTACCGACCATTTTCCTTTTTCCGGGTCGTCGTAAATAGCCATTACGCGCCGGTCGTTCACGCTGCGGCCTATGTAGCCGGTTACAGTGCCGTCTTCGGGCAAATCGCCCCAAACCAGGGCTAAATATTTACGGGTGATGGTATGCTCGTAAAACTGGCGGGCAAGCCAGGTCATGGCGCGTTCGTTTTTGCTGATGAGCAGCAGGCCGCTGGTATCTTTATCAATGCGGTGCACCAAGCCCGGACGGCCATCGTTACCGGGCAAAGTAGGCAATTGCTGAAAGTGATATACCAAACCATTAACCAGCGTACCTGTATAATTATTATAGCCGGGATGCACCACCATGCCCGCGGGCTTGTTTACAATCAGTAGGTCGTCATCCTCGTAAACTATATTTAGGTCTATGTTTTCAGGGTAAACCTCCGTATCCCTCGGCGGGTGCGGCAATACTACCGAAATTACATCCAGCGGCTTAACCTTGTAGCTTGGTTTTATAGGTTTATCGTTAACCAGCACGTTGCCCAGGTCAATAGCGTTTTGTATGCGGTTGCGCGAAGCGTTCTCAACCCGGTGCATCAAAAACTTATCAATACGCAGCAGGCTTTGGCCTTTATCCACCACTATGCGCAGGTGCTCATATAAATCCTGCTCGTCCTGTTCGTTAAATTCGGCTTCCTCTGTCATTACCGCAAAAGTAATTGTTTTTTTGGCTATTGATTGTTGATTTTGGTTGCTTGCTATAATTACACTTACATATACAATGGTACCCTTTTAGGTACTGTTACAAATATTTTATGATGGCTATTTTTACATAAAACTATTTCATAGTAAATTAAAATAAGCTTTTTCTATGCTATTGTACATTTGTAAAATTTGTGATACATTTATTGCAACTATTTAATTTAAACCCTGTTATGAAAAAACTTTACCCCTTATTGCTTACTGCAATATTGTTTATTGCAGTATTTAAAGCCGATGCCCAAAGTGGATTTTCCGACATTGTCAAAGTATCTCCCGCCGACGCCACCAAATTACTTACCGCTTATGGCGAACCCCTTTTTAAAGGTTTTGGCGTAGGCATGAACGGCGGTTGGGCCAATACCGCTAAGGTTAAAAAACTGTTACATTTCGATTTGCGTATTACCGCTTCGGCGGCATTTACGCCCCAGTCCGACAAAAGCTTTGATGTTACCAAAATCGGCCTTTCCAACGGCGTTACCCCTGCCGATCCTAACCAAACCATAGCCCCCACCATTGGCGGCGAAAGGAGTACCGAAGGCCCGCTCATGAATATTAATGACCAAAACGGTAATAAAATATCCAGCTTTAATTTACCAAAAGGCTTCCTGCCTGTTATTCCAATGCCGCAGGTGCAGTTAACCGTAGGCGTTGGCGCCCGTACCGACCTTACCGTACGTTATATACCAAATATTAAAGTTGGTAACGATGTAGGCTCGGTAAATATGGTAGGTTTTGGCCTAAAGCACGATTTAACACGTTATTTCTTCGGGAAAGCTGCTAAAGTAGTTCCGTTTGATTTATCGGTACTTTTAGCCTATAGCAAATTAAATTTAAATGCCGATTTAAACGTTCAGCCCGCTCAAAACAACTCGGGTGTGGGTACAGCGCAGCACGACCCTACCGACCCCAACACCAATACCGATTTCAGCAACCAACATACCGATGCGCACTTTACCAGTTTTTTGGGCGAGGCAATAATATCTAAAAAACTATTGTTTTTTACCCCATTTTTAGCTGTGGGGTATAACCAGGCACACACTAACCTGGCTGCAATAGGTAATTATCCGGTAACCACCAGTTCAACCGGCCCGCAGGATTATTATACCGTTTATACCGATCCTATCAGCATAAAAGAAACCAGCATCAGCGGTATGCGCGCCGATATTGGTTTCCAGTTAAACCTCGGTATCCGTATATTTGCTTCGGCCAGCCTGGCACAGTATAAATCTGTTAACGCGGGCATCGGCTTTGGTTTTTAATGCATCATATCAACTTGGAAATTTATAGCCCTGTTCATCAAATAAAAAACAAACTGTTTAATGAACAGGGCTTATCTGTTTTTATAAAGCGCGACGACCTGATACACCCATTCATATCGGGCAATAAATGGCGCAAACTTAAATATGTTCTCCAAAAAGCACAGGTGCAAAACAAAACCCACCTGGTAACATTTGGCGGCGCTTACAGTAATCACTTACTGGCAACCGCAGCAGCAGCAGCAAAATTTGGTTTTAAAGCCACTGGCATTGTGCGTGGCGAAGAAGTTGAAAACGATACCCTGCTCTTATGCAAATTACACGGCATGCAACTGATTTTTACCGACCGTGACAGCTACCGCGATAAACCCGCCCTGTTTAACAAATACTTTGCTGCTGATACCGAAGCCTTTTTTATCGACGAAGGTGGTGCATCCCTCGAAGCCGCCCAGGGCTGCGCCGAACTGGTTGACGAACTAACCCAACCCTACGACCACATTTTTTGTGCCTGCGGTACCGGCACCACCGCGGCAGGCATTATCAACGGCTTGCAAAAACACGGGTTAAACACCCAATTTAATGCCATACCCGTATTTAAAAACGGTAGTTTTATTAAGAATGAGATTGATAAATACCTAAACACGCCGACAAACTATCAGTTGCACACCGATTATCATTTCGGCGGTTATGCCAAAACAAATGAGGAGCTTATTCATTTCATCAAACAATTTATAGCAGATACCGGCATATTAATCGAACCCGTTTACACCGCTAAAATGCTATACGCCATTTACGATTTGGCAGCCAAAAACCACTTTAAACGCGGCAGCAGCATCTTAGCCATCCACACCGGCGGCCTAATTGGCTTGCTGGGGATGAAGGATAAGTTTTAGTTTGTGGTGCGGTCCCGATAGCTATCGGGATGCAGATGTGCAGATAAAACAATCAAGCAATCCTTTAATCCCACAAATCATGGTTCAGACATCCTTGCGTTAGGGACCGCAGCGGATACCGGCCCGTGACTAAGGCCTGTGCAGTATGAGCGGAGCCCGGGCCGAAGGCAACGCCAAAACTTTTATTCGGTTATATTTTACTAATAACTATATTAACCAAAACATATAAAATTAAATATCCCAAAACCATACATTCACCACCCTAATTCATCATTTTCACGCAGAATTTCCCTCATCTGCACATCCGCATATCTGCACATTTGCACATCTTCTCACCATACCAAAATGAAAATCGGTACAAAAACTAACTTTAGTTAATTTAAAGTTACTTTTTTGCCAATCGGTTCAAAAAGTGCCTAAATTTGCATTTTGAGGGCTTTTTAGTAGATTTGTACAAACCAAAATTATATGTATAACCTGCTGGTATCTCCCGAAAATGTACAGGCTACGCTAAATAAGCATGTACTGGCCGATGGCTTCGATCTTACTTTTGATATGGAAAAAAGCAAGGGGGTTTATATTTACGATGCTAAGTATAAACGCACCCTGCTGGATTTTTTTACCTGCTTTGCTTCCGTGCCTTTAGGTTACAATCACCCTAAAATGATAAACGACGAGGAGTTTAAGAAAAACCTGATGATGGCGGCCTTAACCAACCCCTCCAACTCGGATATTTATACCACTCAATATGCCCAGTTTGTTGATACGTTCGATCGTGTAGGCATACCCGAATACCTGCCGCATGCTTTTTTTATCGCGGGCGGCTCGCTGGCTATCGAAAACGCGCTAAAGGTGGCGATGGACTGGAAAGTACAAAAAAACTTCGCCAAAGGTTATACCAAAGAGCGTGGTTTTAAGGTGATACACTTTGAAAATGCTTTTCATGGCCGCTCAGGCTATACCCTAAGCTTAACTAATACACAGCCTGTTAAAACTAAGTGGTTTGCCAAATTCGATTGGCCACGGGTATCATTTCCGCAAATAAATTTCCCCTATTCTGACAGTAACCATGATGATTTGCTGCGCAGGGAAGAGCTAAGCATTGCCCAGATAAAAAAAGCTTTTGAAGATAATAAGGATGATGTATGCGCTATAATTATTGAGCCTGTACAATCTGAAGGGGGCGATAATCATGTGCGTACCGAGTTTATGGAGAGATTAAGGCAGCTGGCCGATGAAAATGAAGCCCTGCTGATTTATGACGAGGTGCAAACCGGCGTTGGCCTTACCGGCAAATTTTGGTGCCACGAGCATTTTGGCGAAAAAGCCCGGCCAGATATACTGGCCTTCGGCAAAAAAATGCAGGTATGCGGCATATTGGCCAGCAGGCGTGTTGATGAAATTGAAAATAACGTATTCCGGGTATCATCACGCATCAACTCTACCTGGGGTGGTAGCTTGGTTGATATGGTACGTTCATCAAAAATAATGGAAATTATTGACGAGGATAACCTTTGCGAAAATGCGGCGCAAATGGGCCAATATTTACAGGACAACCTTGCCGATATCGCGAGCCGTCATCCTATTATGACAAACGTACGCGGCAAAGGCTTGTTAACCGCTTTTGATTTCCCGGATAAAGAAACCCGCGACAAGTTTATTAACTTAGGGTTAGATAAACATGTAATGTACCTTGGTTGCGGCAGTAAAAGCATACGCTTTAGGCCGGCACTTATTATTGAAAAAAATCATATTGACGAAGGCCTGGATATTTTGAAAAATATAGTTGCAACATTATAGCAAATGTAATAATCTTGCTACAAGCACCTGTTTTGACCTAAACAGGTGCTTTTTTATTTAAAAAAGTGCTATAATCGCTCCTCGACGGTTATTTAATATTTATACATACTTAATAATACGTTCATTTTCCCCTGAGATGAATTTTTAACTATTACGAAATATTTAATAAATTCGCCTAACATTTATACCATCTGGAAATCATGAGCAAACACATCGAAAAATTAAAGAAACAACTTACCGAAATATCTGAAGTTGTTAACTTATTTCAATCAGAAGCTGTACAGGTGAAAATTATCGATAGGCTATTAGATACTATAATTGATAGCGATAAAGGAGAAACTGAACACACTGAAGCAAGCACCAGGACAGGGAAACAGAAGGGGGATGATAACGAGAAAAACACTTCAAACCACTGGCACAAAAAGCCGGGCGCTACAAAAATATTAAACCAGTTGCTCAGTAGCGATTTCTTTTACACTCCGCGCTCTATATCGTCAATAGCAAGTTATTGTAAAGACAATTTCGACTCGGAATTTAAAACTTCCGAACTATCGGGTATCCTGCTAAAACTTGCCAACGAAAACAAGCTAAGGCGCGAAAGAAGCCAGGAAAACAACCGTTTTGAGTATGTGGGGATTTAGTGATTAGAGGTTAAAGATTAGGTTAAGAATATTTAATTTCCAAATCAGACCTAATCTCTAATCTCCAGCCTCACTCAACCCCTATCTCAACGAGAATAAATTATCTACCCCCAAAAGCTTTCTCGAAGTAAAGCCTTCAGCATATCTTGCTCCAATACTTTTTCCAAATTCCATTGCCCGGCCTTCAACTATCTTAATAAATTCCGGCGACGATATATAGGTTTGCGGCTCATCCTCATTCCAGTCAGGGTTAAAAAACTGCGATTCGTAGGCCAGTATGCTTTCAATTTTTTTATCCCAGTATTTGGTAATATCTATTAATATATCAGGCTCAATATAGCGGTCCTGTATAAAATGGAGTATCATATTCGGGCGCCAGGCCTCCTGCGGCTCACCATTATGGCTGGTCTCAATTTTTCGGAGGCCAGCTAAAAATGCTGATGCTTCTACCAGTTCATTGGCGCGTCCGTGATCGGGGTGCCTGTCGTGGTAAGCATTGGTTATAATAATTTCCGGCCTGTAGCGGCGTATGGCTTCAATAACCTTTATCTGGTATGTTGGCGTGTTTTGAAAAAGCCCGTCGGGTATGCCTAAATTTTCGCGCAGGGTAAGCCCTAATATTTTAGAGGCAGCAGTGGCTTCTTTCTGGCGTATTTCGCTCGATCCCCTGGTACCCAGTTCGCCACGGGTTAAATCAACAATACCCACCTTTTTACCCAGGGCAATATGTTTTAAAATTGTACCTGCGCATCCAAGTTCTGCATCATCGGGGTGTACAGGTAAAACAAGTATATCTAACTTAGTCATATAGTAAAATAGTATTATTTAACAGAAAGCAGGCGTCGTAACTTCTTTCTTATTTTTGATGAGGTAGGTTTGGTAAACGGGTAAAAAAAATCGGATACGATACCGTTTTTATCAATTAAAAACTTGTGAAAGTTCCACCGCGGTACCGAGCTCAGTTTTCCGTTTTCCTTTTTATCTCCAAAAAATTTGTACAGCGGGTGGGCGTATGGCCCCCTAACCCTTATTTTTTCAAAAATGGGGAAATTTGCACCAAAACTTTCGCAAAACGCCTCAATGGCCTGCCCTTCAAGCGGCTCCTGTTCGCCAAAATCGTTGGACGGAAATGCCAGTATCTCAAAATCCTGATCCTTAAATTCGGTTTTTAATGCTACGAGGTCTTTTAGCTGGGGGGTAAAGCCGCACTGGGAAGCGGTATTAACTATCAAAAGCACCTTATCTTTATAGTCCGAAAGGCTTACATCTTCACCGGTTAATTTCTGGACATCAAACCGGTAAATGCTATTTTTATCCATTATTAGTTCTTACTGGAATCATAACCCGCTTTTTCCAGTATTGTTTCAATATCGCGGTCTTCATCGGGGTCATATGTTTCCTTTAGGTTATGCCCAAATATACGCGCTACAGATTGCAGCATAAAAGCATCTAAGCCACCTTTTAATTGTACCACCAAATCATAGCTGGTGTTTCCTGTTTCGCGGTCAATCAGTTTAATCAAAACCTCACCCTGACTAATTGTCAGGTCCTCAATTTCGCGTTTAAACAGGTCTTTTATCTGTTCGTTACAGGCGCTTATCAGCTGTTTTTGTTTGTGCTTATCGGGGGTAAGGGCAAGATCGCGCTGTAATTGCCTGTATCTTTCGCCGGCAAAGCGCGCGTAAGGCAATACTTTATTTACATTATAAGCTAAACGGTCGTAAGCTTGCTTATCTGCTTCGCTTTTAAATATCCTTGTATCGTATATTTTAACCTCTTCGGTTACAATCCAGGGTATCAGTTCGCCGTTATAGGTTGTCAGGTAAGTAGCTATGGTATCATTTTTGCCCAACTTTAATGCAGGAGGTTTGGGCGTTTGGGCTTTAGCTATCCCCAACGACAAACATAACACACACAAAAGGCCGATAAATTTCATAATTTTACTTAAACAAAAATAATGCAAATTATTTGGTATTTTGCAAATTACCTGCAATTTATAGTTTTGTTGATATAATAATACAATTGTTACCTAGGCTCAAAAGATGAAAGAATTAGTGATCGACCTGGAAGTTGAGAAAACCGAGATATTAAAACGTTACCGTGCTTTGCTGCGCGCCTGTAAATCTACGCTCGAAAAAGGCGATAAACGCATGATACGCAAGGCATTTGATATGGCATTGGAAAGTCATGCTGCCATGCGCCGTAAATCGGGCGAGCCGTATATATACCATCCCATTGCTGTAGCACAAATAGCTGCCGAAGAAATTGGCCTCGGCACCACATCCATTGTATGCGCTTTACTGCATGATGTGGTTGAGGATACTGATGTTACCCTGGATGATATTGAGCGCGAGTTTGGTAAAAAAGTGGCTAAAATTATCGATGGTTTGACCAAAATATCGGGCGTATTTGATACCAACAGTTCGTTACAGGCCGAAAACTTTCGCAAAATGCTGCTTACCCTGGCAGATGATGTGCGGGTGATACTGATAAAGCTAGCCGACAGGCTGCACAATATGCGTACAATGGAGTTTATGCCGCGCGATAAGCAGCTTAAGCTATCATCAGAAACGGTTTACCTATACGCCCCTCTCGCACATCGTTTGGGTTTGTACGCCATAAAATCCGAGTTGGAAGACCTTTCCATGAAATACATGGAGCGCGAAACTTATCAGTTCATCAAGAATAAACTGAATGAGAAAAAAGCCGAGCGCGAAAAATTTATCCGCGATTTTATTGAGCCGGTAAAAAAAGTAATTGAAGCCCAGGGTTTAGAGGTTGATATATTCGGCAGGCCAAAATCCATTCACTCCATCTGGAACAAGATGAAGAAAAAGGCCATCCCATTTGAGGAGGTATATGACCTTTTTGCCATACGTGTAGTACTGGACAGTACACCCGAAAGCGAAAAAGCCGATTGCTGGAAGGCTTACTCCATAGTTACCGATTTATACCGCCCTAACCCCGACAGGCTGCGCGATTGGATATCATCGCCGAAGGCAAATGGTTATGAATCGCTGCACACTACCGTTATGGGCCCCCGCGGGCAATGGGTTGAGGTGCAAATACGTACCAAACGAATGAACGAAATTGCCGAAAAGGGTTTTGCGGCGCATTGGAAATACAAGGAATCGTCAACCGATAGCGGGCTTGACCAATGGGTGCAAAAAGTACGGGATATGCTGAAAAATCCCGATTCGAATGCGCTGGACTTTTTGGATGATTTTAAAATGAACTTGTTTAGCGATGAGATTTTCATTTTCACGCCAAAAGGCGCGCTGATACAATTGCCGCTAAATGCCACCGCGCTGGATTTTGCTTTTGAGATACATACCGATGTGGGCGCAAGCTGTATAGGTGCCAAAGTTAACCATAAGCTCGTGCCGCTTAGCTATAAGCTACAAAACGGCGACCAGGTAGAAGTAATCACTTCCAGTAAGCAAGTACCAAAAGAGGATTGGCTTAATTTTGTGGTTACAGCTAAAGCCAAAGCCAAAATTAAATCGGCGCTAAAAGAAGAAAAACGCCGTATTGCCGAGACTGGTAAAGAAATACTGGAGCGAAAAATGAAATCGCTCAAAATAACCTACAATTCCGAAAACATACATAAGCTTAGCTATTACTTCAAACTGTCATCAACCCTCGATTTATTTTTCGAAGTAGCCAAAGGCAATATTGATATGAAGGACCTGAAGGAGTACCAGGCCTCGGAAAAAATAGTTGAAAACAAGCCACAGGATAAAATAGAAGTTGAACAGGTACAGAGCCTTATAAAAAGCCTCAAATCCAAGGACACCGATATGCTGCTGATTGGTGAGGATATGCAAAAAATTGATTACAAATTGGCCAATTGTTGCAACCCCATACCCGGCGATGATGTTTTTGGTTTTGTTACTGTAAGCGATGGCATTAAAATACACCGTACCAATTGCCCCAATGCCGCCAAATTAATGGCCAATTATGGCTATCGCATTGTTAAAGCCCGCTGGACCAACCAGCAGGAACTGGCATTTTTAACCGGCCTGCGCATTACAGGTATTGATGATGTAGGACTGATAAACCAGTTAACCACTGTTATATCTAACGATTTTAAGGTAAACATGCGTTCCATTACGGTTGATAGTGATAACGGCATTTTCGAGGGTACTATTATGGTTTATGTGAATGATACACAGCATTTAGATAACCTGATAAAGCGTTTAAAAATGGTAAAAGGTGTAAATTCCGTAACCCGTTTTGATTCTGCGGTAGAAAAGGTTAGTAATTAAGTTGATGAATGTTTACCTTGGTAATATTAATCCCATAAAACTTAATCAACCCAATCAACTTAATCAACCAATAAACTAAATTTCCTATCTTTACATTGTTAACAGTTTACTATGTCGCAGGTAGAAACCATTGCATTGGTTAAAAAAATTTTTGAGGCATACCTCGAAAATAAAAATCTCAGGAAAACGCCCGAGCGTTTTGCCATACTCGAAGAAATATATTCACGGAGCGATCACTTTGATGTGGAATCGTTATACATCCACATGAAAAATAAAAAGTACCGGGTTAGTCGCGCCACGGTATATAATACTTTAGAACTGCTGGTATCGTGCGATTTGGTTACCAAACACCAGTTTGGTAAAAACATGGCCCAGTTCGAAAAATCGTATGGTTATAAACAGCACGATCATATTATTTGCATAAACTGCGGCAAAGTGGTTGAATTTTGCGACCCGCGCATACAGCAAATACAAAGCATGATGGGCGATATATTAAAATTCGAGATCAAACACCATTCGTTAAACCTCTATGGCGATTGTGCAAAATTAAGGGCAGGCTTTTGTGATAGAAAAGTATAACTTTGCCACCTTTCATTAACATTCGAAATATAAAAATTAATGGCTGTTGACGTATTATTAGGCCTCCAATGGGGCGATGAAGGTAAAGGAAAAATTGTTGATGTACTAAGCGCCGGTTACGACCTGATTGCGCGTTTCCAGGGCGGCCCCAATGCCGGCCATACTTTGGAGTTTGATGGTAAAAAGTTTGTGCTGAATACCATTCCTTCGGGCATATTTTTCGATAACACGCTAAACCTTATCGGCAACGGTGTAGTTATCGACCCTATCACCCTAAAAAAAGAAATAGAAAAACTTAAAGCTGCCGGGCACGACCTGTTAGCCAAAAAGAATCTGCTTATCGCTAAAAAAGCGCACCTTATTTTACCAACTCACCAGCTGCTTGATGCCGCATCGGAAAAGAAAATGGGCGAAGGCAAAATTGGCTCTACTTTAAAAGGTATTGGCCCAACTTATATGGACAAAACCGGGCGTAACGGCCTGCGTGTTGGCGATATAACCCTACCCGATTTTAAAGAACGCTACCAGAAACTGGCCGACAAACATATTTCCATGCTAAAATCGCTTTACGGCGATGTGGATGATTTTTCAGAACGCGAAGCAGCTTTTTTCGAGGCTATCGATCTGATAAAGCAGTTTCCGCTGGTTGATTCGGAACATCTTGTTAATGACTACATTAAACAAGGCAAAAAAATATTAGCCGAAGGCGCGCAGGGCACCATGCTTGATATTGATTTTGGCTCGTACCCTTTTGTAACATCATCAAACACCACTACCGCCGGCGCATGCACCGGTTTAGGTATAGCCCCCAATAAAATAGGCGAAGTGATAGGTATTTTTAAAGCTTATTGCACCCGTGTTGGCGGCGGCCCCTTCCCTACCGAACTGGACAACGAAACCGGCGAAGAACTGCGCCGTATAGGCCACGAATTTGGCGCTACCACCGGCAGGCCCCGCCGCACCGGCTGGATTGATTTGCCTGCCTTAAAATACGCTATTATGCTTAACGGCGTTACCGAACTGGTAATGACTAAAGCCGATGTTTTAAGCGGATTTGATAAAATTTATGCCTGCACCCACTATAAATATCTTGGTGAAACTATTGATTATATGCCTTACGATATTTGCAGCGTTGAGCCACAACCGGTTTTAAAAGAAATTGACGGCTGGAACGAGGATTTAACCGGCATTACCGAACTTTCGGAAATACCGGAAAGGCTAAAATCATATATCAAGTTTTTAGAGCATGAATTAGAAGTACCCGTAAAGTACCTTTCTGTTGGGCCGGATAGGGTTCAAACATTGGTATTATACTAATCGTTATTATAACCTAACCTATCGCCGTTTTTTATTTTTGGTTTAGGATAACATTATGAAAAAATACTGCTTTGCAGTTGCCTTATGCTATTTGGCAACCGTTGCTTTTGCACAACAGCCAACTTTTACGGTTATAAAAAACAACCCGGCTACTTCGGTAAAAAGCCAGCAGCAGTCGGGTACTTGCTGGGATTTTTCGAGTACAGCATTGGTTGAGAGCGAGTTGTTGCTGCAAAACAAGCCCGAAACCGATATATCTGAAACATTTACCATGTATAACCTTTACCTGGATAAGGCAGAGAAATACATACGTCGCCGCGGCGATACTCGTTTTTCGGGTGGTGGTATCGAGCAGGATATGATCTTCTCTACCGATACTTACGGCGCCATTCCCCAAAGTATTTACCCCGGCGTGGGTAGGGATACCGTCATTAACCACGATAGTCAGATCGAAACTAAAGTAAAAGCTTACCTAAAACGTGTACTAAAAAACAATCCAGATACCATACCATCCGGTTGGGAAGATAGTGTGCGTTATATATTAAACAGCTATTTAGGCGCGCCGCCGGCTACATTTACTTTTAACAGTAAAGAATATACCCCAAAAACCTACGCTGCTGAGAACATCACCGTAAAACTATCTGATTATTTAGGATTAACCTCCTTTACCCATCACCCCTATTACACCAATTTTTCCATAGAGGTGCCGGATAATTACAACAGCAACATGTTTTTTAATTTACCGCTGGATGAGTTTATTGCGGCAGTAAAAGCGGCTATAATGAATGGGTATACTGTTGGCTGGGATACCGATGTAAGTAATGATGGTTTTAAACAGCGTGTAGGCGTTGCCAAATGGGTGGATAATAAACAGGAAACTAAGAATTTTTTAACTTTTACCGAGCAAAAGCCCAATGCCGCCGTTCGCCAGAAATTGTTTGACGACCAGGTAACGCAGGACGACCACCTGATGCAAATTACCGGACTGGCAAAGGATGCAAACGGCAACGAATATTTTATTGTAAAAAACTCATGGGGTAACATAGGGCCTTATAAAGGCTATATTTACGTAAGTATGCCGTATTTTACTATTAACACCATTTCGGTTTTGATAGATAAAAAAGCCTTGCCTGCAAGCATGTTGGCAAAAGCAGCCGAATAAATTAATTACAGTGTGGCAAGTAAACCTAAGCGATTTTAAACAGAAAGCCCTGCAATGGGCATGTAAGTTTGATGCGGTTTGCTACCTCGATTCAAATAATTTTAGCGATCCTTACTCCAAATTCGATACCCTGATAGCCATTGGCGCTAAGCAGGATATTGTTGCCAACAGCGGCAATGCTTTTGAGCAATTATCAAAATTTCGCAAAGCAAACCCCGGCTGGATAACCGGTTTTTTTGGCTACGATTTAAAAAACGAGCTGGAAAAACTAACCTCCAACAATATCGACCACCTTGATTTTCCCGACCTATATTTTTTCGCCCCAAAATACCTCATCATAATTAAAGGTGATGATATTGATATTATTGCCGATAAGCCGCAGGATATATTTGAGCAAATTGAGCAGCAGGTTTTAAATCAGCCCAAACCCTTACCCGAAATAAAACTGCAATCCCAGTTTACTAAGAATGAATACCTGACTGCCGCCGAAAACATCAAAAAGCACATTAACCGCGGGGATATTTACGTAACCAATTTTTGCCAGGAGTTTTTTGCGGAGAATGCGGTTATTGATCCTTTGGCAACATTATTACAACTTAATAAAGTTTCTCCCAACCCTTTTGGCGGCTTTTTTAAGTGGAAGGATAACTACATTTTATCCGCCTCGCCCGAGCGTTTTTTGGCTAAGCGGGGTAATAAACTCATCTCCCAGCCCATAAAAGGCACCGCCAAACGTGGTAAAACCGAATTGGAAGATGAAGCCTTAAAACAACAATTACGCAACCACAGCAAAGAGCTGCAGGAAAACGTAATGATAGTTGATTTGGTGCGAAACGACCTCACACGCTCGGCCAAGCCCAGCACGGTTAAAACTGAGGAGTTATTCGGTATTTACAGCTTTACGCAGGTACACCAAATGATATCCACCGTGGTATGCGAGATACAAAATGGCCTATCACCTATCGATGCCATAAAAAACTGTTTCCCGATGGGTAGCATGACAGGCGCGCCAAAAATAAGCGCCATGCGGCTGATGGAGCAATATGAGCGCAGCAAACGCGGCGTATACTCCGGCGCCATTGGCTATTTTAACCCGGATAATGATTTTGATTTTAACGTGGTGATACGTACACTGCTGTATAATGCTGCCGAAAAATACGTTTCGTTCCAGGTAGGCAGCGCCATCACCTACCATGCCAATGCCGAGCAGGAATACGAAGAGTGTTTGCTAAAGGCAAAAGCTATTTTGGAGGTATTGGGCCAGGTGGTAAATTAGTCAAATTGGCTTTCACCCCCTCTTAGAAGCTATTGTCATTTCGAACGAACAAGAGGTGGGTTGTGCGTTGGGGTGAGGAGAAAACTTATGCATCGTGCATACTGGAGTAAATGGCGTATAAGTTTTCTCACCCGCGTCATGCCATAGGCCCATGCTGCGGGTTCGAAATGACATTATTTGTTATTTTTAAACAACTTCTTATACTCCTCCCGCATACAATTACCGCAAGGCCTGTAATTATTTTCAAATGCTTCTGCTGCGGATGAAAAGAAAACTCGGTTTTCCCTTTTCATCATTTTACCACTTTTGCATTGCAGCAGACCGTAAATTTTCAGTTTACGATTGCCACCGAAATGTATTTTGCCTTGCCTAATCAAGCGCCGTAATTCGGCATCACTTATCGTTGCATGATAGATAATGCCCATCAGCCTAACTCAAAGCATCATGAAAAATAATTCCTAAAGTATACCGCTCGCCGCCATGTACCTCGCTTACGCCGTGTTTCATATTGGCGCGGTAATAGCCCCTGCTGCCTTTGGCCGGGCGAAAGTTGGTGGTAAATATCAGCATATCGCCCTTTTCAGGTTGCAGTACAATAGCTTTTGATTGCGCCCTGAAGGTTTGCTCCATCAACACAAATTCGCCGCCGGTGTAGTCTGTTTCCGGCTCGTTTAAAAACAGCACGGTTTGTATCGGGAAATACACATCGCCATACAAATCCTGGTGCAGGGTATTAAAACCGCCTTTGCCATATTTCAATATCAGCGCAGTGGGCTTTACCTGGTTGTTCGCATGGCAAAGCGCCTGCAATTCGGCAAAAGTGTTAGGGAATGTCTTATCAATTTTCAGCATCTCCATCCAGGCGTTGGCCACAACCGCCAGCTTGGGATAAATAGTCTCCCTTATGCTTTGTATAATAGCGGGCAGCGGATAATTAAAATATTTATACTCGCCCAGGCCGTAGCGGTAGCGCTCCATTACCACGGTTTTGCGGTAAGCATCGGCATCATTGTAACCTGCCTTTAATGCCTCGCAATGTTCATCAGTTATTAGTTTGGGGATGATGGCGTAACCCTTTTGGTGCATCTCATCGGTTATAATTCCCCAGTTAACCGCCGCTATTTTTGATTCAATATCCAGCATAGTCCTAAATTTAAACAGGTAAATTAGTTTTTGCGCCTTCCCAACCAATGATGGCCGTTTTGCGGGTTTCGCCCCACATGTAGCCGCCAAAGTTGCCAGTGCTTTGGATAACCCTGTGGCAAGGTATTAAAAATGCGACCGGGTTGCTGCCAATAGCCGAACCTACCGCCCGCGAAGCGTTTGGTTGGTCAATTTGTTTGGCGATTGAACCATAAGTAGATAATTGCCCCATTGGTATTTTCAATAGCGATTCCCATACTTTTAACTGGAAATCGGTACCTTTTAAGTGCAGTTTGATTTGATTGAGCTTGCTTTGGTCGTGTTGGAAAATAAACAGCGCGTTTTGCTGCATAATATCCAGTTTGCGGGTAAAATTAGCATTGGGGAACATAGCGGTTAAATCGGCTATGGCTTTTTGCTCATCATCCTCAAAAGCCATATAGCAAATGCCTTTATTGGTAGAGGCAACCACCAAATTACCAAACGGACTTTCGGCAAAGCTGAAGTTGATAGCCAGGTTTTTACCGCCGTTTTTGTATTCGGCAGGCGTCATGCCTTCAATGTTTACAAACAAATCGTGCAGGCGGCTGGTGCCGGATAGCCCGGTTTCGTAAGCGACATCAAACAGCGTGCTTTGGTTTTCCTTCAGCAGCCCTTTCGCATATTCTATGCTGATGTACTGCAAAAACTTTTTGGGCGTAGTGCCGGCCCAGTCGGTAAACAGCCGCTGGAAATGAAAGGGGCT
>Ga0302309_10002261_pt1 | contig 16270 bp, 16 predicted proteins | sample III_Palsa_N1_1_FD_200453 | JGI IMG/M metagenome (GOLD analysis project Ga0302309, IMG submission 200453) | Peat permafrost microbial communities from Stordalen Mire near Abisko, Sweden - III_Palsa_N1_1 | ecosystem: Environmental > Terrestrial > Soil > Palsa > Peat permafrost | place: Sweden... | reverse complement strand
TGTGGTCGATGGCCTGAGAGACGCCGGTGCCCTTGGCTTTGGAGATGCGGTCGTAGACGGAGAGGCGGGCCTCGTCGATTTGGGCGCGGAGGGCGGCGCGTTCGGTTTCGATGCCAGCGATGGCGGCGGTGTTGCGGGTGGCGATGTCGGCTGCGCGGACGCGGGCGGCGGCGAGGGTGGCGGTGGTGACTTCGAGGGTGAGGGTGGCTTTGCCGCGGGCGAGGTCGAAGGCGTCGGTGCGCTCGAGCGAGGCTAGCTCTTCGTCTTCTAGCTTGGCGATGGTCTGTTCGGAGAAGTTGATTTCGTGCTCGAGAGCGGCGATCTGCGCGGCGGAAGTGGCGGTCTCCATCTGCTTGCGGAGGCGGGAGATTTTGCCCTGGCGATCCTTGACGTCGAGCTCCTGGGAGCGGCGGAGGGTTTCTTCTTTGAGGAGAGACTTGTTGGCTTCGGCGAGGGCGACTTCGGCTCGGGCACGGGCGGTCTGGGCGGCGGTGACCTGGATGGGGGCGTCGGCTAGCTCGGCGCGGAGGCGGCGGAGCTCGAGGTCCTGGGCCTGGAGGATGATGAGGTGTTCGAGGTCGGCATTCATCGGACGGAGTCTCCTTTCGCGTGAACGACTGATGAAAAGGCTAACACTTTGGGGTGGGTACGAAGACGGCAGGCAGGAGAGGGTGGACGGTAAAAGGGCTGCTGCGGGGCAGAGTTGGATCCTGGGCCAGGCGCGCTGGGGACGCCTCTTCGCGGGCTCGTGGGTGACTGAGGGTGCGGCCCAGGTTCTGCTGGTGTTTTGCATAGTCAGCGGGGAAACAGTGGCAAAAATTTTCCGTCTTGGGAGTGGGGAGGAATGCGTCAGTTTTGAGAGCGAGATATTTATCTTGCGCCGATGTCGTACTGAGGATTGGAGATAGGGCGCCGGTGAGGCGATGGCTGGGGTGGATTGGAAGATCGTTTGCTGCAGATCAGATCGGTTCGGGCCGATCTTCAAGAACTCAAAATTGATCGACGACTTCGCGAGATCGTGGAGTCTCAGGAGAATCTATGCGCAAAACGATGTTGGCCATCCCAATAGCACTCCTTGCGATTCTGGCGCCCGTAGTCGCGAGGGCCTCGGACATTACTTACACTGTCAATTCGTCGGTTGGAGCCAGCGGCAGCGTGACCGGTACCATCACAACCGATGGAAACACCGGGGTTCTCGGTACGGCGGACATCCTGGATTGGAACCTGGTATTGAATGACGGCACGAATCCCACGTTTACCCTCGACGGCATGGCGAATTCCGAGGAAGAAGTGGTTGGAACGGATCTGAGTGCAACGGCCACGCAGCTCTTATACAACTACAGCGGGGACGGGTTCTTTTTACTAGAGAATCTATCCATCGGTGATAATGGGCCCTTTGCCTGCTTTGAATCCTCTCCCGCGTGCTCGGGCGCCCCTGCCGGCGTAAGTCTTGCGGCACTTAACGGCGAGGGGGATATCATCTCCACACCGTTGCAGGGCGAAGGTGTCATTGGAACGGCGGGGGTCGCACCCACTCCTGAACCTGGCAGCCTGTTCCTTTTGGGGACGGGGCTGGTGGGGTTGGCGGGGATGGGCTGGCGGCGGGTTGTTGCCTAGACGTTTTTGTCGCCACAGAGAGAGCCCCGGCTACGGCTGGGGCTTTTGTTTGTTGGGGGACGGGGCGAGTGTCGGGATGCCAAACGGCGGGAAGCCAAACGGCCGAAGACCAAACATCGTGGGGCGAAGCAAGGGGCGGGTGAATTCGTGAATCCCTGAGGGGTGTTGGGGCGTCTGAATACAACCCAATGGCAGCTGCTGCAACAATGGAAATGACGACGACGGTAGCCGCCCCGGCACCTTGGCGTCCGCGAGTCAATCCCTGGATTGTGGCGTTGACGGTGACGCTGGCGACATTCATGGAGGTGCTCGACAGCTCGATTGCGAATGTGGCGCTGCCGCATATTGCAGGCGGGCTGGGTGCTACGCAGGACGAGGCTACGTGGGTGTTGACGGCCTATCTTGTGGCGAACGCTGTGATTCTGCCGGCGGGCGCGTACATGACTACGTTCATTGGGCGCAAGAAGTTTTACATGATCTGCGTGGCGCTGTTTGGGATTTCGAGCGCGTTGTGCGGGTTGGCTCCAACACTGCCGCTGCTGGTGTTCTGCCGGATTCTGCAGGGAATTGGCGGAGGCGGACTGGCTCCTAGTGAGCAGGCGATTCTGGCGGATACGTTTGAGCCAGCGAAGCGTGGGCAGGCGTTTGCGCTGTATGGACTGGCGGTGGTGTGTGCGCCGGCGATTGGACCTACGCTGGGCGGATATATTACTGACAACTTTAATTGGCGATGGATCTTCTTCCTGAACGTGCCGATTTGTATCTTGAGTTTGTTTTTGACGTCGAGGATTGTTGAAGATCCTCCGTACGTGAAGGAGCAGGTGCGGAAGACGCAGAGTGGCGGGCTGCGGCTGGACTTGATTGGCTTTGCGCTGCTGGGCATCACGTTTGGAAGTTTGGAATTTGTGTTAGACAAGGGCCAGGAAGATGATTGGTTCGGGTCGAGGCTGATTACGTTCTTTGTGTGCGCGATGGTGGTTGCGTTTGTGACGATGATCTGGTGGGAGCTGAAGGAGTTGCGCGAGGGGCGGCGACCGATTTTGAATCTCACGCTGTTCAAGCGCAGGGTGTTCTCGATCAGCTTTGGGTTGATGTTTGTGCTGGGCTTCAGCTTGTATGCGACGACGCTGCTGATTCCGCAATTTGTGCAGACGCTGATGGGATATACGGCGGAACTGGCGGGGCTGGTGCTGAGTCCGGCAGGGCTGATGATGATGTGCATGATGCCGGTGGTGGGCGTGCTTTCGGGCAAGGTGGATCCGCGCAAGCTGATCGGGTACGGGTTTGTGATGCTGACGCTGAGTCTGCTATGGATGTCGAATTTGAACCTGCAGCTCAGTTACGGGCAGCTGGTGTTTATGCGCATCTTCCAGGCGTCGGGGCTGGCGTTCCTGTTTATTCCGATTAATACGATTGCGTATATCGGGGTGAAGCAGGGCGAGAACAATGATGTGTCGGGCCTGACGAATTTGGCGAGAAATATTGGCGCGAGCTGCGGGACGGCGTTTGTGGCGACGATGCTGACTCGACGGACGGCGGCGCATGAGAACTCGGCGATCAGAAATCTGGCGGCGGGGTTGCCGGCGTTCGATCGCGTCGTGAAGGAAAGGGCGAGTGCGTATAAGCCGGGCAATGGAGCGGGCGTGCACAACGGGCCGTTCGGTGGGGCGAGTTGGGGTGCGATTCACCAGGCGCAAGCGTCGATCTATAACCAACTGCATGCGCAGGCGGCGACGCTGGCGTATGTGGACATCATTCGTTACCTGGTGATCTTCTGCGCGTGCATGATTCCACTGCTGTTCTTCATTCCGAAGGCGCCGAAGAATATGAGCGTGGGGCATTAGAGCAGGGGATAGAGTGTAGAGGATAGAGAAGGGCTTGTGCTTGTGGTTTTATCGCTGGACGCCACGCATCCATTTGCCGAACTCTAAACCGAACCAGGTTGATATGCAGGCGACGGCGGTGGCGCGGGACAGACCGCGCAGCAAGGGGAGGCCGTGCTGTGGGAAGAATAATAGATGCATTCGTTCGAAGCCGTAGGCTCTGGCGATGAAGCCGTAGTACATCGTGCCGAAGAGGCGATTTTGGCTTGCCGGTGACATGAGAAAGTTCGCAAACGGCCACTCGACTACGACCAGAACCGCGATGAAGAGTACGCCCGAGACTAGCGCGATCTGCCAGCTCTTCCATGCTCGCGTGCGTTGCCAGAGAAGGTCGAGGGTGAATGCCGGAGCGAGAAGGAGGATTGGGAACTTGGCGGGGACCATGTGCGTGACCGGGAAGAACTCGGGGCCGAGCCTCGGCTGCGCGGGAAAGAGTGGGAGCAGCAGAATCTCTGTAATCACAAAGCAGGTGTAGATTCCGGCGGCGGCCGTCGCGGCCCAACGGAAGCGCGAGGCCTCAAAGACAGCGGCCAGTACGACGGGGATGGCTGCGCCGATCACGATGTATGCGGAGGCCCGATGCAGCATCGTGTCCACCGTGTACTCCTGAACGAAGTACATCTGGCTCCCGACAGCGAGGCCGCCTAGATAGACGAAGAGGACCTGGAGGCGCGTGAAGTTTTTCGCGCCTGCAGCGGCGGCGCGGTTCATGGCGGCGAGGAGCAGGAACGACAAGCCCAGAGCGATGGCGCGTAGGCCCAGAATCAGGAGAACGTGCGGCGGACTGACCAGCTTGACGTCGAGGCCGTAGGCGTTGTGCCACCAGTTGTCGAAGGGCGCGGAGGTGAGCATGGCGACGCCTCCCCAGCCGGCGAGGAAGACGCCTAATGGCGCATGCAGTCCGAAGAACTCGACCGAGGCTGCGCGCAGATTGGCGTCTCTTCCTGAGGTTGCGCGGACGACGAGCGAGACGCCGATGATACCGCCGAGCACGGCGCAGAGATAGAGGGCTAGGTGCGGCGCTGTCCAGAAAGTGTCGCGCCCGATGGAACGATGCCAGGAGACGTCCCACTCGCCGCCGATGTAGGCGGAGGTGACGGCGAGAACGCCGGTCCAAAGATACCAAGGGATGGAGGAACTGGATAGCTCGCTTCGTGCTGCTTCGCTCGAAGCTGTGCCTGCCAGGCGAACTGTTGACATGGTTGCTCCTCTTTTTGCATACAGCGCGATGGTCGTTATAGATGGGCGGCGTTGGAGCGATTCTACAAGCGGTTGGTTCGGAGAGCAGCACTAAGGTCAAGCGCGTTTGCGGTGGCGTGGCCGAGCGCGGTGTTATCGAAGATGACCCAGAGGTTGATTGAGGGTGGTGTGGCGCGCAGGGTGTGGGCTAGCTGCTTGAGGTCCGCGTCGGTGTAGGGGGAGTAGTAGGTACGTGGGGCGCCGTGAAGACGGTAGTAGTGAAGATGCTGAGCGCCGCCGGGAGTCGCGGCCGCGGGGCTGCCTTTGGGTGGGTCGGCTGCGACGCGCGCGATGGCGAAGCTGCGGAGGAGACGGTCGGCGACAGGGGTGAACCAGGAGGCGTGGCGTGGCTCGGTAGCGGCAAGGTGGGGAGCTGGATAGAGCTCACGGAGGGTGGTGAGGAAATCGTGGACGAGGGGTTCGTCGAAGGCTAGCGAGGGTGGGAGTTGGATGAGTAGGGGGCCGAGTTTGGAGCCGAGGCCGGTGGCTTGCTCGAGGAAAGTTTGGAGGAGAGCGCCGGTGTTGTTGAGCTTGGCTTCGTGGGTGATGGTGCGTGGGAGCTTGACGGAGAAGCGGAAGTTGGCGGGCGTGGTGGCGGCCCAACGCTCCCAGGTTTTGCGCATGTGCGGGCGGTGGAAGCTGGAGTTGATCTCGACGCAGTGGAGGCGGTGGGCGTAGCGCTGGAGGTGGGTGAGCTTGGCGTCTCCGGGTGGAGGAAAGGCGAGGGTGTGGTCTTTGGGGAGGGTCCAGCCGGCGGTGCCGATGTGGATGTTGCTGAGTGGGAGCGAGTTGGGCGGGGTGGAGTTCCGAGTTGATTTCATAACGAGGCGCGGGTGGGCGTCTGGAGGATAAGACGCATCTTACTGGGGGTGCCGCAACCTGCGGTGGAATGGCTTGGCTGTCGGGCCGGAGGAGTCGTAATGGAAAAGAATTTACAGGGTAAGCGGGTCGCAATTCTGGCGACGAATGGATTTGAGCAGAGCGAGTTGCTGGAGCCCAAGAAGAATTTGGAAGATGCGGGCGCGAAGGTGACGGTGCTGTCGCTGAAGACGGGAGAGATCAAGGGGTGGGACCACACGGATTGGGGCAAGAGTGTGAAGGTGGATGGGCTGGTGAAAGAGGCGAAGCCTGATCAATTTGATGCGCTGGTGTTGCCGGGCGGGCAGATGAATCCTGATGTGCTGCGCACGGATAGCGGCGCGGTGACGTTTGTGCGGACGTTTGTGGAGAGTGGAAAGCCGGTGGCGGCGATTTGTCATGCGCCTTGGCTGCTGATTGAGGCGGACGTGGTGCGGGGGAAGACGATGACGTCGTGGCCTTCGGTGCGCACGGATTTGAAGAACGCCGGAGCGCATTGGGTGGATGAGCCGGTGATCGTGGATGGGAATTTGATTACGAGCCGGAAGCCAGATGATATTCCGGCGTTCTCGCAGGCGATTGCGGAGGCGTTGACAGCGAAGAAGCTCGTGGCGGCGTAGAAGAAGTTTGTTGTCGGCGATGAAGATCGTCGACAGTATGGGAGAAGGGCAGGGCTTCGGCTCTGCCCTCTTTTTGCGAGTTACCATCGAATGATGGATCGAGAGATTGGGGTGGGTGCGCGCGGATGGGCGCGGGTGGATGGGATTGATTTGCTGCGGGGTGCGGCGATCTTTTTTGTGCTGATGAATCACGTGAACATGCAGCTGCTGTTCCGGGATGTGCCGTACCTGGTGGGGCTGCCGCTGCAGTTGGTATACACGCTGGTTTGGAACGGGCAGCTTGGCGTGCAGATGTTTTTTGCGGTGTCGGGGTTCTTGATTACGTCGACGAGTATCCGGCGGTGGGGTTCGCCTGATGCGTTGAAGGTGAGGGAGTTTTATTGGCTGCGGTTCGCGAGGATTGCGCCGCTGATGATCCTGCTGCTGGTTGTGCTGAGTGGGTTGGATCTTTTTGGGGTGAAGCATTTTGTGGTGGAGCGGGAGACGGGTGGGCTGGGACGTGCGCTGGTGGCGGCGCTTACGTTTCACGTGAATTATTTGGAGGCTACGCGGGGGTATCTGCCGGGGAGTTGGGATATTTTGTGGTCGCTGTCGGTGGAGGAGATGTTCTATCTATTTTTTCCGTTGGTGGCGCGCGTACTGCGGAAGAAGGGGTTGCTGGTGGGGCTGCTGGTGTTGCTGATGGTCGCGGGGCCGTTTGCACGGGCGAAGGCGTTTAATCCGAATCCGGTGTGGCGGGAGTATAGCTACCTGGGCGGGATGGACGCGATTGCGATGGGATGTTTGACGGCCATGCTGCTGGCGGGGCGGAAGGTGTCGCGGCGGATGGTTTGGGTTTGCGGGAGTGTCGGTGCGGCGCTGCTGGTGTTTTGTTTTGGATTTTCGTTGGAGGCGTACAAGATCGGGTTGGGGAAGACCGGGTTGCTGATGACCGTGGTGGGGGTGGGGGCTTGCCTGGTGATTGCGGCGGCGGCAATGTCGGGGTGGAGAGCGCCACGCGTGCTGGCGCCGGTGCTGCAGATGGGGCAGCGGAGTTATGAGATTTATTTGACGCACATGTTTGTGGTGATTGGGGCGTTCTTCCTTTTTGACGCGGGGGGGAAGCCGTTGAGGGCGGTGTGGTGGGTGTTTGCTGCGGTGATTGTGGTAGCTACGTTGTTGGGGTGGGTTGTGTCGGTGGGGTTTTCGGAGCCGATGAATCGGTGGTTGCGGAGAGGAGAACGGGCGCGCTTCGCGCCAGAAGCGGGTTCCTCGCTGCGCTCGGAATGACAGCCAGAAAGGCAAGTGCAAAGGCAAGAGCAAGAGCAAGAGCAAGAGCAACAACAAAGGCAAATACAGGGGTCTCTCCACTCCCCTTCGACTATGCTCAGGGTTCGGTCGAGATGACGGGGTAGGGAAGGTGGTGAAGCAGATTCCCAGAGGGAATGACAGAAAGAAAAGCAACGGCAAGAGCAGAAGAGAACGGACGACGCTGGTGGCGTCGCCCGTTTGTTTGTGGAGGCGTTGGAGTTAGTTGCCGTGGATTTGTTTGGTGGGGAAGGGGTTGCGCTCGTCGAACTGGACCTGGTGCCAGTAGGGGTAGGCGAGTGGTTGGGCGCTGGCTTCGTCTAGCTTGGCTACTTGCTCGGGGGTTAGGTTCCAGCCGGTGGAGGCTAGGTTGGCACGGAGTTGCTTTTCGTCGCGGGCGCCGATGATGAGCGTGCTGATGGTGGGGCGCTGGAGGAGCCAGTTGAGGGCTAGCTGCGGGACGGTCTTGCCGGTTTCGGCTGCGAGGGCATCGAGGGCGTCAACTACTTTGTAGACGTAGTCCCAGTCGGGGATGGGGCCGGCGTCGATTACGGATTGATTTTGGAGGCGGGAGTCGGCGGGGAGAGGCGTGCCGCGGCGGATTTTGCCGGTGAGGCGGCCCCAGCCTAGCGGGCTCCAGACGAGGGCGCCTACGCCTTGATCGAGGGCGAGGGGCATGAGCTCCCACTCGTAGTCGCGGCCGACGAGGGAATAGTAGACCTGGTGGCCGACGTAGCGGGCCCAGCCGTAGCGCTCGGAGACCGAGAGAGATTTCATCAGGTGCCAGCCGGAAAAGTTGGAGCAGGCGATGTAGCGGACCTTGCCTTGGGCGATGAGCTTGTCGAGGGTGCTAAGTGTTTCTTCGACGGGGGTCGTGGCGTCGAAGGCGTGGAGGTGGTAGACGTCGATGTAGTCGGTGTTGAGGCGCTTGAGGGATTGCTCGAGGGCGGCGGTGAGGTGGTAGCGGGAAGAGCCTACGTCGTTGGGACCCTTGCCGGCGCGGAAGGTGGCCTTGGTGGAGATGAGGACGTCTTCGCGCTTGAGGTGGGCGATCGCCTTACCGAGGACGGTTTCGCTGTGGCCGTCAGAGTAGATGTCGGCGGTGTCGAAGAAGTTGCAGCCGGCTTCCATGCAGATGTCGATGAGGTGGGCGGCTTCTTTGTCCTGGGTGGAGCCCCAGGATTTGAAGAAGTCGTTGGCGCCGCCGAAGGTGCCGGTGCCGAAGCAGAGTTCGGGGACTTTGAGGCCGGAGCGGCCGAGAGAGCGGTAGTTCATTAGGACTCCAGTGGGTAGTGGGTAAGGGGTAAAAGTTGTCAGTTGTTCGTTCTCAGTTGTTAGGAAAGGCAAGGCCACAGCGGTAACTGAGAACTAACAACTGAGAACGCCTCGTTGGTTGGATGCGTGGGGGTGCGGTGAGGGAGCATGTTTGATTGGGCGATAAAAGTCAGTGTGTTGTGGGGGCGGGTTCAGATAGACTGCTTGGCATACCGAAAATCTATTGGTGATGGTCCGGGCTGCGTCTCAACGATTTCTCCCAGGAGTTGATGATGGCCGATCTTGCTGTAGCGCCTGCTCGTGTGAGCGCGCATAAACCTAGTCGTACTGCGGACCGAATTTTCTTTTCGGTGATGCCGTTCGTGATGATGGCGATGGTGTTGTATGGGTTTGCGCGGACTTACTTTCTTGCGGGCATGGTGGCGGCTCCGTTGCCGAACAAGCTGATTCATGTGCATGGCGCGGTGTTTACGTCGTGGATGATTTTGCTGATTGTGCAAACGGCGCTGGTGGCGACCAAGCATGTGAAGTGGCATATGACACTGGGGCTGTTTGGATTTGGCCTGGCAGTGGCGATGGTGCTGTTGGGGACGCTGGTGTTCTTTGCGTATAAGCTGCGGCGGAATCCCGAGGCGCATAAGCGGCTGATCCTGATGGCGACGATGGCGATCATGGATGCGGCGGTGGGGCGGTGGCAGCATCCAGCGATTTTGCAGCGGATTCCGCCGACGCAGGATTTAGTGATCCTGGCGCTGTTGTTGATGCTGGTGGTGTTTGATTTGTTCAATCTTCATCGGGTGAGCAAGTACACGTGGCGGGGTGCGCTGCTTGTGATCGTGGTGCATGTTACGCGGGTGCCGGTGGGGCACACGGCGGCTTGGCATGCGATGACGCGGCACTTGTTGTAGAGCAGGGGATAGAGTGTAGAGCGTAGAGAAGACAAAACCGCTTTCTCTATCCTCTACTCTCTATCCCCTAATCCCTGCTTTCTTGCTGCTGCGTCGAGGGCGGATTGGGTGCGGGGGAAGAGTTGGTGGGGGTTGGAGTTGGGGTAGAAGTGGATGGAGATTTCGGGGTGGGTGACGGAGTCGTCGATGCCGTTGGTGAAGGGGTAGCCGAGGGATTGGAGGAGGTGGAGGGAGCCTTCGTTGCCGGAGGGGTTGCCGTCGTCGCCGATGATGGCGAAGACGGTGCGATGCGTGCGGAGCGAGGTGACGGTGACGAAATCTCCGAGGCGGGCGCCTTGTTTTGTGGCTTGCTTGCCTAGGACGACGTAGTTGATTTTGGTCGCGTCGACGTAGCGGCGGGGGTTACGGGGGTCGGTGATGGTGGGGTCGGTGAAGGCGGTTTGGGAGATGTAGTAGCCGGGGAAGGGGTCGTGGGGGCCTTGCAGGATGGGGACGGTGGGGTGGTCGTCGTCGGTGAGATAGCCGACGATTTCGCCGTGGCGGCGGCGGCGGTAGTGGGCGTCGCGTAGGTTGTCGAGGGTGTGGGAGCCGGGCGGGCCGTAGGCGTTGGGGGCGCCGTCGACGTCGACATCCATGCGGTGCGTAAGCATCGTGAAGTCCTGCGCGGACGGCGAGAGTTGGGTTTGTGGCGGTGGAGAAGCTTGTCGCTGCGCGCTGAGAGCAGGCCAGATGAGGAGGGGAGAGGCGAGTGCGAGGGTGAGAGGGAGTTTTGACATCGGAGAGGTCGGAGCTGACGTGGTGCAGTGACTCTACTGCTTACGATCATGTTCCAAAACGAGACACAAAGGAAAGGACGCAGAACCGAGCCTCAAGGTTTCTGGGGTGTGTGCCGAAGAGGGAAGGATGGGATGTCTTATCACTTTGAGGTATCGCGATGTCGATGGATGAAACTGACTTTAAATTTTTAGCAGAGAACAGCGCGGACGTGATCTGCCGAATCTCGGCGGACTTTGTATTGCATTATGTTTCGCCGTCCTCGTGGCAGGTGCTGGGTTGGAAGCCGGAGGAACTTGTTGGGAAAGGACCGAGCGCTTATGTAATCCCTGAGGACATGCCGAGGCTGCTGGAGATTGCCAAGCGGAATCGAAGCCCGGAAGGGGAGGATACGCCGGCGACGGTGAGGGCACGCAAGAAAGATGGCTCATTGATATGGATCGAGATCAATCCGCGGGAGATGCATCATTCTGAGACAGAGGAGGCCCTAGAAGCGGTCCTCGTGATGAGGGATGTTACGGAGCGGAAGTTGCTGGAGGAGAAGCTGTCCATGCTGGCGCTGACGGACGGGTTGACGGGGGTTGCGAATCGGCGGGCATTTGATGAGGCGCTGGAACGGGAGTGGAAGCGGACGTTGCGTCACGGCACGCAGATTTCGTTGCTCTTGCTGGATATTGATCACTTCAAGCCGTTCAACGATCAATATGGACACCAGGTTGGGGACGATTGTTTGCGAGCGGTAGCGCAGGCTGCAGCGGGTGCTGTGCGAACGACGGATATTGTGGCGCGATATGGCGGGGAAGAGATTGCGATGATTCTTCCGCAGGTTGATGTGGCCGGCGCGTGGGAGACGGCGGAGAAGGTGCGGTTGGTGATTGAAGGACTGCGGGTACCGCATGGCGGGAATCCGGAGGGTGGAGGATGGGTGACCGTGAGTATCGGGGCCGCGACAGCGCTGGCACGCGCGGGAGGGACAATGCGGATGCCGGAGGGTCTGTTGCAGGCGGCGGACCATGCGCTGTACAAGGCGAAACTTGGCGGGAGGAATCGGGTGGAGGGAGGGATGCTGCTTGCGCCGCGGCACCTGGCGATTGTTGCGTAAGGAGGAGTGCGTGGGGCGGAGGCTGCGGCAAAAATACAGGGGTCTCTCCACGGCGCTTCGCTCCGGTCGAGATGACGGAGTGGAGGTGAGCGCACAAAGCGGGCAGCTTTGGTCGAGAGGATGGAGGTGAGGCGGAGAGAATATTCGCGCGGGAGGGGTGGGGTGTGAGATACAGGAAGTGGGCGTTGAAGCCCACGGAGGGTGTTGATGCGCGAGTCGACTGCGGGGACGATGGGTTGGAGTGGGGGACTGTTGGGTGGGGGTTGGATGCGGGCGGCGGATGGCGAGACGGCGCGCGTGGAGGAGAAGGGATGGAAGGGCGCGGCGCTGAGCAAGGTGCCTGAGGTGGCGCTGGGTTTCTGGATTATCAAGATTGCGGCGACGACGCTGGGAGAGACGGGCGGGGATGCGCTGTCGATGTCGCTGAAGCTTGGATACCTGGTGAGTACGGGGATTCTGTTTACGCTGTTCGTGGTGCTGGTGGCGGCGCAGATTAAGGCGAAACGGTTTCATCCGTTTCTGTATTGGGGAACGATTGTGGGGACGACGCTGGCTGGAACGACGATGGCGGACTTTGCGGATCGGTCGTTGGGGATTGGCTATCCGGGCGGGTCGGCGATCTTATTTGGGCTGGTGATTGCGTCGCTGGTGGTGTGGAGGCTGGTGGTGGGTACGGTGTCGGTGAACAATATTGTGACGCCGCGGCAGGAGATGTTTTACTGGCTGACAATTTTGTTTTCGAACACGCTGGGAACGGCGCTGGGGGATTGGACGAGCGAGGGCACGGGGTTTGGGGGCGGGGTGTTTTTGTTTGTTGGGTTGCTGCTGGTGCTGGCGGCGCTTTATTTCTTTACGAAGATGAATCGGACGCTGTTGTTCTGGATGGCGTTTATTTTGACGCGGCCGCTGGGGGCGTCGATGGGGGATTTGTTGACGAAGCCGCATGCCGATGGCGGGTTTGGGCTTAGCCGCTTTGTGTCGTCGGCTGTGATTGCGGTGTTCATGGTGGTGTGTATTTTGTTGTTTCCGCAGAGGGCTGGGGAGCATCCTGGAAGAGCAGGGGATAGGGGATAGAGTGTAGAGGATAGAGAGGCCATAGAAGCGCTTTCTCTATCCTCTATGCTCTATGCTCTACACTCTATCCCCTGTTATTTTGTGCAGGCGGCCCGTAAGCCGAATTCTGTTTTAGACGATCATTCCTCTAGGCCATGCCTTGCGACATGGCTCAAGCAACCTACCCGCAGGTTTCGGTGAAAGCTCCACTTGCCTGGGCGTGACGGGCCGTCGCGCGCTCGCCGCATAAGTGGTTGCGACGAAACTCCCTGCCTATTTGGTCTTGCTCCGTGTGGGGTTTACCATGCCGCGACTGTTACCAGCCGCGCGGTGGGCTCTTACCCCGCCGTTTCACCCTTACCGCAGATCGCTTGCATGGGCTTCTCGCTTGCGCTCGTAGCTCAACAATCTGAGGCGGTTTGTTTTCTGTTGCACTGGCCGTCCAGTGAGCTTGCGCTCACCGTCCCGGACGTTATCCGGCACACTGCCCTGCGGAGTTCGGACTTTCCTCCCCCTCCCGACGCACAACGTACGGCGCGGAAGGCAGCGATCATCCAGCCGCCTGCACAGGGTTAAGTGTAGCAGTAGGGCAGGGGATAGGGGATAGAGTGTAGAGCGTAGAGAAGGAAGGTTGGGTCGCCGTAAGTCAGTGTGGAGGGGTGGCCCAGCTTGTATCGCAAAAGACACTCCAGGCCCGCACCTTTCCTGACGCAATTTCTGCTAGCCAGGCGGCGGATACGTTCCATGATTGCGGAAGGACGTGATCGTCTACGCGCCATTTGCCGGAGGCTTGGCCGAAGAGTGCGACATGGCTGGCGCTTTGGAAGGTTTGCTGGATGTCGATGCTGTAGTCGGGGTAGGCGTGAAGAAAATGCTGCCAGCCCGAGATCATTGTTTCGGCGCCGGAGAAGCGGTTGCCGCGCGCGTCGGTGAAGGTGTGGTCCTGAGTCATGAGGGTTCGCAGGGCATCCAGGTCTGCGGCGTTGATGGCGGCGACGAAGGCGAGGGCGGTGGTTTCTGAGGGTGTCGGCAGGGGCGTCTCCTTTTCATGGAGGACGGCTGGAGCAGCCGGGATTTGGTGCAAGAATTGTTGCATGACGATGACGCGGAGACAATTTGTTGCGCAGGGTTCGGTGGTGGGTGCGGTTGCGGCGATAGGGCTGCCGGGACTTGCGCAGGGGAACGCGGCGGGGGTCTCGATTCGGGCGGCTGGAGCGGGGCGCGGGATCCTGGCGGGATGCGCGGTGAATGTGCGTGCGCTGCGCAACGATGCGGCGTATAAGAAGTTGCTCGAGGAGCAGGTGGGGATTGTGGTGGCGGAGTCGTCGTTTAAGTTTGGACCGCTGCGGCCTTCGCCGACTACATTCTTCTTCGACGATGCGGATTTTCTTGCGGCGTTCGCTGAGGCGAACGAGATGAAGCTGCGGGGGCATAACTTTGTGTGGCATCGGCAGCTGCCGAAGTGGTTTGACAGCTACGTGACGAAGGAGAATGCGGAGCAGGTGCTGGTGGACCATATTGAGCAGGTAGGGGGACGGTATGCGGGGAAGATTCATAGCTGGGACGTGGTGAATGAGGCGATCCAGGTGAGTGATGGGCTGCCGGGCGGGTTCAGGAACTCGCCTTGGCAGAAGGTTCTGAGTGGGACAGGGGCGGTTCCGCAATACATTGAGGTGGCGTTTCGGACGGCGCGGCGGGTTGATCCGAAGGCGCTGCTGGTCTACAACGACTATGGGATTGAGGGGGAGGATGAGGGGTCGGCTAAAAAGCGCGTGGCGGTGATGGGGCTGTTGCGGGGGATGCAGCGGCAGAAGATACCGCCAGACGCGTTGGGGGTGCAGTCGCATATTTCGGCGGTGGGTAAGGATGGACACGCGCCGGTGTATGGCGCGGGATTGATGGCGATGATCGCGGACGTGCGCAAGATGGGGCTGAAGGTGCTGGTGACCGAGATGGATGTGAATGACCGGTACGTGGCGCAGGAGGTTGGGGCGAGGGATGCGGCGGTGGCGCAGATGTATGGGAATTATTTGGGGACGGTGCTGCAGGATCGGGCGGTGATTGCGGTGTTGACGTGGGGGATTACGGACAAGTACACGTGGCTTAACGGGGAGGATTCGCGCACGGATGGGCAGCCGGAGCGGCCGCTGCCGTTCGATGCGGCGATGCAGCCGACGGGGGCGTTTGCGGCCGAGGTGAGGGCGCTGCAGGGGGCTCCGGCGCGGGGTTAATACGATTTGAGGAACTGAGCGGCTGGCTCTTGCGTAGAGAAGTTCACGGGCCATGGGAGAGGTGTGTCTGGGTTGCGGGTTAGTGGTTGCGGATGGATGGTCGCGTGACGCGGGCTTCAGGGCAAGGAGAGATGGTGTGAGGCAAGTTGGTTGGACTTGTGGCGTGTTGCTGCTGGCGGCGGCAGCGGGATTCGGTATGGGGGTTGCGCGGGCGCAGGCTAGTGCGACGCAACCGGCTCCTGCGCAGGCGGGGATGATGTCGCGCAAGGAGGTTACCGGGATCATTGCGAATTCGCGCAAGATTGTTTCGCCGAATGGGGTGGAGGAGCTTTTGACGATTCCGGTTAATGGAACGAAGCAGTGGCTGTCGATACGGGGGAAGGACCGGCGCAATCCGATCTTACTGGTGCTGCACGGCGGGCCGGGGTCGCCTACGATGCCCGCCGCTTACACGTTCCAGAGTCCCTGGGAGGACTACTTTACGGTGGTGGAGTGGGACCAACGGGGGGCAGGAAAGACGTATGGGGCGAACGATCCGAAGGCGCTTGCGGGGACGATGACCGTGGAACAGATGACGAGCGATGCGGAAGAGGTGATTCGCTATCTGCAGACGACTTATGGGAAAAAGAAGATTTTCCTGGTGGGGCATTCGTGGGGCAGTGTACTGGGTGTGGAGGTGGCGCAGCGGCATCCGGAGTGGCTCTATGCGTATTTGGGTGTGGGGCAAATGGTGAATATGCAGAAGAGCGAAAAGATCGGGTATGACTTTGCGTTGGAGCAGGCGAGGGCGCGGCATAACAACGAAGCCGAGAAGGAGTTGCTGGCGATTGCGCCGTATCCCGGGGACGCTGGCAGCATGACGTTCGAAAAGATTGGCGCGCAGCGGAAGTGGCTGATGTACTACGGCGGCCTGACGTATGGGCGTTCGGATTTTTCCTACGATGCCAATGCGTGGGAACTCTCTCCGGACTACACGGAGAAGGATTTGGACAGCCTGGATGATGGCAGCCTGTACTCGGTGACGCAGTTGCTGGGGCAGGTGATGGCGATGAACTTTGATTCGGTGACGACGTTTAAGTGCCCGGTGTTTCTGTTTGATGGGCGGCATGACTATGCGACGTCGCATGAGTTGGCGGTGGAGTGGTTCGAGAAGATCAAGGCTCCAGAGAAGGAGTTTGTCTGGTTCGATAACTCCGCGCACATGATGATGCAAGAGGAGCCAGGGCGGTTTTTGTACTACTTGGTCAAAGATGTTCGGCCACTGGCAGTGGCGGCGGGCGACAGCGCGCCGGATAACGAGGTTCTTCGCTGAAGCGGCGGTCGTACAGGATAGACTTAAGGCGGATGACGCGGTGAGTTTCTGATGGAAAAGAAGGAAGCATTCCGGATAGCGGTACAGTCGCTGTGGGCGAACAAGCTGCGC
>Ga0302309_10002259_pt1 | contig 16284 bp, 16 predicted proteins | sample III_Palsa_N1_1_FD_200453 | JGI IMG/M metagenome (GOLD analysis project Ga0302309, IMG submission 200453) | Peat permafrost microbial communities from Stordalen Mire near Abisko, Sweden - III_Palsa_N1_1 | ecosystem: Environmental > Terrestrial > Soil > Palsa > Peat permafrost | place: Sweden... | reverse complement strand
CGGAGTTGTTCTTTTAATTGTCTTAATTCATCTTGTAGTCCTGCAACGTTCTGTGTTTGCTCTTGCAGCTTTCTTTGTAAAGTCTCAAATTTTTGTTCAGCGGATTCAACAGGTTGAGGCGCTTGGGCGGGTGGTTGCCGCTGTGGTCGTACAGTTCTACGCATAATACTTTTCTCAGCAATAAAAAATTGGTTATCAAGTTAAATTGGATCATTGTAACAAAGTTAGATAAAAAAACAACTATTCATGGATAATGATTATCATTTGTGATTTAATCATGTAGCTGATTTATTTGTAGTAGTGGGAGAGTAGGCGATGTCAGACGAAGAAGAACGACGGCCTTTTTTAAGCAGAAGTGGCAGCTTTGATGAAGAGAGGGGTGATGAAGGGGGCAACAATCCTGTTTCAAGCAGAGATGACAGCCGTGAAGGCAGGAGCAGCAGTCGTGTAAGCAGTTTAGGCTCTCTGGCCAGGCCCAGAAATGCAGAAGATATTCCTCCCAACTATTGGTGGAGTCTTTTGGCCTTGGTTGCCGCTGCCAATGAGGGCGGTATTGGTTATAATGCGATGTTTACCTACTTTACGGGTAAAGGTTATCCCGATGATCTGGCAACACTCGTTTCTTCCTTTATGAGCGCCGGACTGTTTTTATCCATTGCCAGTACGGAAGGTATTGCAACGGCGCATGAATTTCCTGCGTTGCTTAACAGCATATCAAAGCGTATGCGTGGGCAAACGTATGATGCGGTTGTTGGGGAAAATACGGTACGTAAACGTGCCGCACAGATCGTCGGTGGAGTGGCGGTATTATTGGTGCTGTATTATGAAGGGACGATTTTGTTTTCATCACTGTATGAAAACCAAGACTTTTGGACCAAAATTGGTGGTCAAGCCTTTTGGGCGCATTGGGCGGGGAAATTGTTTATTTGGGCCATTTCCGGTATCGATATGATCAGTGATACGGCTTTAAACTTAGGTCCATTTTATCGTGGCGTCCGATCATTAATCGAAGCATCTGAACCAAAACCCGTATTAAACGTGGACAATGAAGAAGAGGAACGGGTTTCAATGACAGCCACGGTTTTATCACGGGTTGGAGCCATTGTATTAACCGGCATTGGAACAGTGGGATTGGCTGCACGTTGGGGATCGAATTTTGGAATGGTATTACAAGATTTGCCTCGTTATACGGGCTTTTTGCCCTGGCAAGTGGATCCAAGTGTTGCAAAAATAATGGGGCAAGTAGGGATAGGCGCGGGTGTGTTGGTGATGCAAGGCAAGATGGGCGGCGATGTGGCCACCAATCTGCGAAAATTTCCAAAACGCATGCAAGCAGCGGGTTCTTATGTTATTGGTGCTGTAAAAAATATTTGCAGCGGTGAAACGCGCACCCCTTGCTCATTGAAGTTAACCATACTGGGTGCGAGTGTGTCTTTATTAACCGTCACGTTGGCTACATTGACAGCGGCAGATTCCTTGAGCAATGGTCTTTCAAATAATGAAGGCGTTGCACAAGTGCTCAATGGAACGATGTTTGGTGGTGACTTTAATCATCAGCCTTCGCCGGATGTTGTAGCGGATTGGAAATTTGCAATGTCGATGGTTTTATTGGTAACAGGTTTTCTGGCGTGCTTGTTTTTCCGCGGACACAATATTGTCCAAGAAGTGGGGGGACGTAGCTATAACACGTTGCAAAAGCTTAAAGAGCCCAATCCTCATGAATTGGATGAGCATGTGGGGGAGAGAAAGTGTTGTGGATTGGTATGCAGTTAAAACTCTAGGGTAATAACCCGCTGTTTTTATAAATAAAGTTGCGCTTTCAACGGTACTCCCCTTGTCTTGAGATGTCTGGTGGTTTTTTTATTTTTCCTCATCGCCTTCATTATCGCCTTCATTTGGGTTTTTTAATTGTATAACCGTCTGCAACAATTTTTTCAGTAATTTTTCAGTCAATGTTTGGTTGATGACTTCGTCTTGAACGATAATTATTTATTCATTGATAATGATTATCATTTATGATTTAATGTGTTAGTTGTATGATATTTAAAAGAGAGAGATAAATAATGGCAGATCATGAGGCGTCGGGGGTGAATGAAGCTGGGGATAGAGAGCCGCTCTATGAAAATGATGACGCTGTAGAAGCAATTGATGACGAACCGCAGATGAATGATGCTGATGATACAGAGCGGCTCCTCTCCGATAGAAATAATGGCGCTGGAGCAACTCAACGATCGACAGAACCATTATTTAATGGATGGGCTGCTTTTGCTGTCTTTTCCGGTGGTGTTGAAGCAACCATTGCATCAAACGCTGTTAAAACATCGTTGATGGGGCCCCGCTTTGGTCTTTCTGAGCGAGTTGCAGGGGCGATTGCTATTGCTGTTGCGGGCGGTTTATTTGTATCAACCATTACCACTGAAGGTTTGGCGGTATCAAAAGAATTTCCACTGGCATTGCAGCGAGCGAAAGTGCTTTTTGGCATGGCAGAGTCTAATGATGCTGTTATACACACACCCGCACAAAAATGGGGCAGACGCACGGCTGGCGTCATTACGGCCGGCATGCTGCTTTATTTTATGGGGACGATTTTCGCATTGTCTTCCACGGAAATTTATGAGTTTTTGGGTGCGTGGGAAAAGATCCCCAAAGAAGCCCGTATGGCGATTGCGGGTGTGTTTTCAATTGCCGATCTTGTAAGTGATACCTTTTTAAACATGCCTGATACCATCCGTGGTTTGCAAGAATTGGGTGGGACGATTGCTGCGAGAGATACAAATCGTATGGCTGACTATGCCAAATGGTTACGGCAACATTGGTATACGATATTGCCAACCACCGTCCTTGCATTGGGTGGCGTGATAGGGGGTACATCCAGGGCAGGTCTCAAACTTGAAGAAGTGTTATCGCAGTATATAGCAGCGGATATTGCGCGTAAATTGGGTATTACAGCCACGGCCGTGGTGGGTGGTAATGTGTGGATCAAAGCAACGATTTCCGGCAATGAGTCGTTAATGCATATGATTGAGTTAGCAGGGAAAAAGCGGGGATCTGCCGAATCCTTCCTGCAAGGAGATGAGGAAACAGGGGAGGTTGCCCCGGTGGCTAGGCCATTGTTTTTTGAGCATCGATGTTCACCACGTATTTTCATGTTAAGTGCTTTTTCTGTATTGTTTTGGGCGGTGGCTTTAAGCATTGTGGCCTTTGATGGATTTGGACGGATGATTTCTAATGCGGAAGGCGGGGTGACGACATTAAAAGCTTACGGCGTTTCTTTGTCTCCCGAAGCAGAACGTTGGACAGGTAACGTGTTGGCTTTATTTACAGCGGCATTGACATTATTGTTTTGGGGCGCGAATACTTTTAGAGTGTCACGCAAGCTGATTAGTCATGTTTGGCAGACGCCCATTGCGCAACCAGCAACAGGAAACGTGGACGATCCTCTATCTTTTGCGCAAAGAATATTGACTTGTGGTAAGACCCCACGTTGATAGAATAAGGCGATAAAACGTGTTTAGAAAAACCTGCCAGCAGACGGTGTTTGCTGCTGGCACCTTCTATGGACTTCAGGTATAATAACCCACTGTTTTTATAAATAAAATGGTGAAGTTTATGCGTCCCAGTGGTCGTTTAGCCGATGAATTGCGTTCCTTGCGTTTTACACGTCAATATACCAAACATGCGGAAGGGTCGGTGTTGGTTGAATTCGGTGATACCAAGGTCATTTGTAATGTCTCCGTACAACCCAATCAAGTGCCGCGTTTTTTAAAAGGGCAAGGACAAGGTTGGTTGACGGCTGAATATGGTATGTTGCCACGTGCGACGCATGAACGGACAGATCGTGAAGCCAGCAGAGGCAAACAGCAAGGGCGCACCCTAGAAATTCAACGCTTAATTGGTCGTTCATTGCGAACAATGATCGATTTAAAAGCCTTGGGCGAAAGCACCATTACCGTGGATTGTGATGTGATCCAAGCTGACGGTGGCACACGCACCGCAGCCATTAGTGGCAGTTGTGTAGCCTTGGTGGATGCCTTACGTCGTTTGCATAAAAAAGGCGTGATCCGTACACTACCGATCAAAAATCTCATTGCTGCAGTTTCTGTCGGCATTTATGCCAGTGAACCTGTGCTTGATTTGGATTATGCAGAAGACTCTAATGCACACACTGACATGAATGTGGTGATGACAGAACACGGCGGTTTTATTGAAGTGCAAGGCACCGCAGAAGGTGCACCGTTTTCACGTGACGAATTAAATTCATTATTAGAGTTGGCACAAAACGGCGTCGCACAAATCATCGCTAAACAACGTGAAGTATTGGAATAAGCCATGACGTCTGTATTTTTAGGTGAAGTAAAAAAACGCCGGACATTTGCCATTGTTTCACATCCAGATGCCGGTAAAACCACACTCACAGAAAAAATATTGCTGTATGGCGGCGCTATTCAATTGGCCGGCACCGTCAAGGGACGCAAAGCGTCTAGGCATGCCACCTCCGATTGGATGGCGCTTGAAAAAGAACGTGGCATTTCCGTCAGTACCTCGGTCATGCAGTTTCCTTACGCGGGTTGTATTTTTAATTTATTGGATACGCCTGGACATGAAGACTTTTCTGAAGATACCTATCGTACCTTAACGGCAGTCGATTCTGCTTTAATGGTGATTGATGGTGCAAAAGGCGTGGAAGAGCGCACGATCAAATTAATGGAAGTGTGTCGTTTACGTGATACACCGATCATTACGTTTATTAATAAAATGGATCGTTATAGTCTGGAACCCATCGAATTACTAGATGAAATTGAAACCGTTTTAAAAATGGCCTGTGCGCCGATCACCTGGCCGATTGGCATGGGTAAAGATTTTAAAGGCGTGTACTATTTTCAAACCGATGAAATTCATGTGTATCAACCAGGGCAAGGCGCACGTTTGCAAAATGCACGTGTGATTAAAGGGTTGAATAATCCTGAATTGGATGCATTATTGGATGGTCAGGCGACACGGTTTCGTGAAGAGATTGAACTGGTGCACGGCGCAAGTCATGCATTTGATCAACGCTTATTTTCAGAAGGTAAATTAACCCCTGTTTTCTTTGGTTCTGCGATTAATAATTTTGGTATTCAAGAGTTATTGGATGCGTTTGCAACTTATGCGCCAGGCCCTTTACCACGTAAAGCGGAACAACGCGTGGTGGATGCCATCGAGCCTGCTTTTAGTGGTTTCGTCTTTAAAATTCAAGCCAACATGGATCCTGCACATCGCGATCGCATTGCTTTTTTACGTATTTGTTCTGGAAAATACCAAAAAGGTATGCGCTTAAAACATGTGAGAATGGGACGTGATGTGACGATTAGTCAAGCATTAACCTTTTTAGCGGCAGAACGAGAACATGTGGAAGAAGCGTATGCCGGCGATATTATTGGATTGCATAACCATGGCACGATTCAAATTGGTGATACCTTTACAGAAAAAGAATTATTAAAATTCACCGGTATTCCCAATTTTGCGCCTGAATTATTTCAGCGCGTGCGTTTAAAAGATCCATTAAAAATGAAAGCATTGCAAAAAGGCTTGGTTGAACTGTCAGAAGAAGGCGCAACGCAAGTTTTCAGACCGTTACGTAATAATGATTTAATCGTGGGGGCGGTGGGCACGTTACAATTTGATGTGGTCGCGCATCGCTTGCTCAATGAATATAACGTTGAATGTGCGTATGAAGCGGTGCCTGTGACCACGGCGCGTTGGATCCGTTGTCAGGATCCAAAAATGTTAGAGGATTTTAAAAAGAAAGCCTTTGAATATTTGTCACTCGATGGGGGCGATCGTTTGGCTTATATTGCTCCCACACGTGTGAATTTGAATTTGGTGATGGAACGCTGGCCAGAGATTGAATTTTTAGCGACCAGAGAGCACTAACTCTTTCTTTCCCCCCTTTTTAAAGGGGGGTTAGGGGGATTTACATGATGACTCGATGAACTAACAATAAAGGAATAAACGATGCAAAAAAACGATAAGTGGTTAGTGAAAATCTAGCGAGTATAGGGAGAAAATCCCCCCTAACCCCCTTTAAAAAGGGGGGAAAGTAACTTTTTTAGAGAGTATGAAGTGCAACATTTACCTGTTTTATTAAACACCTGTATTCAAGAATTATGCCTGGATCTCGATGGTCGTTATATTGACGCGACGTTTGGTCGTGGCGGGCATACGCAGGCATTATTGAATCATTTATCTGCTCAAGCGCAAATACATGTGATTGATCAAGATCCTGACGCGTTGGTGGTTGCACATGAATTGGCGGCACGTGATAATAGAGTCAAGGTTCATGCGGGATCATTTCATCAATTAATTCAATGGATAAAAATCCCGGAATATGCAAAGCAATTCAATGGCATTTTATTTGATTTGGGCGTGTCTTCACCACAATTGGATAATGCGCAACGTGGTTTTAGTTTTTTGCATGAAGGTCCATTGGATATGCGCATGGATCCCACACAAGGGATCAGCGCTGCGCAGTGGATTGCAAAAATAAATGAAAAAGACCTGGCCGATACCATTTATCAATATGGTGAAGAGCGTCTTTCCAGGCGTATTGCGCGAGCGATTTGTGAACAACGTGAAAAAACGCCGTTTACCACCACCACTCAATTGGCCGATTGCATCAAGTTTTCAGTACCGCCGCCATCACCCAAACAACGTCATCGTATTCACGCAGCCACACGTACTTTTCAAGCCATTCGTATTGTGGTCAATCAGGAGTTGACGGTGTTAGAACAGGTTTTACCGGCCACACTTGAATTGCTTAAACCAGGCGGACGATTGTTGGTGATGAGTTTTCATTCCCTAGAAGATCGTATTGTTAAACACTTTATGCGCGATATGTCAAAAAAATCTGACGATCCCACTAGCGTAAAGCTCAAACGTATTGCTAAAATTCAAGCAAGTGATGAAGAAATAAAAGACAACCCGCGTGCACGTAGTGTGATGTTGCGGGTAGCTGAAAAGATGTAAGAGGGAAGAAACCATGCTTCGTGCTGTAACGCAGCGTCTGGTACAAGGACAATTTGCAAATTGGCATTCGATCCGTCGTGTGCCTATTTCTCATTGGTTTATTATTACTTTAATTGTATTAAGTGCCTTAACGGTGGTATATACCAAACAAATCAGCCGAACTTTATTTATTGAATTACAAAGTCTACAAAAAGAAAGAGATGATTTATATGTGGAATGGACGCAATTATTGATTGAACAGAGCGTTTTTGCGGCGGAAGTGTTGATTGATGAAACCGCGCGCCAAGAATTAAACATGATCTCTCCAGAACCCGCCAAAATTATTATGGTAAAACCCGAATGAATGCATATTATTCTTCCTATTTTCGCGGGCGTTATGTGTTTGTTATTGCCTTGATTGCCATTGGTTTTTTGGCATTAATGCTGCAGATTGTTAAACTGCAAGTCTGGGATAGAGATTTTTTACGTGATCAAGGCGATGCGCGTATGGTGCGTGTGGTGGGGATCCCCGCATATCGCGGTATGATCACCGATCGCCACAATGAGCCTTTAGCGGTAACAACACCTTTGGATTCTGTTTGGGCCAATCCACAAGCAGTATTGGCGAAAAAAGCCAATTTAAAAGCGTTGGCGACTTTATTGGATATTCCGCAAGCCACGTTGATGAATAAAATTAAAGAACGGGCACACACTGAATTTGTTTATTTAAAACGTCAAATTAATCCCGATATTGCCGCGCAAGTTAAAGATTTAAAATTACCAGGCATTTTCTTGCAACGTGAATATCGACGTTATTATCCAACCGGTAGCGTGGCCACGCAGATCATTGGTTTAACGAATGTGGATGAAAAAGGCAGCGAAGGTTTGGAGTTGGCGTATGATGAATATTTAACGGGTAAAGATGGCGCCAAACGTGTATTAAAAGATCGTTTAGGCAATGTGATTGCCGATATTGAAAGTATCAGTGAGCCAGAAGATGGTGGTGTTTTGACGCTGAGTATTGATCAACGTCTGCAATATTTGGCCTATCGTGAGTTGGCGGAAGCGGTGGAACAAAATGATGCCGATGCAGGCTCACTGGCTATTTTAGATGTAACCACGGGTGAAGTATTGGCACTGGCCAATTATCCTTCGTATAACCCGAACAATCGCACCGACCGTAAACCTGCATATATGCGTAATCGTGCGTTGACCGATGTATATGAACCTGGATCGGTGATTAAACCCATTAGCATGGCTGCTGCATTAGAAACCGGCAAAATCCCTCTGAACATTAGCATTGATACTTCGCCTGGATCAATGTATGTCAATGGTCGTGTGGTGAGAGATATTAATAATTACAACACATTGGATTTAACCGGCATTATACGCAAATCCAGTAATGTGGGCATGACCAAATTGATATTCATGTTAGAACCCAATATCGTGGCAGGCATGTTACGCAAAGTTGGCTTTGGAGAACCCACCAGCAGTTTTTTCCCAGGTGAACGTGCGGGTGAATTTGTGGTGCCTAAAGTGCGAGATATCTTTGGTCAAGCCGTGCAATCGTTTGGTTATGGCTTTTCTGTGACCACTTTGCAATTGGCTCAAGCCTATGCAACATTCGGCGCTGGTGGTCTTAAGCGTCCTGTTTCACTATTAAAATTAGATCCTGAACAAGTCCCGGCTGGCGAACGCGTGATGTCTCCTGAAACCGCGCATGCCGTTATGGAAATGATGCGCAGCGTTCTTGAACCCGGCGGCTCAGGAACACGTGCTAGAATTCCAGGCTATCAAGTGGTCGGCAAATCCGGTACCACACGCAAATTGGGCCCCAATGGTTATTTAGCGGATAGTCACCGCTCTGTCTTTGCCGGTCTTGTTCCCGCCAGCAAACCCAAGTTTGTAATGGTGGTGATGATTGACGATCCCAAAGGCAAAGAATATTATGGCGGCGCAGTGGCCGCACCTATTTTTGCAAAAGTGATGGCCGGTGCTTTACGCTTTTTTGCGGTGCCACCAGATGCGGCATTACCTACGCCGTTGGTGAAGCAATAAAAGGCGCTAATTTTCCTTAATCTTGACAGGATCGCTTACATTTATATATACTGGTCTTATAAACCAGTTTAATTAAAACAGATAGGTGAGTCTATGCAAAAAATCGGCATGTTCGAAGCCAAAACACATTTGCCTGAAATTATTAGGGCAGTACAAAGCGGACAAGAGGTTTGTTTGACCAACCGTCATAAAGAAGTGGCTTTTATTATTCCCGTTGAGCTGTATTATCATAAAAAACATGAAGCAGTATTTAATCGACTGAACAAATTAAAAAAGCGCGCACCTGTTGGTAGCGTAGAGGAGATCCTTGATTTGCGGGATGAAGGCAGAAAATGAGCGATTATTTAGTGATTGATAGTTCTTTTATTATGTCTGATATTTTACCTGATGAGGATGGCAGTGAGCATGATTTAGCCACATACAGTGTTTATGTGCCGGCCATTTTTTTCCTTGAATGTAACAACGTACTCAATGGCGCGTTCAAGCGAAAAAGAATAACCGTGACGGATCTTCAAGAATATCTACAGTTGTTGGGGCATTTGCCTTTTACTGTGGACAAGTTTTCCGCAACACCCGAATGTTTACATATCATCAGCCGATTATGTCAACAATATGATCTAACGTCGTATGATGCCTGCTACCTTGAACTTGCATTACGGCTAGAGGCAACATTGGGTACACATGACAAAAAATTGATGGCAGCCGGAAAAGAAAGTGGTGTTAACATACTATCTGTGCAGTAGTTAATTTTTATAATGAGCCATATAACTACAAAAATAACCAGTGCTTAGATCCAAAACTTCTATACTTTGTGATGCACTTTATTAAAATACATCGTTATTTTGGAGAATCTATAATGACAACAAAAAAAATACAAGAAATTTTTCAGTGTATTAAACCGCATTGGGTTGGTGATGGATTTCGGGTATTTAATTATTTTCCTGGCGGTAATGATTTGGGGCAGAAAATGAGCCCATTTATATTATTGGATTATCATGCGCCCTATGAATATTCACCCACAGATAATTTACAACGCGGTGTTGGCCCACATCCGCACAGAGGGTTTGAAACAGTGACCTTGGCTTTTGCTGGAAGTATCGCGCATCATGACAGTGCTGGGAATGCAGGAGTGATTAATCCTGGTGATGCGCAATGGATGACAGCAGCCTCGGGTGTGCTGCACAAAGAATATCACGAAAAAAATTTTGCTCATACTGGCGGCCTAATGCATATGGTACAGCTTTGGGTTAATTTGCCTAAAGCGCATAAGATGGATACGCCACGTTATCAAGGTTTAACAGCGGATCAAATGGGAAAAGTGGAACTGCCCGATGGTGCGGGGATCGTGCGCGTGATTGCGGGTGATTATCAAGGAGCGAAAGGTCCAGCGAAAACATTTACGCCCATTAATATGTTCGATATTTATTTAAATGCACAGGGAGTTGCTGATTTTTCTTTCCCTGCGACAGAAAATACAGGCGTGATGGTGATGCAAGGTGATGTTGCAATCAATGGGAAAAATGCCAAAGAGCGCGACTTTGTTTTATTTGAAAATCATGGCGAAACAATCCGCCTCCAAGCAAAAACCAAAGCGCATTTATTATTGCTCAATGGTCAACCTATTGATGAACCAGTGGTACAATATGGACCTTTTGTGATGAATACCCATGAGGAAATAGAAAAGGCAATCTTCGATTTTAAAAGTGGTCAATTTGGTTATTTAGCAGATTAGAAGCTGGTGTTAAAGCCAGTTGTTCCATAAAGAATAAAATCTACCTCATGACCATATTGTGTTCGCCAATCAAGTGAGTTTTTCACGGATCTATCCTTTTATCCTGATATCAATGCCGTTTTAAGCTTAGCCAGCGCTGCTTTTTCAAGCTGTCTCACGCGCTCAATTGAGATACCAAATTGAATGGCCAAATCTTGCAAAGTCATTTTTTCTTCGTCGTCACATAACCAGCGTTGCATAATAATGGTTTGTTCGCGCGAGTTTAAATTTTGGGCAATGGAAAATTTTAATGTATCCAACACTTTTTCATCCTGTGCACTGGATAATAATTCAAATGGATTGTCCCGATGATCTTCTAAATAATGCGCTGGTGCCGTGTGTGCGATTTTTTCCTCATCATCGACAGGCGCATCAAACGCAACGTCATTTGAAGTTAAACGCATGTTCATTTCATGCACATCGGTGACAGGCACTTTGAGTTCCTCGGCGATTAAATCTGCGTCTTGTAGACTTAAGTGCGTAGATTTTTTACGTTGTCTAAGATTAAAAAATAGTTTGCGTTGTGCCTTGGTGGTGGCGACTTTAACAATGCGCCAATTGCGAACGATATATTCATGAATTTCCGCTTTAATCCAATGCACAGCAAAAGAAATTAAACGCACGCCTTTGGCCGGATCAAAACGTTTAACGGCTTTCATTAAGCCTATATTGCCTTCTTGCACCAGATCCGTAAAACCCAAACCATATCCCATATAACCGCGTGCGATGTGTACCACGAAACGCAATTGTGACAAAACCAATTGTTTAGCCGCCAGCATATCGCCGTTTTGCCGCCAGCGATGCGCCAGCACAGACTCTTGTTCTGCCGATAAAGTGGGTAGATGAGTGATTTTTTGTAGGTAATACTCGACACCCTCTTGAATATTAAGAGGCAGTTGGACATCTGGTAATACGGCAATTGATTGATTCATAAACTATTTTACCTCGATTTTTAAATCTGGCACTCTGTACTTCCAAGTGCTAATTCTAATTCTAGCATTGTTTGATTATCGAGGGAAGAGGTCTATGATTGCCAAAACAAAGAAGAACCAATGTCGTTAACGTAGACAGGGCCTGTATCACAAAAATTATTTGATCTCTTCATCTTCGCACCCATAACAGAGCACTCCATAATTAGTTAGTTGGATCATTTCTTGTTTATGCTTTAAGCTGTACTTTTCGAATCGATTGGAGGGAAATCGCAATAAGTGGATCATGAGCTCAATAAAAAGTAGGGAAATGTAATGTCAAAAAATATAAAACACTATTTGTGGAAAATAAAGAATATTATTTTTTCACTGTTATCTTATAAAACTATTGGTGCTCGCGCCATTGTGATCAATGATGGCAAGGTGTTGTTGGTTAGGCATACTTATATGGATTCTAAATGGTATACAGTTGGTGGCGGCGTTGAGAAAGGAGAAACGCCTATGCAAGCAGTAAAACGCGAGCTTATGGAAGAAGTAGGCGTTAGATGTTTGCAAATGCCGCGACTTTTTGGTGTATATTACAGTAATTATGAAAAACGTGATGATTATGTCGTTTTATACATTGTTGATAAATTTGAGCAAGAACACGCTAACTCGACTGAAATATTAGAAATGAAATGGTTTCCCCTTCAGCAATTGCCAGCGGATATTTCACTAGCGACGAAACGCAGGATAGATGAATTTCTTGGCATACGTGTCGTGGAAGAAAGGTGGTAAAAAAATCTATTTGATTGAGATGATGGGTTGATTAGAAAAAAATGTATTATGTAACGAATTTGGAAAATGTTTCAATGTGGTTGCCATTTAACTCGTGATACAGAAAAAAACATTTTGCAAGCGGGCTTTGTGCTGCAAAAAATATCGCGCGAAAGTATACGTGGTGTTCCGCCGATAGCACGGCCAGAGGTATTTACGGGGAAGCCGTAAAGCGTGGTAAAGAGAAATAGAGAGAGATTAAGATGGTAAAGAACATTGCAAATTTAATCGGTGATTATGAATATTTTTTTTCTGATTTACTGCATAGAATGGAAAAAGCAGATATTGATATCAGCGGAATGCCATTAAGTCATCTTCTCTATAGAGTAGCTGAGATATCGGAATACGAAATATTACGCGATCAACTAAAAGCGTTTTGCAGCGAATTTGTGGAAACGCAATTTAATGGACGAGCGGTTTCAATATTGGTTCTAAAAAATGCGTTAGCACTTGAAGGTGGTTTTAAGGTATCGATGATCGAGTTACCAGCGCCTCGTTCTGTCCACATGTATCCCAGTGGATTGGAGAGTATAGGGGTTATTTTAGGGAAAAAACTGCCCGCTTTTATAAAACAATATGAAGGGGCTTTGACTGGCATAAAAGAGCATGGAAAATATTGTCAACCGGCGTTTATTACGTTCGACAATGAAAAAACGGTTAAATTTTACGATTACTCTTTAGAAGAAATTATTGCACTACAAGGATGGAAGTTGGCAGCGGTATGACGGGCGAAAATTTAAGCATAGGGCAGAAAAAATGAATGAAATAGATAAATTGGCTTGGTTATGTATAAAAGACAAACAACTTCTCTGCGTGCGCTCTATATGAAAATGATATCAGCGCTGACTTTATTTTCAACCGCTTGAATTAATGTTTCAACAGCCTTGAAATTGTTTAGATTGGGAATAGCAGCAGAGGTTACTTTTTGTGATTGTTCTAATGCCTTTTTTGCTGACTGGCTGGTACTAATACCTGCTTGATAATCATCTAATATGCATACTACCTCATTATGGCTATTTTCAAGTGCATGTGCTCTGGGAATTTTTCCTGCTGCATCTTGAAGCGATGTATCTGTTCCATTGTCCATAAGAAAATAAACACTAGCCACTTTTCCATGTTTACAGGCTTGATGCAAGGCAGTCATTTTAGTTGTCAGTCCTGCTCCGTTGACATCAACAGGCTGCGCAGGGATCTCTGAGAGAAACGCACATGATTTTAATATCCTGACATCCACCTTGACTCGCAGCTCTACGGAAAGATAAAGGCCAATCATTATTATCCACATAATTAGGCAGGTTAAGTAAATCAAAAAGCATTTAAATATACCTCGTCGCTAGTATTAAACTATTTTGTGTCAAAGGCAGTTTCAACAACGGGTATAAAGTATACAATACTTCCCCTCCTTTTACAGATACCTCAATGCATTTTAATGGTAACTTAACTTACATATGAAGATCAAGCCCGTAATGACCTGGGTATTGTCTCAATAAGAAATTGACATATCGATATATTCCGATATATTATTAACCTTATGAATATACACATTATCTTAAAAGCCTTGGCCAATGAAAAAAGGCTACAAATTATTAACTGGCTCAAAGAGCCAGGCAAACATTTTTCGTCTACACATTGTGATGTGATAACAGACGGGGTGTGTGTGGGATTAATTGAACAAAAAATAGGTTTGTCACAATCCACTGTTTCGCAATATTTGCTTAAATTGCAACAAGCGGGGCTTATTTCTATGCACCGTGATGGACAGTGGACGTATTGCAAGCTTAATAAGGCATGTTTGGAGAAATTTATTCAGGAGATGAAAAAAGGGATATAAAAAAATTCTCCTTTCACATCGAGATTTTGCAATATATGAAATATTATAGGAGTTGTATCGATGAATCATGTTGACGAATTATTAACACCGTATGCATTAAACAGCCGGTTTTTATTAAAAAATAGAATTGTCATGGCCCCAATGACCCGTGATAAAGCACAAGATGATCTCTCGCCCACTGCTTTGATGGCACAATATTATGCCAGACGTGCGGATGCTGGATTAATCATTACCGAAGGCACCATTATCCATGAAGATACGATTGGCTATAAAAATGTTCCTGGAATATTTACACAAAAACATTTGGATGGTTGGAAAAAAGTCACCGATGAAGTTCATGCAAAAAATGGACATATTTTTTTACAGATTTGGCATTTGGGTCGAGTATCACATCCTTTTTATTTAAAAGGGAAATTACCGATCTCTGCTTCTGCTACTCAAATGGAAGGTCGACTATGGCGAACGGAAAATTTACAATATGGCGGCGCATCACGCGCTGCCACACTGACCGACATTAAAGCCATTAGCCAGCAATATGCTTTGGCGGCTGAAAATGCGATAAATGCGGGGTTTGATGGTGTTGAGATACATGGTGCCAATGGCTATCTGATTGATCAATTCTTGCATTATCATACCAATCATCGCATTGATGATTATGGACAAACGCCCGAAAACATGGCTCGCTTTGCACTAGAGGTTGTTAAAAGCGTGGGTAAAGCCATTGGTTATGATAAAACGGGTTTGCGCATTTCTCCTGGCGCTTATTTAAACCAAATACAAGGTGATAACCGAGATGCCATGGTGTTCGCACATTTGCTTGAACAATTAAATGCACTCCCTATTGCTTATGTTCATACCGGCAATTTTGATGATAAAGTTAAATTTCCTGAGCTCAATGATCAAAGCATGACTGCCTTTATTCGATCGCATTATAAAGGAAAATTAATTGCCTGTGGCAGCTATCAAATACAAGAAGCTGCACAAGGAATAAAAGAAAATCAATTTGATTTGGTGGCCATCGGGAGACCTTTTATTGCAAATCCAAATTTAATTGAACATTTAAAAAATAATGCAACGCTGACGGCGTATGATCCCAGTATGTTGGAAAAATTGTATTAAGAAGCAGATATGAAAACACGTATTATTGAAACAGCTATTGATGATAAAGGTTGTGCTTGAGATTTTTTCAAAGTAATGTTTTTCCAACCAAACCGCTATATGACCATTTATCGGAAGATAATAGGTCAAAAAAAATTAAAAATTTATTTTATCATTACGAATAAAAACGCAATTTTTGCAATAAAGCGGTTCTGTTGTTTATTTTTCCATGTGCATATCATCTTCGAAGTGATTGGCTTCATCTAATCCAACCAAAGTATTAAAATCGGAAAAAAGGATTGCATCGGGAGCGGTGTTTACTCGTCCATTTTGGTCAGTGATTAAAGCGTGATATGTGTTACTCATCGCTGTGGTTGCAGCATTTAAATGCTGTAGAGGGTAATAAGCGGCATTATATCCCATATTATGCAATTCCTCAGAGGATAAAATAGGCGTTTTTCCTCCTTCTAACATATTGGCGATCAATGGAGCATCTACTTCTTTGGCGATGCGTTTTAATTCTTCTTTAGAAAGCGGTGCTTCTACAAAAATCATATCAGCACCTGCAGCGCGATAAGCATTGGCCCGTATAATAGCATCATCCAGTCCAGTCACACCTCGGGCATCGGTACGTGCAATGATAATAAAATTAGGATCGGTACGGCTGGCAACAGCAGCACGAATTTTTGCCACCTGATCTTTCATGGGAATAACAGCTTTCCCTTCCATATGTCCACAACGTTTAGGTGACACTTGATCTTCCAGCATAACACCCAGTGCTTCGGATCTCTCTAATA
>Ga0302309_10002249_pt1 | contig 16315 bp, 5 predicted proteins | sample III_Palsa_N1_1_FD_200453 | JGI IMG/M metagenome (GOLD analysis project Ga0302309, IMG submission 200453) | Peat permafrost microbial communities from Stordalen Mire near Abisko, Sweden - III_Palsa_N1_1 | ecosystem: Environmental > Terrestrial > Soil > Palsa > Peat permafrost | place: Sweden... | reverse complement strand
TAAATTGATGGTGCACTGGACAAATCCAGCCGCGTTTGTATTGGCCGAACAAGAAACTGGAGGAGTCGAAGGCACAGTGAATGTGACAGTACGGAATTTGGCAGCCGGATTGAATGGCGGATTGTTGATGACTCCAGTCATGATCAGAGTAGCGCTAACAGTAATTTGTCCGTTGCAAGACGTAACAATTGGATGCATAGTGATGACCAGTTGAGTAGGTTGATACACACTGATCATCACAGTTGACGAAGTGGCTGGGTCAAAACAACCATTTCCTCCAGAAGAAACCGTCATAGGGTAAGAGCCACCCCCTGCAGCAACTTGAATGTTTTGAAATGTGCATGTTTCGCCTTGGCCCTCACACACTTGTGTTGTGCCCAAAACAAATACGAAATTTTCGCCCGTAAGAACTTGGTTTCCCTCGTCAGTCAAACTTCCTGATGCAATTAAGCTCTGACCAATCACTGCTCTGACCGGTCCAGTGTAAACAAGTGTGGTTTGGTCAAGCGACAGAGCTACAATTGAAGTAGTCGAAGCAGACAAGAAGAAGTTTACTCCGTTCATCCACGCAGTCAGCATGTAAGAACCAGCACTGGTATCAGTGAATGAGATCGTGCAAACCGCGTATCCGCTGGAGTTAGTATTTGCAACGCACCATGGATTTCCTTGAGCAGAAGCAGTAAACGTGATCGGGTATCCAGTGATGGAGATGTTTTGAGGCACAGCTTGCAGTAATCCAGTGACTGTGATTGTAGAATCACACTCTCCCTGGAAAATTGATGCAATCGTGATTTGTGTGGCTTGGTAAATGAGAACGGGTGCGCCACTGAAAGAAGCTTCAGAATAACACTCGGTTGCCTGGAAAGTTCCATCAATTTCAGCAGGACCTAGTTGACTGAATGTAGCAGATAGAGTTGATTGACACTCTAATGGGGAATTGGTTGTCGTTCCACACAAATCTTGAAACGTGAAGTCTGAAAATTCAATATCCATATCGATCGGAGCCAAACTCAGCGTTGTAGGGTTGGTGATTGTTTGCAACGATAAGATGAATTGATCCAGTTGGCCATTCAACACAGTACTGGGTCCAGCATAGGACAGTGTTGTTGGGTTTGTGCCGATTTGAAACGTCGTTGAAATGGGTGTACTTGCTGCATACGCACTAGATCCTCCGTAGTTAGCAGTCAGTGTGAATGATCCACTAGTCAATGTAGCCAAAGAAAGAATACACGAAGAAACACCATTTGAATTAGTTGGTTGACAAACTCCGTTAATTGACCCCAGTGTGAGCGAGATCACTTGGCCAGAAATGGCCGGAGATAATTGAATTGACACGGTTACTGAACCTCCGCACGTTCCAGTCGCAATAGGAGTCACAAATGCAATTTGAGTGGGTTGAACGAATACAATCGTCACCAACTGTGATGTTGTTGATGCCGAATAGCACATGCCAGAGTCTCCAGCAAATGATGCGAGTAATGGGACTGGCGCTTGATTTTGAGTGAACACTGAAACGGTGCAAGGCACACTACCGTCGATGGCAGAGGTTCCTTCGCAGCTTTGAGCTGCATCTTCCAACTCAAAAGTAATTGCGATTAATTCATTCGGAATAGGAGCGCCATCATCAAGTGCAGTAAGAACTGCGATGAATGTAACAGATTGACCTTCTGATATAGAAGATAAAGGTTCGAATGTGAGGACAGTCGATTCCGCTGTCACATTGAGAGTGAACAGAGAGCTTTCAGAAGAAACAAGCGACTCGGTAAAGATTGGTTCGCCAGGATCAGATGAATCTGACCCACCACCTTTCGATTTGAACAATTCAAACCCTGTTTTGATTGACAAAGAACCAGGCTTAGTGATGCCTCCACCTCCATTAGCAATTGCGCCAGTGAACACAGCAGCAAGGCTATAAACACCAATATTGGGTGCGGTAAACGTGCATGTCGCCTGTCCTTGTGAATCAGTGACAGCGGGAGAGATGCATGTGAGAGGTGTTGAAGTTGGTTGTCCTCCAAACCCAGGAATAGTGAAACCACCGCCACCACCGGGACCTATTCCTTGATAGGCTTGAATTGTAAATGTGATGTTTTGTCCGACTACCGGTGTGTTTTGCGGAACGCGGTTCAACAACACAGTCACGGTTGTCAAATCCGAACAATTTGCCAACAATAAAGGTGGGGTGATAAGTGTCGTGAATTGTGCGACTTCGACACTCGTAGTGGTAGTAGCGGGCCCAAAACACGCATTTCCGGCGAAAGATACGGACAACGGGACGCTTACATCAGGTTCCGCAATTTGCATCAGATTGTAGATTGTGCACTGACCCACTCCATTGCATGTTTGAATCGGGTAAACGCTGCCATCACCAATTGAAAATGTAAACAGTTCAGCAGGTAACGATGCGCCCGTATCAGAAGTTTGTAAACTTGCTGAGAAAAACGGAGAGTCGCCATTGTAAATAATCTTGGATACAAATTCAAACACGAGAATTGGATTCTCAAATGTCAATTGAATTGTTCCGACGCTTGATTGTGAGGGTAAATAGAGGGAATCTCCGGCAAACGTAGCAACGACGGGGTATCCACTGGACGATGAATCAGAGTTGCTGAAATCAAGTTGACACGTAGCCGTTCCTGTGATATCAGTGGTGCCAGTGCAAGTCACTGGACTGGGTGAAGCTGAAACCGTAAATGTGATTATCTCAGACACGTTTGTTTCTGCAACAGTTTGACTCAGCAGAACTGCAGAGATGAGCACCATTGTGCCGCAGTCCGTTGAAGACACTGGATTGAGGACAATTGACGTGGGTTGTTGCAAATAAACACATGTTGCCAATCCGTCTGTGCTCAGCACATAATTGCTGGCGCAAATAGCACATTGAGTTGCATTCGCGCACTGAATACAATTAGGTGTGCATTGAGGGCACGAATAGGCTGGTGTTGTGGGGAAAGAATCCAGGTTGCACGGCAAGCAAGTTTCTTCTTGTGATTGTGGTTGATATGTGAAAGCAGGGCATGCCAAACATGCGCTCTGTCCGGTAAGTGAGTTATTTGTACCCGGAGAACAAGCAATGCATGTAGTAGCAAGTGGGTTGGATTGGTAGGTTCCGACGTCGCATAAATTGCAAAAAGCTAAGCCGCTGACAGTTGCAAACGTTCCAGGAGAACACAAGGCGCAAGGGCTGCCGTCGGGTGAAAAATATCCGGGCAAACAAGGCATGCATGACTGTGTGATCGAATTATACGAATTTCCGGGTGTACATGACACGCATGCATCTTGACCAGCATCTAATACAAGCGGAGGGGTACAGATTGTGCAAATTCCCAGTGTCACATTTCCATATTGACCATATGGACAATTAACGCATTGTGAATTATCTGAATTAGGTAGTTGTGTGAATAGACATGGCTCGCATTGATTTGCACCGCCCGCAGATGCTGTGTTTCCAGTGCACGGAACGCATTCAAACCCGGTTAATGTGTAAGACCCAGGTGAACAAATTACGCATGCAGTTTGAGCAGTATTTGGGGCTGTGCCTGGAGCTGTACACATGGTGCACGAAGTTGCACCTTGCGCCGAAATTGAACCAAGTCCACAAGGAATGCAGGTGTTTGAATCTGGGAAAGCAAATGTGCCAGCATCACAAGGATCACATACTGATCCAAGAGCAGATGTAACACTGCCTGGGGTGCAAGTGTTGCATGTAGTTGTAGTCAAGCAGTCAATACAATCATCGACACATTGAGTGCACGTAAATCCGTCGGGAGATGCCAATCCGTCAGGACATTGAGTACAAAGGTTGGTTGTAGGATCGTAATAAATAATGCCACCCGATCCACACCCAGGCAAACAAGTGCTAACTCCCGAGTCATATGAACCAGGTGGGCAGCAAATACTTGCGCCGGCAGTGAGAGCAACAGCTGGAGGAATGCATGGTGCACACGCATTCGAATTAGATGGCGCAGCTGTGCCAACTGGACACTGAGTACATCCACTGTTATCGGTGAAGTAGGAACCAGCAGCGCAATTCACAAAATTGATCGTTCCGATGTTTGTGTTCGCCGGATAAGAAATGAAACACGCAAACGTTGGTGTCTGCGCACTGACAAGAATATTGTATTGTTGTCCAGGTACAAATGTGGCCGTTGGGTTGGAAGCTACAGGAGTTACAACACACGAAGCAATGCCAGAAGCATCTGTTGTGGCTTGACATGAAAACAAAGACCCAACAAGGAAAGTGATGGGAATTCCAGGATAGGGTCCATTGGAAATTGAATCTTGGACGTATACAGACACCAATGGATTTTGAACGTTTGTGTCAGGAAATCCATTGTTGGTAATGATCAATTGGTGTTGAACGGGTTGAAGGAAAGGAAATGTGGTCGAAGAAGGGAAATAAGTCGAACTTCCTCCAAAATCAAGCGTTCCTCCCATGCCATGTTCATTGTAAATGATTATTTGCAATGGAATGCCCGATAACATAGCCACACCGCTAGCATTTGTGAATGTGGCTGAACTGAAAGTAGCAACACTAACCATGATAATTTCACTTGGTACAGGTGTTACTCCGTCGGTGAGAGTCAACGTGGAGTAAAATGTGAATCCAGGAGCGCATGCGTCCATGAGACCACTGTATGTCAATTCAGTGGTCAGCAAGCACTGCATTGATGAAATTGATCCAGAGCTTTCTGTTGTTGTGCCACCGGGGCACGCAACGCAAATGGAGTTTGAAAGGTAAAAACCAACACCACAGTTGACACAAGTAAACGGATTGCTACAGGAAATGCAATTCGGATCATTGCACTCAACGCATGCAGTAGAATTGGCATATGAAAAGGTGCCGGCCGCACAAGGGTGGCATGCTCCCGTGCTGTCCCCATACGAGTTCGCAGGGCAATGGACAACCAAACGACTCGGGAACGACGTTTGGCATGTGATGTAGCTCAAATCGGCCACATAGACGGTAATTGTGTACGGGAATATGCCAGCAAAATTGTTCGATGGGCTGATACTGCCTAATACACAAGGAAGTTGGAATTGAGTCCCATTGAAAATAGGCATATCGCAGAAGCCTGTGGCCTGTGAGAATGAAACGAAAAACATCGTGCCAAGGATGACTTGCGACAGTGTGCCAGAGATAATGACATTGTATGATTCGGTAGACGAAGCGAATGCGCTTGTCACGGTGACGATTGGAGTTGATATGTTCACCAAAGGACACCCTTGACAATCAATAGTGCCAACAACAGTGCTTGTGTCGTGTTGTCCGAATGGACATGCATACACAGAGATATCGGGGATTTCTGTGCAGCCCGGTTCAGCAACGGCAACCGAAATGTTGTACGGATAGATTGTCGTTTGTCCGTGTAACAATGTGCATTCCGCCAGAATGTTACCATTGGAATCAGTTACCGAATTCACATAATTGCATCTGGCGTTTGGAGTTACAAACACAACAGGTACGTCAGAGAGAGGATAGATGCCCGTTACGTCAGTGACTTGTGCTTGTAATTGGAACGTGTATTGAGGGCCTGGTGAATAAGACGAAGACTGGTCCATTGATACTTGATAATCTTCTTCATCGTCGGTAGGATGGACAATGAATGATTGAGGCCGCAAATAGGTTGCTCCCAAATTAGTCAAAAGCCCGACCGTGCACGCTTCACATGTGCTTCCGTCGGGAGTGTATTCGGGCAAAGGGATTTGAGAGCATTGTGTGCACTGAGTTGAATTAAACGCAGACACATAAGTGGGCAAACATTCCGCGCATTCACCAGCTCCCAAATTCAGGTATGTTCCAGATGGACAACCGGTGAGGCATTGAGTCATATCCGGACTTGTAAAGTAACCTTGGTTACAGTAGTTACACGTTTGCAGGTCGAAACATGATGCGCAGTTTGCAGGACATGGTTGACATACACCATTTCCATCGAGTGAATAGCCAATATTGCATATGCTGCAAATCAAAGCCGAATTCGTTGAATACTGGCATGAATTGCAGTTAGTAGGGCAATTGTCACAGCTATTTGTCGTTGAATTCAATGTGTATTGTTGTTGACACACTTGACAAACTCCTGTAGTAGGGGTACATTGCGTACAAGCCGGAAAGCCAATACATGGAGTGCAACTGCTCGCTGCGCCGAGCGAATATCCATTGATAGGGCATTGCGAACAGACTCCCGGAACTTGAGCCCCAATAACAGCACTATAGGTTCCTGGTGAGCAAGAACTGCAAGTTGTTTGTTCTCCCGCCGTAGTTTGATAAGTGCCCATTGGACAAGAAATACAGGTTGCACCCATTTCGCTCAACTGAGAATACTGTCCAGCTGGACAAGTAACTGATGCATTGCAAAAAAATGCAGTTTGGAATTGTGCCGGATACTGATTGCCCACACCCAGTGTCAAACTAGCAAATGAATTAGTTGTAATTGTGACGGTCAATGTGTCTCCGGCAATTCCAGGAGGATTCAATGTTGTCGTGAATCCGCCCGAAGACCCCACAAGATAAAATAAAACTTGTTGGAACGCCTGTCCAGCGATAGAAAATGTGGCAAATGCCGTAGTTGGTACCGGATTGCTTGGAATAATTGCATCAGAAATAGTAAAGTATGCCGAGAACGCTTGATTGCATGACACCAGCGCCGGAAGTGGTTGAGAAAGTATAGCAACATATTCTTGCATACACACCAAGCCAGTCACACTTGGAAGGGTAGATTGAATGGTTGTCAATAGCATGAAGTCGGGGGTGCATGCAATGCATGTGGTCGTGTCGACACAGGTCATGCATCCAGTGGTACAAGAGGTGCAAATTGCCGGCGTAACTGAATTATCGACAAATTGATCGAGACCGCACGTAGTGCATCCAGTTGAATTGCACGTTTGACAGCTTGGATCACACGGTTGACAGTAAACTGGCGTACCGGTCAAATAGCCATTGCCCTCGCACTCGAGGCATCCATCTGGCCCACACGATGCACATCCGGCTGAGCAAAGATAACATGCGCCAGTTGTAATATCTAGCGAATAGCCAGAATCACACGCCGTGCACACACTCGAAGATGAACAGGTCGAACATCCCGCAATCGCGGAGCCACACATAAAACAATCAGAAGAGGTAGGGTCGACGTAGAATCCCGCGCGACAACTGTTGCATATGTTGCCCACAAGATATCCGGTTCCAGAACACGTCAAACAATTAGAATCCTCACACGGCAAACATGACTCATTGTCCAGAATATAAGACGGTTGACACGATGTGCACGTGTTTGCATCTGAACAAGTGGCGCAAGAGCCTGGGCATTGAAGACAAGTCGGTACTCCGCCAGCATAGGTCAAGTAGGTTCCAACGTCACAAACCAAACATGGGTTTCCAGTCGTGCAGCCAAATACACACGTAGGATCACACGTGGCGCAAGCTCCATTAAGCAAAAACAAACCATTGGAGCATGACAAACATTCAAACGTAGTAACGCATGGTTGCTGAATCTGGCAACTTACACTCGATGAGCATGTTGCACAGCCCTCCATGCCAGGGTATTCAGAGCACGGTAAGCATGTATGGCCGTTGGCGTTCAAATAATAATCATCAGAACACGAAATGCATTGACCGCCTGATGATTCACACGTCTTACACGCACCAGGACACGGCATGCATGGTTCATTTGACACGACAGGTTTGTATGTTTCAGGCGAACACTCAACACAAGCGAAACTCGAGGGAAGTGGTTCGTATCCCACGTCACAAACACACCCATCGACGGAATTGGCGCTGCCGTAAATGCAGTCGATGCACATTCCCTCGAATAAATGGTAGCCATGGTGTGTGTCGCACTGCGAACAAGTTGCACCGATATAACCCTCGACACAAGTTGTGCACGTAGATGAGCCACTACACGTATCACAATTAATTGGGCATGCGACACACGTTTGGTCGCCGTTGTTACACAACTGATCTGCACTGTCAGGTGTGCCAGTGTACGGGACATCTTGACATAGTTGCAATAGGTAGATTTCGTTGGGTGTCAATTGGCGGCCCCAGAACGTCAGATAACTAGCCACTGCACTCCATGTGGTTTGTGACGAAACGGCATAAGAAATGGCCACCCTGTTAGAATACGGCAGTATCAACGATCGCGTTTGGGGTGTGCAAGATATGGCCACTTGCGGAACGCCGTTGTAATAAACGAACCAATTGGAGCAAGTTCCTTGGTCAACGGCAAAGTCGATCTCGGACAAGACAATGAATACATCTTGATCTTGTTGGATCGGTGGCAACACAACATCAGAATTGTAGAAATGACATGTTAGTGCAGTAGTGGTGCCATAACATGTTAACGGTGATCCGACGCTGGGAACAGAATGACTCCAGCTCAATTGAAAAGAGCCCACGGTTGAATGAAGCCAAATAGAAACACTATAATCTGAACCAGTTACTAGTGCAGGCGAGATGACATATTGGGCAGTAGCAACACGGTAGAGCGATGGTAGATTGCTAAATACAACGCCATTGGAACATGTCATTGGTGATACCGCGACATAATATTGACCAGAGTAGTAAGTGTTTTCGAAGTTTATGTCCAAGTAATCACTGTATACGACCGCTTGCTCAATAGTGCTCATCACTATTCCATAATATGCAGGTGTGTCCATTGCCACAGTGTTTAGAGGACCGGGACATGCAACGTTTTGCGGGGCTTGCAAAAACGAGCCCGTCGGACAAGTTTCGCAGTTGCTAGGAACATTCAATGATGTAGCGCAGTTGGTTATGCAATTAGCCGACCCTTGTTGCGAAACGCTACCAACTGGACACGATGAACAAATTGTAGATCCTTCCGGTGCAAATGTGTTGGGAGGACACAATGAACAAGAGCTAGTTGTAATATTGAGGTAAAATCCAGGTTGGCAACTTGTGCAGGTACTCGACGTCGGACATACTGCGCATCCGAGCGGAGTAGCACAATATACGGTTACTGAGACCGTCGGAGTAGATACACTGCTACAACTGAGTGATCCAGATGTCGCATTCACAACCAGATTGTATGTTCCAATTGTCATCGTCTGGCTGGCAATAGTTTGAAGATATACACTTGTAATGGATTTAGTCACAATCACTGTTGGTTCGACCGGCGCGAAATTGAAATCGTAGCTCAATCCAGTTGGCACGTTAGACACACTCAACGTGTATGTTGACAAAGCGTCACAACTGTTCCAGTCAAGCGCACACGCTTGCGTAACCGATTGTCCTTGAATTACGGTCGCAGCCACGGGAGAACATGTGATGGTAAGTGACCCGGACTCGGGTGTGCATGCATCACTGCTAGAGTACTGACCGTATCCATCGGCACATTCAGTGCATTGCGCACCAACGTATCCAATAGGACACACATTACAATTTGGACCTGCAGGTCGACCGGTGCACGCACAAGTACCATCCGATTGACAAAATCCGTTGCCATTGCAAGTGGTATCAGCCACACATGTGACACTGCACGTGGGTCCATAGTTGTTGGGTGACACGCAGTTAGTGCAGACAGTAGGAGATGAACAGGTTTGGCATGCACTTGGACACACATATACTGTGAGGAATACGGCATTAGGTGTAACAGAACACCCAGTGGGTGTGATAGTAACAATGCCAGACGTTGCAGTCGCTGTGGCCGTGAGAGTAACGGCGAACGAAGGGATACTGCCAGTAAATGTACCAGACACACCACTGCCCGTGGTTTGTTGGAAGGTTAATCCAGTAATAGCAAGACTTGTTGTAGTGCAAGTGAATGGCAAGATAGTTGACCCACTTGGAAGACTGACAGGATTTGTGCAAGTGATAGTACAGTCTTGACTGCAGCTATTACCGATGAGATCGTAACCAGTGTTGCAAACCGTACAAACTGTGCTTGACGTACATGTTGTACATTCGCTTGAACATGCCAAGCAAGATGAACCAGATGCATAATATCCACTAGCGCACGTAGTGCAAGATGTGCCAGTATATCCAGGTCGACACGAGATACATACATTGTTTGCAACGCATTCTATGCAAGAAAACGCACAGACAATAACCGTGACAACGGTTGATGCCGTGGTTGAGCAACCAATAGTGGTAATAGTCAATGTCCCTCCAACTCCAGCACTTGTTGTGCTCACAGAAACATCAAAAGGACTTGCTGTGCTTGTAGTTGTTCCGGTCAATCCAGTTCCAGTCGTTTCAACAATTGTCAATCCAGTAGTCGATGCGTCCGTCGTACAGTACATGCCAGACGGACCAAATCCTATCAACAATCCTATATTTTGTTGGCACGATATGGACGGAGTACATGCACAATTTGGATAGCCAGTGTATCCCGTGGCACACGAATTGCATGTGGCTCCCGTATATCCAACAAGACACGTATTGCACAATGTCCCACCATATCCAGCACTGCATTGAGTGCAAGTAGTTGCGCTTGTACAAGTTGCGCAGCTGGGTTGATTTGGACACGTCGTGCACACGCCATTGTTCAGATAGGTATTTTGAAGGCACTGAAGGTTCACAATAACAGAAGCCGTGCAATGTCCGGACGAATCGGTGAATGTCATTGTATTTGTACCGAGTGTTGGATTAGCAGTCGCGAAAAGTGTGACTGTCATCGAACTTGTAGTAACACTGCTGAATTGTGCAGTCATTCCAGAACCAGGAGTTTCAATTCCGGTAAATGACGGCACAGTAGTAGCAGTGTACGTGCATTGAAACGTCGGATTGATGCTCCCCACGTTCATTTGAATTGGCGAGGTCGGGCAGTTGAAATTTAGCACAGTCGTGCACGGTATGCCAGCAGAATGCCCATGATACACGAGCAAAAGAAAAAACGCGCTGAACCAAACGAGACGCATGGTTTCGTTTGTTCGCGTGGCGTTGTTAAAAATTTAAAAATATAGATTTAATTAATGTACTCCGCGCTTGAACATTAAATCAAAGCCAAATAAAACTATCAAATTTTTGTGTGTGTGTACGTGTGTTGAAATTTACGCACCCGGAATTTTCCATTTGACTTCAAAAGTTACACCCGGAATTTTCCCAATTTTCAATAAAAGCCCAAATTTTGTTGTTCGCATACAATGACCGATTCAGTAGTCAAGACCGCCGTCGAGGAACCTAAATTGAAGAATAAGAGAAACAAACCCAAGCCAGTGCATTTTTTCTCTCTCAAATTTGCTCAAGAGGAGAAAGATCGCGCTGATACGGAAGCCAAATTGAAAATGCCCCCACCTCCCGCCAAACACGTTTCGAAGATATACGGCACTTTTGCTCAAGCAGCTTCATTCCCTCTTGCCGCCAAAGTGCTGATGATGACCATTCCCAGAGAAGCGTACGCCGCCCAGAACATCTGGCAATCACGTCAACCCACAGTTGATGCTGAATTTGATGCAAAAAACCGACTTGACCTAGCTCGTTTCGATGAGGCTGCTCGAGTGAAACGGGCTATGCTGGAAGAGCATCAACGAAGTATGCAAGAGTTCAAGGATCGTGAAGCGAAGGAGATGGCTGAAACGAAAGAACGTGTGCGAATCGAAGAAGCAAAACTTTTCAAGGCACAAGAAGAGTCTGCATTTGCTCTTCGTCTCAAACAAAATGCGTTCTTCGATGAGCTCAAGCGTCGAGGGAATCAAGTCGAAGTTTCAACCGTCTTCACTGTTCGACACAATCATTACAAGCGCATGAACTCCGAAGAAAAGAAACTGGTTTCTATTGGAGGTAAAGCGACGCGTGTCAAACGAATGACTGTGATCCCGACCACCGAATATGAAGAAAATTTCATGACCGTCAAGTCGCAATGCAAGCCCGACTTCCAGCAGATACAGCTACGCCAAAATGCAGCATATCATCTCTTTGAGACTTGTCACATTGACCTCACCGATCCACATCGATTCGTTCTTAATCGCATCTGTGGCCTTTGGTACAACTATCCTGGCACGGACTATACATATGTCAACCATGATGACCGCAAAGTTCGTGTTGAAGTCAAGAATATCGTTGCGGCGTCGATCTCAGTCGAATCGTGTGAACATGAAACCGACGAGGTCACCGTACTGACGGTCGAACTGCAGAAGAAAGAAGGAGAGAATTTTGCCGAAGAGATTATCACAGATCGCGCGCCCATGGCAGAATTTCTCAGCCAATTTGATTTATTGTGAACGTTTAGGGCGCATGTAAAACATAAACATGTAATTTTATTCAAACAAAAAACAAACATTCAAACTAAACAAAACTTTGCCACACACAAAAATGGGCCCTATTGATTGCGCAATAGCGTGCCTACTATTGATGGCGATCGTCCATTGTTTATATCAATTGAGTCGCCTTGCAATGAAAGAAGCAATGCGGCCAATTCGACGCTAATCTTCTTCTTCAATGTCCACCTTTAACGCTTTGGTTAACCCGGCTCCGATCCAAATAATTTTTCCACGATTCGTTTCTGGAAAAATCTTATACGCGTTGTTAACCGCACATCCTTCCACACCACAACGTTTACGGACAGTCGTTCCACTATCGTTACGTTTGACTGTAATCTTGCATATGCATTTGGGCCCGCATTCAGGACAGTTGGTGCATTTAATATGCAGCGCCAATAAATATGTCGCTGCTTTGTGTCGCTCCGTAGTGAATTTGTTGCAAACGACGCACTTGTACTTGGTGCACTGTGCACATTTGTTGTTTTCTGGAGCATTCTCGCATTTTCGACACACTTCCTCCTGGCTATCACATGCACCCATACCGGACAACGAACACACAACAAAAAGGCTGCCTTTGTGTAGATTTGTGTGTAACGCATTTATATTTAAAGAAGAACATTTTTTCTAAAAGAAACCTTCTGAAAGTAAATGCGATTACGCTCTTACATTTTGCTCGCGCTATGTTTCACGCGAATTTTATGCTCCTCTCGCGAATGCCGCGCTGATGCACAATCAATGGGCAGTCAAATTGGTTTTTATGGGTCTTTTTTGGAATCACCTCCACGCAATTGGTGTGAAGAATCAACTACGGGAATCAAAGCTATCGTTTCGGATCAATTGCAAGTGAAGAAGACAGTGGACAAAATCAAACGTTCTTTTCGGAAACGTAAATCGGACAAAGATTTAACACTACTACACGGACCACTCCCCAGATTGTGTGCTCGCGCGGTTAAGCACGTTCGCCGCGGATGCGCCGAGCAAGCTGAATATCCTTGGGCATAATAGTGACTCGCTTGGCGTGGATCGCACACAAATTGGTGTCTTCAAAAAGACCAACCAAATAAGCTTCCGACGCCTCCTGGAGCGCCAAAATAGCTGTCGATTGAAAGCGCAAATCGTTCTTGAAATCCTAGTATATGTGTATGTGATTAAGTACGCACACACACAAAAAAGACGTTTGACTACACACCTGAGCAATTTCTCGAACAAGGCGCTGGAATGGCAACTTGCGCAGAAGCAAATCAGTTGACTTTTGGTATTTGCGAATTTCGCGCAGCGCAACCGTACCAGGGCGATAGCGGTGAGGCTTCTTCACTCCACCAATGGAAGGAGTCGATTTGCGAGATGCTTTGGTTGCCAATTGCTTGCGAGGCGCTTTTCCGCCAGTTGATTTGCGTGCTGTTTGCTTGGTTCGCGCCATGTCGACGGTAGACTAATAAATAATTGAAATTTAACCAATAAACTACTCAAATAACACAACTGCTTTCTTGTTATTAAAAAGGGTGTACCTGAATTGAAATCAAGGGGTTGATAGAAAATTTCACCCGGATTTTTCCATATGAATAAAAGTTCACCCGGATTTTTTCCAAGTAAATTAAATCCAAATAAATTTCAATGTCACGTGGAATCATAAGTGGACGGCGTCACTGTAAGGGCGCCTCGGGCAAACGTAGATTCGTAGCTCATTCTTCGACTCGAAGGGTAGTGGCTTTCGACTCGAAGGGTAGTGCCTTTCAGCACGGGCACGCATTGATACATCGACACCGCGCAAATCGCGATGTTCGGAGAAAATTTCTCTTGTTCACTCTCTGTCATATCGAATGTCTTTGAAATGTGCGGAATGAACTCGTCGTAGTCCGCTTTAAATGAATGCAACGCCTCACTCGCTACACGAAGAGCTTTAGCAACTTTGTCCGAATTTTTGTATCCATAACGTATGAATGGCATATCCTTCTCAACCAGTTCTTTATCTTCAAACCCACGCATCCCGGCCATAAAGGCATTGTGGAGATCCGTCAATTGTTTGACTTGTTCGGTCATGGCTTTGACTGCATATTGACGTTGAGTCATAGTGGCCTGAAACAATTGCAGTTTCTTATCCATTTTGCCATCTGAAATTTCGCTCTTGGGCTCAATGGCTGGGAGTCCGCCATCGATGTGTCCACCCGAGACCATAAATTTCCGCGAATGCAACTTATGCGAACAAGCAACACACCGCATCACCGTAGAGTCAAGTTGTTTGCAGAAATGGTTGCACTCCACACACCATGCGCCTTGAGCCTTGGCATGTGCGTAGCAAGGGCCTTCAATCAATCCCGTTGATGGATTGACTGAACAATCGGGACACTTTGGCATGGCGACTACCGAACGAACAAACATCGTGAAGACGAGATAGATGGACAGAAATTTGTTGTGATGAAATTAAATCCAAATGAACTTCAAATTTTTATTGTCAAAAAAGTTCACCCGGAAAATTTCATTTTTTCTTACATTCACTTGATTTGCGCCAAATTGGACAATTAGCCTGCAAGTGAGTTCCTCGACAGATAAAACAGAGTTTAAGAGCTTCTTGTGTTGTCTGTGGTAGTAGAGGTGTCATAAAATGAATTGAAGCGACAGTTTGACTGCGCGGACATTTCCATTGTTCGTGTGAACCGAGACAAAGTCGACATTTGAACCGAGAGCATTCAATAGTCAATAGTTTTTGCATCGTGCATTGATAGCACTTAGTCGTTTTGTTCTCCATCTGTAATACCAAGGTTTTGGGAATTTGAGCAAATTTTTGTTTTCAAACAGATTTGCCGAAAATGGGATTAACTATTCATCAATGCACCGAATGTCACAAAGCTTATGACATGTACAATGCATCGGCATACTTCAAGATGTGTTACGCATGTGAAGGTGAATTCTGTAAAGATGGATGTGGTCAAGTTGCCGAAGAAACAATCAAGAAATGCGACCAATGTGGATGCGAAAACTGCGACCCTCATACCGACGATGAATTTTCAGATGATGCATTGGCACACAAGAATTGCAAATGCGAATGCAAAGGCGAGCCTAATTCTCACTTGGACGAAAAGGGCGAAATTATTCCGAGCTCGTGCAAATGCGAATGTTTCGAATGTCCCGACTGTGATTGCAGCTGCGTATGTGACCCTGACGAAGAAACCGAGGAGATGGTGGACAAAAATGGCGACCTTATGTACGTCTGTAACAGTTGCGCCGAACCCGAACCCGCCGAAGAAGATAAAGCGTACGTGAGTGACGCAAAGATTATCGAATTCGTATTGAAAATAAGCGGAAAGAAGCGCAAACAAATGGAGGACGAGTTCAAGGCATATGAAAAGGGACTTGCTGACGCAGAAAAGGCAAAGAAAGAAGCAAAAGAGAAGGAGAAGCAAGGGAAAATAGAAGTCGCTCCGGAACAACCGAAGAAAAAATTTAAAGCAAAGGAGGAAAGCAAAGCTAAACCTTGAAATCAGTTAGCTTCTACTACCCATTGGTTGGGGCTTTTGTAAAAAACAAGACACACGAACAAATTGAAATTTTTTTACACCCGGAAAATTTCATATGATTTTTTTGTTACATTTTGGCGGGGTTGGTGGCATTAGGCTTAGTCCCTGCAGTTAGGGTATTCCTTTTTTTTGACATTTTGTCGTTGACCAAAAATTTGTCGATGTCAAGTGGCAAAATGTCAGACGAAACCCCTATCTGCAGGGGATAAGCACTTTGGCATACACTTTTTTAAGACCAAATGTAAAAAGTGCAAACAAGAATGACGAAAAGGTCGATTAAAAATTAAATAATTTGTCGGTTTCATGAATTTCAAAAAGTACATATGGTCCGCCCGTATGTCAACTTTTTTTACCCAACATAAAATGTAACATTTTTGGGAAGTATGGGACGGAGGTGGGTTTTTGAAATTTTTTACCAAGGTCTAACCTGCTCATCGCCATTTCTCCCGTACTAAGTGGCCAAATTTAAATTTCGCCAAATTGAAATTTAAATTCCAAATTCCGGATGTAAAAATTTCCCGAAATTTGGCAGTGTAGAACGGGAGAAATGGCGAAGAGCAGGTTAGACCTAGGTAAAAAAATTTCAA
>Ga0302309_10002240_pt1 | contig 16363 bp, 30 predicted proteins | sample III_Palsa_N1_1_FD_200453 | JGI IMG/M metagenome (GOLD analysis project Ga0302309, IMG submission 200453) | Peat permafrost microbial communities from Stordalen Mire near Abisko, Sweden - III_Palsa_N1_1 | ecosystem: Environmental > Terrestrial > Soil > Palsa > Peat permafrost | place: Sweden... | reverse complement strand
ATCGCCAGAGCCACCTTCTTTATCTTCGTCTGTTAGCATGATTTCTTCTTTCATTAATCAGCCAGAGCCAGAGCCAGAGCCATCGCCATCGCCATAGCCAGAGCCAGAGCCATCGCCAGAGCCATAGCCATAGCCAGAGCCATAGCCATAGCCAGAGCCATAGCCAGAGCCATAGACAGAGCCATCGCCAGAGCCAGAGCCATCGCCATAGCCAGAGCCAGAGCCATCGCCAGAGCCAGAGCCAGAGCTATAGCCATAGCCAGAGCCAGAGCCAGAGCCACCTTCTTTATCTTCGTCTGTTAGCATGATTTCTTCTTTCATTAATCAGCCATAGCCATAGCCATAGCCATCGCCATAGCCAGAGCTATAGCCATCGCCATCGCCAGAGCCAGAGCTATAGCCATCGCCATAGCCATCGCCAGAGCCAGAGCCATAGCCATAGCCAGAGCCATAGCCATAGCCAGAGCCATAGCCAGAGCCATAGCCAGAGCCATAGCCAGAGCCATAGCCATCGCCAGAGCCAGAGCCAGAGCTATAGCCATCGCCAGAGCCAGAGCCAGAGCTATAGCCATAGCCAGAGCCAGAGCCATCGCCATAGCCAGAGCCAGAGCCATCGCCAGAGCCAGAGCCAGAGCTATAGCCATAGCCAGAGCCATCGCCAGAGCCACCTTCTTTATCTTCGTCTGTTAGCATGATTTCAGATTTCAGGAAATAATCGGCGACTTTATTTGCAGTCGCCGATTAAAATTACTCGTGAGAAGGAATTTCAGTGAGAATTTTTTCTGCTTTTTCGGAAACAGGAATAACCTCGATTGCTTCCGTCAAGAGGTTCTCAGGAATAGCAACAGAAAGCTTCGATTTCTTGCTGAGGCCGTTCAGAGCAATTGCAGACAAAGTAAATGCACCCTCCCAATACCAAATGCGGCGAGTATTGGAAAGAGTAGCATTCTTGCCTTCGAGTTTTTCCAAAGTGCCAAAATGAACACCTGCGGAATAAGTACGGACAATAACTTTTTTACCAATCATTTTATTTCTCCAAAGGTTGACTTACATGAGTTTCAGCGCCGCTACCAATTCGGCTAGGTATTCAAAAATTGGGTAAATCCCAGCCATGCGCCGAAACATGGAAATCGACTTAGTGAGGGACGATTCAACCTATCTGGGAATGCCATTTGTAGCATGGCTGCTCTCTTACACCGATTGCGGTCTCGTGGCTTGTTTTTAATGAGGCCAATGCGCGCTGATGCTCGGTTATCGCTTCACCTATTCTCGCCGCTAGTTAGATACACATCGAGCGGGGTTTTCGGTGAATTGATTTCAATCAGATTGCTTTGGAGCTTCTACGATTGGATCAACAAAGCTGAGTTGACATTCGCCCTCATATCCGTAACGCGAAGAAAACACGCAAGTATTCACCGGAAAGTTTAAAGATTTAACGTGGTCAAGCACGATTTTTTCTACTTCCTCTTTCGATAATTTGATTTCCATTTAATTCCCCCGTTTGTTTGAATCGATGACTCATTATTGCAAACAAAAAGACGGAATACAAGAACTTCTTGAAAATAATTTTCAAATGCGTATAATAAACGACAGGAGGAAATAAACATGAAGATAGAACAAGTGATTAAATTTTACGGCAACGAAATCAAGGCTGCTGCTGAAATCGGTGTTACCGCGCCAACGATCAAGAATTGGGAGAAGGGCATTCCGCGCCTTGCCCAGCTTGCTATTGAAACGCTCACAAAGGGCAAACTTAAGGCAGATAAATCATGAAAATTAAAGATAGATATATCAAGGAAGCTATCGAATTCCTAGATTCTGTCAATGGAATGGTGGAGCGCAGAAAAGATAAGGTGGTTGATTGGGATTGGCATGTCTTGTCGAACATTTCAACCCAACTTTCACAATCATTGAATTCAATTAACCGGGCACTCGGCGCATTGGATGAAGAAAATGCCTGAAATCACCTGCTGCACCAACCAAGTAGAACCCATTCACACTTGGCAAACCGAGCGCGGGAAATTAAGCCAATGCGCTGCCTGTTTGGATAGCCGAATCGATATTTTCAAGCGTCAAACTTTGTACGATGGCCCCGTAACACTTGCACCACTAAATAAACCAACCGGAGATTGAAATGGAAGTCACGAAAGAAATCAAAGCACTGCTTGCTAGTAATCAAATCCACGCTGCGGCGAAGTAAAGTATTTTCTTGAACCAATTAATACGATGGAGTGATGGAATGATGAAATCAATCGATATGTTTATTTCAATATTAAAGAATGATGATTGTGTTGGCGAAAAAGTTGAATATTCATCTCCCGGATATGGTGGAGATAGGATTCCAGGAACTTACGCATGTACGCTGATTTCAACAACACCGCATGATGCAGAGACTGCACATAAAATGCTTCAGTTATCTGAGTGCGAGGATAACAATCCTGTGCGCGCACGCTTGGTATCATCGCGGCATGGTTAATTTCGATGAGGAGCCAATGCTCTGCATGTTGGACAATGGACAAGGATCGTCAGTATAGCAATACCGCAATCCCTGCATCGATCCCTGCTTCGGCGGGGATTTTTTTCGCCAACTTTTCCGCGTCGAACCACAGGTTTCAAAGAAATTCCGTTCGTTATCGCACACATAACGAAAAATAACCTTGCAATTCATTATGTTGGTGTCTAGAATGAAGATTCATTGATGTTTGTCAATACGGCTGTAGCGGCCTCATATAGGAACGGGTATTGTGAATCTTTCGATAACTCCACGTAAATGCCCTCCAGTCGCTAGACGACCGTTCCGGGACGCTAACTTTTGCGTGGGGTTTTCAAAGGGTTTGCATGGCTGAGAAGGCTGATATCTGGATGCCAATTTACATAGGTGACTACTTGGCGGCTACCTCCAGACTTACCACACAACAACATGGGGCTTACCTTCTGTTGATGATGGATTATTGGAAAAGCGGACCGCCTCCCGACAATCCTGAAGTTCTTGCGCAAATTACTAGAATGACAATCGATGCTTGGAGCATTGCTCAAGCATCGATCAAGCATTACTTCAATGTAGTCGATGGATATTGGCGGCATGGTCGGATAGACGAAGAGTTAGCCAAAGCTGATAAAAATAGAGAAACAGCGCAAAGCCGCGCTGCTGCTGGTGCTGCGGCTAGATGGAGAGACAAAAAAAATGCTCCAAGCAATGCTCCAAGCAATGCTCCAAGCAATGCTCCAAGCAATGCTCAAGCAATGCTTGATTCATGCTCATCACCATCACCTTCACCTTTAAATAAAAAAAACAAAAACATAGCACCAAAGAATTCAAAATATTCACCGCTTGATGATTTGAAAAATCGCGGGATAGATGAAAAAGTGGCAAAAGACTGGCTTGCAGTTAGGAAAGTAAAAAAGCTTGCTCCAACAGAAACAGCGTTCGATATTATTTTCAATGAAATTAAAAAAACCTCCCTCTTGCCAAACGATGTTTTAAAAACATGCTGCGCAAATGGGTGGGCCGGGTTCAAGGCTTCTTGGCTTGACAAGGAAAATAAAAACGGCAATTCGCCAGATTGGTTCATGCAATGAACGGACAAGAAACTATCCGCGCTGCGCGCAAAGCAGGGTACAAGCCAGGATCAATATTTTTTGAGGTTGATCTTGGACGCGGCTTGATGGGCGACCCTGAAACCTTCCTGCGGACGAAAAAGCATGCGACCGTCGAAATGGAAATTGCGGAAGCATGGCGCGAAGAAGATTTTAGATTCGTCCACGACTGCACAGTGCATTTGCATGCACCCGCGATGTGTGATGACCTGATCGACCTTTCGGAGCGCCTAGCGGCTGCTGGAGCGCGCATGGTGGTACTTTGCACGCTTGGCGAGATTGATCCAATGCTGATTTTCAAAGATGGGGCATGGAATGCATATTGAGCAATTCGCGGGGATTCTGGAGCCGGACACCATCAATTTCGATGAGTATCTCAAGGAAACGGATCATCTTGAAAAAATCAAACCAGCGCGTGATTTTCTTGATGGGATCATGCACACGCTTGCGCCGGTCAACGAGCAATCGATGTATCCGCGATTGCCGTTTGCGAACACTTGGCTGGACTTCAGGCCGGGAGAGGTTACGCTTTGGTCTGGGTACAACGGTTCTGGAAAGTCTATGCTCACTGGGCAGGTATTGACGAATCTTGCAGAGAAGGGGCAGAAGATTTGCATCGCTAGCTTTGAAATGAAGCCAGTGAAAACATTGGCCAGAATTGTAAGACAAGTTTTCCGCAATGCGCAACCAAGGCGTGATGAAGTTCTTGATTTTCTGACGCGCACAAATGGAAAAATTTGGCTCTACGATCAGCAAGGAACAACAAGGCCAGATCGCATGATAGCGGTCATCAAACACTGCGCAGAGAAGCTGCAATGTCAGCATGTAGTGGTGGATAGCTTAATGAAGATCATGACCAAGGCAGACGATCTAAGCGAGCAGAAAAAATTCTTGAACGAGATCACGGCAGCGGCTTGCGACTACGGTATCCACATTCACCTCGTTGTGCATTTGAAAAAGCCGGACAACGACGAACGCATGCCGACACGGTTTGATGTGAGTGGAAGCGCGGACATCAGCAACATGGCAGACAATGTTTTGATTGTGTGGCGAAACAAGAAAAAAGAGCGCGACATCGAAGCGGGGAAAGACGTGGAGGAAAACGTACCAGACTCAATTCTGATTTGCGACAAGCAGCGCAATGGCGATTGGGAAGGACGATGCAAGCTGTGGTACGAGAAACACACCATGTTATTCCGCGATTTTCAAAAGCAACGCGGTATTTTGTAGCACAACCCAAGGAGAAGAAGAATGTTTGAAATTGAACAGAAAGTAATGCTTGTATCTGTGAATGCACGCGCAGAGATTCATGGAGATGAGCGAAAAGCTGCATTCGATTTGAAGTTTTCAGCCGATTGCAATAACGAGAAGCTTATCGAATTTCACCCGCGTTTGCGCCAGATGATTTTCAAAGAAGCGACAAACCCGGATTTTATCGAGCAGCAGGAAGAAGACGGTGCATTGACCGAACTGGTATTTCCGCAGATGGGAGCGATCAAGTGGGATTACACCGGAACCGGATACCACCTCACCGTTGGCTACGGCGTTGGCGGCAAGAGTGACATCAAGCTCATGGATTGCAAGGTCGATAAATTCAAGTTCACGCCATACGGCGGTGGGTCTGTAGGAATTGAATTTCGCGTGATCGTTCATCCTGAAGTAAAAGACGTTGGCAAGTTGTGCGACATGATCCAGCAAGAAATCGAAATCAAGCTTGTGCCGCCTGCGCCTGAAAACGTCCATGAACTGTTTGGCGAACAAGTGAGCGCATAGCCATGAAAAAGCACATCTTCAAAACCGCACCAACCGGCGAAGCTTGGGGGCCATCGTTCGGCTTCCTGGCTGCGCTATCTTCTGAAACCTTCGCAAAGACACAAAAGTTCATGCGATTCATGGCAAAGCAAACCACAGAACACCGTGCGGCTGCTAAGCGTGGCGAGATTCGGTGATGAAACAATCTACGCCCAATGTGGCACACGAAAAACTGCTCGAAGAAAAACAAATGGGAGGGCCAGTAAATTGCAGCGACTCAGAACTATGCATCTATTTGCAGGCGCTGGCGGAGGGATTCTTGCCGACATACTACTCGGACATCAACCCGTCTGCGCAGTCGAAATCAATAGCTATTGCCAGCAAGTCTTGGCGGCACGGCAGGAAGACGGGAGTCTTCCCTTCTTTCCAATCTTTGATGATGTCGCGAAATTTGACGGAACAAAGTGGCGTGGACTCATCGATATTGTCGCGGGCGGGTTTCCCTGTCAGGACATCAGCACCGCAGGAAAAGGGGCAGGAATCGACGGCGATAAAAGCGGATTGTGGGCAGAGTTCAAGCGCATCATTGGCGAAGTACGACCGCGAATCGTCTTCGTGGAAAACAGCCCAGCTCTCACTTCTAGGGGGTTACACCGAGTTCTCGGAGACTTGGTCGAGATGGGGTTCGATTCGGAATGGGGAATATTTTCAGTCGGGGCACTGGGAGGAAATCACGAAAGAGAGAGAATCTGGATTGTTGCCCACGCCAGTGGCAACGGATTGCAGATCGGAGAGCATGAGCTTGGCGCTTGTATCCAAGCGCCAACATGCGACATCAAGAGGAGTGCGATTAGGCGAACATCTATTGAGACGAATGATCCCAACACCGAACGCTGGAAGCAATCATTGGGGCGGCACACTTCAGGAATTAGGGGGAAGTGGAAACATTTACCGTGGAACCGAGATTGGCAGATTAAAAATCTGCCCACGCTGGACGGAACAGAGGATGGATTTCCCCACAGATTGGAGCGCCTTGTCGCCCTTGGGAATGCGCAATGTCCGCGAGTGGCTGCAACAGCATTCACCATCCTTTCAGGAAGATTCTGATGCTTAACCGCACAAATAAAGTGAAGCTCCCCCGCTGCAAAGCATGCCGAAAGGAGTTTCAGCCGCATCATAATTTCGGCGCGGTAGTTTGTAGCCCCGATTGCGCGATTAATTTTGCACTGGCAATTCGCGCAAAGAATGAAAGGGCGGCATCAAAACTAGCGACTAAGGCAAAGAAGGATCGTCTGGATAAATTGAAGTCGCGGTCTGACTGGTTGAAGGAGGCGCAAGTTGTTTTCAATAAATTCATCAGGGAGCGTGATGCCGGACAGCCGTGCATTTCCTGCGGCACTTCAAGCGGATGCAAGGTGAACGCTGGGCATTTCCTCTCTGTGGGTGCAGCACCACATTTGAGGTTCAATGAACAGAACGTGCATTTGCAGTGCGAAAAGTGTAATTCGTATTTGTCTGGAAACATCGCAAAGTATCGGCCTCGGCTAATCGCCAAAATAGGCCTAGAAGCCGTCGAAGCACTTGAGAGCAACAACACCCCTGCCAAGTGGTCGATTGATGAACTGAAGCAGATCAAAGTCCATTACGTGGCTAAACTGAAAGAGTTGAAAAAATGAGTATCATTCACGTCGTATCATGCTCAACTGGTAAGGATAGCGTAGCGACATTGTTGCTAGCTAAGGAGCGTTTCGGCGCGCATCGAGTGCGCGGAATAATTTGCGACACCGGCAACGAGAGCGAACTTGTTTGGTCACACCGCGATTACTTGGAGCGCGAAACTGGTATTCAGATCGTCATCTTGTGCGCAAATTTTGACGCGGAAATTGCCGCAAAACGGTATTTTATCGCTCGCGATCAGCGCACACGCAGGGAATATGACACCAAGCCAGTGTTCGAGGTCGATGGCAAGACACCAGTACCGAAGCGTGACGGACTGGGCAACATTGTTCTCAACAAGAAGGGCGAGCCAGTCCATAAGACGATCAAGATCGGCGGAGGTAAGCGCGTGCGCTGGACAAACAAGGCAAAGCGCCGCGCTCTTGCGAACCTATACCCAACCGGCAACCCTTTCTTAGATATGTGCATGTGGAAAGGCCGCTTCCCTTCTAGAAAAGCGCAGTTTTGCACAGAGCACTTAAAGCGTGACATGGCGGTCGGATACCAGCTAGAACTGGTTGACGCTGGTCATACAGTCGTTAGTTGGCAAGGCGTGCGGCGTGACGAATCTCTGAACCGCCGTCACGCTAAGAAATTCGAGAAAATTTCTGACCAGCTTTATGTGTACAGACCCATTGTTGACTGGACTGCCGATGACACATTCGTCTACGCCGCCAGCCATGGTATCGAACCCAATCCACTATACAAATGCGGAATGGGACGAGTTGGTTGCATGCCATGCATCAATGCCAACAAGGGAGAAATTAAGGAAATTGCGCTGCGCTTCCCGGAACACATCGAGAGGATATCTGAATGGGAAAAGAAGGTCGCGGCTTGTAGCAAACGGCAAGCCGCGACGTTTATTCCTGCGCCGTGGATGGGAGAAGTCGTCATGAATAAGCAAGCCTACGCCAAAGAAAACAACATTTACTCGGTTGTCGAATGGTCGAAAACTAGCCGAGGCGGTAAACAGTTTTCACTGTTGACCGAACTCCACGAGTCAACTGTATGTGCGTCATCATACGGTCTGTGTGATTAAGGTGGTGCTGCATGACACGCGCAAGAAAACTAACGAAGCACTGGAGAGCAACAACACCCCTGCCAAGTGGTCGATTGATGAACTGAAGCGGATCAAAGCCCAATACGTGGCTAAACTGAAAGAGTTAAAAAAATGAATGAAACATACCAAAAATTCTTAGAAAGAAAAAAGATCACGCCGATTATTTCAGGATTTGATGTTGAACTTGAATCACTCAATGTGAACTTGTTCGATTTCCAGAGAGTCATTGTGAAGTGGGCATTGAAGCGTGGACGTGCCGCTATTTTTGCTGATACAGGTCTTGGCAAGACATTGATGCAGACAAGTTGGGCGAAGTCTGTAATCGACCATACCGATGGTGATGTGTTGATTGTGGCTCCATTATGCGTAGCACAACAAACAGTGCGCGAAGGAATTAAATTCGGCATTGATATCAACTTTTGCCGCGATCAGGAAAATTCTAAGCCAGGTATCAATATCACGAATTACGAGATGCTTGACAGATTCAATCTGGATGACTTTCACGGCATTGTGTTGGATGAATCTAGTATTATCAAAAACCGCGATGGGAAAACACGCAATGCAATTATTTCCGCATGTCAGACAGTCCCTTATAGACTGAGTTGCACGGCAACGCCAAGCCCGAATGACTTCATGGAATTGGGCAATCAATCGGAGTTCCTTGGCATCATGAGTATGACTGAAATGCTGGCAATGTTTTTCATCAATGACGCTGGCGATACTGGAACATGGATTTTAAAGGGTCACGGGAAGGCCAAGTTCTGGGAATGGCTATCAACATGGGCGTGCGTTATTAGGAGTCCGTCCGATCTTGGCTTTGACGGTTCATCGTATGTTTTGCCAAAATTGAATATGTTCGATCATGTTGTCGAGTCTAAAACTACCGACGGATTATTCGCAGATATCGCATGTGGTCTTATGGATCGCAACAAGGCACGCAAGGAAAGCATCGATGATCGCGTTGAAAAATGCGCCGATGTCGTCAATGCATCGACCGAGCAATGGGTTATCTGGTGTCATCGCAATGAAGAGGCGGAGAAGCTCGTTAAGTTGATTCATGGCGCGGTTGATGTAGCTGGCAGCGATTCCATCGAACATAAAGAGGAGTGTGTCAACGCCTTCATTGACGGCGGTATCCGTGTTCTGATTAGCAAACCACGCATACTTGGAGCGGGTATGAATTTTCAGCATTGCCACAACACGGCATTCGTCGGACTGTCTGATTCGTGGGAACAGTATTATCAGGCAATTCGCCGGTTCTATAGGTTTGGTCAGGAATCAGAAGTAAATGTACATGTTATTAGCGCAGAATCAGAAGGTGCGGTCGTTGCCAACATAAAACGAAAAGAAGAACAAAACGAAACTATGGGATCGGAGATGGTGAAATTCATGAGTGATTCGATGAAAAAGGAAATATTCGGCGCGACACAGGAGAAAATGGACTACGTGCGGCAAGTGAAAGAAACCCCACAGTGGACGATTCACAACGCAGATTGCATCGACTTATCACAAGAGATTGTCGATGAATCTATTGACTTCACAATTTATAGTCCACCATTCGAATCACTATTTACCTATTCGAACTCTGACCGGGATATGGGTAACAACAAGTCAACGGAAGATTTCAGGATTCATTACCAGTTCCTAATTGAACAGAATTATCGAATGATGAAGCCTGGTCGTTTAGTTGTAGTCCACTGCATGAATTTGACGACATCAAAAGCGAATGATGGTTTTATTGGTATTCGTGACTTCCGTGGCGATATTATCCGTGCGCATCAAGCTGCAGGATTCATCTACCATTCGGAAGTATGCATTTGGAAAGATCCGGTTGTGGCGATGCAGCGCACGAAAGCACTTGGACTACTGCACAAAACAATCAAGAAAGACAGCTCGATGAGCCGTCAAGGACTGGCTGATTATCTTGTAGTTTTCCGCAAGCCTGGACAGAATGAAAAGTTCATCAGTCATACAGCAGAGGAATTTCCGGTAACAATGTGGCAGCGATATGCATCGCCTGTTTGGTTTGATATCGACCAGTCGCGCACATTGAATTTCCGTGATGCACGAGAAGACGATGACGTCAAACATATTTGCCCTTTGCAACTTGACGTCATTGAACGCGCAATGGAGTTGTGGACAGCCCCAGGTGACCTTGTATTTAGCCCTTTTACTGGAGTTGGAAGTGAGGGATATACAGCCGTAAAAATGGGTCGGAGATTCATTGGTAGTGAATTGAAACCAAGTTATTACGAACAAGCATTGAAGAACATGGCGACCGCAACATCGCATACTGCTGATTTATTCGCGGAGGTTGCGGCATGACACGGGCAAGAAAACTAACCGATGAGCAAGTTCGCCAAGCGAAGGAATTGCACAATCCGGGAGTATTCGGGTATGAGAGGATTGGCAAGGTGCTGAATGTACCAGCTTCAACTGTTCGGGATGCCGTTCTTCAATATACGGCGTATTCGTCGAGGATAAAATGAACACTCGCCACAGACTAGAAAATTGGGCGCTATGGGTAAAGTGCAAAGGCGGCGCAGGCGATCCAGTTGACGCTCGCAAGCTGGACGAAGCCATATTCATGTTATCCGAAGCTCACAAAACCATGCTAGTGACCGCCTACACGTACCAGCTATCCCATGAATCAGTTTGCAGACATTTGAAAATCCCCGTTCGCCCCGCCTCAAGGTTTGTTGAGGCATTCAACCACGCTGAGCAAGCGCTTCAGCAAGCCCTAGAGAGGAATTGCCATGTACCAGACTCCGCCGACCTCGTTGATTCCAGTGAAAGTTCGCGAGAAGCCGCCTGCGAACAATCTCCTTGACCATGCGATGAATCACCTGAAGCTGAAAAATGACGCGGCGCTGTCCAAGGTTTTGGATATGACCCCACCACAAATCAGCAAGATGCGCAGCGCAAAGATTGGCGTCGGTGGGCTGACTTTGATCAGGATTCACGAAGTTACCGGAACCAGCATCAGCGATTTAAAGAAGCTCGCCAAGCTTCCCCCGGCGCGGCCCTATGTACCACCGCCAAGCGATTTAAAAACCGCTTCACCGACCGTTGCAAACGAATAGGGGGCAATCATGTGGCTTATCTTCGTTCTGAATATCACTGGTGGCATCTTCACTTACTCGATGGTTCCTGATCTTGGCTATGACACGCAGGAGCAATGCCAATCTCATGTTGATCGCGTAAAAAAACAATATCCAAATGATTATTTGGACAACACTATCGCGGTTTGCATGAAAGATTCGGCAGCGGTTCCGGGCCATGCCAAAACCATCATCAAACCCAAAGCAAAGGTAACGTCATGAAACTGACGATTCTTAGCGTTTATCCAAAGCACGCACATCCAGGCATCAGCTTGGTTAGCTTTGAAGAAGGCGGCTATATTGCGCTCGCTGATTCGGAAATCCAAAAACGATTTATCATCAAAGGGATGGTTGTTGATTTCGAGATACGCGGCACATATCTGCCTTGCGCTGAAGATATCGCTGATGCCATGATCGAGAAATACACTCGCGAAACTGACGGATGGGTACTTCGATTAAAGGAGCAGTCTGAATCTGACCGCATTGCAGCAGTAACAGCAAAGATGTGCGGCAAGAAATGACAAATCTCGCCGAAATTGAAGATGCAGAATTGCAGTTAGCAAAGCTCAAAGCTAGCGCATCAATGATGCGCAGTCAAATAGCGAATCTAACAGCGATGCAGGAAATGACAGACGAAACTATAAAATTACTCAATTTACAAGTCATCAACGCACGCATTGAATATGAGCGAAGCAAGTAGTAATATGTGATTTCACGGCTTTACGCGTAAAACAGCCGTGCATTTTCAACCAATTGGAGAATAAAATGGGCATTTTCGGCAAAGTACCTCAAGGCGCACAACCACCTAGCAAGGGCGGCAGCGCACCACAAAACACGGCAGTCGGCAGCGGTTCGAACGTGGTCAAGAGCAAGCACAATCTTGAATCCTCGGCCCCCGCTGATCCGAAAAACATCCGTGACGGCAAGTCCTATCCGAACATCTGATGAATCCAGACGTTCGGCAATCAGTTGTTGAACAACTCGGTAGACTGCTAAAGGTCTACCGAGCGATTGAACCGCAGGACAAAGAATTAACGGGTTTTGACTCCTTTGTCAGAATCCCGGACGAGTTACCGAGGTTTCGCCCAGTGTTCGTGGCGGCTCGGATTTACGCGATGTCGAGAACCGTATGATTCATATCGATTGGTTATTCCAAGGATTTTTCACCAAGAAAGGCAAGATCATGGCACTTCAAGACAAAATCGCTGCATCGCAACAAGCCGTAACAGCCGCACAATCCGCGCTTGACGCAGCGAATGCGCAACTGGCAAGCGAACAGGCTCAACTCGCTGCAATCCAGCCACACTTGGCCGTCTATGACGAGATCGACGCCTTTGCAGCCACGCAGCCCCAGGAGCAGCAAGACGCGCTCAAAGCGCTGACATCTAAGGGCCGTGCTTTGTATGACTGATGAGTATTTCGACGTAATCGACAGCAACGGAAAAGAAAATCGGTTTGTCGGTGCAACATGGGTTTCAATGAAGCCAGATCAATCAGTTATCGAAGTCCGCAACAAAGAAGGCAAGACGCTGCAAGTGTTTTTCAGGGCGTCAAGCGTGAAGTATCCAGACAAGGAATGAATCGTGGAAAAAATCATTAAACTATCCCCATCAGATTACTGGATTGCCTGCTGTCATCTTGCGGAATCAGTAGCGCAAGAAAAAAGAATGACTTGGGATGATGGATCAGTAGGCTTTGTGGATAGCGAAAAAACCGTGAAAATATTCTGTGATCCAGAAGTTGCGAGCATCGAGAAAGACGAAGTAATTAAGGTGATTAGCTAAATCCAGATTCGACGGTGTGAACGCAAGCCAAGCGGGGATCGTGACCACACTTTCACACGGTCTGAAAAGCGGGAGATGGCCCCGCTGCCGTCGAACATTGGATCAAGAGCGATCAGAGGCCCGGAACGAAGGGTTAAAGGCATCATGGATAGCCTTAGATGCGCAGTATTGGAACTTTCTCGCTCTCTCCATAGCGTTGCTTTCAGGGTGTTTGATAACGTCCTGTGAGGCCAAAAAGACCGCTAGGGTTGCCTCGTGCATTATTTTGACTGCCTCAATTTGTTGTTCGGTGTACATGTCAACCTCACAGAGTCGCAGCTTCTTGAACAACGGTAATCTCGTAACCCAGCGCCTTGATGTCCTTGACCATTTCATCGGTCAGAGTTTTCAGCCCAGCGATGTGCGCAAAGATTGCTGATTTGTCGCATGCTGGGTAAATGGTGCGGCGACCGTATACGCTCTTTATTGTGACTTTGATTTCCATGATTACACCGTAGCCAGTTCAATGAGTTTATTCGCACGGCAAATGATTTCTTGATTGCATTCCATCGCGGCAGGACAAACCTCGTCAAGATAATCGACCCCAGCTTGAAATATGGCTTCACGTCGAGCGGCGTACTCGGCGGACTTGGCGGCGTACTCGGCGTACTTGGCGGACTTGGCGGCGGACTCGGCGGACTCGGCGTACTCGGCGGCGTACTTGGCGTACTTGGCGGACTTGGCGGCGTACTCGGCGTACTCGGCGTACTTGGCGGACTCGGCGTACTCGGCGGCGTACTTGGCGTACTTGGCGGACTTGGCGGCGTACTCGGCGTACTCGGCGTACTTGGCGGACTCGGCGGACTCGGCGGCGTACTTGGCGTACTTGGCGGACTTGGCGGCGGACTCGGCGGACTCGGCGGCTAATCGAGCATTGAATTCAGCATATTTCACGACAGCAGCAAGACGCCGATTCATTTCAACGCGGTCATCCGTAGCGCTTCCCATTGCACGAATGACGAATGGCAGCAACCTTTGGCGTTGTTCGTCATTTCCAAAATCATTCAGGAAAATTGCAATCGGACGAATCGTAACGCAAACGCACGTTGATTGATCGGTGATTTGTTCCTCGCCGTTCAGGTAGGCGATTACGTTCATGAAACAGCCTTGACCAGTGGTTCCGGTATCGGCGTGTGATCCTGAAAGCAGTTTGATTGGTTCGATGTTGATCATGATATTTACTCCTTGTTGGTTAATTAAAAAGTTCTGCCAATTCTTCGTCTGAAATTTCCGGCGGTTTTTTGATTTTTATAATCAATCCTCTCCCATAACGATATTGAATCCTCCATAGTATCCATTATGCTCATTGTGAGTAGACAACGTTATCGAACCCTTACTAGTTAGTATTTCCAAGAACTGTACTTCATGCTCAATCCATTCGTCATCGCTCACGATATTTGGCGCGTACTTAATTGTTACCCCAAGGAATTTTGACCCCAAAAAATCAGTGAGAATGTCGTCAGTTTGCATATACCGCGACTCACAGCAACTTTGCCCATCATCATAGAGAACGATTTTCGAGCCGTCACTAAACGAAAAGTGCAACTGATCGTCTTGGCCCAAAACTAGATCAGAGATTGTTTTTTGAAGCGCATTGCTATACACCAATGAAGATTCAGTACCTCCTTCAAGCTGACCTATCATTACCCCAATTCCAATCATATCGTTCTCCAGTTGCGTTTTTAGTTCCGATGCTGTAATATAGTGCTTATAACTTGCACTTGCAAGGACTAATTAAATTATTTTCGATTGAGCGGAAAATGCTTGTTGATATAGAGCCTATAGAGCCGCTTGACTGGCGGCAGATCATTCTCGACCTGAGAGGCGCAGGAATCGATAGCGGTCAAGTGAGCAGGATGACCGGCTTAGACAAAAGCGCCATTCAAAACATGGTAAGAGGCCACGAACCGCGCCACTCGCTCGGTGAGGTGATATTGAAAATTCATCAGAAGCATTGCAATCAAGCGGAGTGACTGAAATGAACGGAATGTATATGACCAATTTCGTTTCCATTCTTCGATATGGTCTGGTCGGCAAGAAGCCGCATATTTTCAGACGTGACGCACGTTCTTGGGTTTGTATATTTGAAAACAAGGCAGGCTTTGGATACACATCAAACCACGCCTATCAAACAATGTTGCGTGAATTAAAGGTGAATTAACATGGTTAAACGCTCAAGCAAGAACACGGCAAAGCGCTCAAGCACAACCCTGGAACCGCATCACAGCGCAGTAGTATTAGGGTCGTTGGGGGGGGCAAAGGGAGGTCCAGCAAGAGCAAAGGCGCTCACTCCTGCTAAACGGTCAAGCATCGCTCGCAAAGGCGGTATAGCGAAGGCAGCGAAAAGAAAATGAGCGCGGAAAGCGTAATCAAAAGCTGGTTAGGGCAGGGAGGATGTCAAGCGCTTAGCTTGCAACTTCGCCGCAAAGTCTTTAATCGCGGCATGGTCGCGTTTGTCGGCGTAAAGGTTTATCTGGACAAGACCGAGCGCCGCACGTCGCTGGCGCTGTTCTGCCATGCGCTGTGCGGCTGTTTTTGGCTGGTTAGGCATTTTACGCACTTTCCAGTTCGTCAGCGATTTGCTCAAAACAGAAATCGATGTGCGCTTGCACCTCATATTCAACGGCCTCGCGGATGCACTTGAGTTCCATCGATGTGCGAGCCGCGCCATGGGTAGTTTGATATTTCCAGCTACCCCACAGGGTGCGAAGCGGATTGCATTCTCCTGATTGATCTGTAACGCGGATTGTTCCGTTGTGCGCGGTGATGACAAAATGGTCGCGTGTCCCCTGCGTGCTAGTTGACACGTTGTAATCTTTGCCGTTGACTGTGACATTAAATTCTTGTGATGTGCTCATGATTTTCTCCGGTTCGGTTTGTGCTGCTGATGAATGAACTATAGAGTATAGTAACTAGTTACGCAAGAACTATTTTATATATTTTTCGAGATAGATGTAAAATTGAATAATTATGGGAAATGCTTCAAATAAATCAAACGGAGGCGATGCGAGTGCTGCCTATCGAAAATTTTATGATGCTAGCAACACAAAGGAAAATGTCATTCATGGCTACTAACAGCGAAAAAATTCCTAGGGGCAAGGGCAAGCCATTCGTCAAAGGCATTGGAGGCAATCCACGCGGTCGTCCTAAGAGGACAGCGGAAGAGATTGACCTTATCGCAGCTTGTCGAGCCAAGGCTCCAGAAGCGCTCGCTGTGCTTGACCACATCATGAACGAAGGCGAGAACGAGCGTAACAGATTAGCAGCCGCACAGGCTATTATTGAACGCGGCTATGGCAAGGCGGTTCAGCCGA
>Ga0302309_10002238_pt1 | contig 16387 bp, 20 predicted proteins | sample III_Palsa_N1_1_FD_200453 | JGI IMG/M metagenome (GOLD analysis project Ga0302309, IMG submission 200453) | Peat permafrost microbial communities from Stordalen Mire near Abisko, Sweden - III_Palsa_N1_1 | ecosystem: Environmental > Terrestrial > Soil > Palsa > Peat permafrost | place: Sweden... | reverse complement strand
AATAACACTAATGAAGCCAATACCCATTGGCTTTAAAAAATCGCGGAACAAAAGACTTAACAAAAACTGTATGGAAAGGATACCCAGCGAAGACATAAAAAGCTTAAAATAAAGCTGCACCAGTGTGTTGCTCATATTATAATCTTTAAACTTCAATTCGGGCTTTAATAAGCCTAATAAATTACCAAAGCCAAGTGTAAACGCCACAAACAGCGCAAGGCATAAAAAAATTAAAAAGAGAGCGTAAAAATATTTTGCCGCGTAAACAGAAAACTTTGATATCGGCAAACTGAAAAGTGTTTTCCATGTATCGGCTTTATGCTCAACACTGACTGTTTACAGAGTAGGCAATAAAAACGATAAGCATCGGTAATAACAACGAGCCCATTACACCTAAAACAATACCTGAAAACCGCGCCCAAAGCATCATGCCGGGCATGGGGGCAAGTACATCGCTTTTATGGTAGAAACCGATAGATATTAATACGCAAAGCAATAACGGCAATATTACCGCGCTCCAAAAACCCGCAGTTTTGCGGCTTTTATAAAACTCAGACCGGAATGATAATATAAATCCTTTCATAGCTTAGGCGTGTTGGGTTATATCCAGGAATAATTTTTCAAGGTCCTTTTGCTGTTTGTTAATACTATATATAGTGTATCCGTGTTTATTTAATAAGGTATTGATTTCGCCCATTTGCTGTTTTGACGTATATTGAACATATAAATGATGGTCATTAACGTCAGTAACTGTAAACTGATGTGTCTTTAAAAAATTGGCGGCATCAACCGTATTTTCGGCTTCAATTTGTACCAATGGCTGACTTAATGCTCCCAATTCGGCAATGCTTCCCTGGAATAACAGTTCGCCATTATTAATGATACCTACATGGGTAGCCATACGCTCAATCTCGGCTAATAAATGGCTGGATATAAAAACAGTTTTATTATGGTCTTTAACCAAACGCATCAATAATTCGCGTATTTCAATAATGCCATTCGGATCAAGTCCGTTGGTGGGTTCATCCAGAATTAATAGTTTAGGGTCTGATAACAAGGCCAGCGCAATACCCAGGCGTTGTTTCATGCCTAACGAATATTGCCCGGCTTTTTTATTGGCCGCATTGGTTAAATGCACCAGCGCCAGCATTTCATCAACCCGTTTTGTGGATACCTCCAATAATAAAGCGCGGTTAAGCAGGTTTTCCCTGCCGCTTAAATGAAGATAAATAGCAGGCTGCTCTATCAATGAGCCAATTTGCGAAAGAATTTCTATGCGGTTGCTTTGCAGTTCTTTTTCAAAAATATGAATGCTGCCGCGTTGGGTGGTCAGCAAATTGAGCAATAGCTTTATGGTAGTGGTTTTACCGGCACCGTTAGGGCCTAAAAAACCATATATACTGCTTTCAGGAACCTGTAGCGATAACGATTTAACAACCGTTTGGTTGCCAAAGTTAAAGGATAAATCGCTGGTATTAATTACCACACTTTCTCCTTGCTGATAGCACACACAGTTTTTACTAAAGTGATGCCTTTAACAAAAAGAGATGTAGCCTGTACATTTGAAGAACCTTCGATGTATTCTTTCTTTTGTTCAAACTGGTAGCAAACACCCATAATTATAGCAAACACTAAAGGTGCAAGTAACAGTATAAAAGGATTTGAGTTTGTAAACAGCTTTTTCATTTGGGTTTGATTTATGATACAAAGAAATACTTAATTATTCATCGGCTAAAAAGTATTATACCAAGGCCGTTAATTTATAGATGAACGCTTATTTTAAGCTATTAACCCGTTCGTCGGGTTTTATAGCCAGTTTATCGGTAAAAATTCCTGTTTAATATAAATATTAATGAATAAAGTTAACCGTATATATATTTTTGACACTTATGAAATTAGGCTGGCGTATATTTTGGCATATCCTGTTTTGGGTATGCGGTATATCATTCTTTGCATTTATTGGGCATAATAGCTTCAAGTTAAGCATAGGGCATATACTTGTTTTGGTACTATACGGGGTTATCAATATAAGCCTGTTTTATTTGAACTACCTTGTATTTATGCCATTGTTTTTGAATAAAAAACAATACGGTTTATATGCCATTGCCATCATTACCGCGATTATTATATATGGGGTGGGCAAATACGGGATAGGGCTTGTATTTGAAAAAGACGTTTTGGTACGGCACAGGCCAGGGCCACCCAGGCCGGGCCGGCCTGCTGAAGAGGTGATGGGCTTTGTGTCGTATTTCGTCACCACCGTTTTTGCAAGTATTGTTTTCCTGTTCATGAGTTTTGTACTTAAGCTTGGCGTAGATTGGATCACAAATGACCGTGTGCAGCGCGACCTGGAAAACCAGCGCCTTAGCGCCGAACTGGCTTTTTTAAAATCGCAGATCAACCCGCACTTTTTATTCAACTCGTTAAACAGTATTTACTCGTTAGCTTACCAAAAATCAGACACCACGCCCGAAGCAATTTTAAAGCTGTCAGAAATAATGCGTTACATGCTGTATGAATGTAATGATAACAAGGTCGACCTTTCAAAAGAATTGCAATACCTTCAAAATTTTATCGACCTGCAAAAAATACGGCTGGGCAATAAAGCCTATATCGATTTTAAAATAGAAGGACGTGTTACCAATCAAAAAATAGTGCCTTTATTATTGATCGCCTTTATTGAAAATGCCTTTAAACACGGCATTGCCAATGACACGCTTTCACCGATCAGGTTATTGATCACGCTTGATGACGCGCACCTGCATTTCTACATCCAAAACAAAAAGCATAATAATAACAAAGATTCTATAGGCGGAATTGGCCTAAGCAATGTGAAGCGCAGGCTTGATTTACTTAATCCCGGAAAATATAATTTAGATATTCGCGACGAGGTTGATACCTACACTGCCGAATTATCATTAATTTTATAGCATGATCAGATGTCTTGTAGTTGATGATGAGCCTTTAGCGCTGCATATATTAGAGGATTATATATCTAAAATACCATTTTTAGAACTGATAAAAGCCACCACTAACCCTATTGAAGCGCTAACGATGGTGCAGGAGGGTAATGTTGACCTGGTATTTTTAGATGTTCAAATGCCCGAATTGACCGGGATACAGTTTTTAAAGATATCGAACGGCAAAACAAAAGTAATTTTGACCACCGCCTATTCGCAATACGCACTTGAGGGCTATGAACTTGATGTAGTTGATTACCTGCTTAAACCTATTGCGTTCGACCGCTTTTTTAAGGCAGCACAAAAAGCGCAGGGCATTATCCAGCCCAGCGTAAAGCAGCCGGTTATTGAACCTGTAGCGCAAATTCAGCAGCAACAGCAGGATTTTTTAAGCGATTTTATCTTTGTAAAAAGCGAATACAAAATACAGAAAGTATACCTGCACCAGATATTATATATTGAAGGATTAAAAGATTATATCTCCATTTTTACGCCAGACGAGCGCATTATAACCCTGCAAAACATGAAAAAGATGGAAGATACCCTGCCCGAAAAGCATTTTGTGCGGGTGCATAAATCATACATTGTAGCGCTTAATAAAATTGACAGCATAGAGCGCAGCCGCATTTTTATTGGCGATAAGATCATCCCGGTAGGGGATACTTACCGCGATCATTTCTTTAAGATAATTGATGGGAAGAATGTGTAGGTAGTCTTAAGTTCTGAGTACAAAGTCATTAGTCAAATAGTGGAATTGTTGACTAATGACTTTGGACTCAGACCTAAAGACTTTGGACTTACACCTGTCCCAACGCTTTCCTGATCCTGTTTTCTGCTTCCAGTACTAAATCTTCAGTGGATGACGTTCCCGGTTCAATGGGTTCTAAAACCTCAAGCGTAATTGATGTGAAGGTATTTAAAGGGTAAAGACCGTATTGTACAACCTTCCATGAATTATTGATAGCGATGGGTACCAGCAAAGCATCAGGGCATTTTTTTAAAATAATTGCAATTCCGCCTGACTGGAAAGTTTTTACTTTTCCATCTTTCGAGCGTGTACCTTCAGGGAAAATAACCGTCGACCATTTGTTTTCTTTCATCCGTGTGCCCAACTTAGATAATTCGGTAAGCGACTGCCGGGCATCCCTGCGATCGATATTGGCACCGCCGCCATATTTAAGGTTATAGGATATGGAAGGAATATTTTTAGTCAGTTCGATTTTAGAGATAAACTTAGCATGATACTTACGCAAAAACCAGATTAACGGCGGTATATCCAGCAAGCTTTGATGGTTAGATACAAAAATTATGGAGCGGTCTGTAGGTAGGTGTTGTTTATTAATAAACGTAACGGTATCGCCCAAAATATAAATTGTCGCGGTAAGGAAAAAATTTAAAATATCAACCGCTTTTTTATGTGCCGAATAACCCCCAAGTTTATAGCATAGCCATTGAATGGGCTGAAAAATGCACAGCACCAGCAAAAAAACCACAATGGCAATGGGCGATAAAATATAGCCGAAAAACTTCTTCATCAATAATTACGGCGAAATTATAAATTATTTAAGAAATTGTTTAAGGCAGCTTGTTTTCCAGCAACAATAATTTCACTCTTAAAACGGCGGCTACTGTAATGGCATCTGTAATTTCACCCCTACAAACCATTTGGTAGGCGTCTTCAAAAGGCACCTTTCTAACCTGTAATTGTTCGGTATCTTCCGGCTCGGCCTCAAATTGCTCCAGGCCACGGGCAAGGTAAATAATGTTCAGTTCGTCGGTTACCGAGTTACTTAAGTGCATCCGTTGTAACTCGGTCCATTTGTTTGCCTTTAAGCCCGTTTCTTCCAGCAGTTCACGCTTGGCCGATTCGAGTGCATCTGTTCCCTCCGGGGCACCGCCTTCGGGCAGTTCCCAGGTATACAAGTCAAGGGCAAAACGATATTGCCCAACCAAATAAGTATTTAACTCATCGTCTAAAGGGATAACACCAATAGCGCAGTTTTTATAGTGCAGCTTACCATATATACCGGGGTTGCCCGATGGATTGATCACCTGGTACTCGGTTAAATTTATCCACTTATTGTCGTAAACTTCTTTTTGGCCGGTTATTTTCCAGGGGTTATCTTCGGGATGCTGCATGGGGCAAAGGTAAATTAATGTTGAAATTATAAGGAATTTTTATAAACGCTGTAACTTAATACCGCCATGCCACTCTAAACATAGCTATGCGCTACTTCCTTTGCATCATATTCCCGCCATTAGCTGTTTTAACAACAGGGCGTATAGGTGCGTTTATATTAAGCATTATACTCACCATTTGCCTGTGGGTACCGGGCGTAATTCATGCCATATTGGTTACCAATGATTATTACGAGGAAAGAAGGCACCGCCAATTGGTGCGGGTTATGAAAAGAAGCCGGTATTAAATTTCTATCTAACAACAGCTTTCATCACTTCCGAGGTTTCGCCTTTAGCCAGGCTATTGCCAATGCCGTTATAGGGGTTTTTAATTGCAGGTATCTCACTTATCCAGTAATACCTGTCGGCTGGCGAATATTGCCTGTAAAGCGTCATGGTATTGATATTGAACTTTTTTAACACCGTATACATATTGTCTGAAAGACTGGAGAAATGCTCCCGTTGGTGATTTATATCGCCTGACTCACTAATATGGCGCGAGTCAAAAACCAGTTTATTCAGGTAATCAAACCATAACCTGTGCTGATCGGCATTCATATTTATATCGGGCACAGCATCTAAAGCCCTAACCAGTTCCATCGCTTTACTTTGGGTTGTAGTGACATTATTAGTTACCAGGCCATTTTTAACACCTAAATAAGCTTTTATAACCGTATTTAAGGCGGCGCTTAAAGTAGGCGGGTCCGCTTTGGCCTGGTTAAAATTTAATGAGACCAGGGTTAAAAATAAAAGGGCTTTAAGCGTTTTCATAGGCTATAAATTAGATAAAAAAAGAGCGATGTATTTACATCGCTCCAAATATATTACTTTTAAATTAAAATATTTTACAAACCAAAGGCTGCTTTTACTTTATCAACATAATCCAGCTTTTCCCAGGTAAACAGTTCCACTTCCCTTTTTAATTCGCTGCCGTCATGGGCAATAAAGGTTTTGGTTACTGTTTGGCTTGGCTTACCAAAGTGGCCATAAGCGGCAGTCTCGCTATAAATAGGGTTACGCAGTTTAAAGCGTGTTTCAATGGCATAAGGGGTCATATTAAATATGGCCTCTACTTTTGTAGCGATCTCGCCGTCAGTTAAACCAACCTTGCCGGTACCATAAGTGTTTACATAAATGCCCATAGGCTGTGCCACGCCAATAGCGTAGGATACCTGCACCAATACTTCGGTACAAACACCGGCAGCAACCAGGTTTTTGGCAATATGGCGTGTAGCGTATGCAGCAGAACGGTCAACTTTTGAAGGATCTTTACCCGAGAAAGCGCCGCCACCGTGCGCGCCTTTGCCACCATAAGTATCCACAATAATTTTACGGCCTGTTAAACCGGTATCGCCATGCGGGCCGCCGATAACAAATTTGCCGGTAGGATTAATATGGTATTTAATGTCATTGTTAAAAAAGTGGGCATATTTGGCATATTTAGCCTTTACACGCGGTATTAATATGCTGATAATATCCGCACTGATCTTCGCCAGCATTGCCTTTTCTTCGTCAAAATCATCATGCTGGGTTGAAATAACAATTGCATCTATTCGTACGGGGTTGTTATTATCATCATACTCCAGCGTTACCTGCGATTTCGCATCCGGGCGCAGATATTTAATATCGGTGTCTTCACGGCGGATAGCTGCAAGTTCCAACAACAACGCATGTGCTATATCTAATGCCAGCGGCATATAGTTATCTGTTTCAATAGTTGCATAACCAAACATCATGCCCTGGTCGCCTGCGCCCTGCTCTTCTTTTGCCTGGCGTTCAACGCCCTGGTTAATATCCGGCGATTGCTCATGTATGGCCGAAAGCACACTGCACGAGTGGCAATCAAACATATACTCGCCTTTTGTATAGCCAATGCGTTTAATTACATCGCGGGCTATTTTTTGAACATCAAGGTAGGTCTTTGACTTTACTTCTCCTGCCAAAAAAACCTGCCCCGTAGTAACCAGCGTTTCGCAGGCCACCTTCGATTCAGGGTCAAAAGCTAAAAAGTTATCAATCAAAGCATCCGATATTTGGTCGGCAACTTTATCCGGGTGTCCTTCCGACACAGATTCTGAAGTGAATAAATAAGGCATATTTCTTTTTAATAAACGTTAAAAAATAGGAAGGAGGAAAATTTAACCCGGATCGAAATAAAAAAGAGGGCATTGGTTTTAGCACTTTTTTACGTGGTTGCAATCCGGTCTGCCTTTCGGCGACATTAAATCAGTCCACTTTCACGGGCAAAAATAAAACAATATTTCACAAAACAGAAAATACATTTACTTTTGGTGCCTGATATTATTTTAGTTGAAACGGAAAGCTTTATTTATTATAAACCCGGTATCGGGGGGGAAGAAAAAAGACGGCGTGCCGCAACTGATAGAAGAATATCTTGATGCAGCTATTTTTGATGCGTCCGTTGTTTTTACCGATGGGGCCTCACATGCCCGGCAGCTAACCAGCGAGGCCGTTAATAATAACTACGACCTGGTTGTTGCTGTAGGAGGCGACGGCACAGTTAATGAAGTGGCATCAGCACTTGTTGGCACCAATACCACATTTGGCATAATACCCTGCGGATCGGGAAACGGATTGTCGCGCTTTTTAAATATCCCTATGGATATAAAAAAGGCAATTAAAAACCTGAATACAGCACGCTTTGAAATTATTGATTCGGCGCGGGCAAACGGCGAACCTTTTTTCAATATGGCCGGTATGGGTTTTGACGCGCATATCAGCGAAGTATTCTCGCACGATAAGAAACGGGGCTTTATTACTTATGTAAAATCCTCCTTCCGCGAGATCAGCAATTATAAATCGCAAAACTATCATATAGAAATTGACGGTAAAGTATATGAGCGGGAAGCTTTTATGCTGAGTTTTGCCAATTCATCGCAATACGGCAATAACGCGCATATATCGCCGCATGCCTCTGTGCAGGATGGTTTAATCGATGTTTGCATCATCAAAGCATTCCCTATATGGCGTTTGATTGAAATGGGCATTCGCATGCTCACAAAAACTGTCGATAAAACCGGCTATGTAGAAATTATCCGTGGTAAAAATATTAAAGTAACGCGCGATAACCCCGGCCCGATGCATTTAGACGGAGAGCCCCATATTGCCGGGACTTCTGTTGAAATAAACGTGGTGCCAAATTCGTTAAAAATTATTGTGGGGGATGGGTATAAGTCTTGAGTCTATAGTCAGAAGTCTTGAGCCCATAGTCAAAGGGATTAAATATGAAACACAATCTGACTACAGACTTGCGACTAAAGACTTTAGACTAAAAAGAATATGTCAAAGAAAAATAAAAACTCAACCGGGGTAGTTTATTCTACCGATCCTGGTTTTCAATATAAGGAAGGGAATAGTGTCAGCTCACAAACACTTCCACCGCAACAGCAAAACCTCAAAATATACCTCGACCGTAAAGGCGGTGGAAAAATGGTGACCGCCATTGGAGGCTTTATCGGTTCTGTTGCCGACCTGGAAGCCATCGGCAAAAAGCTAAAAACAAAGTGCGGCGTTGGCGGCTCGGTTAAAGATGGCGAGATATTGATCCAGGGCGATTTCAGGGATAAAATATTAACCTTACTGCAAGCCGATGGCTATAAAGCCAAAAAAGCAGGAGGGTAGGGAGGTTGCAGTGGGCAGAAAATCAACTTACGAAGTTTTCAAAACTTCGTAAGTTTGACGGAGGAAAATCAACAAAACTGTTGCAAAACTTCGTAAGTTTGACAGAGGAAAATCAACAAAACTGTTGCAAAACTTCGTAAATTTCGCAAGCGCAATATCAACTTACGAAGTTTTCAAAACTTCGTAAGTTTGACAGCATGAAGATAAATTCAGATACCTACTACCACCTCTATAACAGGGGAAACAACAAGGAGCCGATTTTCTTTGAAGACGAAAACTATATATTCTTCCTAAATCAGTTCAAAAAGTTTGTTTCGCCCTTTTGCAACGTATATTGCTATTGTTTAATGCCCAATCACTTTCATTTTTTTATCAGGGTTAATGATGGTGAACAATTTGAAAAAGGAGTAAAAAACTTCTTTATTTCCTATTCAAAAGCGATCAATAAAAGATATAACAGGGTTGGCAGCTTATTTCAGGGAAGATATAAAGTCTCCGAAATTAAATCTGATAGCTACTATACCAAGATCATAACTTATATTCACCTCAATCCAATTGCCGCCAACCTGGTTTCTGATTTGGAGGATTATAAATATTCATCTTATAACGCTTATTTATCGCCTAAAGAATCAATGTTAAACAGGCAAGAGGTTTTGGAATGGTTTGGTGGTTTAGCTGCTTTTATTGACCATCATAAAATAAATTTAAACGAGCGGCAGTTGAATAAGTATCTCAAAATATAGCAGTTCCTCCGTCAAACTTACGAAGTTTTCAAAACTTCGTAAGTTGATTATCTGCAATAATTTAAACGAGCGGCAGTTGAATAAGTATCTCAAAATATAGCAGTTCCTCCGTCAAACTTACGAAGTTTTTAAAACTTCGTAAGCTGATTGTCTGCAAGCGGCAGTTAAATAAGTATCTCAAAATATAGTGCTTCATCCTGTCAAACTTACGAAGTTTTCGAAACTTCGTAAGTTGATTTTCTGCAAACTGTCTGAATTGCTTTTCGCCCGTCAGATTTACGAAGATTAAACGCCGCAGCCCTCAACGAAACCGTTGAAAACAAACACGCTCGTTAAACTTCGTAAGTTTTCTGATAATGCCGCTTGAGCAAAATAATTATATGTCATAATTCTCTATCACAAAACTATGTATTGAAAAGGCAGGTTTACAAAGTTTTAAAAACTTCGTAAACCTTTTCGCACAAGATTTTTACCCCTGCAAACTGCCCACCGCAAATTGCAAACTGATAAAATAGATAGTGTATCGAATGTAACACATAACATCTTGATTTGCAAAACTTTAAACAGTGTGTAAAACATACATTATGTAAAAAAATAAAACACTTTTCTTGTTTGTTACTGTTATAAACTGGTAATTTTGTGCAACCAATTATAATATTAATTAATGGAAAACCGTACTAACCAGTTACCTGGTCTGGGTTATTTGAACCTGGGCCGGGCGGGCCAGATTTTTTACCAATTATCACCGGCCGAGCTTATTGAGGAAGCGTTAAAAAGAAATGAAGGAACTTTAGCCGATTCGGGCGCATTCGCGATCGATACCGGCGAATTTACCGGCCGCTCGCCTAAAGACCGCTTTATTGTTGAAGATGAAATAACTAAAGACGCGGTTTGGTGGGGTAAGGTAAATATCAAATTCGACCCCGCTAAATTTGATGCCTTATATAATAAGGTTACTAATTACCTGGCCGGGCGCGATGTTTTTGTGCGCGATTCCGCAGCGTGCGCTAATGAAAAATACCATATTGATATAAGGGTTATAACCGAAACGGCCTATCAAAACCTGTTTGTACATCATTTATTTTTACGACCTGAGATTCCCGATCCGGCCTCGCGGCCCGAGTGGACAATTATAGCCGCTCCCGGCTTTATGGCCGATGCGGCGGTGGATGGTACGCGGCAACATAATTTTTCAATTATAAACTTTACTAAAAAGATCATCCTTATTGGTGGCACCGGTTATACCGGCGAAATTAAGAAAGGCATCTTCTCGGTATTGAATTTTATCCTGCCACATCAAAAGCAGGTGCTGTCCATGCATTGCTCGGCTAATATAGGTGCCAAAGGCGATACCGCAATATTTTTCGGCTTGTCAGGCACAGGTAAAACTACTCTGTCTGCCGACCCGGCCCGCAACCTTATAGGCGATGATGAACACGGCTGGAGCGATTTCAGCATATTCAACTTTGAAGGCGGCTGTTATGCCAAATGCGTCGACCTTACTGCCGAAAAAGAACCGCAAATATTTAATGCTATAAAATTTGGTGCCCTGTTAGAAAACATCAACTATATCAACGGTACGCGTACCGTTGATTTTGCCAATATTGATAAAACAGAAAACACCCGCGTGGCTTATCCTATATATAATATAGATAATGCGGTTATCCCATCTATTGGGGCAATACCTAAAAACATATTTTTTTTAACAGCCGATGCCTTCGGAATTTTACCCCCAATTTCAAAACTCACACCCGAGCAGGCCATGTATTACTTTATTTCGGGCTATACCGCTAAAGTTGCAGGCACCGAGGCCGGGGTTACAGAACCGGCGGCTACTTTTTCGGCATGTTTTGGCCAGGCGTTTTTGCCGTTAAACCCTGCTGCTTACGCGAAGCTGCTTGGCGGGCGGATAAAAAAAACCAATGTAAAGGTATGGCTGGTAAACACCGGCTGGACGGGAGGGCCTTATGGCATAGGCAAAAGAATTGATCTTAAATATACCCGTGCCATGATCAATGCTGCCTTAAACGGCCAACTGGATAATATACAGTATACAGCGCATCCGGTTTTTAATTTACAAATGCCCGTAAGCTGTCCAAACGTGCCCGCAAATCTGCTTAATCCCAGGAATACCTGGCCCAATGTTGATGAATATGACGAGCGCGCAAATAACCTTGCAATCGATTTCAATAAAAATTTTGAACAATACGCAGGTTTTAGCAGCCCCGAAATTATAAATGCCGCCCCTAAAGTCAGCGAAATCGCTTTTAAGGTTTAAAGTGCTTTGCCGGGGCCGGGGCTTTAATCTAAAAGACTGGCAAAATGCGGGGCCATGTGCGATACCTTCCCCTAAATTTAGGGGAAGGAGGAGGATGGGGTAAAACAGTCGGCAGGTTTTAAAGTGATTTCCCTGCTTCCCCGCCCCTAAAATTAACTATATCAATTTAGTTACATAATTTTATAAGTTATTGTTTGCTATTATAAAAAATAATGGGTTTTATTGTAAAAAATTATCCGGCGATGGATAATTTTTTAGTTTTAAAACGTTAAATAGTGTTAAAAGAGCGCTTAAAACTAAAAATTTAGTAAATAAAGTTGAACAAAATTTTTTTTATATAATTAAAATCATAATTTTGTTATCCGCATTAGAAAAAAGCAATTAACTAATTGAAATATAATAAATAAACAATAACTAAAAACTAACTAAAATTTAAAAGTAATGGCAAACGCACCAACACCAACAAAACCAACAACCCCAAAACCTAAGAAAGAAAGCTCAGGCGGATCTGGCTTATTTGCAACATTGACAGTTCCAATTTGCATCGTCGTATCACTTTTTATATTCTATTTTATATTTGGCGATGCAAGCCACTTCCAGGGTGGTGACAACAAAGGTACCCCGGCTAATGGCGATGTATTCGGTATCATATACGGGGGCGGTAAATTAGTACCCCTGGTTATGTCCTATGTGTTAATGTTAATTGTATTCTCTATCGAAAGGTTTATCGTTATCGGTAAAGCATCAGGTACCACCAGTGTTGACGCATTTGTTAAAAGGATACAAGTTTTCCTTAACTCAGGCAACATTGATGCTGCTTCTGCAGAATGCGATAAACAAAAAGGTTCTGTTGCAAACGTGATCAAGGCAGGATTGAAGAAATACAAAGAAATGGAAACTGAAACGCATTTAGATGTTGACCAGAAAACTTTGGCTATCCAGAAGGACATTGAAGAAGCTACTGCTTTAGAAATGCCTATGTTAGAGCAAAACTTAACCATTATAGCAACATTGGTAGCTATCGGTACATTAACCGGTTTGTTGGGTACGGTAATTGGTATGATCAAGGCGTTCTCTGAGTTGGCAGGAGCTTCACAAAATTCATCAGCTTTATCAGCCGCTATTTCCGAAGCGTTGGTTAACACCGCGTTCGGTATCAGTACATCAGCCCTGTCAATTATAATGTATAACGTATTTACATCAAAAATTGACGGCCTGACCTATGCTATTGATGAAACAGGCTTTAGCATTGTGCAAACGTTCGCGGCATCACATAAAAACCAATAAATTTTAGTGTTAATATCCCGGCCTTAACAGGGTTATGGCCGGGAATTAATTCATTTGCTAACACTATATTTAAAATAAATAATTATGCCAAGAGTAAAAGTCGCAAGAAAGAGTACAGCAATTGACATGACCGCTATGTGCGATGTGGCTTTCCTGTTGCTTACTTTCTTCATATTATCAGCAAAACCAAAGGTTCCGGACCCGGTTAAGGCAGTGGTGCCGGCATCAACAGCAATTATGCAAATCCCTGAAACAGACTTCGCCATTATTACTGTTGGCGAGGGCAAAGCCTTCTATTCTATTGAGGGGGATGATCTGCGCAGGGCAACATTGGAGACAATGAGCGCCGAGTACAAAATAGCGTTTACAAAGGATCAGATCAACAAGTTTGTACACACCGAAAATTTTGGTGTACCTTTAAATGTGCTGCCGCAGTATTTGGATTTCACATCGGATCAACGGCGAAAATATGTGCAGCCGGGGATACACGTTGATACTACCAAGGAGAATGAATTAGCCAATTGGGTATTACAAACACGCAAAGCCGACCAGGCGCTGCGTAATGTAGAGCTAAGGATAGCTATAAAAGCCGATGCCCAGCAAGACTATCCTATTGTTGGCGAAATAATAAAAACGCTGCAAAAGCAGCACGTTGATAAATTCAGTTTAATCACATCGGCAAAAACGGTGGCAAAATAAAAAAATTATGGCAGAATTAGATACCTCCGGCGGGGGTAAAAAAGGTGGCGGTAAAGTTAGGACCAAAAAAGCATCAACCCGTGTGGATTTAACAGCCATGGTTGATTTGGCTTTCCTGCTCATCACATTTTTTATCCTTACAACCACGCTCCAGAAGCCAAAGGCTATGGACCTGATCATGCCGGATAAGGACGAAAAAACAAAAGACCAGTTGCCGGTAGCGGCATCGCGTACCATGACAATGCTTTTGGGTGCAAACAACAAGTATATATGGTGGATAGGCGAAGCCGGAAAATCAGCGCCAACTGTTGAAAAAAGTTATGCGCCCAATGTTTTACGCAAGCTCCTGGCGGATAAAAGCAAGGAAATATTACAATCTACCGGTAAGGATATGTTTGTGATCGTCAAACCAAGCGATAAATCCAAATACGACAATATGGTAACGGTTATGGATGAATTAAAAATCGTAGGTAACCAGTCCCGCGCTATAGTTGATATATACCCATCGGAAGTTGAATTATTGAAAACAGATGGCGCGTATTAATAGAGTTATTAATAAAAAATTAACGTTAATATTTTAAAGCTTAAAAAATGGCAGGAAAATTAGACATATTAAAGCAGGAATGGATTGACGTTGTTTTTAACGGCCGCAACCAGGCTTATGGCGCATACCAGTTAAGAAGAAACAGCCCCAAAAATACCAACAGGGCCCTTTTCTTTGGCGCTTTATTCTTTGTAGTGGTTATATCGTTACCAACAATTATCAATATGATCGAGGGACTTGTTCCCCCGAAACCTGTAAAGGTAAAAATAACAGACGTGGTGTTAACACCACCGCCGCCCGATCCTAAAAAACCACCTCCGCCGCCACCCGAGCCGCCTAAACCAAAGGTTGACCAGGTGAAGTTCCCGCCTCCGATTGTAAAACCGGATGTTGAGGTGCATGACGAACCGCCTACACAAAAGGAATTGCAGGTGGCTGACCCCGGTCAGAAAAACGTAAAGGGTGATGAAAATGCTGATGTAAGCATTGATGCGCCGGTAGGTACATCTGATACGAAGGCGGTAACCGAAGACGTAAATAAAGTTTACGAATCGGTTGAAAAAGAACCTGAGTTTCCGGGTGGTATACAAAAGTTTTACGACTACTTGGGTAAGGCTATTAAATACCCGGCTGTAGACAGGGAAAACAATGTTATGGGTAAGGTATTTGTTCAGTTTGTTGTTGAACGCGACGGAAGCTTAACCGATGTTGTAGCCTTACGCGGCCCGGATGATGCAATGAAAGCCGAAGCCGTAAGAGCTGTAAAAGGTTCCATGAAATGGAAGCCAGGTGTACAAAACGGACGCAATGTACGTGTACAATTTACTGTTCCGGTTAACTTTACACTAAGTGGAGATAATAATTAATACGCTTAATGGCGAATACATTTAGAGATAAGCAAAAATCGCTCAAAAGGCGGTTTTTGCTTATTTTAGGCCTGGTAACATTTGTTTGCTTTTTTGCCTTTGGTGTAATGCTGATTTTTTGGGATGGCATTGCACAGCAATTACCCGCTTATCAGCGAAGGATATTTGGTGTAATGGTGATATTATACGCAATGCTGCGGTTTTCGAGGATATTAAAAAAAGAAAAGGATGAATAGGGCAAAGTTAATTTTGTGGATTTTTTTTACTTTTTTTATAGTTCAGTCGTGTAAACAAAAGCATACCGAAGAAGCACCGGTAGAAACACCAAGCGCGGGTACGGCAAGTATAGCAGTTGACGAATCGTTGAAGCCGATTATTGACCAGGAGCTGTATATTTTTACGCAACTTAACACTAAGGCAAATTTGAAGCCTGTTTATGCGCCGGAAAATGACGTGTTGCGCCTGCTGCTAAATGATAGTTTAAGGATGGCTGTGCTGTCGCGTGATTTGACCGCAGATGAGAAAAAGGTATTTGCCCAAAAAAGATTAGTGCCTCTGGTAAACCGTTTCGCGATTGACGCGGTTACATTAATTGTAAATCAGGCATCAACAGATACGCTGATAACGGTAAATGAATTGAAAAAAATGCTGGCGGGGAAAAGTCAATCAGGTGTCAATATTGTTTTTGATAACGCCAATTCGAGTTTGGCAAGATACTTGAAGAGTTTTTCAGGCGTTAATGATTTGAAGCAAAATAATATATACTCGCTTAAAAATAATAAGGAAGTAATAAAATATGTTAACGGGCACCCAAACTCAATAGGTATAACCGGTTTGAGTTGGTTAAATAACCCTGATGCTGATTATGCCGAGGCGGTGGACAAAGTTAAGGTAATGGCAGTTAGGGATGAAAACAGTAAAACAGCCCCTAACCAGTACTTTACGCCATCACAAAATACGCTTAGCTTAAAACAATATCCCTTAATAAGGGGGCTATATATTATTAATTGTACCGGAAAAGTAGGTTTGGGCTTAGGTTTCGCCCATTTTATATTAAGCGAACAGGGGCAGATGATCATTTTACGGTCGAACCTGCTGCCCGATTCAATACCCGAAAGAGTGATACAGATAAAACATACATACTAATAACTATAAAATTATATCAAACAAGATGAAAATGATCAGTAAAA
>Ga0302309_10002230_pt1 | contig 16445 bp, 9 predicted proteins | sample III_Palsa_N1_1_FD_200453 | JGI IMG/M metagenome (GOLD analysis project Ga0302309, IMG submission 200453) | Peat permafrost microbial communities from Stordalen Mire near Abisko, Sweden - III_Palsa_N1_1 | ecosystem: Environmental > Terrestrial > Soil > Palsa > Peat permafrost | place: Sweden... | reverse complement strand
CTTAAAACCAGGTAAAGCACGAGGAAAATAAAAAGCAACCCTGTTAAATAGAAGGTTAGCATCAGTTTGCCTAATACCAGTAAAGTAGCCAGGCCAAACTTTCCAATGGTATAGGCCATCCCGCCAAATGCGCCAAGCGGGCTAACCTTGATCACAATGTGTAAGATGTTAAATAAAACCTTGTTTAGTTTTTCAAACCCATGAACTAATGAGCGGCCTGTTTCACCCATTTTAGCCAGTGCTACGGCAAATAATATCCCAAAAAACAAAACCTGTATGAGATCCCCTTTGGCGAATGCGTCTACTGCATTACTCGGGAAGATATGAACAACAAATTCTTTCCAGTCCAACGTGGCATTTCCTTTCATTGCCGTATCCAGCGCCTTATGGCTAATAGAGTTTGGATTGACACCGGCACCCGGATGGAATAAATTTCCGGTAACCAGTCCAATTACTATCGCGGCAAAAGTTACCAGTTCAAAATAGATCAATGCCTTCAATCCCACCCTGCCGACCTTGGTAAGATCTCCGGCGCCGGCTATACCCAGCACGATACTAACAAAGATTACCGGCGTGATGATCATTTTGATCAAATTGATAAAAACGTCGCTGATCAGTTTGGCTGTCTCCGAAAATCCCGGGAACAAAAAACCGGTAATTACGCCAAGTAAAATAGCTATTAAAACCTGGATATAGAGAGATTTGAAAAAACGCACGATAGGAGATTTACGGTTTAAATATAAAAAAGACGGCTATTAGACGGGTATTAATTTCTTGAGCATAAGATGCCTGGATAAATGCTATCCGGTTTTGTCACTATTAATTATTATTTATTGTCAATTAAAGGATTTCATCATTTAAATAAAGCAGGCAGAAAGTTATTTAATGCCCGCCGCCAGTTCAGCCATTCGTGTGAAGTTCCGGGTGATTCAAAAAAGATATTTTTTATGCCTGCCTGATCGAGCTGGCGATGTATTTCCTTTGTTGCATTCAGGTAAGCCGGTTCGGATGTACCGGCGCTGAAGAATAGCGCTTTAACCTTTTTGTTAAAGGCCTGTGAATCCTTAAAAACACTATGATAAGCGGTATCCGCATGGAAATCCGCAAGTCCGCCGCCACTGAAAACGCCGATATAGCTGAACAGATCCAAATGGTTCATTGTGATATAGAATGTCTGGCCGCCACCCATGGACAATCCGGCCATAGCCCTGTGATCCCTATCAGCAATTGTGCGATAACTGGCATCAATCTGGGGTATAATTTCGTTAATAAATACGGCTTCGAATTCCTTTATGCCCTGTAACCTGGTTGTGGGTAATGGCTTATCACCCACTTGCGCGTATCCGCGGTCCATCACCACGATCATGGGCACTGCGCTACCCGCGGCTATCTGGTTATCCAAAATAAAATTGGCGTGACCTTGTTTAGTCCAGCCCCGTTCATCTTCACCGGACCCATGCTGCAAATACAGCACCGGATATCTTTTATTGTTGTTTGACTCATATAAAGGCGGTGTATAAACATAAGCTCTTCTCCATTTGCCTGTGATTTTTGAATAGTACCAATGTTCATGCACCTCACCATGAGGCACATTTTTCACTGAATAATAATCTACCCCATTTTCCGGTATTTCCAGTCCGCTCATTTGCTTATTATTACCAAAATAGGTTTCACTATTGGGGTCATTTACTGCAAACCCATCAATCAGAATGGAATAATAATGAAACCCCGGCACCAACGGTGGGGTGGTCACACTCCAGGAACTATCCGCATTTTGGGTCATGTCATAGGGTTTTGCATCTGATAAAAATTGCAATTGTACCTTTTTGGCCCTGGGACCTTCGATTTTAAAGACGACACCGTAATCCGGATAAATCCGGGGATACAGCGCCCCTCTGACATTTGAAGGCGCTGCGAACGAACCATAGATAATTTGCGCTTCACCATTACGGGCAGCAAAAACAATAGCTGCCATTAACGTGATTTTTAATAAGTACCTTTTCATATCCACATTTAACCTCATCTGCCGGACTTAGTTTTTTTAACTACCGGTTTTATATCCCTTCAATTTATTCGTTATAAGCTTTGGTGCAATTGCCTGGTTCCGTTTTTAATTAGTACTGATTACCATACGGGCACTGCTATTAGTTATAGTGGTTGTTAAAACATTATGCCCCTCATAAGGATTCGCCTGGCCCTGGGGGTCGAATTTTGAGATAGGTGTCAAGAAGGATACAAATTCCGTGCTTGCCTTAACCGGTCTTCCATTAATTTTTAATACAGAATTCTCGTCATATCCATGAAGATCGATCTTGATATATTTGAATTTCGAAGCCAGGGTGCCCTCTGTTTTATCAAACACAATTTCATGCTGGCCTGCGTTATAATTTATTGTCCGTTTGTAAAATGCACCGTTCTCATAGTTATAACTTTCGCCGTCATCTTCGTAATAAACGAATTTATTATTCCGGTTACCTTTGTAGATGTGAATCACAAGCGTATCGGTCGGCTTTTCAGCCGTGGTTTGAACTAACGATTGCATTGGGATAATGCTACTCTCTTTAACAAACACCGGCAGCTTTTGCATGCTTAGATGGATGATCTTTTCCTGTTTCCCGCTGGTTACCTCGTCATTGTAAAGATCGTACCAATCGCCGCCTGGAAAATAGATTGACCCGAAACTGGCAGAACCGGCAAACGGCGCGATCATGAAACCATTTCCAAATTCATATTGATTTTGAAAACTCCCATTATAGACTTTAGCATCATGTGTATAATTGATTGCCAATGAACGCATGATAGGCTGGCCCGTTTGCGTAGCTTCATAAAAGCCGGAATAGATATAAGGCAATAAACGATACCGAAGATTTACGTAATTACGTGATATTTCCAATGCTTCTTCCCCAAATGCCCAAGGCTCGGCTGATTTCGTGTTTACGGCCGTATGATTACGAAAATAGGGACTGAACGCGCCTATTTGCATCCAGCGGGCAAACAATGAGATGTTTGCATTGCCGGTAAAGCCCCCTACGTCCATGCCTGTAAAGGCGACGCCGCTTAAACCCAGGCTGGTCAGCATGCGTACCCCCATGAGCATATGATCATCCTCTGCCCGGTTATCTCCTGTCCAAATGGCGCTGTAACGCTGTAAACCGGCATAGCCCGAGCGGGTTAGAATAAAGGGCCGCTTTCCCAGGGCATTTTTGAACCCTTCGAAACTCGCGCGGGCCATGTTAAATCCATATACATTACGCGCCTGCAGGTTGGTTGCCATTTGTCCCCCGTAATTATACAGGATATTGTCCGGCATTTTTGCCCCCCAAGTGGCAATCTCATTCATATCATTCCATATGCCGCTTACTCCATCACCGGCATATTGCTTCAATTCTTCGCCCCACCAGCTACGCGCTTTTACGCCGGTGAAATCAGGAAAATTACACCAGCCCGGCCAGACTTCGCCGCTGTAGTTCGTGCTGTCGGCATATTTTATAAAAATATTTTCTTTTAAGCCGCGATCATAGACGCCATAACCTGGCTCAACCTTAACACCCGGATCAACGATCACTGTTAGCTTAAAACCCATATTATGCAGCTTATCCGTCATCTCCTTTGGATCAGGAAACCGCTGCTTATCCCAGGTAAAAACTTTGTATTTGTCCATATAATGGATGTCCAGCGTGATACCATCAGCCGGGATCTTTTTTTCGCGTAAGGTCTGGGCGATGCGCATTACCTCAGTTTCTGGGTAATAGCTGTAGCGGTTTTGCTGGTATCCTAAACTCCACAGCGGCGGCATTTTCATCCGGCCGGTAAGCCAGGTGTAGGAGGTTATAATGTCTGAAACCTGTTTGTGGTAAATGAAATAATAATTCATTTCACCGCCACGCGCGCCGAAAGAGGAGAACCGGTCGTTACTCGCCCCGAAATTAAAGTCACTTTGATAAGTGTTATCCAGAAAAATGCCATAATTTATATCGTGATGGATGCCTATATAAAATGGGATAGTAGAATACAGCGGGTCCTGATCGGTATGGTAGCCAAAAACATCAGAGTTCCAGTTCGTATAGCCATTCCCTTTACGGTCGAGATTACCAGTTTTTTCTCCCAGTCCGATAAACCGTTCGCCGGTCTGCATATGCTTGTAGGTAGTTACCGATTCATTTGCCCATGAGGTATTCAATCCTGCTTCATCTTCACTGATCAATATGCCATCGGGGGTATAAAATGCGGTGTGAAAAGGACGCTTACTGATAACTAATTTCAAAGAGTCGGTAACAATGGTAATATTGCCTTCACTTTCAGTAATCGCGGTTTTTGTTTTTTCTGGCGCGTTAACAACCGCGAACGAAAAATCAGTATCAAGTACGTGTTTGTCCAACCGGACCCGTATAATGGAAGGACTATAAACCGTCACTTCTCCAAAGGCGTTATCCGTCGTAAGCTTAAGCTGTTGCGCTGAAATCTGCGTATGTGTTATATTTCCTACACCTTTCACTTTCCCGGATTGCGCATAGGTATTAATTCCGCATATGAGGGAAAACAAAAAAGCGGGTAACGTTAAAAAGTGCTTCATAGTATTTAATTTATCCGGCAGCATCCAGCGCCTTTTTTAAAATTCATTATTAGCTGGCACTATCAGTTGTCACATGATCAGTCCAGCCTTATTGGCCGAATTGTCCGGCCATGTTAATGTCAATATTTTATAGGTAATGCAAGTGAAGTTATTCAGCTCAATTATCCGTTTTAGTTAACAGCGGTTTGATGGCCTGCTCCCAAATGGCATAACCATTCCTTTTCATATGCAGCATGTCATTTTGAAAGATTTCTTTTCGGTAGCTGCCGTCAGTGTTTAACATCAAGGGGTACACATTCAGGTAGGCCACGTTTTGCTGTTTAGTAAAAAACTGCTGTAAGAGTTTATTAGTGGCTAATAACTTATCCTTGTATTGATCCCGGACCGGGCTCGGCTTTAAGCCGATGTAAATAACCGGTACATCAGGCAGCTTAGCCCTTATGAGCTGGTAAAGCCGTATCGTCCGGTTTAAAATTGTATCCGGTGTTTCCTCCTTTTTTGCAAGATCATTTTCACCTACGTATAAGACGATCTGCCTGGGTTTATATGCAAATACGAGCGCATTTAAATTATCAATAATATCATTAATATAAGCGCCACCGATACCCCGGTTAAGCACCTTGTAACTGCCTAACGCTTCCTGCATGTCGTCCCATTTACGAATGGATGAGCTGCCTACAAATAATATCGGATGATCCGGTGCCTTATAAATTTTGTCGTAGGTCTGGATAGTCCTGATGTCCGCGTCAAATGCGCCCCTTTGCTGTCCGTAGACTACATTACAAATGATTATCAGCAACAGGCAAATTTTAATTGTTAATGGTTTCATAGTTCGATTTTTTGTTATTGACATTGGGCTATAGAAAGTAATAAAGTATTAGGTGCGCATTTACTGGCTTAATTGAGTCGTGCTGTAAACGTGATATTCCCCAGGTGCAAGCGTAAGAGAAAGAGAGGCCGATGTAACATTTATACTGCTACCGGATATATTGTCATACCATGTCCCCGTAACCGGGAAGCTTACGTTCGCCGTTTGGCTGTTCACATCAAAATTACCCACGACCACGACGTTATTACTACTGCCGCTTAATTGGATGCTTTTAACATAACCATTAAGGCTGTATTTATATGTTCCGGTTGTAAAAACATCGTTTTTTATTTTCCATTTGATCATCTCTGCGTATACATCATGCAGATGTGCACGTGAGGCAACACTGTAATAATTCCATAAAATAGGTTTAGTGCCGGTACGGCCGTTCTGATTAATTGAAATATCATAACCCAGTTCACCAAACTGCCACAGCATTTTTGGCCCCGGCGCAGCGAACATTAAAGCTGCGCCCATTTCGTCGCGTTTAAGCCCGGTCGCTAAATCTTTTATATTATAGCTTCCGGAACTATTGCCGCTTTGTTCGTTATTGTATTGCAGCCGTTCTTCATCATGGCTTTCAAAATACGCCATCAGGCCGGTTGGAGAGGTATAACCGTATTGATCATAAGACAAGCCGGACAGATCTGAAATATTTCCTGTTAATGCCGTGCTGGCCACACTGTTTAAATTGCTCCACATCATCATCCCCTGACTGGCCAGCGCATCCTGTTCAGAGTTAACTGTGAACTCTTCTAATATGACGTAAAAATTAGGGTTAAGGCTTTGCATGTAGTTATTGTATTTGGTCCAAAGAGCTACACGCGTGGCATCATAAGCAGAAAATGCGGCCGCTGTGGTCGTTACGTTTTGGGTGTAACCTAAGGCCTGGTCAAAGCGGATGCCGTCAAGGTGGTATTCCTGTATCCAGTATTTCATTACATTTTCCGCAAAATACTGTGTCGCCGCGCTCTGATGGTTCATTTGACATCCCACACCGCTAGGATGTGTAATGGTAGGGTCCATATAAGGATTAGTGGATAGCGGCGCACCGTTAGCGTCCGCCCACATTTGAACCAGCGGCGATGATGGATACTGGTCTTCCAGAACAAAATCCTGTATAACGGCTATGCCTTTACCGTGGCAGGCATCAAGAAATGCTTTATAATCATTTTTGCTACCGTAATATTTATCCAGCGCAAAACTGAAATTGGGATTATATCCCCAGGAATTGTTACCTTCAAACTCGTTCACCGGCATTAATTCTACAGCGTTAACGCCCAGGTTTACCAGGTAATTTAAAGTGTCTGTTAAGGTTTTATAACTATGGGTAGCCACAAAATCACGCACCAGTAATTCGTATACTACCAGCTTATTTTTGGCTGGGGGTGCAAAAGAAGTATTTTTCCAGGAATAGGCCACAGGGGTTCCTTGCATCGTACTCACGATTCCGGTTGTTTTTCCGGTAGGATATGCGGGCATATTCGCAAACACAGATGCCGGAATAGCGGGATCGTTAGCCGGATCCAATACCAATTGAGTATAAGGGTCTGCTACTTTTATCGTATTATCAATAAAATACTGGTAGCTATAAGTAGTGGTAGGATTCAGATTATCGACCTGTACATACCAGCGGCTGCCATCGCTGGTTTTCTTCATTGCTGTCGGTGTCCAATTATTAAAATCGCCAATGACGCTTACCGACGTTTTGCCGGGCGCAAACAGGTTAAAAATGGCGGATGTACCGTTATTGATAAAAGTAACGCCATCTGACGCCTGATTGGGAATTTCGGCATTTGACATGTTATAACCCGAATTGGTCGTTGTGGTCGTTGTCGTGTTATTTTTGCCCGCCTGCTGTTTTTTGCAGGCGATAAAACATAATATCAGTGATCCCGCCAACAAAATAAAAGTGCTTTTCATAAATATATCGCTGTTATAGCTTAATTGATTAATAACATGCCCTTAATTCCTATTGAATTACGCACAGTATTAGCAACAACAAGGATTGCCGAGAAGCAATCCTTGTTGTTTGTAGTTGGTTTATTGTTTGACTAATGTATAGGTGGCCGTTTTAGCAGGTACTACACCAGTAGCTGTAAGCGGTATTCCAAATGTCACTTTGTAATTTCCCGCGGCAGCTACATTAATACTCGTGCCGTTTACATCTGTCGCATCTTTGCCGTCGGGCGGTGTGATATCCCCCCAGCTGTAAGTAACATCGTGGTTTTGCCTTATTTTAAATGTTCCGGCTGTCATCGGAACAGTGCCTGCCCAACCCGTAACACCATCATTAACATATTTGAGGTTAACGTCGCTTCCGCCGGCTGTTGCAGAACCAATTACACTGTAATAATTAGCAGCAGCAAAACTTATGGTTAACGTATTTAAATTAAACGTTATAATGGTTTGCCCCGCTGTTGTAGGTCCTACCAGGTTATTTGCTCCGCCGTATTTTACGGTGGTACTGGTAACCGTTGTAGGTGTAGTGGTCGCGTATTTTGTAGAGAAGCTTTTAGCCGGTAATATTAAGAATTGGCTGAGGCTAGCCGGGAAATTTATAACGCCCACGTAAATCCCGTTGCCTGTCGCAGATATTAAGCTATCCGGTGCGGTTAAGCTATAGCCCTGGAAAGAACCAACCACATACAACCAAGAGGTCAGGTAAAATGGTGTCACCGTTACGTTAACTACATTAGAGTACACTGAAGGTAGATTAACGGAAGTCGAATACATGACACGCACCTGGAGCTGCCCGGCTGCCCCACCCTTTAAGCCCAGCTTTAACACCAGGGTGTTGAAATCGCTGGTAGAATAACCTTGGGTATATACGCCGGCAGCCATCGTAACTGATGTCGGATTAACCCAATTGTCACCGACCGTATCAATTTGCAGCGTATTGGTAATTACGGTACTGAAACCGTAGTTACCTTTAGTAAAGGTAAAGTTAATCACTTTAGTAGTGTCGTTAAGGCTGGCTTTCTGTAATACCAACGTGGATGGTGAGGCTGTTAGGGTGCCTCCTTTGCCACCGTTGGTGGTGACCATAGCAAGGTCTTTCTTGCAACCGTAAAGCAGCAGCGCGACAGCGCCGAATGCTATAAATTTGAGGAATATATTTTTCATCATTATTTTTTCAATAAAGGCTCAATTAATAACCTGGATTTTGTTTCAAGTTTGGATTTACATTTAAATCTGCCGCAGGCAGCGGGTAGATGTTGCGGTAAGATGGAGCGCTTGTGCCTGTCTTTACGCCACCCTTGAAGGGCCATAAATAACTACCGTCTGTAAACCGGCTATAGCGTATCAAGTCAGTCCTGCGAAAACCTTCCCAGTAAAGTTCACGTGCACGTTCATCCAACACAAAATCTGTGGTCAAATCGGTAAGGGTAATATTACCTGCCGTACTGCCTTTATAAGCCCTGGTACGCATCGTGTTGATGTAGCCCAACGCGGTATTGATATCACCGCCAGTACCGCCTCTTAAAACTGCCTCCGCATAAATAAGGTACATTTCAGGCAGCCTAAAAATGGGCATATCGATGTCTTCATAGTTCAGGTTCTCTCCCTGCGCTCCAGTAGAAGTTACATTTCTAAATTTGTTAACGGCATAACCATCCGTAAAGGTGGTTATGGTATTAATAGCCAGGTTTTGCCCACTGGTCCAAAATTCAGCCCGGGTATCGGGATTGCCATTTTCCGGGAATGACGTGTTTACATTGGCGGGAAATAAACTAACCAGGTTACTGGTTACCCGTGTGCCGGCCCAGCCAGAACTGATGCCAAAATCGGTTACCGGCATCGAACCGCCAACGGCGCTATGCACCAGGAAGGTGGTACCGCCATAATTTTGGGTTTGGTTACCATCATAGTTAATGGTTAAGATATTTTCACTAGTGTTCAGGTTATTATCAGCAAGCATCAGATTATCATAGTTACTGATAAGAGAATAGCCCGCATTAATAACTTTCTGTGAATAAGTGATCGCATCAGTATAATCGGCAGTACCGGTATAAACCTGCGCATTCAGATAAACCCTTGCCTGCAATGCCCAGGCGGCTCCCTGATCGGCACGGCCATATTCGTTTTTACCGGCAGCTACCATACTGCCATCAATTGCTTTTAATTCACTTACGATATAGGCATACAAAGCAGCGCGACTAATCTGTTTAGGCGGGGCGCCACCGAGCGCATCGTTTTCGGTAGCAAAAGGCGGATTGGCAAATAAGTCCATCAGCACCCAGTATTGATAAGCCCTTAAAAACCTTGCTTCGGCAGCATAATAGCGTACATTAGTCGCATCGGTGCCGGTAATGCCTCGGCTGCTCAGTTCCGCGTCCGTGGACTGGCGAATGAATTCATTACAAAGCGTAATCTGATAGAGGGAACGGTAATAAATACCCTCCAGGAACACATTGGAGGATGACCAGCTCATGGTGTGGAAATCGGGAAGGCCGGCATCTTTAAAGCCTACTACAGCTTCATCGGTTGGCAATTCCTCCGCGCACCAAAAAAGTCTGAAAAAGTCGGATGTGCCCTCGTCAATTCCTCCTATATCCGGACTGCCCGTAGGGCCGTCATTGCCGGTAAGCGCGTAAGCCGAATATACTTTACCAATAGCCTGTAAGTAGCCTGCGGGGGTACTGTATACCTGAGCACTTGTCGTTTCCGTATTAGGGAGTAATATTTTATTTTTATTGCAGGACTCCATCATCGTAATGAATGAAAGAAATCCTGCTGTTAAAGCGATTTTTAAAAGAATATTTTTCATTTTTTCCTGAATTAACTTTCTGTTATAAACTAAGATTTAAACCCAGTACATAAGTGCGGGGCCTTGGATATGAATTATTATCAATGCCCGAAGATGTTTCCGGATCGACGCCGGTATAGTTGGTGATGATAAAGACGTTTTCCACGTTTGCGGACACTCTAAGATCACCGGCTCCTTTAAAGGGTTTGCCGAAGTTGTAACCAAGATGCGCATTGTCCATCCGCAAAAATGAGCCGTTCTCCAGCCAGTAATCAGACAATACGTCGTTACCATTACTGCCGATCATTCCACTTTTAAGAACGGAGGATGAGCCGTTGCTAGCAATTCCTACTGAATTTAAGATATGGTCTTCCGTACCGGTGACTGAAGCGACGTTATTGTAAACATAGTTACCGAGACTGGCGCGTGTGACAAACCCGATCATCCATTTTTTGTAACGAAAATCAGAGCTGAAGCCAAAATATTGTTTTGGATCAGGGCTTTTGGTGATATAAAGGTCGTTTTGATTAATGATGCCATCACTGTTGCGGTCAACGAACAAGCCGTCAACCGGTTTACCGTTTGCGCCATATACCTGCTGATAGACATAAAATGCATTGCGCGGGTAGCCTACGGAGTTTATTTGGATGTAATTGCCTGTACCACCAGATATACTCCCTGTTTGCAGACCGGAAGAAGTGGAGTTGGGATCGGCCGTTAGGTTGGTAATTTTATTTTGGTTGAAGGTAACATTAAAGTTAGCTGTCCAGTTGATATCCTTTTTGTCGATAATCACGCCATTAAGGTTCAGTTCAACGCCTTTGTTGGTCATGTTACCAATATTTCCCGTGATCTGGTTGCCAAAATTGGTTAGTGCCGGCTGGCTGATAAGCGCCAGCAAATTCCTGGTTTTTTTGTAATAAAAATCAGCGCTTCCCGTTACGCGGTCATTAAAAAATCCGAAATCAATTGCGGCATTAGTGGTTGCCGTGGTTTCCCAGGTACGACCCGGATAATAAGCGCCTGGGCGGTAGGTGTTTAAGAAAACGTTCCCAATTTGGTATCTGGCGGTCGAATTGCTTAAACTATAGTCAGAAAGGTAATCATAATTACCAATACCATCCTGGTTGCCGGTTACCCCATATTCCAGGCGTAGTTTTAAGGTTGAGATCACAGGATTATTTTTCAGGAAATCTTCCTGGTTGATCCTCCAGGCAAATGCGCCGGAAGGAAAAAACCCACTACGGTCTGCCGGGGCAAACTTGGTGGAATAATCATTTCTTAAGGTACCAGTCAGTATATATTTATCATCATATATATAATTTACCCTTCCATAAAAGGAAGTGAGTAAATATTCATTAATGCTTATTGGGAAATTCGGTATCGAAGTGGGATTAAGCACATCATTAGCAAAATATGAGGGGTTAGCATGGTTAGTCGTTTTATAATCCTGGGTAGAATAACCGGCTACTGCGTCGATTTGGCTCTTAATACTTTTGAAGTTTTTTGAATAACTTAAAAACCCCTCAAAGAGTCTATTATCGTAAGTTTCTTTGTAAGCGTTGTAATAACCGCTGTATAACACGCCATTCGCATCTTTATAAGTATCTAAATTGGAGGCGGCATAATCCGGAACAGTTTTTGAGCCCATGCCATTCGACCCGTCAAAACCCACGTTTACGTTTACATGAAGATCCGGAAAGAAATGCACTTTATAATCTAAGGCTAAACTGCTAATAGTGCGATAAACGTTGCTGTGGCTGTTTTCATCCTCCAATAAGCCCACCGGGTTTAGTATCGCGCTCGACTTTATGCCCGTAGTCGTTGTAGGATCCAAAAGTTCAAAAAAACCGCCATACTTGCTGTTACCGGAATATACCGGGTCAGTTGGGTTGAAACTAACTGCATAGTCGATGACATTACCATCGGTAAACCGCTGAGCTACCTCGGCGCCTTTAAAATTAAAATTGATCTTTAAATGATCGGTAAAGAAGCTTGGGCTCAAATTGACATCCCCTGTAAATCTTCGCATCGCGGAGGTTTTTACTACACCAGTCTGATCAGTATAACCGGCTGATATACGGTAAGGAACTATCCCGGCTGAACCCGAAACGCTGATATTATCATCAGTAGTTATACCCGTTTGATAGATTTCTTTCTGCCAATCGGTGTTAGCGGTCCCGAGTTGGCTTTTATAAGTGCCAGCTGTAGTATTATCATTAGCGTTTACATAATCACGAAATTGCGCGGCAGATAATACCGGCGCTTCCTTAGTGATGTTAGAGGCGGAAAGCTGGGTGGAAAAAGTGATCTGGGGCTTGCCGCTTCGTCCTTTTTTGGTTGTAATTATTATAACGCCATTTGAAGCGCGGTTACCATAAATGGCCGCCGCCGATGCGTCTTTCAAAATAGTAAAGGACTCTACATCATTAGGATTGATCATATCCAGCGGATTGGCTGATCCTGCAATAATATCGTTACTGACTGGCATACCGTCAATAACAATTAAAGGGTCATTGCTCCCGTTAATGGACGCTCCGCCCCGGATACGAATAGTACTGCCGGCACCGGGAGCGCCGCCATTTGAAATAATCGAAACACCCGCCACCTTGCCGGCGATCAGTTGCTCAGGAGTAGTTACCATCCCTTGTTGAAAATCTTTAGATGTTACCGTTGATATCGCACCTGTAACATCTTTTCGCTTTGTCGAACCGTAACCAATAACGACTACTTCGTTAAGTGACTCTGATTGAGGTTGGAGCAGAAACTCCAAACTGACCGCAACACCAGCCTTTACTGTAATTTGTTTTTGCTGCGGGATATAGCCTACAAATTGCGCTACAACTGTATAGACGCCGGGTAAAATGCCGGTTAGTTTATAATTGCCGTTCGCATCGGCTGCTGTACTTTGTTGTGTTCCGGCTATTTTTACAGTGCTGCCCGGCAATTCAGCACGCTTATCATCCAAAATTTTCCCCGAAATAGTACCTGTTTGCGCGAATGCGGCGCATGACAACAGTAAAAAGGAGAAGAATAATAAATATCTTTTTAAGTAATAATTTCTCATTTGATTCTTAGGTTTTATTAGAGCAATTGGTTTGCATTAAAAGTTCAGGTTTAAAGAAATAGGCGCGGTTTTAAGGGGGTGTGAATGCTGTCATGATTTTTAAAATTTAGTTTATAAAATTATATTGGTTAATGTGCTACAGTCCAACTAATTGTCATGACAGTATCGGCATATATTTCATACACGCTAAATCTGAAGAAATAACTAATCGGTGGCTGGTTTATAAACCGCTGTTGGTTATTGAATAACGAACCAAATAACTGGCTCTGCTCAAATATTCCTCTAACACGGCGATACAAAAAAAGGATGCTAAAAAAAGGAATCCTAATTGTTTAACAATAAATACCCTAATTTAAAGTTTCAAAACATCAAATAGTTGATAATCAAATAATTGATAAATAAAAATAGCAAAATCGTTTAAAATTAATTTAAGGCCTTTAGGCGGTTTAACGTTACAGAAATTGCGTTTGTCGCGATCTGTCAAATGGCTGTTGCAAAAGCAGTTTGATTATTCTCACTGAAAAGTTGTGCCGCGGAATGGCGTAACGCAGGGAGAAATAAAATATTAAAAATGTTCTACCAACGAAAGTTATATTATCGGAACTACAAGTGTAAGCTTTCATAGATCTGATCATTTTACTTAAAAAACGTTTTCAAATGAAGGGGGAAAGGCATATTCGCACCTGGCGCATTTTAAGAATTAGTTGTTTCTGATGTTTATTTTTACTAAAGCCAGTGAAATCCTAATTAATTTATTGATCAGCTTTGGCGAATACATCGCCCTAAATGTCTTTTGCATTTGTTTAATTTAATCAAATTTTCTTTATTTACTTTTCCTTACTAAACTAAGTAATTAACAATGAACGAATTACAAAATATCGCCCTTATTATGGGAGTCATTTATTTAAAAAAAATAGTTTTTTAAATATCCATGTTAAATATAATTTTGTAATAACCATTAATAAAGCCAATAGGTATTTGACATCCGAAACAGCGGTTTCATAAATATTTTAGTTTTCGACAATATATAATTTATATGCAGAGACTTTTAAAGAAAATTTAGTCAAAGCAAACCAAGTCGCATTGCACTGAGCTTTGCTATTCATATTTTAATTATAAGACATCAATATGCGCACCCTTTGGCTCATTCTATTTTTTCATCTACTTACCACTTATACTTTTGCGGATAGTAAGCGGGATTCGTTATTTTCAATTTTAAAAATCGAGCTAGGCAAAAAAGATGAATACGACAATCAGAAAGAGGCTCAAATCAATCGTTTGAAAACAGCGCTTCACAAAATCAAATCCGAAGATTATAAAAGCCAATTCGATACCTGTGTTAAAATTTATGAAGAATACCGGGCCTATAAATATGATTCAGCCTACGTTTATACCCAAAAGCTATATGATCTGGGAATAAAATCGCATGATCCCAGCAGGGAAGAAAGTAGTAAATTAAGCATGTCCTTTATTTTACTTTCCTCCGGCAAATTTAAGGAGGCTTTTAATCTGCTTCAAAGCGTTAATAAAAAAAACCTAGAGCAGCGTACCCTGCAAGACTACTATTCGGTAATGAGCAGGGCCTATTTTGACCTGGCTAATTATGACAATGATGTCAAGTACTCTCCTGAATACAAATCAAAAGGTAATTTATATCTCGATTCGGCTATACAAATTGTAAAGCCCGGATCTTATGGGCAGGCTTTCATGATTGGGTACCAAAATTTTCAAAACGGAAATGATGAAGCTGCTATTCAACAATTTACAACATTACCCAGGCTACGTAATAAATATAGTATTCACCAGGAAGCGGTCATATCCTCCATTTTAAGTGAATTATATGAACGGACTAATCAACCGGATACCGCTATTGATTACCTGATTACCGCGGCGACCAGGGACATACAATCGTCTACTAAAGAGACTTTAGCCCTTTTTAACTTAGCGGAACTGGTGTCCAAGAGCGGAAATGTCGATGACGCCTATCTGTATATCCAGGAAGCATTGAAGGACGCCGAGTTCTATGGGGCAAGGCAAAGGCAGGTACAGATAAGCTCCATATTGCCATTGCTAACAGCGAATAAACTAAAATCTATGGAGAGCGAAAAAAAGCATTTTTTAGTTTATCTGTGTTCCACTGTATTTTTATCGCTACTACTCATCGGTGTATCCGTAATGTTATATAAACAGCTCCAGCACCGCAAGGCCAAAGAGGTCATTATTGAGCAAAATAGTTTGCGGTTAGAAGCTGTAAATAATCAATTGATAGAGGTCAATGAGCAGATGGCGCAGGCCAACAATAAACTGGACGAAGATGCCCATATTAAAGAAGAATACATTGGTTACTTTTTTAATATCATTTCTGGTTACATCTCTAAATTAGAAAAACTTAAGGTATCGGTAGAGGCTAAACTGATCCAAAGCAAAACGGATCAGATACAAAACGTATTGAATGAAATAGCGATACATAAGGAACGGGAGGAGCTTTTTAAAACATTCGATAAAGTGTTTCTTAAAATGTTCCCGAATTTCATCAGCTGCTTTAATGCCATGTTCAATAAAGAGGATCAGATCTGGCCGAAGGACCATGAGGCGCTTACTACGGATTTGAGGATTTTTGCTTTAACCAGGCTGGGAATAAATGACAGTGAAACAATAGGCAAAATATTGGAATATACGGCGAAAACCGTATATGTTTACAAGATGCGTCTTAAAGCCAAGTCCATCTACACTTCAGACGAATTTGATGAAAAACTGATGAATATAAAAATCACCAGTACAACCTTTAAAAAAGTGTTTGATTGAGATAAAGCATAGGATTAGTATTGTTTGGAATAATAAATGGAAACTAATCACCAAAATTCAGCGGCCTGGGAATAAGTTTCTTTGTGGTATCCATGAAAGCAATCCCCTTGTTCGACAAGGAGAAGTAATGGTCATGGAATCCAGTATAGTTCAATGTCAGCTCTAATCTCCCGCCGGTTACAATGTGATAGTTATTAGTCGGATCTTTCACCGAGAACGTATTCGAAACAGACACAATTCCAGGATCAAAAGAGCCGTTAGCTGTCTTGATGATAAATTGCGACGGATTAAGTTTCAACTCATATTTAGCGCTGTTTACTATCTTCGCTTTGAGAAATAGCCTGGCATTCACGGTAAAAACCTTCAAGCTGATCAGGACATG